>Ga0315273_10012615_pt1 | contig 10845 bp, 10 predicted proteins | sample YL17G02_0_MG_FD_205753 | JGI IMG/M metagenome (GOLD analysis project Ga0315273, IMG submission 205753) | Sediment microbial communities from Yellowstone Lake, YNP, Wyoming, USA - YL17G02_0 | ecosystem: Environmental > Aquatic > Freshwater > Lake > Sediment | place: USA: Wyoming | collected... | reverse complement strand
CTCCGAAGGACAGACCGTGACGCAGAGAAGGCAGGCGACGCAGCGGGATTGGCCGTCCGGCCGCCGGGTGAGCCGATGAAGGCTGCGGTGGCGCGCGGCGAGCGGCTTCTTGACCTCCGGGTATTGGATCGTCACGGCCCCGGCCCGGTACCGTTTGATCCCGAAAAACCGGAGGGTATGGAACCACATATTAACCACGAAGTGCCGGGTAGTGATGAGGCCGCCCTTCACGAGAGCCCAGAGAATGCCGATCGCGTCGCCCATGTCAGAAGCTCATGACCAGCCCCGTCCCGAGGATGTTCAGAAGCCCGAGGGGAACGAGCAGTTTCCAGCCCAAATCCATGAGCTGGTCGTATCGGAACCGGGGATAGGTCCAGCGAATGAGGATCTGGAGCCAGCAGAAGAACACGACTTTGACCTGGAAGGCGGCCACCTGGAAAAGCACGACCAGCCACCGGGCCATCTCCCCTTGTCCGCCCCAAGGCCAATGAAAACCGTCCGCGGCCAGCCAGGGGACCTGCCAGCCGCCGAAAAAGAGGGTCGTCAGAAGGGCCGAGACGACGATGATCTCCATGAAATCGGTCATCATGAAGAGGCCCCATTTGAGCCCGCCGTATTCGGTGAAGAACCCGATGATCTCGGACTCCCCTTCCGGCATGTCGAAGGGGACCCGTTTCGTCTCGGCAAACGCCGCCGTGAAAAATAGGACAAAGCCGAGGGGCTGGAGAAAAACCCCCCAGCGCGGAAGGAATCCGAAAATCGTGCCGGCCTGAAAATGGACGATCTCGGAGAGCCGGAGCGAGGGATAGACCATGATCAGGCCGACCAGCGAGAGGCCCAGGGCGACTTCGTAGGAGATGAGCTGGGCCGCTCCGCGGACGCTGCCGAGAAGAGCGAAGCGGTTCCGTGAGGCCCAACCGCTCAGGATGATCCCGTAGATCCCGAGGGACAGCATGGCCAGGACATAGAGCAGGCCGACGCTGCCGTCGAAGACCTGGAGGCTGATCGTCCGCCCGCCGAGGACGATGTCGCCGCCGAATGGAACGGCCGTGATCGTTACCGCGACGAAAAAGAACGAGACGAACGGGGCGAGGGTGTGAAGGACCTTGTCGGCGAAGGCCGGGACGAAGTCCTCCTTGAAGATCATTTTAATCGCGTCGGCGAACGGCTGGAACAGGCCGAAGATCCGCAGGCCGAAAATCGAGGCCCGGTTGGCCCCGATGCGGTCCTGCAGGATCGCGCTCTCCTTGCGCTCGAGCCAGGTCAAATAGAGGGTCAGGAAGAGAAACCAGGCCAGGGCGACGACGATCTTGATGAGGGTTACGAGGATCTCGCTCATGAAACCCTCCCGATCTCCCGGCCCAGAGCGGTGACGAAGTCTCCTTCGGCCCAGGCCTCGCCGCAGGGGGGGAGAGCCTGAGCGAAGGCCTGCTCGAGGCCGTCGGCATTGATGAACGTTCCCGTTTTTTCGGACGGAAGGGTCGCCGGCAGGACAAAATCAAAGAGGCGTTCCAGTCCCGAAGGCATCGCCGTCATCAGGACCTTCGTGCCGACCGCGGCGAGGGCCCGTTCGATCGTTTCCGCGGATCCCGCTTCCTTGAGGTAGGGGCCGAAGACGAAGAGGACCTCCAATCCGCCGCCGATCTCGTCCAAGTCGACGGCCTGGATCCGGAATCCGAGCGCCTCCGCTCCGCGGCGATTGGCCGTCCGCTCGGCCCGAAGGAGGAATCCGTCATCCCGGCCTTGGGGGGGATCGGCAAACCATGGACGAGGGGACGGCGTGCCGCCGAGAAACACGTCCCGGATCGACCTCAAATCTTCCTGGGTCAAGCCGGTGTTTAGGACGAGGCCGATTCGGTCGCCCCTCCCCCGAGCGGTTAATTCCTTGACCTTCTCGGCAAGAATGGCCGTCACCCGGTCGCGGCTCATCTCCATCTCCCGGTCGCCCCGGTTCCAGAGAATCTTCCTCAAGCGGTCAAGATGATGGTCCAGATAATTATAACGGCCAAGGTCGCATATCCAGGGCCCATTGACCGAGGGATTCAAGCGAGGCCTGATCCGATAGGCCTTGGCCGATCCGGCGACACGGGGGAAGCCGGGATGATAATCGATGAAAATGCCGCAGCCGCGGCTGCAGAGCGGACAGATCGAAAGCCGGGCCGAAAGGAACCAGGTCCGGGTCTTGAAGCGGAAGGTCGTGTCCGTAATCGCCCCGACCGGACAGAGATCGACGAGGTTGCCGCCGTAAGGCGTCGCGACCTGGCGGTCCTCATAAACGCCGATCTCGGAATGGACGCCGCGTTCGAAGACGCCCAGCTCACGGGTTTTCGTGATATCCCGGAGGAACCGGACGCAGCGGGTGCAGAGGATGCAGCGTTCCCGGTCGAGAAGCAGCCTTTCCCCGATCCTGACTTTTTTCGCCCGGCGCTCCTTGTCATCGCGGAAGGCGCTTTCGGTTAGGCCGTATTCCAGGAAATAATCCTGGAGCTTGCACTCCCCCGCTTTGTCGCAGATCGGACAGTCGAGGGGGTGGTCGGCCAGAAGGAACTCGAGGACGGCGCGACGGGCCTCCCGGACGCTCGGATTCCCGGTCTGGACTTTCAGGCCTTCGCGGACGACGGTAGCGCAGGCGAGCTCCAGCTTCGGAAGGCCTTCGATCTCGACGAGGCAAATCCGGCAGCTTCCCTCGGCGGCGAAGGCCGGGTGATAGCAGAGATGCGGAATGGGGATGCCCGCCGCTTCCGCCGCTTTAAGGACGGTCGTTCCTTCCGCAACGCTCAGGGGCCGGCCGTCGATCGTGATATTGGGCATCTTATCCTTCGAGCTCCGCTTTGAATTTCCGGATGATCCCGAGGATCGGCAGGGCCGCCGCGTCGCCCATGGGACAGAGCGTCATCCCCTTGATTCCGGCGGCGAGACGGGCGAGCTCGTCGACGTCCCCGCGGACCCCGTTCCCGGAGGCCATCCGCCGGACGATTTTCAAGATCCAGGCCGTCCCCAGGCGGCAGGGCGTGCACTGGCCGCAGGATTCGTGGGCGTAGAATTTGGCGACCCGGAAGAGGACATCAAGGATGGGGGTCGCCTCATCGATGACGATAATCCCGCCCGAGCCGAGCATCGATCCCGCGGCGACGAGCGAATCGCAATCCATCTTGAGGTCGATCTCGTCCGCGCGGAGAATCGGGGCCGAGAGGCCGCCCGGGATGACGGCCTTGAGGCGCTTTCCGGGGAGCATCCCGCCCGCATGGGAGAAGATGATTTCGCGGAGACTCGTCCCCACGGGAAGCTCATAAATGCCGGGACGGACGACGGGTCCGCTGACCCCGAACAGACGCGTTCCTCCGTCCCTCGGCAATCCCGCCGCGGTGAACCAATCCGCGCCGTGGAGGATGATGGCCGGGACATTAGCCAGGGTTTCGACGTTGTTGATCACGGTGGGCGCGCCGAAGAGCCCGACCGAGGCCGGGAACGGCGGCTTGAGGCGCGGATGGCCGCGTTTCCCCTCGAGCGATTCGAGCAGGGCGGTCTCCTCGCCGCAGATATACGCCCCGGCGCCGCGGTGGACGCCGAAATCGAGGCTGAATCCGCTTTCGAGGATGTTCGCTCCTAAAAATCCTTTTTCATAAGCTTCCGTGACGGCCTGATCGAGCCGCCGGGCGATCATCTCATACTCGCCCCGGATATAGACATACGCTTGATGGATTCCGACGGCATAAGCGGCGATCAGAGATCCCTCGATGAGAGCGTGCGGGTTATGGCTGAGGATAAAGCGATCCTTGAACGTCCCCGGCTCGCCTTCGTCGGCGTTGACGCAGAGATATTTCGGCTTGTCCGTCTTGGCCGGGACGAAGCTCCATTTAAGGCCGGCCGGAAATCCGGCGCCGCCCCGGCCGCGGAGGCCGGCTTTCTTCACCTCGTCCAGGACCGCCGCCGGGGTCATCGCCGCGAGCGCCTTTCGGGCGGCCTGGTATCCCCCCGCTTCACGATAAGCCTCCAGGGACCTGTTCATGTCCATGGTTTAGGCCGCCCCTCCCAGGATCGCTTCGATCTTCTCCTCGGTCAGGTTCCCGTGATAATCGAAATCGATCATCAGGCAGGGCGCCTGTTCGCAGGCTCCGAGGCACTCGACCGTGGTCAGGGTGAAGCGGCCGTCGGACGTGGTTTCCCCGACGCCGATGGCCAGATTCTTTTTCAAATAATCCAAAATCCTCTCTCCGCCCATAAGCGTACAGCTTAGGTTGGAGCAGACTTGAACGAGGTGGCGCCCGGCCGGCCGGCGACGGAACATCGTGTAGAAAGTCACGACTTCGCGGACTTCGATGGGCCCGATCCCCAGCAGGACGGCCACTTCGGCTTCCTCGTCGGGCCCGATGAATCCCCGGTCGTTCTGGACGAGATGGAGGACGGGAAGGAGGGCCGCGGCTTTGCGCGGGTAGCGGGCGGCGAGCCGTTCGATCCCGGCGCGGAGGTCGGCGGACAGGGGGGCGCTCATCGGTCGAGCTCCCCGCCGATCATATTCATCGAGCCGAACGTCGGAATGACGTCGGCGACGTAACGGCCCCGGATGAGCTCCTCGAGGGCCGCGACGATGTGGAAGCAGGGCCCCCGGAGATGGAGGCGGTAAGGCCGGTCCGAACCGTCCGAGACGAGGTAATACCCGAGCTCGCCGTTCCCGCCCTCGACGGCGAAATAAACCTCGCCCTTGGGCGGCCGGAGGCCGTGGCCTTTCATGAAATGTTTGAAATGGCCGATCAGGCCTTCGATGGTCGTGTAGGCGTCTTCTTTGGGCGGCGGGACGGATCGCTTATCGGCGGCCATGATCCCGGGATAGACGGCCTTCTCGGACCCCTCCAGATTCGGGGAGAGGCGGACCCGGCTTTCGGGACGACGGGTCCGCGAAGCCCGAATGGCCTCGGCCGGTTCGAGGCCCCCTGCTTCCACCGTCGGGGCGGACGCTTGAAGCGCCGGGAGGGTTTGCTCGATGATCCGCAGGCTCTGCTCCATTTCCTTCATCCGGACCATGTAGCGGTCGAAATTGTCGCCCCTCTCCCCGACCGGCACTTCGAAATTCAGCCGGTCGTACGTGAGATAGGGCTGGGCTTTCCGGACGTCGTAGGCGATCCCGGTCGAACGCAGGCACGGCCCGGTCCAGCCGTAAGAGATCGCATTCTCGGGCGTCATCACGGCGATGTCCCGGGTGCGGTTGAGGAAAATCTTGTTCTTGTCGAGGAGGCCGCGGACGTCCTTGAGGACCTTCCGCGTCTCGTCGACGCCCTTGCGGACCGCGGCCTCGTAATCCGCATGGAGGTCGGCCCGGACGCCGCCGATCCGGATGTAAGACGTGGTCATCCGGGCGCCGGTCGTCTGCTCGATGACATCCCAGAGGAACTCTCGGGCTTTCATTTTATACAGGAAGGCGGTGAAGGCCCCGCATTCCATGGCCATGGCGGCCAGGCAGGTCAGATGGTCGCTCACGCGCGAGAGCTCGCTCATGAGGACGCGGATCCACTGGGCCCGCTCGGGGACCTCGAGGCCCAGGAGCTTCTCGACCGCCATGACGTAGCCGACGTTGTTGATCAGCGGAGAGACGTAATTGAGACGGTCGGTGTAGATCAGGAGATTGAACCAGGTCCGGTGCTCGCAGGTCTTTTCGAACCCGCGATGGAGGTAGCCGACCTCCACTTCCGAGTTCAGGATCCGCTCGCCGTCGAGCTCGAGCATGATCCGGATCGTCCCGTGCATCGCCGGATGCGAGGGCCCCATGTTCAGCAGGAGGCTGTCCGGCCGGGCCTGGGCTTGGAGGCGCGTCGTCACGGCGTCGACCTCATCGGAATCCGGGGCTGGCGCTTCCGGAGAGGGTAATCCTTGCGGAGCGGATGGCCTTCGAATCCGTCATACATGAACAGGCGGCAAAGATTGGGATGGCCTTCGAACCGGACGCCGAACATGTCGAAGACTTCGCGCTCGAGCCAATCGGCGTTTTTCCAGAGGGGCGTCAGCGAAGCGATGGCGGGCCCGTCGGCCGGAAGCGCCGCTTTCACCCGAAGTCTTTTATAGGAGGCCGGCGAAAAGACGTGATAGACCATCTCGAACCGGTCGGGACGGTCCGGCCAATCGACGCAGGTGAGGTCGAGAAGCATCGAGTAGCCGCGCGGCTCGGCTTTGAGAAAGGCCATGACCGCCGCCAGGTCCCCGGGGCGGATGACGACGGCCGGGTCCGTGGGGGGGACCGAAGCGTCGAGGACCGCTTCGGGAAACGCGGTCCGAAGGGCCGTCAGGATGTTTTCTTGTTCCAACGCCAAACCTGTCCCTGTGTCTTGATTTTTTCCTGGAGTTTCAGGAGGCCGTCCAGGACCATTTCGGGCCGGGGCGGGCATCCCGGGATGTAGATGTCGACCGGAATGATCCGGTCGATCCCCTGGACGACGGCGTAGTTATCATAAATACCGCCGCTGACCGTGCACGCCCCGAAGGCGATCACCCACTTCGGCTCGGTCATCTGGTCGTAAACGGTCTTGAGGACGGGAGCGAGCTTCTGGGCGATCGTCCCGACGACGAGAAGGAGGTCGGACTGCCGGGGCGAGAACCGCGTCCAGCCCGCGCCGAAGCGGTCGATGTCGAAGTGGGCGCAGGCCGCGGACATGTATTCCATGCCGCAGCAGGCCGTCACAAAGGGATAGTGAAAGAGCGAAAACTTCCGGCCCCAGGCCAGCATGGCGTCGAAACGGGTCGACAAAAAGTTGCCCGGCATGATCGTCAGTCCCAGCTGAACGCGCCCTTTTTCCAAGCGTAGGCGAATCCCGCGGCGAGGACGGCGAGATAAGCCGCCAGGATCGGCAGGGCGGTTCCTTTCATCGATTTGAAAACGAGGGCCCAGGGAAAAAAGAAGGCGACTTCGACGTCGAAGAGAAGAAAGAGGAGGGCGACGAGATAGAACTTGATCGGAAAGGGATTGATCCCGTCCTGTAAGGGAGGGCTCCCGCACTCGAACGGCTTTTCTTTCGTCGGGTTCGTGCGCTTCGGGCCCAAGAGGGCATTCATCGACAGCAGGACGACTCCGAGCGCCCCGAACACGAGAAAAACCAAGGCAAGGGTCATGCGTCGTCCTTTTCCGCGGGGGCGATTGTATCCGAACTCCCGAAATGTTTCAACCGCGTATTCATTTTTTGACAAGGCCGGGGCGGTTCCCCGATAATGGCCCCGCGATGAAACGAGGAAGGATGGGCGTTGTTCTGTTGGGAGCGGCGGTCCTGGGCGCGGTCGGCTGCGGCCGGGAACGCGCGCCGACGAACGTCCTCCTGGTCACCCTCGACACCCTCCGGGCGGATCACGTCGGTTACGTCGGCGGGGCGAAGGCGGCGACGCCCAACCTAGACGCGTTGGCGGCGCGAGGGGTCGCTTTCCGCGACGTTCAGGCGCTGGTCCCCATTACCCTTCCCTCGCACGCCTCGATTCTCTTCGGGATCCCGCCCCACGAGCTCCAGCATTACAACAACGGCCAAATTCTCCCGCCTTTGAAGGGAGCCGTCCCGGCGGCCGAACTCTTTAAAGCCCGGGGCTACGCGACCGCGGCCTTCGTTTCCCTCGGGGTCCTCGAAAAACGCTATGGCTTGGCCCGGGGATTCGATATCTATGAGGACGCTTTCCCCAAGGACCGTTGGTATCTCGACGCCGCCGAGGTCAATGCCCGGGCTTTACCCTGGCTCGAACGGGTTCGAGGGGGAAAATTCTTCGGCTGGATCCATTACTCCGATCCCCATGATCCTTACGCCCCGCCGGATACGCCTGACGACACGGTCTTGAAGCTCAACGGCGAAATGGTCGGACGGCTCTGTCTGGCGAAATATCCGACCGCCGAGGTGGATCTGGATCTCCGCGCCGGCGAAAATACGCTTGTCTGGACGATCAGGAACGATTCCCCCGAAAGCGCCCAGGCTTATCTCGCCCGGTTCGACCGCCTCGAGTTCTCCCCCGCTCCGGACGCCGGTTTCCGGACGACGTTCGGCCCCGAATGGGAGATCCGAGCCGCCGACGGCGTCTATTTCGCCAAAGACAACGCCGGGATCTCGATCCGGAGCGACGCGCGGCGGCGAGTCCGCCTCTCCGTCCGGGGCCGGCCGATCTGGTCGCTCGAATACATCCGAAAGATGTATCGTCGGGAAGTGGAATATCTCGACCGCGAGCTCGGCCGGCTTTGGGCCAAGCTCACCGAACTGGGATTATGGGATACGACCGCCGTCGTCGTCGCCGGCGACCACGGCGAAGGCCTGGGCGAGTTCGTCAACGCTTTCGGCGAGGCTCACGTCGGACACATCCACTATCTCTATTCCTATTACGTCCGCGTTCCGCTCATCGTCGTCGATCCGCGGGCGGAACGCCGGGGAATTCTCCGCGACGATCCGGCGACCCTCCTGGACATCGCCCCCACGCTCGCCGCCCTCGCGGGATTCGAATCCCCTCGACAATTCCAAGGTCGGAATTTGCTCGGCCGTTCCGCGCCGGCGACACGGGACATCCTCACCGCCACCTACAAACCGGAGGCCATATACGACAAATTCGCCCTGCGGCGCTCGCCCTGGCACCTCATCCTCACTCCCCAGGAAAACAAGATCGAAGTCTACGACCTCCGGACCGATCCGGAGGAAATACGCAATTTGTTCGGCGGGACGGAGATGCCCGAGGACGCCCGGCCCCTCCTTCCCCTCCTCGAGACGCGGACCCGCGAAATCCTTATGGGAAAAACCGAGGTCAAGATCGACAAGGGGGCCGAGGACATGCTCCGAGCCCTCGGCTACATCAAATAATAAGGCTTTTGGCTCCCTTTCGTTTTGGATGGAAATTCCTTCGGCATTCGTAATCGGCCGAAACGTGATGAGGGTTTGCCGCCTCGCAGACGTTTTTCAAGGCTCCCGACTTCGGACGCCGAGGCTCCAGAGACCATCAAAGCCGACCTGAAATCTTCGAGCTGGTGAAGCGTGAGGAGCGTAAGGTCCGAGGCGCCGAGCTGCCAGGAAAATAATTCCGAGACGCGTTCTCGGACTCTCATCATATTGGGATTCTTCCCCCCTTCCCCCCTTCTAAACAGGGGGGCCCCGAAAAACGTACGCGTCTCGGGGGGTCGGAGGCCGAAAACGAATGCCGATGATGGATTGATTAGTTGAGGGCGTGGATCGCCCGGCCCAAAGCTTTCGCCGCGGCTTCCATCACCGCCTCCGATAGGGTCGGATGGATGTGGATCGCGTCGGCCACGGCGCCGGCGGGAAGTCCGCGGCTCATCGCCAGGGTGATTTCGGCGATGAGGTCGCTCGCGCAGGCGCCGAGGATGTGAGCACCCAGGATGCGGTCGTCCTTCCCGACGATGATTTTGACCAAACCGTTCGGGCTGTCCATCGTCAGGGCCCGGCCGTTGGCTTGAAAGGAAAAGGTCCCGATCCGGACGTCCCCATCCCTTTGGCGGGCTTCCTCCTCGGTCAGGCCGACGGAAGCGAACTCCGGCTCCGTGAAGACGGCCACCGGGAGAGCCTGATAATCGACGTGTCCCCGCCCTCCGGCGGCGGCCTCGGCGGCGGCGATCCCTTCGCGCGAGGCTTTATGAGCGAGAAACTTTCCGCCGATGAGGTCCCCGATCGCGGAGATCCCCGGGATGTTCGTTTCGAGGTTGCCGTTGACTTCGACGCAGCCGGAGCGGTTCAGGCCGATGAACGGCGGGCCCTCGCAGAGACGTTCGGAGTTGGCCCGCCTTCCCGCGGCGAGAAGGACTTTCTCGGCCGAGAATTCGAACGGGGCGTTGGTTTTCAAAGATGTCCCGCGCAAAATCGCCCCCCCGACTTTCCGCTCGAACGACTCGATCCGGGCTTGGGTGTGGATCTTGAGTCCCTGCCGCTTTAAAAGGAGTTCGAGCCGCCGGCCGATCTCCCGGTCGCAACCCGGAAGAACGCCGGGAAGGATTTCGAGGATCGTCACGTCCGTGCCGAGACGGCCGTAAATGGTCCCCATTTCGATCCCGATCGCTCCGGCGCCGACGACGAGAAGGGATTTGGGGATGGTTGCGAAGCTCAGGCCTTCCGTGCTCGAAACGACCGTCGCCCCGTCGTATTTAAGAAAAGGAAGCTCGGACGGACGGCTTCCCGTGGCGAGGATGATCCGATCGGCCTCGACGAGGCGCTCTTCGCCCCCGGACGTTCGGACCGCGATCCGGCGCTCGTCGCGCAGGGCGCCCGTGCCCCGGATGAGCTCAACGCCGCTGCGTTGAAGCAAGAACTCGACGCCCCGGACGAGACGGTCCACCACCTTGCCCTTGTCCTCCTGGACGCGGGCCCAATTCAAGGAGATCTGGGCGGCCGGGCCGTCGAGCATCTTCGATGTCCTGATCCCGCGAAAAACCGCGGTGTGGTGGAGCAGGTGTTTCGTCGGAATACAGCCCCAATTCATGCAGGTTCCGCCGACGGCCTCTTGTTCGATCAGGACCACGGTTTTCCGGAGTTGGGCGGCGCGCAGGGCGGCGACATAACCGCCCGGACCTCCTCCGATGACGGCGATGTCCTTTTTCACTATATCCATGAGCCCTCTCCCTGGGGGGAATTCGTCCCGGCGGACCGGCCCTTTACGTTATCGGACTCGCCGTCTTTTTTCAAGCGGTCGGTGCTCTGACCGTCGAACGGTTTTAACACAGTCCGTTCTCCGCCGATTCCGCGACCGAGAACGGCCTTCACTCCAGACCGGGTTTGAAGGTCCGCCGGCCCCCGGAAACGCTGACCTGATTCGGGGCTCCCCCTAGTTCAAGGGGGAGTTGAGGGGGTGAGTATCAACCCATTCGACTCCCCGGGCTGAAGCCCGGGGTATGCT
>Ga0315273_10012613_pt1 | contig 10846 bp, 7 predicted proteins | sample YL17G02_0_MG_FD_205753 | JGI IMG/M metagenome (GOLD analysis project Ga0315273, IMG submission 205753) | Sediment microbial communities from Yellowstone Lake, YNP, Wyoming, USA - YL17G02_0 | ecosystem: Environmental > Aquatic > Freshwater > Lake > Sediment | place: USA: Wyoming | collected... | reverse complement strand
GGAGAATACTTATGCCAATGTGGTAGAATCCTTGGTAACAAACACTGTAGGAATGGCAGAACTCTCTCTTATTCAGGCCCCTATCCTGTCCTACTGATGGGGTCCACCTCACTGAATCATGGCGACATTATTGATAATGAATGATCGTACAGGTGACAAATACGTATTTCCTGCCTTTGGATAGTAGCCCTTAGTCTCCCAGACCGATTTCACTATAAATGACCAGATTTAGGACGCTGGGCTGACGCTGGGAAAACACTGCGCCAACCCTGCGCCGACACCAAAGCGGACGGTGCCAGTACCTCAATCGGTTTATAGCTGCTGGCAGCCCACAGGATGAGCATGCTGCGCCATGCGTACAACCTTGGCAAAGTTGCCCGACAGCGGGGGCGAATGGTCTAATTAAATCTGCCTTCCCACACTCGCACTCTCCTCAATCGCATCCAGCGCTTTGCGCTGCTCTTTAGCATCACCAATTATGTGTAACTCAGGAACCCTATCTTTGGCTTCGGCAGCGAGTTTATTTATTGGCTTAATACCCACGGCCAGTACAACCGCATCCAGACCTGAGATAGTTTCCTCATGGCTGTCCTTTTCATAGATAACGCTGTCTTCGGTAATCTCCTTAACGCGTGCTTCGGTGATGATCTTGACACCGTTGAAGGCCAGGCGGGACATGAGCGCGGGGCGCAGCATGGTGTTGACCTCCAGGGCGATGTCCTCGGTAGAAGCCACGATGGTTACGGCCTTGTTGCCCTCAGCGAGCAGGTCGGCTACCTCGGCACCCAGCTCACCGCCACCTACCACAACGACCTTAGCAGGCGATAAATCCAGCCGGAAGGGCACCCAGGCCCTGCCGCTCAAGATGTCCCAGGCGGTGACCACGTTGGCGCCGTCAGCGCCCTTAATATTTACCTGCACCGGACCGGCGCCGGTGGCGACGACCAGCACGTCGGGCTTCTCCTTCTCGATCACTTCAAGCGTCAATTCCGTATTAAGCTTTACCTTCACACCGGCCTTATGCACCTGGCGGGAGAGCCAGATGACCGTCTCGGCCAGCTCCTGCTTGCTGGGAGGCATGCAGGCCAGGTTGAGTTGACCACCCAGCCGGTCCGATTTCTCATAAAGGGTAACGTCGTGACCACGCAGCGCCGATACCCGCGCGGCCTCCATGCCGCCGGGGCCGCCACCAGCCACGAAGACCTTCTTCTTTACAACAGCCGGCTTGATCTCAAGCTCTTTTTCCCGGCCGGCAGATGGGTTGACCGTGCAGGTGATGGGCGAGGAGAAGTTGAGCCGCTGTACGCAGCCCTCGTTGCAGCCGATGCATGGGTTAATATCATAAATATCACCGGCCTTAGCCTTGTTGGGCAGTTCGGGGTCGGCGATGAGCGCGCGGCCCATCGAGACCAGGTCGCAGCGGCCCTCCCGCAGCACCATCTCGGCCGTGAGCGGGTCCTTGATGCGGTTGGCGGCGATGACCGGCACCTTCAGCACATCTTTAGCCTGCTTGGCCAGGTGCGTATAACAGGCCAGCGGCGTGCCCACGTTGGCGATGTTGGAAGCCCACTGAGGCAGCTTAGGCGCGTAGATGAGGTCGCTGTAAACCGAGGTGGTGAGGTGGAAGCAGTCGATCCCGGCATCCTGCAACACTGGCAGGAGCAGCAACGTCTCGGGCAGCTTTCGTCCACCCGGCACAGCCTCCTCCAGGTTGAGCCGGCACTGCAGGGGGTAATCCTTTCCGACCACCTTACGCACGGCCGCGATGACCTCAAGCGGGAACTTGAGCCTGCCCATGATGCCCCCTCCGTATTCATCAGTGCGGCGGTTGAAATGTGGCGAGAGGAACTGAGCCAGCAGGAAACCGTGCGCCATGTGGATCTCAACCGCGTTGAAGCCGGCTTCCACCGCGCGCCGCGCGGCGTCCTTAAATTTACCCAGTAGGTCGTGAATATCATCGGTGGTAAGCTCGACGGGCAGTTCTCCCGTGAGCGGATCGGCCAGCGGCGATACACCTTTAGTCTGCTCACCGGTGAACATGGGCGTGGTCTGACGCCCGGCATGCGCGATCTGCAGGGCTACTTTAGCCCCTTGCTTATGACAGGCTTCCGTGATTCGCCTTAAGCCGGGTACCTTGTCATCGTCCCAGATGCCCGGGCTGAAAGCCATCAGCTTACCGGCCGGCTCAATGCAGGCGGCCTCTACCACGATATAACCCGCTCCACCCTTCGCCCGCGCCTCATAGTAGTCAACCATCTTATCGGTGACGCTCCCGTCCTCGGCGGCGAAGTTGGTGGTCATGGGCGGCATGACGATACGGTTCTTAAGTTCCAGACCCTTAATGCTGAAGGGACTGAACAGCAGCTTAAACTCGATCATGGTTCGTTATTCCTCCCCTGCCGGTACCTCCCGGCCGTGATTATCTTACCAGCCCTGGACCCTCTGTTCGGATACCGGCCTGAGGTTACCCAGGCTGCGCGCATAGTCGATGAAGACCCTGGAATCGATAAAATCAGTCGTCTCAGACACCTTAAACATCCCCTTCGCTATGCGGGCGGTGGTCACCAGGCGGTAGGTACCCTCCAAATCCATGGGTCCGCCGTCGTCCACCTGCAGGTCGATAACATTACGCGGCTGCGAGTTGTCCACCCTGAATCTGAGGCCGGACACCGCCAGGTAGGGGGTACCCGTTTTGACGATAATGTAAGGGCTGGGGTTGTTGACCATCAGCTCGATCAGCCTTTTCAGGTCGCTGCCCCTGACTTCACACACTACCAGCGGCGATTCAAAAGGCATGAACTCGTACAGCGGAGCCCCGTTGAAGTCACCCTGCATGATGCTGCCCCCACGCATGTAGGATACCGGCACGAAGGAGAACTGCGCCTTCAGCCCGGCGGACTTCGCCTTCCGCATCATTGCGTCGGCCACCAGGAAGGCCAAGTCGCGCTCGTTGAGCGTGGCATCGGCGACAGCCACCTTATCGCCGATGAAGGAAATGGGCTGATAATAAGAGTCGCGCAGCTTAGCGATGACTTTATCTTCCGGGTAGACCTCAATCCCGGCCGGTTTAAGGACGGCGAGCAAGGCGGCGTATTCGGCAGAACCTGGTTTGAGGCTAACATATTGCCCGCCCGGACCGGGCTGTTTAATGTCGTCGCCGATGGGGATGATAGTGCTGCCCTGGTATGAGATAAGCCTGCCCTGGCCATCAAATTTCACGTTGAGCATGCCCAGCGCCCGTGAATACTCCCAGGCATGTACAATGGGCACGTCACGCCCCTCGCTGTCCTTGACTATCGTGGGATAGGGACCGGCCACATCCAGCCCCAGCTCTTTTAATGCACCCGGACCCAGCAGCGAATGCGAATGGCCGCCCACCACCAGGTCAACGCCTTTAAGCGATTTCACCAGCGGGAGATCGGGGTCGTAACCCAGATGAGAGAGCAGGATGACTTTATCCACCCCGGCCTGCGCCAGCTCATCGGCAGCTAGCTGCGCGGCTTCTGTGGGATTGAGGAACTTCACGCCCGGGCCGGAGGGATCGAGCAGGGGGGTGAGCGTGGTGGTGAGGCCGATCACACCTATTTTTTGCCCCTTCACTGTTAGCACGGTGTAGGGCTTGAGCGCAGCCTTCAGCCCGGGCTGGCCGGAGGCCTCGATATTGGCCGAGATTAGAGGAAATTTAGCCAGCCGGGCGAACTCAACCAGGCCTTCCGGCCCTTTATCGAAGTCGTGATTGCCCACGGCCATGGTAGCAAAACCCATGGCGTTCAGCATATCTACGTCGGCGGTAACGCCGTACTTCATGAAATAGTAGGTACCGAAAAGCGCGTCGCCGGCATGCAGCAGCATAACCTCGTCCTTAGCCCGCAGCCCGTTGATGACGGAAGCCAAACGCGGCAGGCCGCCGGCCTGCAAGAGCGTATCCTTACCGCCGGTTTTTACCAGTGTTTCCACGGGGTCGAGGTGGGAATGTGTGTCACCCACAAAGGCGATGGTGAAGCTGAGCGCTCCGGTAGCGGGAGGAGCCGGCTGCGCAGGCGGTGCTGCGCAGGCAACTAAACAAAGAGCCAGACACAGCAATAGTGTCAGGCCGGTTTTCACATGTCTGGTCATGGTATCACCCCCTGTCCGTCAGCGGCATTTATGTTATAACAATAATAGCACCGGTTTAATCATCCGGCATGACGTACCAACTGGCGTCAGCCACGAGATTGGGGTCGAACAGCTTCTTCATCTGTTTTTCGTATTTCATAAAGTCCAGGCAGTAGGGGGCGGCCAGCTTCTGCGCGCGCGCGTCGCGGCTGAGGCAGCCCTCGAACGAGCCCATGCCCAGGTGCCATTTGGGCATCTTCTCGTCGCATTCCAGGATGATGTCACGCGCGGCCTGCACGGATTCGGGGTCGAGCTGGTCGTAGATGACGATGCTCTCCACGTGCGAGCAGGTATCGCCCAGCGCAGAGCCCCAGGGAGCCTCGCCGGCCGCGGCAACCTTGCCGGCCTCCTCGTACTTGGCCCAGATATCCTCGGCGGCGAGGCGCGAGAAGTTGCTCATGGCGTCCCAGGTCTCCTGGTTACCACCGCCGGAGAGGAAGGAGCCGGACAGCCGGAAGGCCCGCTGCGTGCCCTGGCCGGTGATGAGGTTGTAGAACAGGTTGGCCTTCAGCGTGTCATCCAGCGGGAAGGACATAATCTCCCATTTATCCAGCATGGCCTCCAGCAGCTTCGTCCGGTAGGCCAGCTCGCGCGGGGAGGCAGCGTCCACCAGTATGCTGCCGGCGAATTTATAGGTCTCGGCCAGCTCGGGTGGCGAGTCCTTGATGGCATCCCAGAAGTCGTCATTGGAGGACATCACCAGCATGATCGCCACGGCCACACCGTTGCGCTGCAGCCCGTGCGCGATGCCCTCCTCCACGATGGCGCGGAAGAAGTCATTCATCTGCTCACGACCGGGGAAGACGAGCTGGTGCACGATGAAGTTCTCGGGAACGTCGTATTCATAAATATTGGGCTTGCCGTGTGGCTTGATGGAGGGCGGACCGTACCAGGGTGCCATCTTGACAGCGGCCTTCGTGATAATGCCCATGCCCCCGTTAGCTCCGGAAAGCCCGCGCATGATGCCACGCAGGCTGGGGCCGGGGCCGTCGCCGCTGAACCAGCCGGCGCCCGTGCCGGGAGCGCCGACCCGCAGCACTTCGCCGTCCGGCAGCACCCACTCCACACCCAGCGGTGTGCGGCCGGCGTAGTCGGTGCTGACGCTGCTGGTGCCGCAGCCGAAGTGCGAGGTGGAACTGGCTACGATGGAGGCGCTGGGACCACAGCCGACCGAGGCCGGGCGCAGACCCTTCTTGATGGCCTCGGTGAACAATAGCTGCACGGAAACATACGGTTCGACCACGGCAAAGCGGTTTTTCTCGTCAATCTCAACGATACGGTTCATGCGGCGCAGGTCCACCGGCAGGAAGGGCTCGGTGGCTGAAATGGCCGGCACATCCCAGCCGGAGGCATGCGCGCGGAATTTAATATTATATTTGTTGCAGGCCCTGACCACGCCCTGGACTTCCCCGGTGTTGCCGGGCATGACCACGGCCGGCGGACGCGCGGAGAATTTATCACCGAAGTACACCTCGTTGGCCCAGATGAAGCAGTAGCCGTCCAGTATGGCGGGCTCCTCAGAGATATTCTCCGGTCCCACCACGTCTTCCAGCGCTTTGTAGGCTTCTCTTGATAATGTCATTTTTCTGCCTCCTTATTAGATGGCCTGCTGTACCAGGTCGATGATATCGTAGACCTGCAGGTTTGATTTTGTCTGTTTGGCCGCGTCGGTGAAGTTGCGCTTGCACCAGCCACAGGCGCTGACCAGCGCCTCGGCGCCGACCTCCCGCGCCTCGGTGAGCCGCTCGGCTGCCGTCCAAAGGGCGAAGTCGGGATAGGTCTCCTTGACACCGCCACCCGCGCCGCAGCACCAGGCATACTCTCGGATGCGGTACATTTCAACTAAATCCAGCCCGGGTATGGCCTTGAGTATATCGCGCGGCAGGTCGTAAACGCCTTCGCCGCCGCGGCGGAACTTCTTGGGCGGCTCATGCACAACCATCTGCCCGGCCGCCTTGGCCTCCACACCCTGCCAGTGTATCCACGGCTCAGACAGCCGTCCCAGGTGGCAGGGGTCGTGGTAGGTAACTTTTACAGGCACTTTTTTAGTGAATTTGAGCTTTCCTTCCTTGATCAGCCTATCCAGGTACTCGGTGAAGTGGTAGACCTCGACCGGCGGCTTTTTACCGATCTTATCGTAGAGCACCTTGAAGGCCTGGTAGCCGCAGGAGCAGGGAGTGACCACGGCTTTAATACCGGCGTTCTTCCAGGCGTTAAGGTTGTGATCGGCGTACTTGACCAGCTCTGCCTCGTAGCCCATCTCATAGACACGCCCACCGCAGCAGGCTTCCTCGGCACCCAGAATACCAACGTCCACACCTGCCTGTTTCAGTATGGATACCCCGGCACGGGCGATGGGCCACAACTCCTCATCGAAGCAGTAGCGGCAGCCGGCGTGGTAGAGCACATCGGCCTTCTGCTTGGTCAGGTCCTTCACATCAAGGCCATCGGCCCACTTGCCGCGGTCGGCCTTGCGGCCCAGCATGGTATTGTCCTCCTTGCGCAGGCTGTCCAGAACAGGGATATGCGCCGGCACCAACTGGCCGTCCTCAACGCACCTGATGCGCAACTCCTGCATCACCTGCAGCGGCTCGAGGTCGCGGTCGATCTTGCAGGACACATCGCAGGCGCCGTCCATCTGGCACTGGTAGATCATATCCAGGAAACCATCGGTGTAGTCGATGCGCTCACGCAGCAGCGAGAGGGCAGCCACCATGCGCCCGCCGGCTGAGAAGCCGTGGAAGTTGAAGCGGGCGATGCTGGGGCAGACATTGACGAAGCGCGCGTCCTGCATCATCAGGTGCGGTACCGTCTTGCAATATCCGCAGCGTGAATCACGAAGCAAGTCTTTTTCAAAGTCTTTAAGCGGCATATTTGTTCTCCTCGTGTTAATAGCATAATTTCCCTGGATTCATTACACCCTTAGGGTCGAAGATCTGCTTGACCCGCTGGAGCGCCCTGATGGTCTGCTCCTCGCCGAAGGCGAATTTGGCCCATGGGCCGTAAGGCCGCGAGAAAAAAGCCCCTTCTTTATAAAGCTCAGCGGCGCCTTCAGCATCCAGGCGTTTGACCCTCTCAACCTTGGACGAATCGGCCGGGTTGAACATCAGGTTGAACTCCACGTGGCAGTTGGCCCCCTGGGCCAGCGGCTGTATATAAACGCCGATGTCGGCGGCCGGGTATCCGTATTTTCCGGCCAGGCCGTTTACCTGCTTCACAAAGCCCGGCGCTTTGTCCAGCGTGGTAAGGAAGAGGATGTCCGCGCAGTTGCCCTTATACCTGAGCTTCCAGTAGGGCTCGGCACAGGGTGTGAGTAAAGCTTTCTCAACGTCCTCAGCTTTTATATCCTTGAGCGACTTCTCCAGCCTGAGGTAGAATTTTCCTGCCTCTTCCATGGAGTCATCGCGCTGGTAATCGAGCTTATCCTGAGGCAGCATGCCGGCCCCGCTTATGCTGTAAACCAGTATCCAGTGGGGAAGCCCGGCGGTGGCCGCCTTGATACGGACTGCGTCTTTAAATAACAGGGATGCCAGCGTGAGGTTGTTCACGACGAACATCTCCTCACCTAGCTTCTTCCAGAGCAGCCTACGGCAGAGGTCGGTTAGCTTCTCAAGGTCATCCGAGGGGATTAAAAATGTTTCGCGCACCTTAGGCAGCGGCTGGCACTTCATGGTGCCCCAGGTGACGATGCCCAGTGTGCCCTGCGCGCCCTGCAGCAGCCGTGTGAAGTCGACCTGCGAGGGTCCCATGCCGCGGACCTGAGCGCGCCCAGCCGCCCATTGCTCCTCTAAAGTGCCCGGGCCGAAGGCCGACCCGGTGCGGAACATATCGCCGTTGCCATAGATGACCTCCACGCAATAGAGCGGGTCCTGCGCCTCCCAGTGGAAACGGGGGATGGTCATAGGTTCGCGCTCCAGCCAGGACGCCAGCACGGACTTGGACGCGCGCGGCGCCAGGGTCAGCAGCGGGGCGAGGTCCTCTTTTCCAAGGGCGGGTATAAGCTCGCCGAAGGTCACCCCGGGCTCTACCATGCAGACGCGGTTGCGCCGGTCCACCCGCAGGATTTTCTTCATCAGTGTTAAGTCGACGACCACCGCGCCTTCACTGGCGGGAATGGTATCGCCGCGGAAGTGGGGCGGGCCGGAACTCAGGGGTATAAGATTTGTGCCCGTTTCATTGGCCCATTTAACGATGGCCTGCACCTGCTCCATGGTAGTGGGCTTGACCACAGCTCGTGGCCTGACCTGCGCGGTAAAGCTCATGTCGCCCGAGTAGTGCCCCGGCACATCATCGCCGTAAATTACATTCTCCCTTCCCATGATGTTGGACAGGCCATTTTCAGCAACCATCAGCTGCCTCCTTCAGGATTTTATTAGTATACCGGTACCAAACAGCTTTTCAGCTAAATTGTTTCCCTTTTCAGAATCGTCCGCGCCGCCGACCATCTCCACGATGGGTTCGCGGTGGGGTATGTACACGCCCAAAAGCCTGGTTTTAATGTGATCAGCCGGGTTGCTGCCGAGGTCGGCCGCCGTCCAGACTGTGACCGGCTTTTTCTGCGCCGCCATCAGCGAAGCGGCCGGCATTGAGCGTAAATCGCCCAGTGACTTGTTTACGGTTATTGCTGCGGGCATGGGAACTTCCAGGCACTGCCAGCCGTCGGGGAGGGCCTGTTCAACTAAAATGGAATTTCCCTTTATTTCTATCGCCCGCGCATTGACGATGCAGGGAAGTCCCAGCAGTTCGGCAATGCCGATGCCGACCAGGCCGGCGTTGGTATCGGCTGCCTGGATACCTGCCAGCACCAGGTCGAAGGAACCCAGCTTCCTGATTGCTGCTGCCAGCGACGCCGCGGTGGCGAAGCCGTCCAGGTCGGCGAAGGCAGAGTCATCAAGCAGTACCAGTTCGTCAGCTCCAGCGGCCAGGGTCTTCCGCAGCACAGCTTTGGACAATTTGTGCCCGAGGCTGAGCGCTGTCACCCTGCATTCCTGCGAGTCTTTGATTTTCAGCGCAGCTTCCAGCGCGTTCTCATCATAGGTGCTTATAACCGGGGGCGCGCCCCGGCAGATTATATGCCTGCCATCGGGATCAACCTGGTAAACCGAGGACGGCGCCTCGGGATCGGGGACCTGCTTAACGCAGACAACGATATTCAACAAAAGAAATGCCTTTCACGCGGAGGATAAATGGTATTCTGCCTCCTCACTATTATTAATACGAATATGTTACGTTAAAATAACACAGGTAATCATTTAAATCAATACATTGACATTACGGATCTGCTGTTGTATAAATTGTAAATTCGTTTTCTCGGGCCTTTTTCAGGGAGCAGTCGCAGTTGGTTTTCATCGTCCTCTAAACGCAGGCTGTTTCAATAATGGGGAGGTCAGTTATGAAGGAAAAGATAGCACTGGTAACAGGTGCGGCGCGCGGGATCGGAAAGGCTATTGCCGGGCGACTGGCTGCCGACGGCGCCGATGTGGTGGTTGCTGACATATGCAGCGACAGCGCCGGTGTGGATTATCATTTGTCCAGTTTGAAGCAGCTTGAGGAAACGCGTGATGAGATAAGGAAACTGGGGAGGCGCTCAATGGCCATCCGGGCCGATGTCACCAGGGAAGCTGACGTAAAGCGGATGGTGGAGAGCACCGTGAAGGAGTTGGGGCGCCTGGACATACTGGTGAACAATGCCGGCGTGGGAGCAAGCTGCCCGGTTAGCGAAATGCCTGAGGAGATGTGGGACAGGGTCATGGGCGTAAACATAAAGGGCGTATTTTTGTGCTGCAAGGCGGTTGTGCCCCACATGGTGGGACAGGGTTCGGGTAAAATAATCAACCTTTCATCCTGCGCCGGCGAAATGCCCTCCGGGTTGATGGCAGCATATTGCTGTTCCAAGGCGGCGGTCAGGATGTTTACCATGGTCCTGGCCATAGAAGTTGCGGCTTTCAATGTGCAGGTGAACGCAGTCTACCCGGGCATCGTCCAGACCGATATCTGGCAGGGCATATTACCCAATGCGGCAAAAGTTATGGGCGTCGCGGAAGCAGAGATGTGGAGGCTGACCAGGGAGAAGCCGGGCATCGCCCCGGGCGCAGATGACGGCAGGCATATAGCTGCGCTGGTGTCATTCCTGTGTTCGACAGAAGCCGATTTTATCACGGGCAAAATCATCGGCGCAGACGGCGGGTACTGCATGCACATCTGATTAATAAAAATAGTTGACATAATATAAAGATGAAATTGAGAGATAAGGTTGCTTTAATAACCGGGGCGGGATCGGGCATCGGGCAGGAAATCGCAGTGTCGATGGCTCGTGAAGGCGCCTGGATAGTTATCAACGATATCAAGTACGATAACATAAAGGCTACAATTGACAGAATCCGTGCGTTAGATGTCCCATATCTGGGTGTGAGATGCGATGTTTCCTCGAGCGAAGACGTGACACGTATGTTCACCGTAATTGTGGATAAGTTCGGGACAGTGGACATACTGGTCAACAACGCTGGCATCACGGTGAACGACGAAAGAGTTAACCAGAACTATAAAAAGCTGGCCGGGCAACTGCTTACCACAGGTGTTAGCAGGATATCGCTGGAGGCAACGCGTAATATGACCGATGGTGACTGGGACAAGATGCTGAAGGTTCACCTGTACGGCACATTTTACTGCACTCGTGAAGCTTTGAAGATAA
>Ga0315273_10012612_pt1 | contig 10846 bp, 10 predicted proteins | sample YL17G02_0_MG_FD_205753 | JGI IMG/M metagenome (GOLD analysis project Ga0315273, IMG submission 205753) | Sediment microbial communities from Yellowstone Lake, YNP, Wyoming, USA - YL17G02_0 | ecosystem: Environmental > Aquatic > Freshwater > Lake > Sediment | place: USA: Wyoming | collected... | reverse complement strand
AGGGTGGCCGTGCTCCGGAGCCCCTTGAGATGTGCCGCCCGCATCACCGTGAGCCACTCGTCGGTGGAGCACTTGAGCGGCGCGATGCGCCGGCGCACCTCGTCGTCGAGCACCTCGGCGCCGCCGCCCGGGATGGAGTCGAGCCCCGCCGCCACCAGCCGGTCCACGGTGGCGTCGAGCGACAGGTCGCTGGTGCGGGCGATGTGCCAGATCTCCTCGGGGGAGAGGGCGTGCAGGTTGATGGCCGGGTAGGTGGACTTCACCCAGCGGAAGAGGTCCTCGTACCACTCGACGCCCAGATCGGGGTGCAGGCCGCCCTGCAGCAGGATCTCGATGCCGCCCAGCGCCAGCGTCTCCTCGATCTTCCTGGCCATCTGGCCGCGGTCGAGGACGTAGGCCTCGTCGTGGCCGCGGGGGCGGTAGAAGGCGCAGAAGGAGCAGGCCGTGGTGCACACGTTCGTGTAGTTCATGTTGCGCGACACGATGTAGGTGACCACGCCGTCGGGGTGAAGCGCGCGGCGGCGCATGTCGGCGGCCAGCCCCAGCTCGAGCAGCGGCGCCTTCTCGTCGAGGGCCTCGGCCTCGTCGGGGTCGAGGCGGACGCCGTCGGCCCCCTTCTGCAGCGCCAGGTCGATCGACACCGCGCGACGGATGCGACGGCTGCGCACCACGTCGTCGGCGAAGCGCAGCGTGGTGGGCGGGACGAGGCCGGCCAGGGCGGCGCGGGAGAGGAAGGCCTCCAGCCCGTCGAGCTCGTGGGGCCCCAGGCCGTATCGGATCTTCTGGGTCAGGTAGCGGCGGTACCTTTCCGGGTCGCCGCCGGCCTCGCGGGCGAACTGCTGGGCGAGCTCGGTGCGCATGCCCAGACCGACCTGCGCCCCGCGGGCCAGTTCCTGCACGTCCTCGGGGCGCAGCGCTCCGGGCCGAGCCGCCCAGACCGCGAAGACCATGGGGAGCCTGGTGAGCTGGTTCCACTCCCGCCCCAGGTCGAGGACCACCTTCCTGCGCACCTCGAAGGCCCGGTCGCCGATGACGAGCGCGCCCTTCGGGCCGGCCGCGCGGGCCAGCCCCTCGACGGCCGGCATGTGCGTGTAACGTGGAGTGATCCCGCGCTCGCGCAGCAGGAGCTGGGCCAGGATCTGGGAGGTGCGCGAGGCCGTGTCGAGGAAGACCTCGTCCCAGCGCTCGGGCGGCTCCTCCCCGCAGAGCACCACCGTCTGCACCGGCCCATCGGCGCCGATGGCGAGGCCCGGGACCACCTCCCAGTCACGCCCCGGAAGCGCCCCCACCGGAAGCAGCGCCAGGTCCACGTCGCCGGCCTCCAGCATCGACGCGCAGAGCGACGGCTCGGCGAGCACCAGGTCGATGAGCGGACTGCCGGCGAGCCCCGCGGTGAGGGGGCGCGCGTTCAGGAAGGAGACGGCGGCGGCGCGGAGCTTCATCTCGGCCTCAGGCGGTGGCGGTGACTGCGCTCGGCGCCGGTGCGTCGTGCACCCGGAGCACGTGGTAGAGGCTGTCGCGCTCGACGGGCACGCGGCCGGCGAAGCGGATCATGCGGTGGAGCTGTGCCTCGGAGAGGGCCTGCGGCGTCGTGGCGCCGGCCATGTGGTAGATGCGCTCCTCGAGCACCGTGCCGTCGACGTCGTCGACGCCAAACGAGAGCGAGGCCTGGGCCAGCCGCTCTCCGAGCGACACCCAGTAGGCCTTCACGTGGTCGAAGTTGTCGAGGAAGAGGCGCGCCACGGCGAAGGTGCGCAGGCCGTCGTAGCCGGTGGGCTTCGGGAAGGCCTTGCCGATCATGTTGTGCTCGGGGTGAAAGGCGAGCGGGATGAAGACCTGGAAGCCGCCGGTCTCGTCTTGCAGCGCTCGCAACCGGGCCATGTGGTCGACCCGCTCGGCCAGCGTCTCGATGTGGCCGTAGAGCATGGTGGCGTTCGACTTGAGCCCCAGCCTGTGGGCGGCCCGGTGCACGTCGAGCCATTGCTCGGCGGTGGCCTTGTCGTCGCAGATCTTCCTGCGCACCCGCTCGGCGAAGATCTCGGCGCCGCCGCCCGGGATGGTGGTGAGGCCGGCGTCGATGAGCTCGCGCAGCACCTGCTCGTGGGTCTTCCCGAACTTCTCGGCGAAGAAGTGCAGCTCCACCGCGGTGTAGCCCTTGATGTGCAGCTCGGGCCAGGCCTGGCGGATGCGCCGGATGGTCTCGAGGTAGTACTCCCAGGGCAGGTCGGGGTGCAGCCCGGAGACGATGTGCACCTCCGTGATCCCGAGTTCGCGCTTCGACACGACGTGCTGCACCGACTGCTCGAGGGACATCGTGTATCCCTCGCTCGCGTGCTTGTCGTCGGGGCGGGCGAACGAGCAGAACTTGCAGGTGGCCACGCAGACGTTGGTGGGGTTCAGGTGGACGTTGCGGTTGTAGAAGGTGAGGTCGCCGTGCCGCTGCTCGCGAACGTGGTTGGCGAGCGAGCCCAGCGCGGCCAGGTCGCGGGCCTCGAGGAGCGATAGCGCTTCCGCCTCGGTGATCCGCTCGCCGGCCATCACCTTGTCGCGGATGCCGCCGAGCCCGTCGCGCTCCAGCGCGCGGTGCGCCAGGGAAGAGAGCATCAGGCCACCTCCGTCGGGTCGCCGCAGTGGTGGGGCGAGATCCCGTCCCAGCGGCGCATCATCTCGTTGGGAATGCCGAGCCGGTCGAGGACGCGGGCCACCACGGTGTCCACCAGCTCGTCGATGGTCCTCGGATTGGAATAGAAGCTCGGCGTGGCCGGCATGACGAAGGCCCCGGCCTCGACCACCTGCGCGATGGCGCGGGCGTGGATGAGGGAGATGGGGGTCTCGCGGAGCAGGAGCACCAGCCGCTTCCTCTCCTTCAGCATCACGTCGGCGGCGCGCCCCACCAGGTCGGTGGAGACGCCGTAGGCGACCCGGGCCAGGCCGGCCGCCGAGCAGGGCACGATGCACATGGCGTCGTACTGCGAGCTGCCGGAGGCGAAGGGGGCGGTGAGATCCTGGTTCTTCCAGACCCGGAACGGGTAATCGGGCGCGGCGCCGATCTCGTGGGTCCAGATCTGGCGGCCGGTGGTGGTGAAGACCAGATCCACCGACACGCCTCCCCCTGGACCTTCGCGGGCCAGGAAGTCGAGCAGCCGCTTCGCGTAGGGCGCGCCCGAGGCCCCGCCCACGCCGACCACGATCTTCACGAGCGCACCCCCGTCACCAGTCCGCACACGCCGGGGAAGAGCCCCTCGCCCCGGACCTGGCGGAAGCCGGCCCGCTCCGTCGAGGCCACGAACTCGGGCATCGAGGCGAAGCGCTCCATCGACTCGACCAGGTAGCGGTAGGCTCCGGCGTCGGCGGAGAGCAGGCGCCCCATCACCGGCAGCGCCAGCTTGTTGTACGCACCGTGAAAGGCGCGCGAGCCGGTGGACTCGGGGCGGAAGAACTCGAGGACACCCAGGCGCGCTCCGGGCTTCATCACCCGGGCCAGCTCGGCCAGGCCGGCCTCGTGGCTGTCGAGGTTGCGCACCCCGAAGGCCACGGTCACCGCGTCGACCGCGCCCGGGCGGAAGGGAAGGTGGAGGGCGTCGGCGGTGGTGGCGGGGAGCCCGGTCTTGGCGGCGCCCCGCGAGAGCATGGGGATGGAGAAGTCGCTGCCCAGGACGACCGCATCGGGGTACTGACGCCGGGCCTCGGCGGCCACGTCCATGGTTCCCGCGCAGACGTCGAGGAGCCGCTCGCCCGGCGCGAGCCGCAAGGTGCGGACCAGCCGGCGGCGCCAGATCTGGTCCACCCGCAGGGTCATCACGCGGTTGAGCAGATCGTAGGTCGGCGCGATGCGGTCGAACATCGCGCGCACCTCCTGGGCGCGCGCTCCCTGCCCGGGCAGGGGAACCCCGCTCACGCCCCGCTCCCGCGGCGCGGCGTCCAGCTAGCCGAAGGCGGCGCAGCGATGCGCGGCCGCACCGGCGCGGGCGCCCCGGGGACGAGCGTCTCATAGAGCGCGTCCATGCGGGCCAGCACCTCGGGCGGGTGCACGCACGGCTCCGGCCACTCGCGCCCGCCCTCCTCGACCCACTTCCTGGTGGCGTCGACGCCCACCTTGGCGCCCAGGCCGAAGGCGGTCGCGGCGTGGTCGAGCACGTCGACCGGTCCGTCGACCACCACCATGTCGCGCCTGGCGTCGACGTTGGCGAAGGCGCGCCAGGCGCACTGGGAGAAGTCGTGCACGTCGACGTCCTCGTCGAAGACCACCAGCGTCTTCGTGGCCGACATCTGCCCCGAGCCCCACAGGCCGTGCATCAGCTTCTTCGCGTGCCCCGGGAAATCCTTCTTCACCGAGAGGAAACAGAGGTTGTGGAAGACCCCCTCGGGCGGGAAGGCCATGTCCACCACCTCGGGGAAGACCAGCTGGAGCATGGGCAGGAAGAGCCGCTCGGTGGCGGTGCCCATCCAGTAGTCCTCCATGGGCGGCGGCCCGACCACGGTGGCCGGGTAGATGGCGTCCCGGCGGCGCGTGATGGCCGTGACCTCGAGGAAGGGGTAGTCGTCGGCCAGCGAGTAGTAGCCGGTGTGATCGCCGAAGGGCCCCTCGCGCACCACGCCGCTCTCCGAGACGAAGCCCTCGATGACCAGATCGGCGTCGGCCGGGACCTCCAGGTCCACGGTGACGCCCTTCACCATGTGCACAGACTCCTTCCGGAGGAAGCCGGCGAAGAGGTACTCGTCGATGCCCGGGGGCAGCGGCGCGGACGCGCAGTAGGTGAGGGCGGGATCGCCGCCCAGCGCGATGGCGACCGGCATGCGCTCGCCCCGCTTGCGGTAGGCGCGCCAGTGGGCGTTGGCGGTCTTGTGGAGCTGCCAGTGAAGGCCGAGCTTGCGCGGCCCCATCACCTGGCACCGGTACATGCCCACGTTGCGGATCCCGGTCTCCGGGTCGCGGGTGATGACCTGCGGCAGCGTGAGGAACGGCCCACCGTCGTGGGGCCAGGTGGTGAGGACCGGGATCGAGGCCAGGTCGGGCTCTCGGTCGACGATCTCCTGCACCGGCCCCGAGGAGACGTGCCTGGGGGGGAGCGAGGCCAGCCTGCCGAGCTTGGGGATCATCTTGAGCTTGTCCCAGAGCCCCTGCGGCGGCGCCATCTTGAGCAGCGCCCGGAGCTCGCTGGCCGGCTCCTCGAGGTCCTCGCAGGAGAGCGCCCAGGCGGCGCGCCGGCGGGTCCCGAAGAGGTTCATCGCCACCGGCATGACGCCGGAGGAGGGCTTCTCGAAGAGGAGCGCCGGGCCGCCCTGCTTGGCGGCGCGGTCGGCCAGCGCCGCCATGTCGAGCCGGAGGTCGACCGGCTCGGCGACGCGGGTCAGCTCGCCGGCACGGGCCAGTCGATCGAGGAATTCGCGAAGGGACCGGTAGGCCATGGGAAGGCGGGATCTACTCCGTTGCGCCCCTTGTTTCAACGATGTCCGAAAGATATGAGTGGCGCCCATGCCGCAGACGATCCGGGTCGCGCACAGCCCCGATTCCGACGACGCGTTCATGTTCTACGGGCTCTTCTCCGGCGCGGTGAAGGCCGACGGGCTCGAGTTCGTGCAGGAGTTCGGCGACATCGAGTCGCTCAACCGGCGGGCCCAGGGGGTGGCGCACGACATCACCGCCATCTCCGTCCACGCCTACGCCTATCTTCACGACAAGTACGTGCTGCTCGACGCCGGCGCCTCCTTCGGCGACGGCTACGGGCCCACCGTGATCGTGAACCAGACCTCCCGGTTCCTCCGCCTCGAGGATCTGGGCGGGGCCCGCATCGCCGTCCCGGGCCAGTGGACGAGCGCGGTGCTGGCGCTGAAGATGCGCATCCCCGGGTTCGACCCCATGTTCGTCGACTTCAAGGACGTGGGGCGGGTGGTGAAGCTGGGGAAGGCCGAGGGCGGGCTCGTCATCCACGAGGGGCAGCTGACCGCGCGGGAGGATGGCTTTCGAGTCATCGAGGACCTTGGGGCGAGCTGGAAGGAGCGCACCGGGCTGCCGCTCCCGCTCGGCATGAACGCGCTCCGGCGAGACCTGCCCGCGCCGCTGCGCAGGACGCTGGCCCGGGTCATGGCCGAGACCGTGGCCTACGGCCTCGACCACCGGGAGCAGGCGCTCGACTACGCCATGGGATTCGCCCGCGGACTCGACCGCAAGAAGGCCGATCAGTTCGTGGGCATGTACGTGAACGACTGGACCCGCGACGTCGGGCCCAGGGGGCGGGAGGCTGTGCGCCTCTTCCTCTCCGAGGCCGCCGGCCTCGGACTCGTACCTCGAGTGACGCCGGAGTTCCAGGAACGCTGAGCCCGACCGTGCTGGCCGCCGACCCCTCGCAGCCCTGGCGCACCGACCGTCCCTGGAACCCGTCCGGCGAGGCCGGCAAGCTGGAGAAGCAAGGCCGGCGCGTGCTCTGGTGGGGCGTGGCGGTGGCGGCGGTGCTCCTGCCCTGGAACGCGCTTGCGGCCGGCCGCCCGGACCTGGCCTCCCCTGCGGTGGTGGCGGTCGCGGACCTCGTGCCGGCGGTTCTGCTCTTGCGCGGGGCCTGGCTGCGGCGGGGCTGGCGGCGAGGGGGGGCGGCGCGGCTGCGCTTCGACCGGTTCCCGTTCTTCCTGGGCGAGCCCTTCGAGGTGGTGCTCGAGATCGGCCCCCCCGCCTGCCAGGAGGGGGCGGTCGAGGTGACGCTCGCCTGCCTGGAGACCCGGGCGCAAGAGGTCGCTGGCGCCATGACCTGGCGCGAGGTGGAAGTCTACCGGGCCACGCAGGTGATCCTCGCCGCGCCGGAGACGGGGGTGACCTTCGAGCTTCCGGCCCCGGAACGGGGCCTGGGGACGGAACTCCGGACCGCCGAGGCGCGGCGCTGGGAGCTTCGAACCTGCGGGCGGGCCGGGGCGAAGGTGCTGGCCACCTTCCCGGTCCCGGTCTACGCCCCTCCGGCGGACGAGGGCGATCCTCCCGGTTGACGGCTGGTCCTCGATTGACCCGATCAGAAGGCCCGCTCGGTGAGCACCACCGCCGCCTCGGCGAGTGCGCGCCGGTGCGGGCCGTCGGGTACGCGGCCGAGCGCCTCGAGCGCCTCACGGGTGTGCTGGCGCGCCAGCGCCCGGGCCGCCTCGACGCCGCCGGTGCGCTTCACCGCGGCGATGACCTCGAGGCAGAGGTCGTCGGTGGGGTCGGCGCCGTCGGCGATGGGCGCGAGCCGGTCGCGCCACGCGGGCTCGGCGGCGAGCGCGCGGATGAGGGGCAGGGTGGCCTTGCCCTCCACGAGGTCGGCGCCCAGCCGCTTCCCGAGCTTGGCCGGGTCGGCGGCGTAGTCGAGCGCGTCGTCCACGAGCTGGAAGGCCGTGCCGATGCCCTCGCCGAAGCGCCCCAGTGCCGCGGGCCCCTCCCCGTTGGCCCCGGCGGCCCATCCGCCCGCCGAGCAGGCCCAGCCGAAGAGCGAGGCAGTCTTGCCCTGGATGACCTCGAGGTAGTCCCGCTCCGTGGCCCGGAACCCGCCGCGCAGGGAGAGCTGCTTCACCTCGCCCTCGACGAGCCGGCGCATGGTGGCGAGCAACGCCGGGAGCGCACGCCTCGCCGCGGGGTGGGCGGCGACGATCTCGAGAGAGCGGGTGAGCAGCCAGTCGCCGGCCAGGACCGAGACCGTGTTTCCCCAGATGACCCGGGAGGCGGGCAGGCCACGGCGGAGAGGTCCGTCGTCGATGACGTCGTCGTGGAGCAGGGTCGCCGAGTGGGTCAGCTCGGCGGCCACGCCGAAGGGGACCGCCGCGGCCATGTCGCCTCCGCAGGCGCCGCAGGCCAGCAATGTCACCGTGGGTCGAATGCGCTTTCCGCCCGCGGAGACGAGGTGGCGGGCCGCGGCCTGGAGCGTGGCCTCGGCGTCGGCGGTGGCGAGGGTGAGCTCGCCCTCCAGCGCCGAGAGCTCGTCGAAGAGGCGAGGGACCTGCGCGAGCGCGGCCTGTGCCTTCGCCGGCCGTGCACCGTGCGCGGCGGCCTCCTCCAGTTGCTCGCGGATCACCTCGTCCTTGGGCATCGACGGCGCGATATAGCGCGCCGCGCTCGATCGGGTCAACGAGCGCGGCGCCGGGGGCGTGCTAGGTTTCCGCCGTGACGACCGTGAAGCTCGTGCTGGCCTACGACGGGACCCGCTACGCGGGCTGGCAGCTCCAGCAGAACGGCCCCTCGATCCAGGCCGCGGTGGAGCGGGCGCTCTCGACGCTTCACAAGGAACCGGTGCGCATCACCGGCGCCGGGCGCACCGACGCCGGCGTCCACGCTCTCGGGCAGGTGGCGAGCTTCGCGGTCGAGCGGCCGTTGCCGGTCGCCGCCTACGTGAAGGGGATGAACGACCTGCTCCCCGAGGACGTCGCCGTGTGCGAGGCCGAGGTGTGTGAGGGCCCGTTCGATGCGCGGCGCGACGCCCGGGGCAAGCGTTACCGCTACCGGATCGACAACGCCCCGACCCGGGCGCCACTCTCGCGACGGCAGGCCTGGCAGCTCTTCAGGCCGCTCGACGCCGCGGCCATGCGCGCGGCCGCGGCGCCGCTCCTCGGCCGGCACGATTTCGGGGCCTTCCGGGCCGCCAGCTGCGAGGCCCACCACGCGGTGCGGGAACTGCGGCGCCTCGACGTGATCGGCGAGGGCGGTGGTCGAATCGAGGTGGTGGCCGAGGCCACCGCCTTCCTAAAGCACATGGTGCGCAACATCGTGGGCACGCTCGTCGACGTGGGGCTGGGGGCGCGCTCCGCCGCGTCGATGGCCGACCTGCTCGCCAGGCGCGACCGGACCCTGGCCGGCCGCACCGCGCCGCCGCAAGGGTTGGTGCTGGAGGAGGTGTTTTACGAGGGGTGAAGGCGACTCACGGTCCAGCCGCCGTGAACCCCAGCCCCCGCGAGATCTCCCGGGCCTTCTCCTGGAAGATCCGGCCGTTCCTGGGCCCCGTGCGCAGCAGTTGCTTCTCGACGTCGCCGAGGTTTTCCAGCCGGGCGTCGGCGTAGAGGTAGGTCGTGCCCGGACCCTCGACCAGCTCGACCTCGCCGTCGCGCACGGGCGCCCGTTCGAGGCGGGTCAGGGCCCGCGCGGTGACGCGGTCGATCGAGCCCTCGGGATAGCCGAGCCCCCGGTACGCGGTCTCGAGCGCCGGGCGCAGCGCCGTGTAGGCGAGCACGAAGGCGTTCGGGTCGAGCGAGCCCACCGCGTCGCCGACCGCGTCGTAGCGAGGATAGGACCGGGGGTCGATGAAGATCGCCCCGCCGCGGCGCAGCACCGAGAAGGTCTCCGCGGGCGCAAGCGCGGCGAGCGGCTTGCGGGGGACGACGCCGCCCGCGATGTTCTCGGTGACGATCGCCCAGCGCCGGACGAGGTCGCCCTCGCCGAGCAGTCGGCGAACCATCGGGTTTGCCGAGATGGATTCGACGAGCGACCGCTGCTTCCCCTCGTCGATCGGCGGTCCGGTCGCGGGCGCCGGAGCGCCAGGCGTCGCGGCCAGGGGGGAGACCGCGGCGGGAGTCGGGGACGGCGCGCGCCCCAGGAACCAGTAGAGGGCGCCCCCGCCCGCGGCGACGATTGCGACGATCAGAATCACCCAGGGCGCCTGGCTCGGGGGGCGAATCGACGTTCGGGGCCTGTCGGGATCCATCGGACCTCCCTTTCGGTGCAGCCAGCCGGGAAGCTCCCGGCGGGCCGCCCGCATTCTCGCTCCATTCCTTCCTGCCAGGAAACAACGAAGCCGGCGGCTTTCGCCACCGGCCTCGAAGGTCTTGGGCTCTGGGAGGGCTCTCGTCTACTTGGCCTCCTTGGCGCTGAGGATCTTCTTCATGGTGATTTCGTCGGACGTGAACGCAGGGGCCGTGCCGAAACCATTCGGAAGAAGATCCGTAAGCGTTTCAGGCCTTTGCGGCAATGACCTGTCGGCGACCCGGGCATCCGCCGGGGAGAAACGGGGCACCCTGCCCCTCTGCGCCCCATTGACCGTCACTTCCCCTTCTTCTTGCCCTTCCTGAACTCGAGGCCGCCGTCCTTGCCCTCGTCGATCACGATGTGGTCGCCTGGGACGAAGTCGCCGGAGAGGAGCCTCGTCGAGAGCGGGTCCTGGATCATCCGCTGGATGGCCCGCTTGAGCGGCCGGGCGCCGTAGACCGGGTCGTAGCCGGCGTCGGCCACCGCCTCGCGCGCCCGCTCGCCCAGCTCGAGGGTGATCTGTTTCTCGGCGAGAAGCTTGCGCAGCCGGGCCAACTGGATCTCCACGATGTGCGAGAGGTCCTCGCGCGAGAGCGGCCGGAAGACCACCACGTCGTCGACGCGGTTCAGGAACTCCGGCTTGAACTCGGCACGCAGCGCCTCCAGGGCCGCGTCGCGTACCTCCTTCTCCGAGTCCTTCCGCGCGCCCAGCCGCTGGATGTGCTCGGAGCCCACGTTGGAGGTCATGATGATGACGGCGTTGCGGAAGTCGACCGTCCGCCCCTGCCCGTCGGTGAGCCGCCCGTCGTCGAGGATCTGGAGAAACACGTTGAAGACGTCGCGGTGGGCCTTCTCGATCTCGTCGAAGAGCACCACCGAGTAGGGACGGCGCCGCACCGCCTCGGTGAGCTGCCCGCCCTCCTCGTAGCCCACGTAGCCCGGCGGGGCCCCGATGAGCCGCGAGACGGCGTGCTTCTCCATGTACTCCGACATGTCGACGCGGATCATCGCGTCGTCGTCGTCGAAGAGGAAGTCGGCGAGCGCGCGGGCGGTCTCGGTCTTTCCCACGCCGGTGGGGCCGAGGAAGATGAAGGAGCCGATGGGGCGGTTGGGGTCCTGCATGCCGGAGCGGGCGCGCCGCACCGCCAGCGACAC
>Ga0315273_10012610_pt1 | contig 10848 bp, 7 predicted proteins | sample YL17G02_0_MG_FD_205753 | JGI IMG/M metagenome (GOLD analysis project Ga0315273, IMG submission 205753) | Sediment microbial communities from Yellowstone Lake, YNP, Wyoming, USA - YL17G02_0 | ecosystem: Environmental > Aquatic > Freshwater > Lake > Sediment | place: USA: Wyoming | collected... | reverse complement strand
CGACGTACGGCGCCCGGATGCTGACCTGGATCGTGTCACCGCCGGTGTAGGCCGGCTTGTCCAACTGGATCGTCAGCTCTGCGTTGCGCTCGAGCGAGCGCGACAGGTCGGCCTGTCCCGCGACGCTGTAGGCCAGCGAGTTGAGCCTGGCGCCGGAGGCGTCGCGCAGCACGAGTTCGAAGTCTCCCGGCTCGTCGGTCGGCAGCGGCAACGCGCTGCCGCCCTTCGCGATGCTCACGGCGCGGGTGCTGCGCACGATGTCCTTCCGGCGCGACACGTACTGGAGCGTGCCGTTGTCCTGCGTGGTCAGCACCGAGACGAACTTGCGCTGGACCCACTCCAGCGTCAGCCTGTCGGCGGCGACGGGCGCGAGGCGCTGGTCCACGGCCAGCCACTGCGCGGCACGCGCGCTCGCGCGCCGCACGAACGTGAGGTCCCCGTCCGGCTTGACGCCCACCAGGAAGGCCGCCTCGGAGACGATCGCGCTGTTCTGCGCGGCGACGTTCCGGCCGCCCTCGGCTTCGTACGCGCGCGCGAGCACGTTGAGCCGGTACGCGCGCCCGATGAATCGCTTCAGGTCGAGGACGAATTCCGCGGCGCCCGTCTCGTTGGTCACCGCGGAGGCGAGGCGTTCGTGGTACGGCTCCTTGAGCGCCTCGCCGATCGAGAACCGATAGTCGGCGTAGCGCGTGAATCGGGGCAGCGCCGGCGTCAGGCTGAGTTCGCCTTCCACGCGGCGGTTGCCCGCCGGTTCGCCGAAGAGATGCGCAACGGTGATGCGCGCCTTCACGTCGTCGGGCCTCAGCCAGCCTTCGATCGGGGCGCTCGACAGCTCGAGCTGCACCTTCATGCGATCCGGCTCGAACTCCTGGACCTTGAACGTGGTGCTGCCCAGCTGCTCGCGGTGTGCCGCGTCTCTGGCCAGGTAGGCGACCGCCTCGTAGGTGCCGGTGGGAGCGCCGGCCGGGCTCGTGTAGCTGACCTCGTCGAAGGACGCGGCGGACACCGTGAGCTGACTGCGGCTGACCACCATGCCACGCGGGTCGGTGATCTCGAGATCGAGCGGCAGGCCGGCCGGGCCCGCCTTCCAGTCGGCGGTCCGCGTAATCGCGCCCAGGTGCGCGGTCTCCCCCGGCCGGTAGATCCCGCGGTCGGAGAACAGGTAGGTGGACAACTGCTGCGCCGAGCTCGCATTCACCACGCCGCCCGTGTCGAAGCGGGAGAGATCGAGGTCGCGACGGTCAGTGCCCAGCGGCAGGAAGGAAAAATCGGCGTCCTTCTGCACGACGAGCAGCAACGGTGTCCGTTCCCGCCGCAGCTCCGGCGGCGGCTTCGGCAGCTGCGCCCGCCCGCTGGCGTCGGTCGTGGCCGCTTGCGCGGGCTGGCCGTTGCGGCCGGCCAGTTCCACGCGGGCGCCGTCCACCGGCAGGCCGGTGCTGATGGACTGGACGAACACGTCGCGGCTGCCGTCCTTTGCCTGCTTCACGATGAAGCCCAGATCGGTCACGAGGATCAGCCGCTGGTCCTCAATCCGTTCGTACCGGCCGTACCCGCCGGCCTCACCGCCCTCCCGATCGCCGCCCTCGTTGGCGCCCGCTAGCTGCGTGTCCACCTCGCGGATGTGCAGCAGGAAGAGACCGCGACGGGACTGAGACCTGTCCGCCATGTACTGTCCGACATCGATGCTGTCGTAGGTCGGTCTTCCCGGCGGCTTCGCGCCGTAGTCACGGGTGGTAACGAAGCGCTCCACCAGCTGGTCCTCGAGCTGGCCGTAGAGCGCCGGCTGCGAGAAGTCCCACATCCGGGGCGCCAGGTGGTGCAGTTGGTTCGGCAGCACGCGGCCGATGTCCACTTGCACACTCCCGACATCCCGCGCCATGTAGCCGACCCGGCGATCCCCGGAGAGCGGGAGCAACGCACCCTGGCCCAGGAAGGTCAGGGCTTTCGGATACGGCACCACCTTCATGGTGGCAACGAACGGCTTGGCAGAGAAGTAGCCGCCGACGCCCGGTACCTCCGCCTTCACGACCAGGTGCAGATAGCGCCCGACCGGCGCGCTGACCCTGAAGCCATGCGACGTCTGCCCGCCCTCATCGGATGGCACGTAGGTCACGTTGACGGCGTCACACCCCGCCAGGATGTCGGCGCCGATCTCCTCTTCGTTGAGCCACTCGTACGGGTTGCGGTCCTCCTTCGGCTGCCGTGGGTGCCTCACCGGCAGCAGCTTGACCGAGACCTTGCCGTCGAAGGCGCGCTCCGCCACGGGCGAGGAGCTGCTCAGCACGAGGATCTGTTCGGGCTCGTAGCGCGCGTTGTCCACCACGACCATGCGCGCGTTGGAGAAGACGAGACTGCTGCGCCCCGGGATGGTGATGACGGCCTCGAGCGCGGTGGCCGTATCGTTGCCGCCGCGGGCGGCCCGCACGCCACGCTCTACCCGCACCGTCATGGGTGTGTCGTCGCGCGGCACCGGCAGCGACGCCGAGTGCACGTAGGCGGCGAGCTTGAGCTTGTCGTACGTCACCGTGAAATGTCGGCTGTCGGGGGTCAGCCCCAGGTAGTCGGCATCCTTGGCCACCACCAGCGACACGCGCGACTCGAACCGCTCCGGGTCCACGGGATGGCTGAACGCGACGGTCGCCACGATCTGCTTGAGGTTCGGGTCGCGTGGATCCTGGTAGAACTGGCTCTCGGAGATGCGCGCGGAGAAGGGCTGGCTTCGGAACGTGAAGCCGTACTGCTCGAGCTGAATCCGGCGGGGGAACAGGCCCGTCTTCGCCATGGTCGCGCTGAACCGCGCGTCCACCGGCCAGTCGTCCTTCGGCGTGAACTGCAGTTCCCGATCCGTGACCCAGAACCACGTGCCCGCGATGGCGGGGGAAATATCGATGCCGGCGCCCTGGGCGGTCCCGACCTTCGCCAGCAGCGCCGACGATTCGCTGAAGACGACCTTCAGCGGCTTGATCGACCTCACGCCGTTCTCGTCGTAGTACGTCAACTCCGGCCCGCTCACCGCGAAGGTGACGTAGTGCGGTTTGGGACGACTCGTCCACCAGAGATACCCGCCCGCGACCGACAAGACGACCAGCCCGAGAATGGACGCGCGCACGGCGTGTGCGGCCGCGTAACGGCCGGCGCGCGCAACCTGCACGCCGATCCGCGCCGCCCAGGCGGGCGGCTCCCAGTGCCATCGTCCAACCAGCGCGGCCAGCACCGCCGCCACCCCGGCGAGCAGGGCTCGACCGCCACGCAACAGCGCCAGGAACGCCGATTTCATGGGCGCCTCTTCTTGTCGGAGGGGAACGGATCTAGGGGCAGGCGAACGTCACGCGTAAATGTGCACCCGACAATGCGAGTTCGCAAGCGGAAACCGCGCCGGACGATGGAGGCGGATCGGAATGGCAAGAGACTCCGCCCCGGCGCAGCGTCGCCTCGGGTTTGACCAGCCGCCCGTCGTGAGGGCCACCGGGCGGTGGCCCTCCAAAAGACTCCTGCGGGCTGGATGGGCCCTGCCGCAGGACGGTGTTCACGACTTGGCAGACCGTCGTGTTGTCGATCGCCCAGCCGAGCGCGGCGCTTCCTGGACCGTGGGAGAGGTAGTGTGCCTCGTCGGCTCCGCCAGCATGTCGCGAGACCGCCCTGACAGGGTCTGTTGTCAGCAAGCGTCAGCAGGCCGGCTCCTCCTCCAGCGTCTTCGCCGTCACTGGTGCGCGGACGCTGACGTACACCCAGATCTGCTCAACAGGCGCGTGGCAGGCAAGGTTCAGGGTTCAGGATCCCGCGTTCAGGGGCGACGCGGCCGCTACTTCTTCCGCGTGTAGCTGAACACGTCGGCCGGCGATTCCTTGCCGCCGGTCTGTGACGTCCATGCCTCGTCGTGGTGGCTGGCGTCCTTGATCGTCAGGACGAGCCGCTTCATGTGCGTGTCGCCGGGCGCGATGTTGGTGCCGTCCACGAACTCGAAGGTGAGGCGGTTCGGCGTCGAGGTGACGAGAGCCATCCGGGGCTGGTTGTGCGCCGCGCAGTAGTGCGTGGCCAGCAGCCGTGTTCCGTCCGGGTGGAACATCGTCACCATCTCGTGCAGCGAGCCCTTGTCCATGATGTGCATGATGGCCGAGCCGTCGCCGGTCAGGCGCATCTCCACGTGCCCCGTCTCCATCTTGCCGTTCACCTCGAGCGTGCCTTCCCACTCCCCCACCAGCGACTTGAGCGTCTGCCACGCGGGCGACGCCGCGACCGTCGAAGCCTTCATCCCCGGCTCCTGGCCCCGCGCGACGGTGGCGACCGCGACCAACCCGACCAACGCGAACGCGGCCGCGAGGAGACCCGCAGCCCGCAGTCTGTCGCCTGTCGTCCTCATGGTGTGCCCTCCGCGCCTAGCGTACCACGATCTCATCCGCGAACAGCCACGCCGGCTTGCCGGCTGCGCTGTGCCACGTCGGACAGACTCCGGTGTTGCGCGCGATGACTTTCAGAAACCTCATCGGTTTCTGGAGGGCGCGCACCTCCGCCGTCACGAGGCCACGGTTCTGGCCCTTCCTGGCTTCCGGATACACGACGCGCCCGACCCGTTCGTAGCGCACGCCGTCGGGCGAGGCCAGGAACTCCGCTTCCTTCGGAAGGAAGATCCAGGAGCGCGGGCTCTCCAGGAACGAGACCGCGACCGTGGGACTATAGGACGCATTAGACCGGTCTCCGCTCGCCTGCGGCTCGCCAGGTTAACGTAACACCCGTTATCAGACGCTGTGCCCGGGCAGACGCGCCCAGGCACAGCGCTGGTCGCACGCCGCCATGACGGACGTGCACGGCCGCGCGTTTCATGTGCTGAGTCGCACCCGACGGCTCCGGGTCGGGCAGGTCGGCGAGTGGCCGGTCCAGTTGCTCGATCCCGACGGGGACCCCATCGAGGGCCGGGTGATCACCACCAGGCTCCCGGCGCCCCTCGCCGCGAAGGCCGAGCGGCGCGCGGCCAAGGCGTCGGTCAAGAAGCACGGCCACACCGACCCACGGACCCTTGAGGCGGCGCACTTCGTCATGGTGTTCACCACGGTCCCGGCGGCGCTCCTGCCGGCGCCCGATGTGCTCGAGCTGTATCGCTTCCGGTGGCAGATCGAGTTGGCGTTCAAGCGACTGAAACAACTCGTCAAGCTCAGTCGCCTGCCGCACCAGGATCCGCTCGCGGCGAAAGGGTAGATTCTCGCCAAGCTCGTGGTGGCGTTGCTCTTGGAGACGCTGCATCGCACCGCCGTGGCTATTTCCCCCTGGGGGTACATATTCCAGAGGCTGGCGTCGGTCGCACCATGACCGACTGGCGCAGATCCCGCCCATGTGGCGATGGACGGCCGTGTTCATCCACGCGCTGCGGCACGCGCTCTGTCCGTCGCCCGGCCTGATTGCCCTGATGCACGCCGCTGTCTCCGGCGAGCTCGGCCTCGACCTCAACGACGCCCGGCGGCGTCGCGAGATGCAGGGCCTGTCACTCCACGGGTTGCTGGGACGGTGGCTGTTAGGTTAACGCCTATGCCCCCCACCGCTCGCGCTGACCACCGGCCGTCTCGACCACGCCTGCTCGTCCCGTCCGTCGCGCCGCCCGAGGCGTTCAATCCCCGCCCCGCCGGTCCTCGTGTCGCTCGTCACCGGTCCGCGCCCGCGCCCCGCCCACCCACGTGCCACGTCCCCCCGCCGGCCGCTGTCACGTTGCCGTGCCAACGCCCGGTTCCGAAAGAGCTGAAGTGTCGAAGATGGGCTTGACAAGAACACGGGGTACAGCCAGAATCCGACTCGTTCGACCCCGCCGGTCCGGGAAACGAGGCTCGGGTGCTGAGTGTGCTGCCTTCGCTGTGCTGGTGCGAACCCTTGAGTGGTGGGAACGCCGCGGGATCCCGCCGCCCTTGGTCCGGCTCTGGCTTGGCGTGCCCAGGTACCGGTGATTCCCACCGCGTCGTTTCTGTTGGCAGAGGGTGCTATCCGTTCGACCGCCGCGCTGCCGCGGCGGCTCGAATCGCCCACGGCGGTGGATTCTGCCAACAGCTTAACGGCCCGGCCAGTCCTATGAGAGAGGGCGCCGTGCTGGCGCCGTCCCGGTCCTTCCTCCACACCCACAACCTGGGCGGACCGTTGCCGCGCTCTTGAACTTGGAGGACGGGCGAGAATGATCAACGACGGCTACGTTCGCGAGCTGCTGCAAGCCCACTTGCTTCGCCTGATGAAGCCGTCGCCGAATCGTGATTGGGCGCGGGACCTCACGGATTCTGACGACTTGCTCAGGTTCGCCGTCTGCCTATTGATCGACATCCTGTCCGGTGCTTTGGAAGCCGAGGTCGTTGCGTCCCAGCTTGCTTTGCTCGACCCGCCCCAAGGTGATGACGTGCTGACGGACCTCGCAAAGATCGCCGACCGAATTCCCGAATTGCCCCCGGGGTCTCAAGAGGCCGCGACACGCTTGACCGAAAGGCACTCCTACGTTCGGGTGCTTGAGCTTGGCTCGTTCACGCGACACTGTTTCTTCCCGAGACGGCTCCCGACAGATGTCGAAGATGTGGCGGACGTAAGAAACCACCTCTTGGCTCAGCCCGCAGGTATAAGCTTGGCCGGCGTTGACTGTTCTTGGACCGGGGATTCCGACTTTGTCTGGGTAGCCCCCAGCGACCAGCTGGCCCCCATCCTAGATGGCGAAGCCGCTGCAACGAAAGTTAACGATCTTCTCGGTCTCGGCCTCTCGCGCGGAGCGGCGCCCACCGGCCACGCGGAGTTGGTCGCGGTGCATTACGGATCCGCCGTCGATGTTTCGGCGAGGAAACCGACCGTATTCAACGCCGTTCGGCGGTGGCGCACCGGGTACTACCTTTCGTTCTACGCGCTTGACGGTTGGGGGCGTACGCACCGCTGTTCCGGAGTAGACACCTGCTGCGCCGCGTGTGCGGGAACGCAACCTTGTGTGAGAGAAAGAGTCCACCGGGGTCTTCCGCGGCCACCTGACGGGTCTGTCGCGTTCTATATCGGTGTCGCAGATCCGCCGAAAGGCGACCGAAAAGCCCTGCTTGCGGACGCCTTCACCCGGTTGATGACACAGCTCTCAGACAACGAAAGAGCAACCCATGACTCCTAGCGCACCCGGGCCGCGCACTCTTGAGGATGCCGTGGCCACGTTCGACACCGACGAATGGCTACGCTGGCTTCGCGCCTTGACCGCCTCCCCTGGATCCGAACGGCCGACCATTGAGCTGCAGCGGGACGAAGACATTAGCGAGCGCCTCGCGCGGCTCTATGACCGCCTCGGGGCCGCGGCACAGCGCCAGCGCTTTCAAGACGCTCTTGCTGCCCTCTGTGGTGCTACAACCCCAGTCCCACACAACGCGCCGGCACTCTTCATCTTGCTTCAGGTGGTTGCCCACGTCAGACCTCCTGAAACCAAAGCCTATCTGCTACGGTGCCTCGAAGGCAGAACACTCGCTGGACTCACGCATCAAGGCACTAACCTCGCCACCCTCGCTCTGGCCGTCGCGGCCGCCTACCCCGTTGACGACCGTCTGGTCTATTTCATCGACCGCACTTCACAAGTCACCGATGATTTCGAGTATCTCCTGGTGTGCCTGCGCATCCTCGCCACTCGGGCACCCACACCGCAGCTCGATCTTCTAGACAGAGTCGTCGTGCGTGCGACGACACCTCAGCGGCAGGCACAGGTCACTGGCGAGATCGAAATGATCGTTCGTCGCACTGGGCTCGCCCTGCTTTACCGATGGTTCCGAATCAGGTCCGCAGAAATGTGCGACCTGCCCTCAGAAGCAATGGCCTTCTTCACAACCTTTGTTCGAATTCGTCTCCTCGGGCCGATGGACAGCGCTTTCGCAAGTCCTGACCGATATGCCGCCATGCTGGCGACTTACCTCGACGGCTTTGCTTACCAGTTTTCCGCCTCGCAGCTACTCTTTTTGGGCTTGTGCGCCGACCTCGTCGGAAAGACAGAGGCCGCCTTTCTCCTCAATCGCATCCGCGTAGCGAGTCTACGCCGGGACAGGTCGCGACCGGCGTGGCAATTAATCGACCACAATGACGCATTGTTTCTGTGCTACGAAGACGATCGGGCGGTGGTACATTTGGACGCGCATGACGGACCAATCCCGCTCCGGCGTGGCCGTGACGCCGTTGTTGACGTGTTCGAACGCGCGTACGATGACGATGTGGCGGCTTGACGCATTCCCTGGCCACCTCACGGGAGTGGCGAGGTGGGGGCAACGGCAGGGCAGGTGATCGCCATTGCCACCAGGAGTTTTGGCCTGGTGGTTCGGGCGGGCTTCCCGCGACCTTCGGAGAGGTCTGGCCGGCCGTCCCGTGATCTGGAAAAGAGGAGCCGCTTCGAACGCAGCGCAGGGGCAGGCCGTCTGGACGCTCAGTTCCGCGACGCTCCCGTCGCGGCATGAGGAATCCGATGTACACATCCCCTAGACCCCTCTTGTTCGGCGTGCCGGCAAGCGAGATTCGGGATGTCATCGCGGACGTGCGGAGGGAGGATGAGGGCACTCGCCTGTACTACTGCGTCGATCCGTACGAAGTAGTTGAGTTCTGCTTTCCGGTCGGAACCAAGACCCTGCACAACCCGCGTCGCGTTGCCGACGAGCAGCTTGCTCTCGACCAGATCCTCAACCAGCGCGCACTTCGCCCCGTGCTTGCCCCGGAGTACGTCCACGAACTGTACCGGCACCTTCGATACCTAGAGCGAGTGGTCGCGCGCGCCCAGGAGGCGCTGGACATAGTCGGCACGTTCGTAGAGAACGCTAAGCTGCAGAGGTACAAGAACGTCACGCGTCACGAGTTCGTGGATCAAGTCGCAAAAGACTTCAACATTCTCGTGGCTATCGCGATGGGCTACGCTTCCTTTGGGCTTGCACGCTTGCGATCCCTTCTCAATCGACTAGCTACGGTGGACGCACTGGGTGAACCAGTCGCCTCGCAACAGGCCGAGGTCTGTCATGAGTCTGTGTTGACCGAACTGATTTTCGATTCACTGGCGAACGAACTGGAGGCCCGCACGGACATTAGTCAGTTCGACAAAGCACGACGTCGGGAGGCTGCGCGTATCGATGCGCAGACCGTCGATTGGGTCCTCCAGCTGAATCGTGGTATGGAGTCAGCCTATTGTGGGCGGCTGCTGCCTCATCGGACGGTGTTCTTGTACTTCTCCTCTGCCGGCAAGACGCAGCGCATTTTTTCAATGCCGGAGGTCAGGTCTCGGCTTCCGATGATTGACGGTCAAGAGGAGAGTGTGCGACGGACCAAGGACCAGGCGCTTCTTCATGCTGTGTATGGGCCCTCGAAGAGCACTGGCAGAACCGCGGACCTCGCAATAAAAGACCTTGAGAAGCTGTATCAGATTGCCGAGGGCTTGGCCCAGTTCGAGGCAGGCCGTGACATCACGGCGGACCGTTGCGACTCCTGTAATCCGTCAGCTCTGCCGAAGGGCACTTGTAAGTGGCGTGAGTATTGCGTGCTGGTTGGAGAGGTGGCAGAGTCGGCGGGTCGGAGGCGGCAGGAAATGCGCAACCTGGCGTTGGCGAGCCAGGTGGACCGATATGCCAGATACTTTGAGCAGAAAGCTAAAACTGTTCCACATGGGGATTGCTTGAGCGTGCTGAACGCCGTCCATACGCGACCCGAATATCGCGATGCAGTGCTCGATAGATTGATGCTGCTGCGTGCGATCGTTATTGGTCAGAGCGAGTCCAGTGCGATGTTTTCACGAATCGTCGACCTTAGGGAGCGTGGTGGCCCTTCAGCGATTGAGGAGGTGACGAGTCTTTTTGCGGCGTTTCCGGCGCGTGTTGTTTTGAAGGACTCGGCGTACGTAGAAATGGTCGGTTTGATTGTTGATTATTACCGGATACCCTACACGCAACGGGGGGCTCGTCGCGATTCCGTTGAAGCCGCGTACGGGCTGTTTCTCAGGCGAGACGCGGCGGTTGGGGTGCAGACTGGCGAGCACGAGGTTGTTCGGTGCCTGTTATATCTGACCTTTCCAGGTGTGGACGGAGCGCTGGCCGCCTGGAGTCGTTGTGACGAGATTGGGGCGACATATCCCGACGTGGAATCTGAACTGGATTACGTGAGGATTTGGGCGGGCAAAACCTTAGGGCGGTTCTCAGAGGTCGACAGAATCGCTCTGCGTGCACAGGCACGGTGTTCTGATGACTATAGGTTCTGGCACGGTCGGAGCCTCAACATCTTCGAATGGTTGCTGAAGGGGCAGCAAGGGACCAGATGCCCATTCAGTTTGCGTGACGTGATCAGAGAGGCCCGAAAGGCTGTTGAGTTGTGCGAAGCCAGTCCTGCGGATCGTGAGGTGTTGGGATCCTTGTACAACGAGATCGCGTACGTCTCTTCGCGACCCGGTGGGTCCAACGCCTATGACCTCGCAACTGCGAGATCGGCGCTTGAGCACGTCCGAGAGCTGATTCCCATGGAGGAGTGGCATACAAGCTACCCCGAGTACTTGCATACCGATGCGAACATCGAGCTTCAGGAAGTGTTGGCCGATACAGGCGGTTGCTTGTCGCTGGCCATACGCAAGAGGAAGCTCAACATTGCGCTGGACGGCTTGGCAGCTGCGATTAGGCTGTACCCGAAGCGCTCCTATATTGAGGCGCGTCGTAGAGTCGAGCAGGAGTTGGAGAGAATGGAAGGGTCTCCCGGAGCTCCTTGGTAGCCGGGCTGTAGAGGCGGTCCTAGTGTAGTGTCCCGGAAATAACTATACAGTCGCGTCCTTCTTGGTTTTGCGTCGGCGCGGCAGAGTACACCCCGGCTGAATCGACTCCAGCCGTTGACGGGCCCGGTCGATCTTCGCGACGATGT
>Ga0315273_10012608_pt1 | contig 10848 bp, 9 predicted proteins | sample YL17G02_0_MG_FD_205753 | JGI IMG/M metagenome (GOLD analysis project Ga0315273, IMG submission 205753) | Sediment microbial communities from Yellowstone Lake, YNP, Wyoming, USA - YL17G02_0 | ecosystem: Environmental > Aquatic > Freshwater > Lake > Sediment | place: USA: Wyoming | collected... | reverse complement strand
TACTATGGGCAAATTGATCGCGCTGTGCGCCACGCCGATCAGATTATCGCGGTCTCGCAGAGCACGAAGTACGACCTGATCAAGCGCCTGGGTACGCCCGAAGACCGGATCTCCGTGATCTATGAAGCAGCCGACCCGCTATTCAAACCCGAAGATCGAGCTGTTGCCTTACAGCAAGTGAAGGCCCTCTACGATCTGCCGGACGAATTCATACTATTCGTCAGCACGATCGAGCCCCGTAAGAACGTGGCCGGGCTCCTGAGGGCCTACCGGCGCTTGCGTGACGACTACAAATTGAGCCCTGCGTTAGTCCTGGCGGGCGCTCCCGGCTGGTTGAGCGACGATGTCCACGCGCTGGTCGATCATCTCAACCTTAAGCCCTATTGCTTTTTCCTGGGTCGCGTCAGCTCGCACGACTTGCACCATCTCTATAATGCCGCACAGTGCCTGGTGCACCCTGCCTTCTATGAGGGCTTCGGGCTCACACCTCTGGAGGCGATGGCTTGCGGCACGCCGGTGGTCGTATCCAACGTCTCCAGCCTACCAGAGGTTGTAGGCGACGCGGCACTGCTAGTTGATCCTCAACACGATGAGGAGATCACTGTGGCAATGTGGCGTCTCCTGACCGACCCGGCTCTCCGTGAAGAGTTGAGGTCTAAGGGACTAAAACGAGCTGCGGCCTTTTCCTGGCATCGTGCCGCCGAAATGACCATGATCGTCTATCGCAAAGCAGCGGCTCGTTGATTCTTCATGTGCTCCGGTCGGACAGACAGAAGATATCCCGATGGCGCGTATTCTGATTCTGACCCCCCAATTACCATATCCGCCACAAGCCCTGACTGGGTTGGCCCAGGGCACCACAATCCGAAACTACAACCTGCTGGCCCGCCTGGCTTGCCATCACGAGCTTGACCTGGCCACTTTCGCGGGGCCCGACGACGAGACCGGAGCAACCTCGGGGGCGCCGGGCGAGTACAATGCGACCGCACTCCTGGGCCCATATTGCCGCAGCATCGTGATCGAGCACGCGCCACGCCGAAGCCAGAAACGGCGCGGCCGCGATACTCTGTTCAGTCCCCTGCCCGACATGGCCTTGCGTCTGGCCTGCCCTGCTATGCACCAGCGCCTGGCACACCTCATGAGCGCGAATCACTACCATATTATCCAGGCTGAAGGCATCGAAATGGCGCCCTATGCGCTGCGCCTGCAGGGCCAGACGACGCAGGCTTATCTTCCAGAAGAGAGCGTGCGCCCTTTGCCGCCTCCGTGCCTTGTGTTTGACGATCACAACGCCGAATATGTGCTGCAGAAACGAGCCTTTGCGACGGACGTGCAGCGGCCCCGGCGTTGGCTCGCAGCAGCCTACTCGCTCATTCAGTGGCAGAAGCTGCGGGCCTATGAGCGGCGCGTCTGCCGCGCCGCCGATCGTGTGGTGGCGGTCTCACACCCGGACCGCCAGGCCCTCAGACGCCTGATACCGGGCCTGGACGTCGCCGTGGTGCCCAACGGGGTCGACCTGGATTTCTACCGGCCCGGCATCGTGCCTCCCCTCCCGGAAATGAGCCGTGAAGCACTGGTGTTCACCGGGAAGATGGACTATCGCCCCAACGTGGACGCCGTGCTCTGGTTCGCCAACGCAGTTCTGCCCGCCATCCTGGCGCAGATCCCCGCTGCCCATCTGTATGTCGTGGGCCAACAGCCCCATCCACGGTTGGCGGCGTTGGCCGGCCACCCGGCAATCACGATCACAGGGCGAGTGCCAGACACACGGCCTTATATCGCCGGGGCGGCGGTCTATCTTGTGCCGTTGCGGATCGGCGGCGGCACCCGGCTCAAGGTCCTGGAGGCGATGGCGATGGGCCAGGCGATTGTCTCCACCCGGCTGGGATGCGACGGCTTCGAGTTCGAAGCAGGTCGCGAGGTGCATTTCGCGGACGATCCGGCGGCCTTTGCCGCTGCAGTCGTCGATCTGATGCAAGACCGCGAGGAGGCGATCAGGCTGGGCAGGGCAGCGCGCGCCTATGTGGAAGCTCATTTCGGCTGGGATACCATTGTTCCGCTGCTGGAAGCGCTGTATCCGTGAACGAGCCGCAGCCGTTCTCCCAGTCTCCAATAGCAGCACCGCCCCTGCGATTCCGACATCGCGTGCGGCGCCTCGGCCTTCAGGCAGCCGGACGGGGTTTCCCACAATCCCCTGTGACAACACCGCCCCGGTCAATCCTGCTGATACGCCCGGACCATCTGGGTGATATGCTGTTTTTGACGCCGGCTCTGCGGGCGCTGCGCGCCGCCCTGCCCGAAGCGAGAATCACCGTTCTCGCAGGCCCATGGGGCGCCGGCGCACTGCGAGATAACCGCGATCTGGATGCCGTCGATGTGTGCCCGTTCCCGGGATTCGAGCGCAGTGCCCCACCGCCCGCCAGCAGGCACGGGCTGTGGCACCCGCTCACTCCCTACCGGCTGCTCGCCGCTACTGCCCACCGCCTGCGCTCTGGCGCTTACGACACGGCAGTCGTGTTGCGCTTCGATCACTGGTGGGGCGCGTGGCTTGCGGCGGCGGCTGGCGTTCCCAGGCGCATCGGCTACGACCTGCCGGAGACTCGCCCGTTTTTGACGGAGTCGTTGCCCATCACTCAGGACCGCCATGAGGTAGAGCAGAACGCAAATCTACTGGCCGCACTTGCACCCGGCTCCGACTGGAGCCTGGGCCCGACTCGCTTCAACCTCACCGGTGAGGACCGCGATTGGGCAAGGGGCTGGCTGACTGCGCACGAGGTGAACGCTGGCGAGCCCCTGATTGCCATCCACCCGGGCGCCGGCGCCGCAGTGAAACAGTGGCCTGCGGCTGCCTGGACAGAAGTGGCCAATGGCCTGTGCGGCGCCTTCGGGGCTCAGATTGTGCTCACGGGGAGTTCTCATGAACGCGAGTTGGCCCAGAAGATATCCGATAAGACCGGGCACCGGCTGCTCGATGCGGCGGGCCAAACATCGCTGGGCCAATTGGCGGCCCTGATGGAGCAGTGCGAACTGGTGTTGGGCTCGGATTGCGGACCGCTGCATCTGGCAGTTGCCGTCGACGTGCCCACAATTCACCTGTACGGGCCGGTGTCATCCGCCCGGTTCGGCCCATGGGGGGACCGGTCCCGCCACATCGTCCTCAAGGCGGCATGGGGCTGCGTGCCGTGCAACCGGTTGGACTGGCCGCAGCAGGCTCAAGCAAGGCATCTATGCCTCGCAGCGATCAGGCCCAACCAGGTGCTGAGCGCGGCGAAAGAACTTCTACGAGGAGCCTCGTATCTGTGACCGCCACCCCGATGGAAATCGTCCTGGAAGAAGACCGGCACTGGTGGTTTGCTACGCGAACCCGAGCGATCCTGGCTTTTCTTGATTTATACGCCGGAAATGGTAAGACGAAGCACGTTCTGGATGTGGGGTGCGGAGCAGCCAATATGACCCATCACCTGCGCCACTACGGCCAGGTAGTGGGTGTCGATAACAATCCTCGCCCGCTCGAGGTGGCCCGTCAGCGCGGCCTGGAGGCCTATCTGGGCACCGCCGATAAGTTGCCGTTTGAGAATGGTGAGTTTGACTTGGTGACGCTGTTGGACACCGTGGAACACGTGCCGGATGAGGATCAGGTCTTCCGGGAATGTCGACGGGTGCTGCGCGGCTCAGATGCCGCCGCCGGAAAGCGGGGAGGCAAGTTGCTGGTGACGGTACCGGCGTTCATGTTTCTCTGGAGTCAGAACGATGTGATCAATATGCACCAGCGACGCTATTCGGCGCCAGAGCTCCGGTCCAAGTTGGAGGGCAACGGGTTCAGGGTTCTGCGCATCTCTTACAACAACTTTGTGGTCTTCCCGCTGGCCGCAACCCTGATCCTGATGCGGCGCGGGCGGGCCGAGCCACAATTGGCATCCCCTCACCTTGACGAACAGGCCTACCAGGTCGAGATGGAACCGGCGCCGCCTTTGCTGAACAGAGTCCTGACCAGCCTCGGAAAGCTGGAAGTGGCGCTGCTGAGGAGAATGAATCTACCAGTGGGCACGTCGGTGATCGCCATCGCTGAGAAACGCTGACAGCCGGCTATTCCCATTTGATCGCCAACAACGCAGCCAGGTCGGCTGCATCGTATGTGCCGCGCACCCGAAGCCTGGGAAGATCGAAGATATCCGCCAGCCGCTCCGTGGTCCCTGGGTTGATCGCCAGACCGCCCCAGTAGTTAGCGGACTTGTAGACGGCAATGGCCTCCGCATCGTAACCGCCCGAGGGATACGATATCCAGCGCGGGTGATATCCCAGGTGCTCCTGAATCGCCTCAGCTCCTCCCAGAGCCTGCCACACAAGGTAGTCCACCGGTTTCCCACGCAGGTCCGGATGATTGCGGCTGTGCGAACCAAAGCGCTGGCCGGATGCTGCCATCTGCTCGATCTGCGGCCAGGTCAGGTATTCGGGGTACCCTTCATTCACCAAGTCGGTGATGATGAAGAAATTGCCCACCATCCCGTACCGGGTCAGGAGCGGGAAAGCGTTGAGGTAGTTGTCCTCGTAACCGTCGTCAAACGTCAGGATGATCGGTTTCTCGGGCAAAGCCCGGCCCTGGGTCAAGGCGTACAATAGATCGTCCAACAAGACGGTGTGGTAACCCGAGTCTTTGAGGTATGCGAGGTGGCTCTCGAAGCGCTCAGGTGATACCGAAAGGTCCTTGCGTACACGGTCGGCATTGCCCGGTGGTGCGGACACATAGTGATACATCAAGATCGGGATTTGCACGGAGCGTATCGTACCGTCAGGTGTGGGACCGGCGGTCGGGGTGACGGTGGGGGAAGGCGTGGCGGACGGGCTTAGCGTACGGCGCGGCGCGACCGTCAACGTAGGTAGATCGGTGGGCGGGCTCGGCGTGATCGTTGCCTGCAGCGTCGAGGGCACGGTAGCCGCCAGATCCGGAGTGTCCGTGGCTGCCGGCGCGTCCGCCCCCACAGTGGGAGTGGCCTCGGTGGTAGGATGCTCCATAGCCACCGTGCCGGCAGCGCAACTGCTCAGAATCAGGTTGAGACCAAGCGCCCACGAGGCCCAGATCAGAACCCCGCGTCTACGTGCCATACCATTTCCATCGGGACAGAATAGCCGACAGGATGGGTTCTGTCAAAGAGGGTGCATCGGAAGCACTGTCATGACAGACCCGATGACATATAGAAGTGACGAGGCTTGTTGGTTCCCGCATTGACCTGTGGCCTAGCGAATGGAGAACGTGTGCATATCTTCTCAACAAAAGAGGTTGACAACCCACGTCGACTCGAGTATGATGTTGGCTAGTTGTCTATGGCGATGGGTCGGTGCCGTTACACGGGTCGCAAGCGTCCCATTTCATCTGCTTTCAGAGGTGCAAGATGTTTCGAGAGCAAATCCGCAAGCACTACGACCATCTATCTCGCAGCTACCGCCGGGTCGCCGATTTCATTCTCAGCGATTATCGGACGGCGGCCTTCATGACAGCGGCAGCCCTCGCCGATGCCGTCGATGTGGACACTACCACTGTGGTTCGTTTCGCTCAACGTCTGGGCTATCCCGGATTCCCAGAGCTCATCGAGGATATCCAGGAGCAGGTCAAGCTAGAGCTTAGCCAGGGTTATGCTGCGCCGCTCGAGGACGACACCGTCCAGGCTCACCTGCAACATCTGGTGGCCCAAGATCGTGCGGATATCGAGAAGGCATTGGCGCATAACAACCTCGATGCTTTGGAGACACTCCTGGACCTGCTGCGGGCTGCGCCGCGCATTATTGTCACCGGCGAATCATACGCTGACCCGCTCGCCGAGTCCTTCGCAGGCATGCTGCGCGACGCGGGCCTTCCGGCGTCGTACGCCAGCGGCGATGTTTACGCTCGAGCGCGTGCGCTGGCGCACCTGGTGCGCAAAGAGGTCGTTGTCGGCCTCACTCCCCTCGAAGGACCTTCGGGAGTGGCGAGTGTCCTGCGTTTCGCGCGGGAGCAAGGCGCCATCACCTTGGCCTGCACGCCAGCGCTCAGCAGCGAGGCAGCGCGCGCCGCCGAACACCTGCTGTACGCCCCTGGTGAGCGTGAAGGTGGCTTACCGAGCCTCACTGCACTGTATTCACTCTGTATGGCAATTGCCCAGGCGCTCGCCATGGCTCAGCCCGATGCCATCGCCAAACGCAATGACGAGATCAATAGTGCATTGAAGGCTCTGGCCTAAGGCTCTGCCCTCCAACGCCGATCAAGGTGCCCAGCGCCAGGAACGATAGGACATAACCCAGGTAATTCTCGTTGAGGAAACGGGAGAAAAAGAAGAAAGCCAGCACAAAGATTCCATAGCCCCAGAGCGCACGCGCCATCGTGTTTTCGTGTATCTGGCGCCAAAGCAGCGCGACCAGCAATGGCAAACACACCAGCACTTCGGGAATCCAAAAAGGCCAATAAGCGAAACGACTGCTGACCCAGCCGAAGGCCAGCACCAGATTCGAAGCTCCCCAACCCCAGATCTGGTAGGCTGTCGTAGAGGTCCCGTTAGACCAGGCCCAGACGTCATCATACATGGCCGATGGGTTCCAAATCACGTATGGCCCCATAACAATAGCGGCGGTGGCCAACATCGGCCAACCAACACGCCAGGCGCGACCCAATCGCCCGAACAGTCGGCTCCATCGACTGACCTCGATCGTAGAGCCCTCCGAAGCAGGCACGTTCCCTGCCAACACCAACAGATAGAAGGGTGCCAGAAACCAGGCCGTAGGCTTGCTCGCGCAGGCGAGACCGAAGACGGCAGCAGACCCTAACGCCCATCCGCGAGCCGCTCCAGGCCTGAGACTACGACTCCACAACCAGAGGCTCAGCACAATCCACGCCAATACGAAGCTGTCGTTTTGACCAAAAATTAGGTCTGAGCCCATCATCGGGTTCAGCCCGATCAGCATCACCAGCAATAACTTGGACATACGCTCGAGCGCCAGCCCGGGCAGCAGTAGCAAAGTCAATATAAAAAGCAGCAAATACACGAGGCGTTGATCATACCACCCGAGTATTGCGAAGGCCAGCACTTTGAACGGCGCCGAGAACAGGAAAGTCCACGGAAGATACGGATAGTGATAGAGCGCCGTACGGAACTCGCTCTTGCCCCATTCCGCCATCGGTGTGTCGAGGTAGTTCTCGACGTACGGATTCCGTCCCTGAAGCAAAAGGTCTATTGTCACTTCGGTCTGGATCACGCCACCGTCATGGCTGTAGCTTGCAGGGCCGCTCTGCTGGCGCAGAAGAGCCAACTTCAAGCTGGGCGCACACACAGCCAGCAGCACGATGGCCCAGATGAGGGCAAGTCGGGCCCAGTAACGCGGCCGCTCGGCGCGCACAAACTCGCTGACCAGCAGATATGCCAGCGTACAGCCCAGCGCTGCCACGATCAGAAGCCAGCCGACGGGGTCCGTCCACCCTTGCTGCGCCAACAGGTCCATTGCCGGCTTGGGGAGGAGGTGTCCCAACCAGGGATGTCGAGCAACATCGGCCTGGCGCATGGGAAGCACGGCTGCTTCGGCCAGAGTATCTATGCGGAGGCGAGCGACCACCAGGACGCTCAGCAGAAGCGCATCCAGGCGGTGCAAGAGGTAAGGGGAGCCTGCAGGCGAAGCGGTCATGGCGCCATTATAACCTCTCGCCGGTACACCGTCCAGCGGTCTGGCGCCTTGTTATTTTTCTCACTCCGCCTTATAATCGGGTCATGATCCAGGCTGGGATCCCGAGCTAGGTAGCTTCCTGCGAGCAGAATCCTATGAGGACGCAAGCAATGGACGAGAAGGCTGACTATCTGTCAGACATGGATTTGTTCCGTGAGCTCTCTGAACGGGACCGGCAAGAACTGGAACGCATGACCACTCTGACCAGCGTGTCCCGCGGCCGGGTCTTTTACCGGCCCGAGGATGTGAGCGAGGTTCTCTTCCTGCTCAAGCAGGGCCGCGTGCAGCTCTACCGGATCTCCCCGGAGGGCAAAAAGTTGGTCATCGCGACCCTGGGGTCTGGGGCCCTCTTCGGTGAGATGGCCCTGTTGGGCCAGCAGATGCACAACGCCTTTGCCGAAGCTGTCGACGATTGCCTCATCATGGTGATGAGCCGGGCCGACCTCGAACGTCTGATCTTGAGCGAGCCAGTAGTGGGCCTGCGTATGCTTGAGATCACCGGCAAGCGTCTGAGCGATGCCGAAGCACGCCTCGAGGATATGGCTTTCAAGGGAATTCCTGCCCGGCTCGCGTCCCTGTTGCTGCGCCTGGCCGCCGAACAGCACTCAAATGAGATCAACGGGTTGACACATCAGGATCTCGCGGAAACTATTGGCACGTATCGCGAGACGGCAACCCAGGTGCTCAACGACATGAAGGCCAATGGCCTGATCGAGATCGGCCGCAAGCGCATCCTCATCCTGGACCCCGAGCGCCTCCAGGACATATCGGAAAGCTGAAGGCGCACGAAATTCATCGCTTCCCGTGCAATGGATGGCTTTGACAAACAATTCGACACCTTGTAGAATTGCCTCAGGTGAGTTCGCCCATGGGCGGGTTCGCTGCAATTGTGGCTTCAGTTGTCCGAAGCGGAAACCATCCTAGCCGCCCCAGGAGGAGCAACATGACTCACGTGATATTTGACCTGTGCATTCGCGATGGCGCTTGTGTGGAGGTTTGCCCAGTGGAGTGCATCGTGGCGGGCGAGCCCGAAGATAAGTGGCCTTGGTTCTACATCGATCCTGATACTTGCATCGATTGCGGCGCGTGCGTGCCGGAATGCCCAGTGGACGCCATCCGACCCGAAGAGGACCTGGCTCCGGAATATGCCGAATCCACAGCTCTAAATGCGGCGTTCTTCAAAGAGGGTCCCGGCTATTCCGCCAAGAAGTGACGCTGCCTCCAGTCGCTGCTTGTTTCGAGGCCTCTGCGCTCCGCAGGGGCCTCGTTTTTCGCCCGTAACGCGGAGATTTGGAGATATGTGCCCTGATCGAGTCGATCGCCTATTCCCGGCCCATCCGATGGTCGGCGTAGGCGCAGTGGTGTTGGATGGAAGACGCGTCCTTTTGGAGCGACGTGGTCAGCCACCGGCGCAGGGCACCTGGGCTCTGCCGGGAGGACTGATCGAGCTGGGCGAGACAGCCGAGGCAGCCATCCGCCGTGAGGTTCACGAGGAGTGCGGCATTGAGGTCGATGTCGGCCCGATCCTGGGCTTGTTCGAGCCGATCTACAGCGACCCGGACGGCCGGATACGTTATCATTTTGTCGTCATCGATTTCCTGGCCCATTATCGCGCTGGGATGCTTCGAGTGGGCGACGACGCGGCCGAAGCCGCCTGGGTTGATCCGGCCGATTTCGCAGAATACGAGTTGACCTCTGCCACGCTCAATATGATCCGCCGCGCTTTGGAGTTATTCGAAGGCAGTGCGCGCAACTCCGAACACCTGGGGAACAGCGAATGAGCGATCGAACGCAGGGCTCTCGCGTTGAATTGGATGGCGAGCACCTGGCCATTGAAGACGTTGTGATGGCCGCATACGCCTCGCCGGGCCGGTTGTCGGTCCAAACAACCGCTGCGGCCGAAGCGAAAGTCCGGCGGGCGCGCCAGGCCGTAGAACAGTTCGTGGCCGAGCGCCGCGTAGTTTACGGCATCACGACGGGGTTTGGGGCATTCAAGGACAGGCTGATTGCGCCGGACCAGGTACGTGAGCTGCAGCGCAATATCCTGATGAGCCACGCTGTGGGGGTAGGGGCGGCGTTCCCAACCCCGGTGGTCCGGGCCATGATGCTGATCAGGGCCAACACACTCGCCAAGGGGCACTCCGGCATCCAACCGGAGACGCTGGCGTTGTTGCTCAGGATGCTGGAGCGGGGCGTGCATCCGATCGTCCCCAGCCAAGGCTCGTTGGGCGCCTCGGGTGACCTGGCTCCCCTGGCGCATATCGCCCTGGTTCTCATCGGCCTTGGCGAGGCCGAACTCGACGGCGAACGGCTGCCCGGTGCGGCGGCGCTGGCGCGGGCGGGCTTGGCCCCCGTAGAGCTCGAGGCGAAGGAAGGGTTGGCTCTGACCAATGGCACGGCGCTTATGGCAGCTCTGGGCGCCCTGGCGGTGGTTGAGGCCGAGAATGCCGCCCTGGCAGCCGACATTGCCGGCGCTCTCAGCCTGGAAGCGCTGCATGGAACGCTGTGGGCTTACGATCCGCGCATCCACGCCGTTCGTCCTCACCCCCGCCAGATAGACTGCGCGGAATGCATGCGCAAGCTGCTCGCCGGATCCACTTTCGTCAGACCACCGGACGACCTCGACGTGCAGGACGCTTATACCCTGCGCTGTATCCCGCAGGTCCACGGCGCATGCCACGACGCCATCAAGTACGCACGTTGGGTTGTAGAGATCGAGCTTAACAGTGCGACCGATAACCCTCTGATTTTCTGGGAGGATGACGGGACCCCGATAGCGATCAGTGGCGGCAATTTCCACGGCGAGCCGCTCGCCATCGCCTTCGACTATCTGAAGTTAGGCATGACCGAGCTTGGTAACATGGCCGAACGCCGCCTGACCCGCCTGACCGACGGCACGAGCAATCGAGGGACCCTGCCCGACTTCCTCACGAAAGAAGGGGGGCTCAATTCCGGCTTCATGCTGACGCAGTACACCGCTGCGGCTCTGGCTTCGGAAAACAAGGCACTGGTGCACCCGGCAAGCGCCGACACCATCCCCACATCGGCGAATTGGGAAGATCACGTTTCCAACGGACCCATAGCAGGGCGACAGGCGCGCCAGATCACCCAGAACGTCGAATTGATCCTTGCCATCGAGTTGTTGGCTGCCGCTCAAGGAAT
>Ga0315273_10012607_pt1 | contig 10849 bp, 8 predicted proteins | sample YL17G02_0_MG_FD_205753 | JGI IMG/M metagenome (GOLD analysis project Ga0315273, IMG submission 205753) | Sediment microbial communities from Yellowstone Lake, YNP, Wyoming, USA - YL17G02_0 | ecosystem: Environmental > Aquatic > Freshwater > Lake > Sediment | place: USA: Wyoming | collected... | reverse complement strand
GTATGGGTACCTTGAGAACCCGCGGAATCGCCTACTAATTCTGAGTTTAGTTCTGCTGGCCGGGAACCGTGTCAATCAAACACCCCTCGTCTCGCAAAACAGCATACTTGAGGTCGGCCGCCCCCAAGCTCCATGAGCCATCGCCCAAAGACCACTTCTTGCCAACCGTCAACCTGCTCTAACCCACTCACCCTAAACCCTATATCCCAGACCCCAAACCCTCCAACAGTGCAATGCGTTGGGCTAATATATAGAGGGCATTACTCTGAAACGACGGATGCAGCCATGGCGGTAACAGGGGACGGGTAACAGTTACCATTTACTTGACTGGGGGCGGGTGTCAAGATCATTCTTCGACTGGATGTAACCATTGAGTCACGGGTGCATTGACAACCGCGGCCTTCATCTACAGGTCTTGTCGGTCCCTTCAGTCCTTTTTGGAAATAGGGAAATAGGGGAGAAGCGCCGGGAGAAGCTGGCAAGGTGTAACGAGTGAGAGTCTCATACAGTGAAGGCGTAGCGAACCACACTGGCCCCAAGTCATGGCTGGGCGGTCGAGAGGCCGCAGGGCAAGCGTTGACAGGGGAAGGTGCGGGCTGGGTATTGAGCCGCGAAAGTTTCGCAACCGGGTTGCCGACGCCACTCCCCTACGCGGAAGGCAACACCGGGTACGTCGCCATGGCGATAGGCCGGGTGAGGAGTAGTCAGTGAGCGCGTGGCGGCTACTTTCCTTGTAGGCGGATGCAGAGGCGGTTCTGGCCTTCGGTTAGGTCGTATCGCAGGAACATGAGTTCCCGCGACATGATCTTGCCTTCTATGAGGCCGGGGGCTTCGCCGATCTGATAGAGGGCGTAGTCGCCCCAGAGGGCAAGGCCGTATGGCATGGGGCGGCGCGCTTGGACGACTATCTCGATCTCGCGGCTCCAGTTGAACTGGGTGTTGTGGACGAGACGCGCGTATGGGATGTCGGGTTCGGCAAAGTACTCGCCCGAGGACCACGGGCGCCCGTAGTTGCGGATGCATACCGGCTCGACCTTTCCCTCGATGAACATCATCTGGGCGCCGCGGTCGTAGTGGAGGAAGGTTTTGGGCCATGGGCCCACCGGTGTGCTCCAGGCATAGTCGCGATTTGGCCGGGCCGTGGGGGAGTCCTCCCAGAGCATGTATGATGAGGCGGTGCGGTCGTATTGGCTGCGATAGAGCTTGGCGGCCTCCGGCAGTGTCATCATCTTCGCGGATCCCTTGATGTGGTGCGCCAACTGATCCAACATGACGGCGGTCTCGCGGATATCTTCCTCGGTGTAACACTTGCAGAGATCGGACCGCTCCATCTCATGCGCCTCCTGATGCTGCAGGAGGAAGACGTGATCGTTGTATCGAGTGTTACGGAGATAGTTGTCGGCCATATGCCGCAGGTAGTCGATGTTCTCCCAGGAACAGAGTCCGCCGCGCGCCAGGTCGTTCGGGTCCGTCGAGTAGAGGCAGGGATTTCCTGAATGGAAGCTCTTGAGTAGGTCTCGGGCCGTCCATTCCATTCCGATCACACCTCGCCCCTGTGCCGGGCGGAGCCGCTGCGACCGATCCATATAGTAGAAGCCCCAGGGGCACCCACGATCCGTGATCTGATCAACCTCGATCTGTTCCCAGCAGAATCCCCAGAGTCCTTCAAACCCCGTGTCCTCGAGCACGGCCCCGATCTCGGGGTCCGTATGGCCGCTTGCCGCCACCGTCAACGTCGCCCACGGGAGCGCCTTGCCGACGGCCTCGCGCGCCGTCAACATAGCCTCCTTCTTATCTTCGAGCGCACCTCTCAAGACCGGCGTGTGTACCGCTACGTCATCCCCGAAGGACTCATGCCATCGCGTCAGCGTGTCCGAGGCAATCGCCGCCGACTCCGGACTGACAATCCAGGTGATCTTTACGCCGTGCGGATGCAGTGTGTCCGCCAGTAGACGCATTCCCTCGGTGCACGTGACGCCGTTGTGATGTCGTGACGCATAACTTGCGAACATGTATATCAACTCACCCATGGCCGCTCCTCTCCACACAAGGGCCGTCTACGAAGCCATTTGACCGCGTGCTTCCGATGGGGGCATTATACGGGTCGATCGTTATAATGTGAAAAAGAGTACGAGAGGGGTCGATGCGTCCGTGCGCCACCCTTAGCTGAACCGACCCTCAGCGGACCGGGCAGCGACACGCCTGAAACATCGAACCGCAGAAAGGAAGTCACGATGCGTAGCGACAGCCACCCGAAAAAGAGTGCCTCGACAGTCACACGGCGTCAATTCCTTGGAAGAACCGCGTCACTTGCCGCGAGCTCCGTTGCGGCTCCTTACATCATCCCTTCATCGGCGCTGGGCGCCGACGGCGCGGTGGCTCCGAGCAATCGCGTGGTGATGGGTTGCATCGGGATGGGAAGCCAGGGCACGGGAAATATGAAAGGCTTCCTCGGAAACGGGGACGTCCGGATCGTTGCTGTCTGCGATGTGGACCGATCCCACCGGCTCGAAGCCAAGCGCATCGTGGACAGGAAGTATGACAACGGCGACTGCAAGGACTATAGCGATTTCCGTGAACTGCTGGCGCGAAAGGATCTGGACGCGGTGTCGATTGCGCTTCCGGACCATTGGCATGCCATTCCTGCGATTGCCGCGGCCCGCGCCGGCCTCGATATTTACGCGGAGAAGCCTCTGTCTCTCACGCCCGTGCAAGGCCGCGCCATGTGCGACGCCGTCCACAAGAACGGCGTGACCTGGCAAACGGGAAGCTGGCAACGCTCGCAGAAGCATTTTCGATTCGCATGCGAGTTGGTCCGCAACGGGCGCATTGGGAAAGTCCACACGGTTCGCGTCGGACTGCCCACGGGTCCTTCGATCGAGCCGCAGCCCGCGATGCCGGTTCCCGACGGATTCGATTACGATTTCTGGCTCGGGCCTGCGCCCTTAGCGCCGTACACCGAGAAACGCTGCCACTGGAACTTCCGTTGGATCCTGGACTACTCCGGCGGGCAGTTGACCGACTGGGCCGCCCACCATTGCGATATTGCGAATTGGGGTATGGGCACCGAGTATACCGGCCCCGTCGAGGTTCAAGGTGTGGGAGAATATCCGCGGGACGGGCTATACGATGCCGCCGTGAATTACCGGTTCGAGTGCAAGTATGCCCCCGGCGCGTCGCCTGTTGCCTCGGACGGCTTCACTATGGTCGTGTCGAACAAAGAACGCGGCGGCGCGAAATGGGAAGGCTCCGACGGGTGGGTCTGGGTCGACCGGGGGGGAATCGACGCGAATCCGAAGGAACTCCTCGAATCCAAGATCGGACCCGAGGAAATCCACCTCTATAACAGCAACGATCACATGCGAAACTTCCTCGAATGCAGGAAGACGCGCGCCTTGACGATCACGCCGATCGAGGTTGCCCATCGCGCGATCACGATTGCACACCTTGGCAACATCGCGATGCAGCTTGGGCGAAAGGTCCGCTGGGACCCGAACACGGAACAGATCCTCGATGATGCGGAAGCCTCGCGCAAGCTGGTGCGCACCATGCGCGCACCGTGGCACATTTAGGCTGGAGGCTGCAGACCGTAGGCTGGAGGGGTCAGGATGAAGAAGTCTGTGCTGACATTGCTGGCGGCGTCCGTGCTGTTGGTCTCTGCGGGCGCATGGGCCGAGGGGAAAATCAAGGTTGCCGTCGTCACGGGCGGTCATGAGTTCGCGGAGAAGCCGTTCCTGGCGATGTTTGAGGGAAATGAAGGCGTCGAGTGCACGCACGTCGTCCTGAAGGACGACAGCGAGTTGTTTGAGGACATCAGCGCGTGGCCGTATCAGGCAATCGTCCTCTATAACATGACGCAGAAGATCTCCGAGAAGCGTCAGCAAAACTTCGTGAAGCTGCTTGATCGCGGGGTGGGTCTCGTGGTTTTGCACCATGCCATCGCGGCCTATTCGGAGTGGCCTGAGTTCCGCAAGATGATCGGCGCACGGTATTTCCTCAGCGACGTCACTGAGAACGGCAAGATCTTTCCCCGCTCGCAGTATGAGCACGGGGTCGACTTCAAGATCCACGTCGCCGACCCGTCTCATCCCATTACTCAAGGAGTCAGCGATTTTACCGTCAATGACGAGACGTACAAGGGTTATCTACTTGAGCCGGACAATCACCTGCTGCTGACAACGGACAATCCGAAGTGTCAGAAGCAAATCGGCTGGACGCGAACCTACGGAAAGGCCCGCGTCTGCTACATTCAGATGGGCCACGGCGACAGCATCTTCGCCGATCCCAACTACCGGCGGCTGGTCATGCAGGCTCTCCGCTGGACGGTGCAGAAGCCGTAAGCGCAGCGGACGGGGAATGCACAGGTGTGAGAGGGTCCTGGGAGCCTGCACAGGCAATTCTCTCGTGAGAGACAGGCGCTCCAAGATATCCTGCGGTTGTACAAGGGCCATCGCAGGCTGCATACTCGCGAGATAGACTATGGAGCCATTGGCGTCGAGATCAATTCCGGGTGGCGCCGCCTTCTCCGAGGGCAGGCGCGAGATCGCAATCGCTTCGGACGCGGCCCGTGCTTTGGCGGTAGATCATGAAAACGATTGAGGAAGTGCAGATACTCAGCGCGTCGGATGAGGCGTTGCTCGATACCGTCAAGGAGGTCATACTCAAACACCTTCCGATGGCCAAGGTTGTGCTTTACGGGAGTGTCGCCAGAGGAACGCAACACGAGGATTCCGATTATGATCTGTTCGTTCTGACTGATCGCGATCTCTCCATGGCTGAAGAAAGAGCGATTCAGGACGACATCTACGAGATTGAACTTGAACGCGATATGCTTGTCTCGACAATCTTCTGCTCGCAGGATCGATGGAAGACGCCTGTCTTTCACGGTTCGCCCCTGCGAAAGGAAATCGAAGAGGATGGGATAATCCTTTGATTGCGGAGGACGCTGACTACATACGTTTGCGGGTGTCGCAGGCGAGGGAAACCATGGCCGACGCCACTACCCTGTTCGATACCGGGAGCATGCTGTCGGTCGTGAACCGGCTTTACTATGCGTGTTTCTATGCGGTCTCCGCACTCGTCTACACGGAGGGCGCGCGTCCGAAGAAGCACTCGGGATTGTCAACCACGTTCAGCCGAGACTGGATCAAGGCGGGGCGATTCCCCGCTCAGACTGGGAAGTTCTTTCGGTACCTATTCAACATGCGACTCAAGAGCGACTACGGAGATGAGGCGGCTCCGACGAAAGAGGCAACACGGCAGCTCATGGCAGAGGCGCGGCTGTTCCTTGACGAGATATTGGGCTACGTTGAGAAGTACCTTGAGAACAATCCGGTGTCTAAGGGACTTGGCGCTCAGTGAAATACCCAAGTAGTCGGGCTTTATGCGGATCACGCCAATTACTGTCTTTCGGAGGTGAAATATGGCGAACCACTTGGAAAAACTCGTCGCCGAATGGCTGGAGTTCAAGGGGTATCTTGTCCGTTTGAACGTAAAGGTGGGAAGACGGCCGAAAGGTGGTTATGAAGGAGAACTGGACGTCGTCGCCTACCACCCGATTAACAACCATCTCAGGCACATCGAAACGTCGTTGGATGCCGACAAGTGGGCGAAGAAGGAGGAGAGGTTCAAGAAGAAGTTCGACGCCGGACGCAAATACATTATCGAGGAGATTTTCACTTGGCTTCCGCACAACAAGCGATTCGAGCAATGGGCTGTCCTGTGGGGCAGCGACAAAAACCACGACAAGATCGGCGGTGGAAAAGTTGTACCAATTTGGAAACTGTATAAGCAGATAGCCGATGACGTCATGATGGCCGGAAGTCCGGCAGGCCACGCGATCTCTGAGCAGTGGCCGCTGTTAAGGACCATGCAGTACACGCTCCACTGGGCTATGCCGGAACGCACGGGCGAATCAGGAACTGAAACGTTGGTGCCAGCCGAAGACGATAACATGTCCAAGGCTGGACAGTCGGTTAGGAAAGGCGCAAAGACATGACGGCAAGGAAGACTATTGCGAGGCGTGATTTCCTGAAGAAGACCACAGTGGGTGCCTTGGGCGCGTTGGCGTTCCCGTACATTATTCCATCGTCGGCGCTTGGGGCAGACGGCGCCACGGCTCCGAGCGAGCGCATCGTGATGGGCTTCATCGGTGTCGGGACGATGGGGCGGGGGCACGTCGGCGGGTTCAAAGAGGAGCCACGCGTGCATATTGCTGCGATCTGCGACGTTGAGACGGGGCAGATCGAGAAGAGCAAGAAGATGGTCGAGGGACGTTATGCGGAGAGGTTTGGCAAAGGAACGTATAAGGGCTGCGATACGTATCGCGACTTCATGGAACTGTTGGCGAGGCCCGACATTGATGCGGTGGTGATCGCCACGCCGGATCATTGGCACGCCATTGTATCGATCGAGGCCGCCAAGGCCGGCAAGGACATCTACTGCGAGAAGCCGATGACGCGTTTTATTGCCGATGGCCGCGCCGTGGTGAACGCGGTGCGGCGGTATGGGCGCGTGTTTCAGACGGGGAGTCAACAGCGTTCCGAATACGGCGGCTACTTTTCTCGCGCGGCGGAGCTTGTGCGAGCGGGCGTAATAGGGGAACTGCAAAGCATCGACATAGGCATAGGCGGTTTCCCGGTGGATTCATACAGCCTGTTGCCCGAACCCGTGCCGCCGACGCTCGATTGGGATCGGTGGCTTGGTCCGGCCCCGTGGCGCCCCTATAGCTCTGAACTATGTCCCATCAACTACAGCGGGTTCCCGAATTGGCGCGGCTACCGGGACTATGCGGGCGGCGGGTTCAGCGATTTCGGCGCGCACCATCTGGATATCGCGCAATGGGCGCTGGACATGGATCACAGCGGTCCGGTCGAGGTTATTCCACCGGACGGCAAAGACGTCAAGCGAATGACGTTCCTGTATCCAAACGGCCTGCCGCTGTACCACGGCGGCGAATCGGACTGTGTGTTTCACGGAACGAAGGGCAAGATAATGGCGAGCCGCGGATATTTGAAGGCGGATCCGGCGAGCATCCTTGACTATCGCCTGGGTCCGAACGATGCCCACCTCAACAGGAATCGCGGCCATCATGACGATTTCATTGCGTGCGTCAAGACCCGCAGACTTCCCATCGCCGACGTGGAGATCGGGCACCGAACGTCGACGATGTGCCAATTGGGCAACATATGCAGTTTCTTGAAGCGGCGCTTGAAGTGGGACCCCGCGGCGGAACGCTTTGTTGGCGATGAGGAGGCCAACCGTTTGCTGTTGCGTCCTCAACGTGCTCCCTGGAGGGTCCGGGCCTAACAACGATCAATGAGGGCTGATCCTGCATGTTCAAGGTGGAGAGATCGATGAGTAGTGGTCGTTCAGGAAATTCTCTTACGCGTCGTGATTTCCTCAAGACCGGTCTTGTTGCCGCCGCGACGGCTTCCGCGTTCCCGGCGATTGTGCCTTCGTCGGCGTTCGGCGCGAACAGTCGCGTGGCCGTGGGATGCATTGGCATGGGCCCGCAAGGGTGCGGCGTCATGGGCAACTTCCTGCGGCATCCGGAGGCGCAGGTCGCGGCGGTGTGCGATGTCAACGCCTTGCGCCGCAAAGCCGCCGTCGACATCGTTAACGGCCACTACCAGGCCAATGGCTGCGCTGGGTACAACGACTTCCGCGAACTCCTTGCACGAGGCGACATCGACGCCGTTTCGATTGCGTCGCCGGACCATTGGCACGTGCCGCATGCAGTGTCCGCCGCGAAAGCGGGCAAGGACATGTACGTCGAGAAGCCGCTTATGCTGAGTCTCCAACAGGGACAGGCCCTGCGCGACGCGATCCATCGGTATGGCCGCGTGTTCCAGTACGGGACTCAGCAGCGGTCGTCGCGCGAGTTTCGTTTTGCCTGCGAATTGGTTCATAATAAGCGTATTGGCGACCTGCGGCTTATCAAAGTGGGGTCCCCCGCGAGCCGGCAGTCGGAAAACCTCGCAGCGATGCCCGTGCCGGAGTGGCTCGACTACGACTTGTGGTCGGGTCCCGCACCTTTGGCTCCGTATTCGGACAAGCTGATCATAAACGATTATTGGTGGCATAACTCGAACTACGCGCTTGGTTACGTCGCGGGATGGGGAATTCATCACGTCGACATCGCGCAATGGGGCAACGGAACGGATCTCAGCGGGCCGGTCGAAGTCGAGGGAACCGGCGAGTTTCCCGCCGACGGCTTCTGCGACTGCGCGACTAAGTGGAACGTCACAATGCGATATGCGAATGGGGTTGTGCTGGACTACGCGGACGAGAAACAGAACCGGCACGGCATTCGCTTTGAGGGTACGAACGGTTGGATCCATGTTGCGCGGGGCATTCTCGAAACCGAGCCGAACTCGCTACTCAGGGAGACCCTCGGCCCAAACGAGATCCATCTTTATGAGAGTGCCAGCCACGTCGGGAACTTCATCGAGTGCGTCAAGTCCAGGAGGCCGACTGTTTGCCCTATCGACGTGGCCATCCGATCGGATATGATATGCCACCTGAGCGACATTGCGATGCGGTTGAATCGGAAGCTGCGGTGGGACCCGGATCGCGAGCGGTTTGTAGATGACCCCGGAGCCGGCCGCATGCTCGTGCGCGCCATGAGAGAACCGTGGCGCGTGTGATCGGCTCAACAGCGAAACAACGGACTTTGTGCCGAAGCGATATGAATTAAGGGAATACAGGTTCACAGAAATGGTCGTGAAGGAGAGAACAATGAAACGCTACGCTTTGATCCTAATGGTGGCAGCAGCCCTGGTTCTCACGGGCCTTGCACATCCCCGCGCCGGTTGGGCTGCGGATGCCGCGTCCCTTGATGCCGCGTTGAAAGACGTGGCCGCCTACGAATTCGGCAAGAGCCGCGAGAGCCTTACCGTCGTATCCGACGCCGTCCGCGACTCGCAGGGGAACGCTGAAGCGCGGAAGAAACTTGTGGGAGAGCTTCTCGCGATTCTGAAAGGCAAAGCGACGCTCGACGGCAAGCAGTTCGCGTGCAGGCAGTTGTCCCTTATCGGGAACGACGAATGCGTCCCCGTCCTCTCAGGAATGCTGACGGCCAAAGAGACGTCCGACATGGCCCGGTATGCCCTCGAACGCATCCCCGGCAAAGCAGCCGACAAGTCGCTGATGGATGCTCTCGGCAAGGCGTCCGGCCTGGTCAAGGCCGGCATCATCAACTCGCTTGGCGCGCGTCAATGCGCCGGTGCGGTTGGGGCGCTGGGCAAGTTGGCGAAGGATTCGGACAAGATGGTGGCCGAGGCCGCTATTGCCGCTTTGGGCCGTATCGCCGATCCGGCAGCGGCCAAGGCGCTCGAGGCGGCAAAGGGCGCTAACAAAGAACTCCATAACGCCTGGGCGGAAGCGTATCTTCTCTGCGCCGACAAGCACGCCCAGAAGGACCCTGAGAAGGCCGCGAAAATGTATGAACAACTGACGGGGGCCGGCGAGCCTGACAACATCAAAGTCGCAGCGTTTCGTGGGCGCGTGCTTGCCCTTGGCGCGGCGGGAGCTCCGGCCGTCGTTGACGCGCTTGCGGGCGACAACGTGAAACTACAGCAAGCGGCGGCGCAGCTTGTGAGAACGCTTGCCGTGAAGGACGCCACGCCCGACAAGGCCGTCACGCAGACGCTCGCGGCAGCATTGCCGAAACTGAAGCCGGCCGTGCAGGCGCTGTTGGTTACCGCGCTGTCGGACCGCGGCGACAGTACGGCATTGCCAGCGGTAGTGGAACTCTCCAAGAGCGCCGATGAAAGCGTGTTCCTTGCCGTGATCGCGGCAACGGGCAAGCTCGGCGGCGCGGAACGTGTAACGCCTCTGGCGATGACCGCCGCGAGTGGCAAAGGGCCGGTGCAGGAAGCTGCGCGGGCCAGTCTCGGTATGCTTCGTGGCCAAGACGTCGACGACGCAATCGTCGCCGAGATGAAGAAGGCCGGGCCTGCGGTTAAGGGCGAACTGGCCAAGAGCTTGGCCGCTCGTAACGCCGTCAAAGCCGTTCCTGCCCTGATCGAGACGGGGAAGGACGGCGACGAAGGCGTGCGGACGCAGGCCCTTGCCGCGTTGGGCGTGTTGGCAAGCGAGAAGGACCTGCCGGCGGTTGTGGATCTGCTGGTAGGCGAACCTGCCGATGGTCCCCGCAAAGAGGCCCTCGCGGCGACTGTCGCGGTCGCCAAGCGGATACCTGATGAGAACAAGAGAGCCGCCGCGCTCCTTGCCAAGCTGCCGAGCGTGAAAGAAGCCACGGCCCTTGGCGCCATTTACACTGCGCTTGGCCAGATCGGCGACACGAACGGACTCAAGCCGGTGGCGGAGGCGGCTAAGAAGGGCAAGAAGGAGGTCAAGGGCGCCGCGATACGCGCCCTGGCGGGCTGGCCCACTCCGGCTGCCATCGATGACCTGGTTGGGCTCGCGGGCCGCGCCAAAGATGAAACCTATCGTGTCATCATGCTGCGCGGGATCCTCCGCCTGCTGGATCTTCCGAGCGACCGCGCCATCGATGCGACGCTGCCGTACTATGAGAAGGCGCTGAAGATCGCCAAGACGACCGATGAGAAGAAGATGGTGCTCGGCGGGCTGGCGAACGTAGAGGGCCTCAGCGCGATGGCCCTTGTCGAGCCGTATCTCGGCGTCGAAGATCTGAAGAAGGAAGCCGGCCTCGCGGCTGACAAGATCAGGATCAGCAGCTACAAAGTTACCGCGTCCGACAATCCGGGCGACGCGAAGAGGGCCATTGACGGCAACATGGATTCCCGCTGGACCTCCGGCGTCGACCAGAAGCCCGATATGTCTTTCACGATTGATCAGGGCGTGGAATACGAGGTCGGCAAGA
>Ga0315273_10012606_pt1 | contig 10849 bp, 6 predicted proteins | sample YL17G02_0_MG_FD_205753 | JGI IMG/M metagenome (GOLD analysis project Ga0315273, IMG submission 205753) | Sediment microbial communities from Yellowstone Lake, YNP, Wyoming, USA - YL17G02_0 | ecosystem: Environmental > Aquatic > Freshwater > Lake > Sediment | place: USA: Wyoming | collected... | reverse complement strand
TGTTCTCGAGGAGGGCGACCTTGTCGTTCACCTGGTTCGTGTAGACCTCCTCGACGTCGGCCCTGAGCCCTGCGAGCAGCTTGATCGCGTCCTCGAGCCTGTTGTCCTTGAAAGCCGTCTCCGCCTCCTCGAAGCCCTTCCGGAACGCGGCATCGTTCACCTCAAGGTCCGGCGCCTGGGTGAGCATGGTCTCCATCTGGTGGAACTCCTGCTCCAGGTTCCTGTACCTCTCCCGCAGGTCGGTTAGGTAGTCGGCAGCCTCCTTGAGCTCATCGTAGGCCCTGGACCATACCCCAATCTCGGCGATGGCCTTTGCCCTCCGGGTGTGGTCTCGTGCCTTGTATATCTCGAAGTCCTGCTCCATCTCCTCGAGAAGTGCCGTGGTCTCGTCGAGCTGCCGTTCATAGACCGTACTCTCCCTCTCGAGAAGGAACCCCAGGGCGTCGCCCGCCATCCGGGAGCCCCGGTCGAAATCGGCGGCCAATAGGGCGGTTTGCGTCTCATCGACCACGGCCTCGGCATCGACTATCTTAATGCCCATGTTCGCGGCATTCTGCATCTCGTATTGGAGCCTCTGCAAGGCCTCCATGGTGCCGTCGTAGTCCTGCCTGTACCTCATCACCGCTCCTGACAGCACCTCGGCCTGCGCGACGGCGACCTTGTGGTCCCCGCTGGCGAAGGCGGTCCAGGCAGAGTCCATGAGGTTCTCCACCGACGTCACCATGATACCCATGTCCTCGAAGGCGAGGAGGCTTCTTTCGGAGTCGGTTATCTTCTTGCATATAATGTCTAAGTGCGTCCTCTCGACGATCCTCTTGGTGAGCTTGAAGGTCTTCCTGGCGTTCGTGAAGTCGCCGTGGGTCATCGAGCTGTCGACCCGTTCCATCAGGTTCTGTATACGCGAGATGTCCCCGCCCATCATGCTGATCTCGTCGATGCGGACCCTGAGATCCACCACGCCGTCTGTCAGGTCCTCTATCTGGGTCATGGATTCGTTCAACTTCGCCTTCACCTGTTCGATGATGGCGATGCCGCGGTCCATCTTCCCCTGGCGGATGAACGTCACGGCCTCACGGATGCGCGCTTCGGAGAGCCTGTCCTTGACATCCCTGGCGACGGCCTGAAGGGTGCCCAAAGTCGTCGAGAAGAACTTCTCGAGGCCTTTGTTCGCCTCCTCCTTGGCCTGGTGCGCGGAGTCCTTTGCCAGCTCCACATCGCCGTCGGCGAGCGCGTTCCTGGCCTCGTCCAGCAAGGGTGCGGCCTCGGAGAGGTTCCCACCCACGGTCTTCAGCTGGGTGATGGCGCTCGATATCTCCTCGATGGACCGCCTGAGCTCATCGTAGGCCTTCATATCCTCGAGAAGGGCGCTCTCCGCGTCCCTGGTCCTTTCGACAGCTCCTCCGTGGTCGTCCTTGTTGAGGCACGCCTGGGCCTCCGCGATGGCTTCCATCGCCCTCTTGCTCTTCATCCCCTGGTCCGCGGCGCCCTTCACCATTTCCTTGATCATGTTGATTGTGCTCTGGGTCTTTATCTTCTGGCCAGCCTCTTTATCGACGGCGAACTTGCACTCGATTATGTAGTCGGAGGCTGTGTTGAAGTCCTTCATCTCCATGGCCTGGACCGTGCGCTCCAGCATCCTCTTTGCCTCGGCCATGCTTTCGCCGGTCTGCTCCTTCTTCTTTATCAGGCCCCTGAGCTCGTAGATGACCTCTTCGAACTTCTGGGCCCTGAACTCATTGAGCTCACCCTCGATGAGGATGGCGGACTCGAGGGCGGTATCGTAGTTCTTTTCATCCAGGTCCTGTTTTATCTTCGAGACAAGGTCCTGTTTCTCGGCCACATCCACATTGAAGGTCCGGAGGGTCTCGAGGATGCTCTCGGCATAGGTCACGACCTCCATGACCTGCGTGTAACGGAGCTTCTCGACCTCCTTGCCAATCTTGTTCGCAAGGTGCAACGCGTTCTTCAGGTCGTTGGCTGCGAGGGCCTTCCTCCCCTCCTCGAGTATCGCTGCGGAGGACGACGTGTCCACGCCGACTATCTCCAGTTCCTTGATGAGCATGTCACAATCGAAGAACGTCTTCTCGATGTGGCTCTCGATGACGCCCTCTATCCTCTTCTGCAGCCGCTCGGCGATGTCGAAGGCCTCTTTATCGTTCCCGGCGGCCAGGGCAGCGTTGGCGTCCGCGAGCATGTTCTCGAGGGCCGTCGTGTCCAGGCTGTCCTTCAGCCCGAGTATCTCGTGTTCGGCGACCTTCAGGAGGGTGAGTATCTTCTTCTCCTCCGCCTTGGAGACCTTGCCCTCCGGTTCCGCGCCCTCCTTGTCCTTTGCAGCCTCCTCCTCCCCATCCTTCTCCTTCTTGGTCTCCATCGCCTTGCGTATACGCTCCCCCTTCTCCTCCTCCTTCATCGTCAGCTTCTTCTCGAGCTGCTTCGCGTATCTCATGGCCTCGAACTTGCCGGTCTTCTTCACTATGTCACACCTTCATCCCTTTCTTGTCATCATCACCATCATCGAACCGATGTCGTGCCACCTTCCCCACCGCTAGCCACGGTCACGGCGACGATGGCGCCGTGGTTCGGACAGTTGGGGCTCCTCTCCGCCTCGAGCACCTCGCATCCGTTCCCCATCCCGTCATAGTAAATGATCCCCCTGGCCACCGCCTCCCTGAGCCCATGGGTGACCTTGAGCGCCTCCCTGACCTGCATCGCGGCCACGATGCTCGTCGTCGTTATCTCGGCCGCCAGCCTCGGGGTGAAGAAGGTCACGTCCCTTCCTGAGCACGAGTACCTCTCCTCGAGCACCCGCATATGGCTCCTGTTCATCGTGCACTCCAGGCACGGCCCGCCCGTTGGTAGGACGACCTGCACCTTCCCCCTCATCGCATCGGTCCCGCCGTCTATGAGCGGGATGCCGGCCTTCATGCAATGGGCGTTCACGTGGAGCCGGGCATCGACGTTGTCAAGGCAGCCAAGGGCCAGGTCGAAGCCCTTGAAGAACGCATCGTCAAGGTCCTGGACACGCGACGGGACCGTCCGTATCCTCGCATTCGCAAAGGGCATCGACCTGAGGGCGGCCCGGGCAAGGGCATCGACCTTCGGTGTCCCCTTCTCAGCATCCTCGGGAGTGAACATGATGCACCTGTTGAGATTGCTGGGCGCCACCGTGTCCATGTCCACGAGGGTGAGGTCCGAATAACCGGAGAGCAGCAGGTCCTTCACCACCTCATTGCCAAGGGCCCCGCACCCGAGCACCACGACCCGCGCAGACCTCACGGTATCTAGGTCGAACCACCCCAGCTTCTTGGACCTATCGAAGACATCCATATCGGATGCTTCTAGGACCTTGCTACCGCTTTTTTCGACCTTCATAGGACTAACCCCGCATGGTCCACCGGACCCTTTCTTTAGTGCTAGAGCTAGCTATACTGGTGTGTAGTTTTCCCCTTATTTGTACGTACATATATAATTGTTGCGAAGCGGAAAACTTCTCGAAGCCCACAGGATACAGGGTCATGGTGCCATGTGAGAACGCAGTTCAACTACCGTTGCTCCCGCTGCCTTCCCTCCCCCGCCCTTTCCCCTTTGAGGTCCTGGAGGGGCCCTCGACCTTCCTCCGCATCCTCTTTTCCTTGGATGCCTTTCCTTGTGACGCGAAGATGGGGCCGTCATACACATCCTCATCCTGCTCCTCTCCCACCCTCTCCGCTTGTTCAACATCCCCTGTTTCCTCAGCCTCAACGTCTTCTTCCTTTTCTTCGACCTCTCCCATGTCCACCTCCCCTTCCTCCTCCTCGCCGACGTCGGACCTCATCTGGGCCCTTCCCGCCCGTACCCTCCGGTCTCCCCTGACCACGACCTCCTCTTTAATCCTCCCCGCCAGGATACCGCTCTCGTGGAACGACCAGACCACGAGCGCCAGGGGCAGCATGAACACACCGAGGACGAACCCGAATGCAATGGCAGATGCCGATATGAGCCCGAAGTTGCGGAGTATGGGCAGCGGGGCCATTATCAGGAGCGAGAACCCTAACACCGTAGTGAGGCTGGCTAGGACGACGGCGGTGCCCGTCCGCTCGATGGTCCTCCTCATGGACCTTCGGATGCCATGGGTCCTCCGCTCGTCCCTGAAGCGCTCGGTGATGTAGACCGAGTAATCGATGCCCAGCCCAACAGTCAGGGACGTGATGGTTATGGTCATCACATTGAGCGGTATGTCGAACAAATACATCGTCCCGAGGACCCACACGGTCGAGAGGATCACGGGCGCCATGGCGATGGCCCCCAGGACAGGCTTCCTGAATATCGCGATGAGTATTATCGCGGTGATGACCATGGCAGCCGCTGTCGATGTTATCTGGGACTCCGTGATGGTGTCCAGGGTCACGACCGTCAATATCCAACCGCCGGTGAAGGTCACGTCGATGGGGCCGAGCCCGCCCCCTTTTACGGCCGAGAGGTCCCTCTTCATGTCCCTGTAGAGGTCGCGCGCCTCCTTGTCATTGGAGATATCCACGAAGATCCTTATGACCGTGGCCGAGGCGACCCACTCGCTGCTGCCCTCCCTCCTTACAACAAGCACGAGGTCGGACAGGTCCGTGGCCCGCCTTTCGAGCAATCGGCCGATGAGCCCATGCATATCCTCGACGGTGGCGGTCGACAGCGGCCTGCCGTCCGGCCCGAGGGAATGGTTGCCCGCCATCCCCGGGTCCCTTTCCATCTCGTCCCTTATGACGAGGGCAAGGGAACGGACGATGGGCCTGTCTTGACCTGATATGTTGACATGGAGGACGTGGGCATCGTCCATGACCGCGTCGGTGAGATCGAAGACCGACCTCATGGCCACCGGGTCCTCCAGGCCCGCATCGCCATCCCCCTCGATGAGGACGAACACCTCCTGATAGGAGGCCGATGGGAACCCATCATCGATGTCCTCGAGCGTCACCATGGCCCGTGCGTCCCCGGGCACGAAGTCATCGACCCCGAAATGCCGGTCCAACTTCGTGGCCCCGAAGACCGAGGCGGCGGTTATCAGGACGACGATGGCCACGGCTGCCATGGGATACCTGATGACCACGTTCGTGCCCATCGCCATGGCCTTGTCGAAGACAGGCACCTCCCACTTCTTACCTATCAATCCCCTGCGGTCCCGGTCGATGATGACCCGGCAGGCCGGGCCGAAGATCATGGAGAGCACAAAGCAGTAGCCTATGCCGATGGCGCAGGCGATGCCGAAGTCCCGGATGGGTACGATGGTCGACGAGACATTGGAGAAGAACGACACGATGGTCGTGACGTTCGCGACGATGAGGGCCGGCAAGAGGAGGTCCAGGGTCCTTCCCATGACCCTGTCGTTCCTTACCGGGCCCTCCTGTCGGCCCTTTCCCGCCTTGCCCAGTTCTTCCTGGTACCGCAGGGAGATGTATATGGAATAGTCAATGCCGAGGCCGAGCATGAGCGGGACCACGGCCACCATCAGCGCGGTCATGTGGACGCCGAAGAGCATCAGGGTGGCGAGTGTCCAGATGATGGCGATGGCGAGCGTGGCGAGAGGTATGAGCACGTACGAGATGCGCCTGAACGCGATGAAGAGCACAAGCACGACGATGAGGAACATCCCGGCCCCCATCTCCAGGGCTATCTTCGAGGATGCCGCATCTATCTCGTCGGCCAATATCGCGCTGCTCGTGTGCCTGACCGTCACCGTAGACAGCTCCATCTGGGCGACCCTCCCCTGTATCTTGAGGCTGGTGGCACTGATATGATCCGTCGATATGGACCCGTTTATCTGCACCAGCATCAGCGTGGAGCCGGCGCTCCTGGCATCGGCGTCATAATCCCCGGGCAGCAATGTCCTCAGGAACAGCTGGAGGTCGAGGACGCGCATCTCGCTTACGTTCTCGGAAGCCAGCAGCGATGCGTCGATGGTCCCGTCAAGGAACCGCAGGCCCATGCCGATGGCGAACGACACGTTCTCATCAGGCAGTTCCTCGATCGACGACCCGAAGTAACCCTCGCAAACGAGTTCTACGAGCTCCTCGATGGCAAGGACGCCCACGACATTATGGATGCTGCGGGCCGCTTTTGCAAGGTCCCGCTGCTCCCTGATGGCGGCGACCGAGAGCACGTTAGTGCCAGGAACGGAACCGTTGCCATTCCCCCCCCCGCCTCCGGTCCCGGACCCTTCCTTCGCCTCCACCAGCAACAAGTGCGTGATGGTGCTTTCCCCGAAGTACTCCTCGACCCTTCTATCGGCCCGCGAGGTCTCGTTGTCTGGGGTGAAGGTCTTCAGGTCGGTGTCAAAGGACAGGCTCGGGAGCAGGGGAAGGAAACATATCGTGATTATGATTACCGTCGCCACGATCTGGACAGGGTACCGGCGAACGATGCTTCCAAGCGTGGAACGGTTGTGCCTATCCATGGGCTTGACCCCCGGGACCGCTCGCCGACCCTCGCTCCCAATAAAGGAACCTCACAATTTCAATATGTCGTATAGTAAACCCAATTATAATACAAAGGAAGCCCTGGGACCAGAGACAAATATATTTATATCACCCCAAGGACATCCCTTGTTTCGGTATCACTATGACATACGGACAACCACAACCACAAGGGGGATATCCCCCGCAGCAGCCCGCAGGCGGCTACGACCCTTATGCCCAGCAGCAACCGATGGCCCAGCCGGCACCGGCCCCCGCGCCAGCGCCGATGGCCCCAGGCCCGGGACCAGCCCCGATGGCACCAGGACCATCAGGTCCCAAGCCGAGCAAGGCCCCGATGCTGGTCATGATCTTCGCACTGCTTGCGGTGATCTTCATGGGAATATCGATAGCCGTCCCATGGTACACGATGACCGTGGAGTCGAAGATTGATTTCATGGGCGTGAGCCAGAGCTCGAGTACGGATAGCAGCTATTGGCTGTTCCAGGGAGACACCTACAACAACGAGGGCAAGAAGGAGACCAAGCCATTCTCGGACAAGGCATTTGACGAGGCGGACATGGTGAAATCCACATCCACAATGTCCATGGTCTTTACCATCCTTGGCCTTGTGTTCGCCATTCTGGTCATGTTGTTCGCGATGATGACAAAGAAGAAGGGCGGCAGGAGCATACTCTTGCTCATATTCGCCCTCCTGGCGTTCATCTTCTGCATGCTGGGCCCAGTGCTCTATGCAGCCACGTTGCCAGGCGCCATCAAGGCCGACACCGAAGCGCAGGATTGTGGTGGAGAGAAGTGCAAGTGCGACCAGGACTACTGCACGAGCTTCTCCGGCACCAAGAAAGCTGACCTAGGTGGTATGGGCTCGATGACCTTTACCTGGGGTCCCGGCATGGGCTGGATAATGGCCCTGGTGGGCTTCATAATGGCCCTGCTGGCCTTTGTCTTCGTGTTCAAGATACCGAAGGCCCCGAAGCCGGCCCCGACGATGGCCCCAGCGCCAGGCGCCCCGGCCCCGATGATGGCCCCGGCCCCAGGAGCTCCGGCCCCGGCACCTGCCCCATACGCACAGCCGGCCCCGCAGCAGCAGTACCAGCAGCCGCCGCCACAGCAGCAGTACCAGCAGCCGCCACAGCAGCAGGCCTATGGTCAGCCGCCACCGCAGCAATACTGAGAACCGCGGAAATGGACGCCGGCCCAGACGGGTCGGCGCCCTTTGGATTTTTATTTATTGTCATTATCCTTAATCTTTCCATCCGTACATCCAATCATCCGTTCTTTTCCCGCTCGCCTGGAAATGGACCGGACGCCCGCCCAAAGGACGGGGAATGATATTTATACGGCGAGCGCATTTCACAGGACGGTGAACCTTCTCGATGGGTGCGCGCCGCAGTGATGATTACCAGCCCCAGTACCAATCCCAACAATACGGCCCGAGCAGGAAGGAGGTCCCTCCCCCGGTCAAGGAGACGCCTCCAACGAAGACATCGAAGTGGGGCATCGTGTCCATGGTCTTCGCGCTCCTCACCGTTGTGATGCTCGGGGCGTCCATCGCGCTCCCTTGGTACTCAGACACCGTGAACAGCGGGGGCAAGGATTACGGCGTACGGTGGGGCCTGATGAACGCCGAACTGCTGAACGAGACTGGCGCCCACAAGATATCCTTCGGGGACGAGACCCTGAAGTACAATGGCAACGTGGCCTGGACCATGAAGGCCGCCCTCGGTATGTTGGTGCTCGCGATAATCTTCTCCATGCTCTTGATACCGGTCGCGATGCTCGCAGGGAAAGGCAAGATGGGGCGCGGTGCCGGTATAGCGATGGGCGCGCTCGCTATCATCTTCTGCCTCCTGCTTCCCGTGGTCATGATGGTCGGCATGCCCATGGCCAACAAGAGGGACATCGAAGGCACGCCATGCGGCGAGGACGAGGACAGCAACATCGAGTACTGCAAATGCGAAGGGCCGTCATCGTGCCAGTCCTTCCAGGGCAGCAAGGACCTTGGGGAAGGGGGCATGTGGAGCTGGGGTGGTTCATGGGGCTGGATGCTGTCATGGGCCGCATGGGCCTTCTCCATGATGTCCACAGCCGCGCTCGTCGGTGTGTATGCCCCTAAGAAGGACGCCCTCGCCCCGGGTTCGGTAGCGAGGCCCGGAGGAGGCGCCGGCCCAGGGCCGGGTCACAGAGGACACCATGGCGGGGACCGGGGAAGGGGACGGGAGACCAGGTCCCAGCAGCCAGGGGGCGGAGACCAGGAGCAACGGTACAGGGACCAGGGTCCGCCCTCGCAAAGCTACAATGAACCAGGTCACGTCGACCGCAGATATTGACCTTTCACTTGTCCTCTTTCAGGACATCCCCGATCGTGTACGCCTTGGCGGACGCACCCTTGTGGACCAATGTCTCGCTCACCTTTTTCATGAGCTTGATGTTGAGCGTCCTCTCCAGCTTCTTGCGCAGTTTCTCATCAGGCCTCGTCTTGCCGCTCTCGATCGCGGTTATGACGCTCTTCTTCTCGTTCAGCCGCTTCCCAAGTTCCTCCTGGGTCCAGCCTAGGCTGTTCCGAGCCAGGCTTATCCTCTTGTAGAAATCATCGACAAGGGTCACGGCAGTCCCATCATCGAGCCCATCCTTTGGCGTGCGGTCCGGTCCCCTGCCGAATGACAGGTCGATGCCTCTCGATGCCTCCCTGGGGGATGCGACCGGGCCTGTGGCCTGCGGGACGGCCTGGCCAGAGCCCTGGGCATCCTTCCCGAACTTGGCGCAGTTCTGGCATAGCATGAGGAGCGCCTTGTCAACGAAGACCCTCTTGGCCTTCAGGGAATCCTCACCGCACATCTCGCAAACAGGCATCGGACCACCCCGATATCGCGGGACGTTGGCATCGGCATTGGGATATAAAAGCTCCTCGGCGTTCCTACGAACCCTGTATTATGCAAATTAATGTCAGTAAATTATAAATATTGAGGCCGGTTATAGCGAGATTGAACCTCCGGTGAGCGGAATGCCAGACAATGAAACCGTCAAGGAACCGGGTGCCCCGGAAGCACCTAGCGGGGAGGAGGAACTTTCCCAGTTCTTGACCGAGCGCATCGCTGTGCTCGAGAACAGGAACGCCCAGCTCATGGAGGAGGTACGTAGGGCGGAGAGCGAGAGGCGCTACGTCGAGAACGAGCTCATAAGGCTCCAGAAGGAGATCAAGAGGCTCAGGATGGAACTGGAGCGCCTCAAGACGCCCCCCCTCATTGTCGGTTATATCCGGGACCTGCTGGAGGACGGGCGCATCATCGTCCGAAGCAGCACTGGGCCAGACTTCATAGTACATGCGGCCGATTACATCGACAAGAAGAAGGTGATCGCGAACGCCAGGGTCGCCATGAACAAGCAGACCCTTTGCATAATGTCCGTACTGCCGGCCCCCAAGGACCCCATAGTCCTGGGTGCGGAGATAATCGACAAGCCGGGCATCAGCTACGAAGAGGTCGGCGGGCTCGAGGCCCAGATACAGGAGCTCAAGGAGACCGTCGAGTACCCGATGACCAGGCCGGAGCTCTTCAAGAAGGTGGGCATCGAACCCCCGAAGGGCATCCTTCTCATAGGCCCGCCAGGGACAGGGAAGACGCTCCTGGCAAAGGCCGTCGCCGAATCCACGAAGGCGACGTTCATACGCCTCGTCGGCAGCGAGCTCGTCCAGAAGTACATCGGTGAGGGCGCCCGTCTCGTGAGGGAGCTGTTCGAGATGGCCCGCGAGAAGGCCCCGAGCATCGTGTTCATCGATGAGCTTGACGCCATAGGCGCCAAGAGGCTCGAGGTCGCCACGTCCGGTGACCGCGAGGTCCAGAGGACGCTGATGCAGCTCCTTGCCGAGCTGGACGGGTTCAACCCGCTCGGCGACGTGAAGATAATTGCGGCCACGAACCGCGTGGACATCCTGGACGAGGCCCTCCTCAGGCCAGGCAGGTTCGACAGGATAATCGAGATACCCATGCCTTCCTACGAGGGCCGCGTCTCGATATTCAAGATACACACCAAGAAGATGAACACGGTCAAGGGCATAAGCATCGAATCCCTTGGAACGAAGGCCGAGAACTCCACGGGCGCGGACATCAAGTCCATATGCACGGAGGCCGGCATGTTCGCCATACGCGAGAACAGGGACAGGGTGACCATGGACGACTTCGAGAAGGCCATGGACAAGGTCCTGGCGAAGACCCGCAAGAAGTCCAAGGAAGCGGGCGTCATGTTCGCCTGATGGCGCGATGGGCAAGGCGAACCAAGGCGAAACGTCCATATCCCCATTTTCCCTATGCTATCAGGGTGACCCATCCAGATGCCCAAGAAGGAGAGGAAGGAGAACGACGCGCCTGAGGGACGGGAGGCAGGGCGGGATGGCGCGGGGGCGGGGGGCA
>Ga0315273_10012603_pt1 | contig 10850 bp, 23 predicted proteins | sample YL17G02_0_MG_FD_205753 | JGI IMG/M metagenome (GOLD analysis project Ga0315273, IMG submission 205753) | Sediment microbial communities from Yellowstone Lake, YNP, Wyoming, USA - YL17G02_0 | ecosystem: Environmental > Aquatic > Freshwater > Lake > Sediment | place: USA: Wyoming | collected... | reverse complement strand
CAATCGTAACTGCTGCCTAGCGGATGTATGTATACGTCTTTGTGTAGTTTTTCTAACAGGTCAAGCAGTGGCTTGACATATGGCTCTTCTAGAAGAGCCATTCGTGCTTTCTTATCTTCCCAATCGTCGCTCATTTCGCCCTCCTTTTTTCCCAACACTCTTCACATAAAGTGACAATCCACCCGTCGCCGCGCCGTTTGCTCGCGCAATCGCCGCATTCTTCACAAGTATGACTAGTATGCCATTCAGCCATGGAAACTACATCTTCAGCGATTTCGCTGAAGATGCCATCTAGGTTGTTAACCCAATAAAAACGGAGTGTGCCAAACTTTTCCTTGACTTGCTGGAGTTCACCATTCCACCCTAAAGCTTCCAGCTTTAGGGTGAGGTCATCAAGAATTTTTTGCCATCCCATTCCGACGCAGTGCGTATAGAATTCCTTATGGTCTTTCCATTGTATATCCCTATAACCTGAAAAATAGGGAACAATTCCGATTTTCATTTCAACCTCTCAAGGCAATCCAAGACAACCCTCTTCGAGGGGTGTCTTCTGGTTTCGTTCCAATATTGTTGTATGATGTGTTCAGGCGTTATCTTCTGTTTGCACTCCTTAAAAACCTCGATGATCTCTTCCAGCCGTTCCTCCTCCGTGGGTTGCCGCTGTCTCAGCGGCAACCCTGCTACTCTCTTCCATCTACCCATTAAGTTGATCCGTACTTAGCTTGTAATCTAGCTTGGCTTTTAACTCCTTAAAGGCTCTTTTGATAGTTCTTCCCGTGCCTTCAGCTATGATGGCATGGTTAGGGCCTTCCGCGATGACTTGGAAAAGACGCTCTTCTGGATCTCTTTTCCAGTATTTACCAATAAATGACACAATACGAATATCATAACTCGAACTATCGTGTACTTTCATTTTTATCTTTCCTCTCGTGTGCAATCTACTACGGGATTGTCTTCCGCATAAGCGCTTGACCAAGGGCCGTGGAGAGGGCAGTCGGCTGAGATCCAGAATTTATTAGGTCCGTCTCCCCAAGGGAAGCCCTCTCCATGATGGTTATCGATGACGGCGCAGAGGCAGCCCTGCTGCGTTGCAGCAGGGCTACCCGGATTGGGTGTTTTCTTTTTATCCACTTATTTGCCCTTTTGGCTTCTCATCATCCTTAAGGGTTTTCTTGTACAGGTGGCCGGAGGCGGTATGGAATATAACGATTCCTTCAGGATCGTTAAATCCGGGCGCTGCAAGGCTCCCAGTCTCGCGTAGCTGAGTAAGGGCACGGCTGATGGCGAATTCGAAGTTAGGCCCGCTGTAGAGGACAGGAACGGCCCTAAAGACGATTTGTCCCGGTCCCTGATTCAGCTCTGCTAGCGCCTCGGGCGTGAAACGCCCGACGTTGAACAGGGAGAAGCGCTTCTCAGAGAGGTTATATCTTCTCTGAATGCCAGTTCCCCACCATTCTCCGAAGTGGTGTCCGGGGCCGAGGCGGCGTAAGGCCGCTTCATTTTGAGTGGCCCACATGGCGAAGCCATGGTTGTCATTTCCAGGTTGAATCCATCGGTTCCGCGAACCGATGAGGAACTCGTCGGTGATTGGGTCGATGAATATCGACCCATTGGTACCATCGATCTTTTCGGTGATAATGATGTCACGAGACCAGCGAGGGATTTTGGCGAAAGGAACGAATGGTTCACTCATATAGGTAAGTTTCCTCCATATTCCAAGATTGCTTCACTTTACCGTATGCATTTTCGATAATTATCCAAGCTCCACCTTCTCCTTCATATCCCCTTACGGTGTAATAGTCGGGTAAATCTTTTATGGCTTCCTTTAATATACCAATAGTTAAGGCTGGCTTTCTCATTAGAAATATACCTCAAATTTTTCTTTACAGAATCCACAGCATTTGATGACAGTGGGCGGGATAAATTCATTCTTCTTTAACTCTACGGTGTAGGGCATGTTGCAAAGAGGGCAGTCCCACTCCATTATGACTCTTCCGGGGACTCTTTTCGGATGATCTACCAATCTACTTCCGGCCCTTCTGAACTAAACCAAGTACCCACGGCATCCTGCATAAAGTAGGTTTTTTCTCTGAAAAAACCATTATGGTCGTAGAAGACAATTCGATGGTTTTTAGGTAACGTTTGTAGAAACTCAATCAATTCGCCAACGGTTGTTCCGACTTCAATTTTCTTGCTCATAAACATATCACTTTTATATCACTTGACTTTCGGCAGAAAGAGGTGATGCAGTAGGTGAAGTAGAGGGGGGCACCACAATACTTGCAAGTACCCGAATAAAGCGTGGGTAAACGATACGGATGCTCCTTGTCGCCCGCGAGGGCGACAAGGAGGGGAACGTACAAGGGCTTATTTGGGAGTCTATCGGCTTTGTAATGGACATTCCTGTTCTTCTTACCCGCTTCGGATACAGTATCCACAATATGGGCAATATTTATACATCCCCTGGTATCGCATGTTGTGGTAAGTTTGCCTTTCGGGGCACGTCCTTTCAAGAGCAGCCATGCCGCCGTCCTTGGATTGTAGTCTTTTCCAGATAGCCAAAAGCTTCCGCTTTTGGCGGTTCCGTACAGTAGGCATGATCCCTCCTTGCGGAGCTTCTTGTTAAAACGGATCAGGTCTTGCTGGGTGGACGCCATCCATCTAACCTTTTAATAGCTAAGTCAACATATTTTAATGCGGCTACATAGTCGTGTTCTGGAACATCAAAATTCCAATCTTTTGTACGATCCCAACTTAGTAGGGTATGTCTTGCAAGTTGCAACCCATAAAGAACATTACCTCGGTGAAGTTGAGTATATGTTGTCACAGATAATCTACTTGATTAAACAAAGGTATGCCAAGGAGAGCCCTACAATCAGAGCAAGAGGCATGGGCAGTAGTACTAGAGCCATGAATGAGAACGCTAGGGTTAGGTTTTTCTTCAACGCTACCTCCTTTAGGAGAAGCAAATACGATGTCAACTACACGAGGGCAACGCACTTGTCGGCAGCCCTCACATACTAAGGGGACTACGTCTCCTTCATAGTATTGTTCACAGAGGTTCATACTTTTCTCCGTTAAGCATGGCTAGTACGATGTGAGAAGCGCCGCCTCGGCTTGCTCGGCACGGGCTTCGGCTAGGCCGCAAGCCTTGACCCACTCCTCACACTTGCAAGGCGTTCCGAACTGTTCGCGTTGCAGCCGCTCCACCTCGGCTTGCATCTTCCTCGCCCACCCCGATGCCCAGAACTTCTCCGCTCGGCGTAGCTCGGCCCGCAGCGCGTCCCGCTCGGCCTCGGCCCGCTTGAGCTTCCCGCGCATCTCGTAGTAGCCGGGCTTCCACTTCTCCTCCACCTCGGCCACTAGCGCACGCTCATGCTCCTTATCCGCCCCTTCGGCCTTGGCAAGATCGCGCCAGAGGTTCCGCTCGATCTCCATCTTCTCGGCACGCTCCTGCGCCGAGGCCCAGAACTTCTCCGCTCGGGCTCGCTCGGCCTTCAGACGTTGCCACCCTTCGGCGTAGTACGCACCTCCACCGCCTTCGGTCCATTCTTGGAGCTTATTTTCTAGGTCTTTGTAACTAGTCATAAATTCCCACTATACCCTTTAGATAAGTCCAATTTGCTTTTGAGATGGTACTGCCGTTAAATTTACGCATGTATTCATCGTTTAATGAGCCATTTTCTTTAGCTGCTAAATACAGCGGATGAACTCGGTAAAAAGCTTTTACAGCGGTTTCCTTAGTAGTATCTTCTTCTATCGGGGGTGGTCTGAAGCCAAACCTATGCATAACCCATTTATATTGTATATTTGACTTCATTACTGGTAAATGGGTTGTGTAACAGTAGAATAGATCAAGGTACGTATTTTTTATTAGCTCTTGATAAAATTCTTCTACTGACTTTTCAGATTTTGTTAACCAATGAAGTACAAAAGGAGACAAGCCATTTCTTTCACAATGATATTTCCAACCGTTTACCAAAGCGATAGGTAAGCCAATTTTGCGAGATTTTAATACCTCTATTATATCGTTTTCTAAATTTGTGGTTTCGCCATCATAGTATATACTGTATGCTCTAGCGAAAATGTAATTATATTCTGGCTGGGAAAGGCGGGGTTCACGCATTAAAGAAGATCCTCATTATCATCATCATCATAGTTAAGAATATTATCATCATCATCATCATACTCAATGAACTCGTCAAGTTCACTGAGTATATTGTGCTTCCCACCCTTTTCAGGTGGTCGGGGTTCTTTCGGAGCCCCTATGGGGCTCCGACGCCAAGTTTTAGCCATTATACTCTTTCACATTTGTTGCAAAAACAACGATTTTCCTGCAATATGGCGGCTGGAGGAAGAGGGGCCGCCCGCTCGCCCTCGGCAGCATTTATAAAAACATATTGAGGCTGATCTTGTTCTTGTTGCATTAGACGTTGATTACAGCTAGCACAATAACGTAAACGTCTTGGAAGAGCAACGTAACCACAGCTACACCTTGTAAAGTCTATCTCACAAGACCATGATTGGTTACAGTTTATACAAATATGAATCATTTTGTTCTCTCAAGAATGTTTGAGATATAGAGGTCTAAAGTTCCTCCGTCGTCGAGTCCGGGGCAAGTGTTGACTTCAAGAATGAATGGATCGCCTTGTGGGCGGATTCCGATATCAACTGCGCCAAAGTCGAGATGCAAGGCTCGCACAGCGTTCCGGGCGTATTGTTTTGCAAGATCTGGTACTCCCCCGATATAGGAAAGCTTCCAGCCAAGACGGTTCGAGCGGACCCACGGATGAGCGTTGGGCCTGTTAGGCACTTTCTTGGCAGTCCGCAGTACTCGCATGTTGTTCTTCGCAGAACGGAAGACATGAACCCTCCACTCTTCATTTATGTCCTCTTTCTTGACGAAAAAGTCAGCGTTAATCAAACCGCGCCTGAGGGCGCGGTTTGTGAAGTCAAAGCCCTGCTGGTGGTCATTTCTTCGCGGAAACCACCCGTCTCCCTCCTTCTGGAGGGAGACGGTAACGGTTGGTATCCCCGCCAAACTAAGCCGAATGGCTTGGCGTAACTTATTCGTGAACGCCTGCTCATTGAGCACGACTTCAGCGAGATAGGATAGATTGTCAATTGGACCTCCGGTCCAATTGATAAGCACATGCTTATCAATTGGGGCATTTTTCAGGCGATCTGCTAGCAGATCGCCTGTAACTGATCTCCTAGATGTAAGAACTTGGAACATCTTTTTCTTCTACCTCTTTGTATAGTATAGGAATGATACTAATATGACATCTTACATAGGCTTCATAGGCTTTATTTGATTCGGTAAGGGGGATAGAGGTTAGTTCATTAAGAAAAACAATGGGAAAATGGCCTTGTTCAATTGCTTGAATTAGAGAAAGAACTGCTTTTGAGGGCACTACCGAAAGATTTCCCATTCGACCCTCTTCTATACGATTTAGAGGGAGCCAAATAGGTTCTTGCTCTTCACTAGGCTCCAAGGAGCATTCGGGCTTCATCTTGTTCCTTTCTGATTTCAATAACTAGTGCGTCTAGCTCTTCTACTGTCCAGCAATTCTGGTCAACTTCTTTTGGAGATACTGTAGGAGAAGTAAGAAGAATTCCAGAGCCGTTAGAGGGGGCTACCCATTTTGCATTTCTAGAACAAACAACAGAACGACTCCATGTTTCTGTGCTTTGAGAATAGCCCTTTTTGTCGATCCATGTACCGTAATGACGGAAGTAGGAGCTAGGATCAGTTTTCTTACAGCCTACCGAAGGTAGGCTGTCAAGTATTAATACTCGACTACTTTCCATTACGAAACTTAGAACACCTTCTCCTTTGGCGTTCACGACAGCCGCGAGGGCGCGGCTGTCGGACCAAGGTCCGACAGGAATCTCTTGGTCAGGAGCAGCGAACATGATTCGCGTAAACCAGTCCTTCCAAGAGTTAATGTGTCCATTATGCATGAGTACCCTTCGGGTACTCCCTTCTAGGTCGTCTTCTAGTTGAGAAGTAATAGGAAAGGGATGGGTTAACTCGCTAGACTTTCCTCCAATGGATGCAGTGCGAAAATGAATAGCGTAGGGAAAAGTGATGTTCTTTTCTTTGATGAATGCTAGCACTTCTTTCGGATCGGACTTGAAACCCTTCTTCCAGCTAACCTGTGCTGTTTTAGTGTTGAAATTGTCAATCCAACAGATTCCAGCACCATCTATATTGCTCTCTGCCCCATTGTGCATGTCCTCCTCGGGAGGATTTGCATTATAACATGAAAAGATCACGCACATTTATTTAATGTCTCCTAAGTTAGGGGTGTAAAGGGAATAAACAACTTGGCCGTATTGTTCACGCAGTACGGCGGAATACGCTTTTGAAACGTCTAGAAAAGGCGCTGCAAGCGCCTTTTCTACGAAGTCTAGATAGAAAAAGGTGAACTCTTTAGCGAGACTTACCTTATCGAAGGTAGGAAGCACTCTTAGTTCAATGGTGCCATGAAGGTTCCAAGAGTAGTTAAGAATGCTATAGCGCAGGTTACTCCCTACTGACTTTTGCTTGAGACGAATTTGGTTTGATGCATCAAAGTTCATAAGTGTAAATGGGTTATTCCCCCTAAGTCGGGTAAAAAGGTAATGGTTTGCTGGGAGAGCAAGAGAAGTAGCTTTCTCTAGTAGGGCTTTTACAAGGGAATACAGGAAAGTTTTTGTAGTTAGAATCGAGTAATCTTTCATTCCCTTTGTAGAGAGGTGAATATGGTAGCCACAGGTATTGTTAGTGTACTGCGGCCAATACTTATTAAGGAAAGCTTCTATGACTACTTCACTTGGTTCTAGGGGTTTGGAGACTATCTCTCCCACATGAGAACAAGTTAGGGGAATATCCGATAAAACTGTCCTACCATCAATGCTGTGATCGGGAATAATGGGGATGTCAAAAGGGCGTACGCCCTTTCGACCATCCCAACCACCCTCGATTTCAAGACCTACTAGGTTGATTTTTCCCATTAGTTGCGCTCTATTAGAGTAGCTTTATAAAAGATTTGTCGCATATTTTTCGTGTAGAAGATCCGCATCTTTTCCATGCAACGATTTAAATATTCCATGATGTCTGCTGGAATGTGTGCTGGTTGAGCAAAAGTAATGGTGATACCCTCTTCAAGACCTTGGGTGATTAACCAAAGCATATTTGGTTCTTGTTTGCGCCTATTTCCATATTCATCCATCCCGCCTATATTGTGAAATAGATCGGTGGTTACTAAGTTTGTTCCTAATTCATTTCCGATAGAGGGGCTAAAGCAGTAGAAAAATAGTCCGTCAAAAGAAATATTATAGTCAACTCCTCTTAATAGTTTCTTTTTAGAGCAGATCTTTTTTACATAAGCTCCAATAATAGAGGATTTTGCTGTAATTTCCACTCCTTTATCAGTAACCTTTGCCTCTAAAGAGCAGAGTTCGGTATTTTCTGGCAAAGTTTGAGCAGTAGTAATGAGAAACTCAGTCATGCACTATCTTGTTAATTATAGGAAAGATTCCCTGTCGCTTGATTCCGTCGAGGAAGCCATTCTGGCTTCCTCGACGCTTCCTTTTAAGGTAGTTAGTTAGAAGCTTCTCAAGAAGTAATCCTTCGTGTACGCTGCACAGCGTACACGTATGTATCCCCATGTCGATTTGAAGAAGAAACTCTGTGTCAGGTACTCTCCTATTAATGCATGCGGAGCAGACATTACCTAGAATTTTCGCTCGATTACGTATAAAATCAACTCCACCTATTTCTATAGCAGCCACGGTTCTTCCTTAATGAAGGGTTTATGACTTACTGTTGAACTGCGCTCAACAACCTGACTGCCTTCGGCAGTCAGGTTGTGGTCGTTATACTCGCTCCAGCCGTAGTGGCCTTGAGTCTGTCCTTCCCACATTTGGAAGCGATCAAGGATGCCATTCGAAAGGCGCATCTTGCGAAGCTTCAAGATGGCATTGCCCCAATCCTTGGGAATGTACCCAGTGCCACTCATGCCGTTTCTATCGTAAAAAGAAGGGAAAGTGCCAAGGAACTTGCTGAACTCCTCTAGGAGTTCAGCAGCGCCTACTCCTGTGTTAATAGCCTTTTGAAGAGGCGCTGAAAGCGCCTCATTCCAACCTGCATCAAGGAGTACTTGGGGCTTTAAAAGAAGATACTTGAAAATGCCAGCAAATAGCCCAAAAATCGCAGGATGATGATAGAGACGAGAAGAGAGAACCCTGTACTCCAGTCCTTGATAGCCCCCTTCGTATTTTTGCTCTCTAAATTCTCCCGCCGTTCCATATAAGGTACGACGACGGAATTCCTTATCATCTCCATAGATGACAGTAAAAGGGAGTCCGATAGTGAGGTCAAGATACCTAGTTAGGGTGGCAAGGTCACTCTTTGAATAAAAAGTTCCGGGCGGGAAGGAAAAGTGAAGGTGCGCACCCGTAGTGCGGAAGGGAAGCTCTAGAGGATTGGTATTGATACACTTCTCTTCCATTTTGTATGCATCGAGAGTGGGATTACATCCTAGGACATGTAAGTCAGCGGGCGCTGACTTTAACTCTTCAAGGTCAATGTCCATAGCAGGATCGGTGATGAGGACCATACCGGAAGGGATAGCAGATAAAGATTTTTGTCCATACCGATTATCATCTAGTCCTCTAAACTTCTGCATTGCTTTGGCAAGATTTTCCCATAATCCTGCTCGACAGGTAGACGGGGGGGCGTTGAACTCTACTGCGTAGCCATCCCGGAAATAGGAACCATACCAATCGCACTTTACTTTGCTCTTCGCAATGCCTATAGTGTGGGCGGGTACAACGTGGCCTTCGGCCACGTTGTACACAAAAAATTCAGTATCTTGTCCAAGAGACATACTTACTTTAACCTTTCGTGCAGCATAGGATTTACAAAATCCCAAGGCACATGAGCCACTAAGTAACCATTATCACGTAAAGTAGGGACGATCCTAACGATGTCGGCTGTGCCATGCATCACTAGGAGTTTCGGTCGGCAACATTCAGGAAGAGCTATTAAAGCATCCACCATACCTTTAGTATTTGTATTATTGTCAACGAATCCGGGAATAAATATTACTTCAAAATCTTTTTCAAGGAGGGCTGCATTAAATTCCGCAAGATTATGAACGTGTCGCTGCCAAACTTTATCTTTCTCAGGATTTTCTGCTTTCACCCTAAACTGTACATGACGATATGAAAAACAGTCAAAGAAAAGCACCTTATATCTCCGCACCGCCGTAGGCGGTTCGTTAGTCACTGACTTCAATCCATTCTTTGAGTTGCCAATCGTAGACTCTTGAGGTAGGTTGACCGATGAAGGCGGAGAGCCTTCCGATGATGCCCTCAAGGCGGTTGCTATAGTTAGAGAGCTTTCTAGCTCTAAGCGCCGATTCCGCCAGCATTCCCGAGTAAAATCCTTCATCATCTGTTTGACATGAAAAACTATGTCCAATATCTTTCAATTCTTGATGGATAATTTGCTCAGTTACTTGAGCTTCTTCTATTTCTTTAAGTTGCTTCTTAAGTTTCTTTACAGAGTCTTCTGGATCTTCTGAATAGCCCATGTTATTTTACGCGCCAAAGTTTATTAGAAACTCGTTCCCAGCCTACTGCCTTAAGAATATGTATTTGAACTTCATTAGTAGGATTTACATAGCAAATTTGCTCAATATTTTCACACTCACTCTCCCGCATTTGATTAAAGGCTGCTACTCGAAAGGCTGCAAAGAACTTTCCTAGCCCACTCTGCCTAAAGGTATCTCTAACCCAAGCATTTTCGATTATGACTAGACCGTTTGCTCTAACAACCCGCCAACCTGCTATAGAAAATTTCTCACCGGGTACTTCAATTCGCACATCAAATAATAGATAACCTCTTGGCTCTATATTTAGTGTAGCGTCAGTTAATTTTAGCGGTAAAGTATGGTTATCCTTCAATTGCTGCCACAAATACGGGTAAATTGAGTTATGGAGTTCTTCACACATTATCTTGTTACCTTCTAGGCCGTTTCACAATGAGAAGAAAGATGATTGTCCAAAAACAAAGATAAAAAAGGATGCACCAATTAACAGCTTCTTGAAGAGAGGTCATAGACGACTACCTTCAGAGTATATATCTACAAAAACAATCTCAAAAGAGTAGTTCCAGTACAAAAACTGTATATCAAAACCGGCAGAGCGCTTATTTTTCCAAATAGTAAAGCCAAGCGCTATACTGTTCTTGCAGGTGTCAAAAAGAGAATAGTAAGTCATCGAGAGAAATACTCCTTCCACACGATCTTCCGCTCTTCGAGCGGAAGATCGTGTATAGCCCGCGCCAGTGCTAGCTTACGTCCAACTTCTTTGACAGGATTGTCTAGGTCGTGGCAAACAGCGTGGCCTATCTTTCCGACTATGTGTCCCTTAAGAAACACTGCCGCACGAGTAATGATAGGTCTATTAGAAGGTTTTCCTTTTATTAAAGCCATTTCCCTATCATATTCGAATTCAATCTTATACATACACTACAACCTTCCTTAGTTTCGCTTGCGTTATAGCTTCCATGCAAAGGAGGCAAGGCGCACCATTACCCAAGGAGCCGTCCCGGCTCCTTGTCATAAGAGTGTAAAGGGTAGCCCTCTTGCACGCGCCCCCGGCGCGTGCAATGGCGTTTATCTCTGCATGATGCCCATCTGTGTTGACTCCAACACCAAAAATCTGATTGCCCTTGGCAATCAATGCTACGTGCTTGTAGCGGTGGTGTTCACTGCTGCGACTTAGTCGCAGCAGATGGCTCTTGAACTTCATTTTCCATATCCTCTCTTAGCAGCCAATACCGACGGGATTGGCTG
>Ga0315273_10012602_pt1 | contig 10851 bp, 12 predicted proteins | sample YL17G02_0_MG_FD_205753 | JGI IMG/M metagenome (GOLD analysis project Ga0315273, IMG submission 205753) | Sediment microbial communities from Yellowstone Lake, YNP, Wyoming, USA - YL17G02_0 | ecosystem: Environmental > Aquatic > Freshwater > Lake > Sediment | place: USA: Wyoming | collected... | reverse complement strand
TTTTTCATTCTTTCTTTCATTTGTTCGATATACTGCGGCGGAACCTGTGAACCGCGTGCTGCCATCTGGTCAAGCTGCGGCTTGATTTTCGCATCGACCTGGCTTTGGGTGATGGCAAAACCATTAACGGTAACCAGAACCTTATCCTCGGCTGCCGTATTCGAATCTGCTGTCGTTACCGCTGTTTCGACCTTGGCTGGCACCGGGGCCGCCTCGACTTTTGCAGGCTCCTCTACCGCGGCTTCGGTTTTAACCACTTCTTTGGCAGGCTCTACCGCGGCTTCCGTTTTAATCACTTCTTTGGCAGGCTCTACCGCGGCTTCCGTTCTAATCACTTCTTTGGCGGGCTCAGCGGTGGTAACCGTATTTATACCGGCTTTCTTTTCCGGCTCGCAGCCCTGACTAAAAACAGCTACGCATACCGCAAGACAAACTAAAAATGTTAAGTAACTTCTCATAAATTTTCCTTTCATGGTTCTATTAAGTGTTAAAAATTTCCATAAGGGGCGGATTATCCACAAATCAGCAAAGGAAGTCAAGTTTTATTTTTTATTATGACTGTCCATATTCCCACATTGCATATACCCCAGTGGCAGAAAAACCGCAGCAAAAAAAACAAACGTACAAATTTTACCTGCTGAATCTTGCAAAGTTCGGGTTTTTTTGCTATTTTTTGCCTTATGGTTAACAAAAATATGAATTTTCCTAAGCGAACGGCTGTAAAAAGCCATTGTATTACCATTGTGCCGCGATATTCCGAAATCGACCAGGGCGGGGTTGCGCATAACAGCGTCTATGCCGTCTGGTTTGAGATGGGACGAACGGAGCTTCTGCGTGTCAACGGGATGGCATATAAAGACCTCGAAGAGTCAGGCGTATTTTTTGTAGTGGCCCGGCTGACAATAAAATATCACCGGCCTGCAAAATACGACGAGAAACTCCAGCTCGAAACGACCTGCACAAAGGTTACGATTGCTAAAATCGAACATGACTATAAACTAACCCGATGTTCCGACGGGATAATCCTTGCTGAGGGCTCGACTACTCTGGCCTGTGTTACAGCGGATGGAAAAATCAGGCGGATACCGGAATTTATGTACCCCCAGGAATGTACGTAAGTCCTTATTTGGTAATATAGGTAAGATTTTGGGGTAAAATTGAGGTTAGTCCTTATGGGGCAAGGAGTTAAGGTGAATTTTGGGGCGTGCAAAAAGTGACAAAAATTGACATGAATTGAGCATTTTTTGACAAAAATAGAGCGTTTTTTAACCGTTTTTTACACTTTTTTACAAAAAAAGATGCTTTTTTGACATGTGTTTTCACCGCCGAGGGCGCCAAGCCCGCAGAGATAGAAAAGAGGGAGGTTTTAGGGGTGTTGATTTTTTGAAACGTCGGGACGGAGAAATTTTTGCCACAGATTGCCCAGATTAACACTGATTTTTACGAAGACACGAAGAAATTTTGGACGCAGATTACGCGAGATTAGCGCAGATTTACGCAGATTTTTTCAGCTAAGTATGCTCAGAAGAAAATGCCTTTAGAAAATAAATTTTCCCGGCATTTTTTCTTTGCATGCGGCCGCAAAAAGAAATGCGGCTGTCCTTACGGACTGGCTGAAAAAAAGAAAAATAGGAAACGATTAAGATTAATTTATCATGGGGTAAAAGGGTTGACAAAAGGGGGGGGTTGGGATATTGTCACTTTTAAAGGCATGGAGAGTTTTTAGTTTTAAGTGCTTAGTTTTTAGTTTAAGAAAAAATTTTTCACCACGAAGGACGCGAAGGGACACGAAGAAATTTTTAGACGCGGATTTATGAAATTTACTATTGACTATGCAGTATTTAGATAGTTAAATATCCTTAGAAAAAATTTACAGAGAACAACTGCGGAGAACACATCCTTGATTCCGCCACAGGCGGATAAATTGGTTTGGCGGGAAATCGGTAGATGTAGAGAATGAATAGGTTTAGAGTAACAAACAGAATGGATTCATTGAGAATTTGTTTCTGGCGTAAGATGATGGAGCGAACCTTTTAAAGATGAGTGAAGCGTGGATTATCCTTTATGGTATTGCTCTGTGTCTATTGGTTTTGGGATTGCTAATAGTAGCAAGGCAATGGAAACACACAAATCCAACGCAGGAGAAAAAAGTCGAATCAAATGAAGGAATATCGGAAAGCACAGGAGCAGGAGATCTAAATTGGAAAGTATTCAAGATATTTTTAGGATCACCGAGTGGTTTAGATGACGAGATAAAAGCTCTTCGCAAAGAGATAACCGCTTACAACGACTTAGAAGCAAATCCGCGGAAGCATCATTTTGATGTTAGCAGGTGGGAAGATATTCCGTCAGAATATGGACGGCGACCACAGGCCATTATCAATGAGGAGCTTGTGCAGTGTCATGCCTATGTATTATTGCTCTGGGATAGATGGGGGACTCCTCCTGGTAATTCAACAAACACTTCGGGATGCGAAGAAGAGTTCAATGAGGCAGAAAATTGTTGGGGAAGTCCAAATAAACCAATGAAAAAAATAGCGATCTACTTCAAACAAATAGATCAAAATAAGCCAAGGTCATTGGGTGAACAACAACAACTCGATAAAGTAATAGAATTCAAACAATTTTTGATGGATAAAAGGAAGGGTCTTTTTAATGAGTTTGGCGATATAAGTGGAATGCGACATTTGGTGCGAAGCTTCTTGGCCCGATGGTTGCAAGAAGCAACAGGAATAAGGATACCTATGGGTGTGCAGAATGTGTTAGATTATGAAAAAAGGTTCTAATTTATAAAAAGGTAGAGGTAATGAGTTTTTACGAAGCAATTGAAAAGATAGATGGATTAAAAAAACTTGAGGCACCAACCATCGCTGATTTAGTGATGATTAAGAAGATAACCACGGGTGATGAGGAGTTGACATGCTCCTTCTATAGGGGGGCATTGAGTAAAGGATGGTTAGAGATACTGAATGGAGCAGGAGAGTTTGATTCGTTAGGGTCGAAAGAAGCAGGGTTTGTTGAGAATATAAAGGCGAGATACTTAATTGACTGTGCGGAAAGTAAGCCAGAGGTAGTGCTGGGAATAATAAAGAAAGTCAACGCGAAAGATTGGGCAGTACGAGGATTGCTTTTAGAAGCTATTCAAAAAATGCCAGATGTAATTGCGGTGAACGGTGTGGCAGTGGTGATTGAATACCTCAGAGAGCGAGAACGCAAAGACTGGTATTTTATAGGGCAAAATGCCGCCAAGTTAATGGTTAAGCTGCTCGAAAAACATCAAAAAGAAGCGTTTGAGATAGCGAGATTGCTGCTTGATGTGTGGCGGGCGGGAGAGAAAGAAGCCGGGGTCTTTGAGACAATCAGAAGCAAATTTGCGACGCACGAATACAAGGAATTGATTTTTAATTATTACAGCAAAGTATGGGAGAAGCGACCATTTGAGGCGATGCGCGTATTGGTGGACATATACGATAAGTATCTGGATGGGTGTATTAAAGAGAAGAATTACGATATAAGCGAATATCTTGGTGTAAGCTTGAGGGACTTGGATGATAACTATCACTTGGATCGTGACTTAGACGCAATCGTGATGAAGGCGATATGTGAAGCCGGACGAAAGGTTATTGAAAAAGAACCAGAGAAGATTAGTGGTTTATTAGAGGATTTAGAAAAACGGAATAAGGGCATTTTCCACAGGGTCGAGATGTATCTATTGCGTTTTATGCCGGCAGGAACAGAAAAAGACAGAATAAATAAAATTATTGGGAATCAGAAATTTATTGAAAGCCCGTTATACAAATACGAGCATAGGCACTTATTGAACGATAAATTCGACGAGGTAAGTGAAGAAACACGGAAGAAATTTATCGAATGGGTTAGCCAGCAAAAGATAACTGATGAGCGAAAAAAAGAAGTAGAGGAGTGGTGTCAGAAAAAAAACGAGAAATTGCCGGATTTTGAAAAGTGGGAGAACCAATCAAAAGCGGAAGAGCTTTATCTTGTGCGAGAAAAAGAAGGATTCAAAGAGCTTTATGAGGAATATAAGGCAAGATCGGGAGTAAATGATGCTGATCTTGCACCGAGGCCTATGGTCAGGAGTGAAACGCGGTTTGTTTCTCCGGAAGAAGGAAGTCCATATTCTTCTGAGAAGATGGGGAAGGATAGCGTAGAGAGTGTAATAAATTATCTCTTAGAGCCAAAGAATTACGAGGGAAAGGAGAAGGTCAGCGGATGGGGGACAGCTAATAATGCACTGGCGGCGAGTTTTGGGGCCGACATTAGGAAAAGACCGGGGGAATATCTGAAGGTCGATTTGAAAATATTAGAACGTTTGGCTCCGGAATTTTTGGTAAAGTTTTTCTATGCTGTTAGTGAGGCGGTTCGGGACGGGAGTTTCAAAAAGGAAGGTTGGGAACGGTTGATAGATTTGGCCTGCGGAATTGTTGAAACAAAGAGTAAAGAAAAAGAGTGGAGGGATTGCTTTTTGGGCATTCTTTGGATGTTGCACGATGGATTCGGTGACGAAAGCAACAGAATAATATTCAACGAAACAATTATCAGGAAATTGTGGCTTATTTTGAAAGAACTGGTTGACTACAGTTACGATGAAAATTTAGAGTCAGAAGAAGACCCGGTTCAAAGACAATTGAGGTCTGTCCAAGGCGGCGCTTTTGGTCAGGTTGTTTTGCTTGGGATAGAGTGCAAGAATAAATATGCGATGGTTTTCGAGAATTTCCTCAAAAAAGAACTGGTTCAGGTTTTCACGTTAGTAGCAAAAGAAATAAAAAGGTCGGAAGTGAATTGCACCTTAGGATACCGCTTTGCCAGTATCTACTGGCTCGATAAGGAATGGGTTGAATCGAACGCAGAAATTATATTTGATGATGAAATGTGGGACGCAGTTTGGGGGACATATGTTTCGTGGGGCAGGCCTTCGCCTGAGTGTTTCAAGATACTTGTTGAAAAGGGCAAGTACAGTCAAGCGGTAGAGTTACTTGGGAGTGGGCATGAATATAAATACCAGTTTGGGAAAAAGCCCGACGAAGGGCTTGTTGAGCATTTGATGATAGGGTACTTTAACGGATGGATTAGTTTTGAAGATGAGGTATTGCAACTGTTTATTGCAAAGGCACCAGTGGAGTTGCGAGGCTATGCGGCGCGATTCCTGACAACAGGGTTCAAGTCAGTGAATGAAGAAAGTGGAGCGGAAAAGGAAAAAGTCGCAAAGAGAATGAAGGATTACTGGGAAACGCGACTTATGATGCTTAAGGTAAGTAATTCAGCAAATAAAGAGAATTCAAAAGAAAATGAAAAAGAGGCGGTAGAATTTACGGGATGGGTGGAGGATTCTGTTTTGCCGGCGAAAGAGACGCTGGAGCTATTAGAGCAGAGTTTGGATTTGAGCGGCGGGAAAATCGGGGAGATGGGGGATGCGAAAAGTTTTGTTGAAGGGATAAGCAAATTAGGGAAGGGAAACGAATTATTGGCGCTACGGTGTTTGAAAAAAGTGTCGGTAGATAAAAATATGCATTCTTCGTGGTCAATGATACAGGATCCATTAGTGGTTTTTTTGGAGAACTTGCCGGAAGTGGTGCGGAACGAAGGAAAAAAGGTGGCGGATTTGTACGGACGATACAATCCGGATAAATTCCGTGGGGTGTGGGAGAAGTTGAATGCGGCAAAAAGGAAGGAAGGGTAAATCCGCCTACGGCGGACAAGTCTCACCCCAGTTAGATAGCACAAGACGCATCTAACGGGGCAGGCAGGATGAATCCTGTGAGATAAATAATGTAGAACGGGATGTTATAATTTTATGGGTAAATTCTATTATGTGTATGTTCTGCAATCCGAAAGAGACCATAATTTTTATGTCGGGTATACCGGCGATATAAAGAAAAGATTAGAAGAACATAATAATGGAAAAGTGCCGGCGACAAGCAACAGAGGGCCTTTGAAACTGATTTATTGGGAAGGATGTTTGAACCGGCAGGATGCAATGGAGAGGGAGAAATATTTAAAAACGGCGTGGGGCAAAAAATATATTAAAAACAGATTACAAGAATATTTTGCCCTGTGACCTTTATGAGATAGTAATTGGGCGGGCAGTAAAGGCAAATGAAAGCTCTTTATAAGCATATCAAGAGCGGGGATATATTTGCGATAGAGACGGATTCAAAGGGGAAAGTAATTTCGACATCTGGGCCGCTGCTTACGAAAGATTTAGACCCGAAGGAGCTTGATTACGATAATTATTTCACTGATAAAATTAAAGAGAAGATAGAAGATTTTGTTTTGGTGACGAAAGAGGATTATCTTGAAATCCTGCGGAAAAACGGTTTTTACTCTCAAACAGTGCAGAGGCATTTATTTTAAAAGACAGGATAGAAGAAAACCCCGTCACACGCCAAGGGCGATGATAACGGGGCTAAATATGGATGATGTGTGGGTAACGAATTATAAAATCGCGATATGTCTTGCGATGGCGCTTAGACATGGACTGACAAAGGCTGGTGCGAAGTAATTTCAGATTTAAGATTTAATATTTCAGAATTTGGATTGAAGGAAAAAAACACAGCCCAGGGCGGGTGGCCAATAAAGTAAGGGAAACTATTATGAAAAAAAATAAATATGAAAAATCGGGAACAGTAGGAGGGGGTATTGTGGTGTTGATAATTGTGGGATTAGTGGTTTTAATAATTGTTAGAGTTTTCTGGCTAAATGCAGCAAATGACTACTACAATACTCTGATATCCGTCTATATATCACAAACCAAAGATTATAAAGCTGACGACCAAGATAAACTAAAGAAGAAATTACTTGAAGATGGTATCTTTATCAAAATGCACAAGTGGGATAAAGAAGCTTTTATTAAAGACAAAGAATTTTATAAAGAAATAATAAAAACCTATAAGAACTGGCAAAGGGACAAGGGGGGAGGAGGTAGTGTTACGCAGGATTTGATAAATCTGTGAGAAAATGCGAAAATTGCAAAGCTTAAATAGTCTCATAGCGGCGGGCCAATAAAATAAAATTAACGAGGAAAAAATGGCAAAGAAAACGAAGAAGCAACAAGTCAAAAAACCAAGGAATATTGCTAAGTGCGGCCTTTGTGGAAAAACGGGTAACTTAATCAGAACAGAGTGTTGCGGTCAATGGATCTGCAATGATGAGGACGAATACGTCGTGTTTTCATACGCCAGGAACAGTTGTTACAGAAACCACAGCAGGTTTACGCTCTGCGGTTACCACTATAATGAGGGGCATTTGGGAGATTGGAAGACATGTCAGAAGTGCAGGGATGATTTTGAGGCGGAAATGTATGTGTATTCCGGCACCAATGAATACAACTTTGAGAAATTAGAAAATCCTCCTGATTATGAGCCTACCAGATGCAGCAAACGCGGTGCTGTTATCGTGTTAAGCAAAGGTGGATATTCCCACGGCAGGGATGGCTATCGGTGTGGAAAATGCATGGTATAAATAAAACTTGCGAAAAAAAGTCAGGGCTGTCGGATAAAGAATTGTGCCAGGCTGCAAGAAAGACAGCAGGGGTGATGGACGCCAGGCTTATAAGCCCTGCTAAGGTAGAAACTGCTGCATGGGTAAGGTTGAAGTGCCAGTTTGGATGCGGGGGCTATGGGCAGTGTCTTGTTTGCCCGCCATTTACACCAACGCCGCAAGAGATGCGTCAAATTTTGGATTCTTATAAACGGGCGATACTGATACACTGCCGGCCTGATGCGGATATAAAGGCAATAGTTGCGAAGATTGAGAAAACTGTTTTTCTAAAAGGCGCCTGGAAAGCTTTTGGCCTTGGTGCTGGTCCATGCTATTTTTGCAAGCAGTGTGCATTGGAAAAAAGAGAATGTCGCCATCCCGAACAGGCCAGGCCGGCAATGGAGGCATGCGGAATTGATGTTTTTTCAACAGTGAGAAAGTTTGGTTTTCCCATAGAAGTTATAAAAAGTAAACGTCAGTGCCCGAATTATTACGGTCTGATACTTGTGGACTAAGTTCTTACTAAAACGGCTGGCCAATAAAATAAGTGGATAAAAATGAGTTAAAAACTTTTTTGCAGGAGGACATATTATGGCATTTACTGTATCACTTGGTTCAGAGGCTTCGGATTTTTCACTTCGAGCCACTGATGGTAATACTTACTCACTCAGGGATTTCGCCGATGCCAAAGTCCTGGTCATCTTTTTTACATGCAATCACTGCCCACATGTGACAGGGTCCGATGAAGTAACCCGAAAGACCGCAGAGAAATTCGCACCTCAAGACGTAAAGTTTGTCGGCATAAACTCGAACAGTCCCAATACCTATGAAGAAGACTCATTTGCAAATATGGTAAAGCGTATGAAGCAGTATAAATTTCCATGGCTGTATCTTTATGATGCTACCCAGGATATTGCAAGGGCGTATGGTGCACTAAGGACGCCGCACTTTTTTGTCTTCAACAAAGAAAGAAAACTTGTTTATACCGGCCGTGGTGTAGATAATCCCCGCGAAACCAGCAAGATGACTGTAAACGATCTGGAAAATGCTCTCGAGGAATTACTTGCAGGTAAACAGATAACTACTCCGATAACCAACCCGATTGGTTGTAATGTCAAGTGGGAAGGCAAAGATGCCCACTGGATGCCGTCTGATGCCTGTGATTTGGTGTAATATCAATTGCCGCCCACGGCGGCTGGGCAATATGGCATTGGAGGAAAGATATGAGTTTTTTGGATTTGGTAAATAAAAGATACAGCGTCAGAAATTATAAAACTACCGCTGTTCCACAAGAAAAAGTTGTTCGATGTATCGAGGCAGCAAGATTAGCTCCTTCGGCATGTAATTCACAGCCATGGAAGTTTATAATAGCAGATGAATCTGCACTTGTAAATGAGCTGGCAAAGGCGGCTTTTGAAGGGCTTTGGGATTTTAATAATTTTGCCTTCAAAGCACCTGTGTTGGTATTAATAGTTTCCGACAGGGAAAAAATATCTGTTAAATTTGGGAGTATTGTTAAAAAGAAAAACTTCAGTCTGATGGATATAGGAATAGCAGCTGAACATTTTTGTCTTCAAGCCGCAGAAGAAGGTCTGGGGACATGCATAATCGGCTGGTTCAATGAGAAGAAAGTAAAGAAGATGCTTTCAATTCCCAAACTTAAAAGAGTGGAGCTTGTAATCACTGTTGGTTTTTCTGCTGATGAAAAAATCCCGAATAAAAGAAGAAAAAGTATAGATGAGGTACTAAGCTGTAATAAATATTGTTAATCATAGGGCGCAGCGAAGTGGAAATAGTCGATAGTCTCTGGCCGTTAGTATTTAGTTTGCGGGGGATGAATTAAAGGTGTCCGGATGCCACGGCTGTAAAGCCGTGGGTCTTCACAATTGTTCATGGTTAAGAGTTGCTATGAAGGGCAGTTCGCGGAATTGTCCCTGATAGTCAAGGCCATAGCCGATTAAAAAGCAGTTGGGCACTTTCAATCCGAGGAAATCAATATCAACATTTTCGAAATGTTCAATGTCCTTTTCAAGAAGTACGCAGGTTCTTACTCTGCCGCCTTGTTGTGTGATTTTCTCTGTGACTTTTTTTAAGGTACGGCCTGTATCATAAAGTTCATCGATGACAAGGACCTCCCTGTCGGCGATTTGTGAACGGATTTGATTTTGGAATTTGACCTGGCCGGTTGATTTTGTCCCGCCGTGATAGCTGTCGATTTTGACATATTCGATTTCGAATTTGCCGCTTTGCATTTCCCTGAAAAGGTCGTCTGCAAACCATTTGGCGCCTGTCATCAGGACTATTGCCAGAACATTTTGGCTGTCCTTATATGCGGCTTCGATTTGGCCTGCCATTTTGCGGACGCAGTTTGCTATCTGGCCCGTGGTGACCAAAACCTGACTAGTTTTTTCAAAAATGTTATTTTCGAGCATAGTATATTATTCGGACTAATATCGGCAGGTCTTTATACTTTTGCGGTTAAAAAGCTCAAAAAGGCGGCCAACAGGGCGGATTTTTCTGCAAACATTTTAAGAGAAAAGATTTGCAAATACACAGATAACTTATTATAATGCAGGATTATTAGCTTGAGAAGCGTCTGTGCATCTCAGGGTAGATGCGTCGTATAATCAGTTTAGGAAAGGACTTACGCAAAAAATGTTGACAGCGGAAAAGAAAACAAAAATTGTCGCCGATTTCAAGATTAGCCCGTCAGACACCGGTTCGCCGGAGGTTCAGATTGCGATATTGACAACAAGAATTAACGAACTCACCGAGCATTTCAAAAGCCACAAAAAAGACCATTCATCAAGGCGCGGCTTGTTGAAAATGGTAGCCACAAGGTCATCGCTATTGAAGTACGTAGGCCAAAAGGATGTAAAGCGTTATCGGGAACTTATATCCCGCCTCGGCCTGAGAAAATAAATCCATTTATGATGTGGCACGGGCTTTTAGCCCGTGAGAAACACGGCCAAGATGGCCGTGCCACAAAAATCAATTGAGGAAAAGATATGTTTGATGTAACTAAAGTCCAAAGACAAATCGGGGACAAAGTATTATCGATAGAAACAGGTAAAATCGCAAAGCAGGCCGACGGAGCGGTCGTCGTCAGCTATGGCGATACGATGGTTCTTGTTGCCGCGGTGATGGGGCCTGCCAGGGAGGGCGAAGGCGCATTCGACTTTTTCCCGCTCAGTGTCGACTATCGCGAAAAACACAGCGCCGCGGGCAAATTCCCGGGCGGATTCATTAAACGTGAGGGAAGACCGAGCACAAAAGAAATCCTGACAGCAAGAATGATAGACAGACCCATTCGTCCGCTGTTTCCAAAAGGGTTCTTCCAGGAAGTGCAGATTA
>Ga0315273_10012598_pt1 | contig 10855 bp, 20 predicted proteins | sample YL17G02_0_MG_FD_205753 | JGI IMG/M metagenome (GOLD analysis project Ga0315273, IMG submission 205753) | Sediment microbial communities from Yellowstone Lake, YNP, Wyoming, USA - YL17G02_0 | ecosystem: Environmental > Aquatic > Freshwater > Lake > Sediment | place: USA: Wyoming | collected... | reverse complement strand
CAGAGACCAGGATATGGAATTGCAAGTTCATCCCACGATCTCAAGCCTAACATATGATACCAATGATTCGCATGAAACTCCCCGGCCCGAGCCAGAAGCTTCATAGTCTCATCTCTCGGCGATCTAAACGGGAAGCAGATAGGACTCCACTTATTTACACGAGCTTCTAGAAAGAACTTCCTACGCTCTTCATAGTTCTTCCCTTGAACAACAACTCCGATCGTCCAAGAAGCGCCTTGGGGTTTGGCCTTCCACAGTTCGTATGCTGCGTCCATAGTCTTACCATACTCGTCCATCCAGTCAGGAGCGATGATTGCCTTAGGCTTTGCTAGCGTAGCAGCTTTCATCAACTCCTCGATAGGAAGAGGATACCCAAGCTCGTACATAGAGTTGTCTAGTAGACAACCCTGATACATCTTGTGATACTCTTCCCATCCTGGATAGTCCTTCTTCAGGAACAGATGGGCGAGACCAAACTGAAAGTCTGCTAGGGGACAGAACTCTACCAGGTGTCTAGTCGGTATCTCGAAGGTCAGTAACATGGATCTGTGCTCCTTCTATGGTAATCCGAAACCGTTCGTTTACGGTGTCTGCAACAAGTTCAATGACCCCATTAGTGTACTCTATGGACATGATTCTAGCTACTTGATATATCTTTGTTTCAGGGTTCCAGATGTCAATGTCCATTAGTGTTCACAGTTGCCCCGATCTTGATCTTCTCGGGGATCATGCTGTAGCCACCAAGAGCACCGATAACGACTTTGAAGAAGAACCAGAAGAACGTAAACTCCAGAATCTTCTGGTTGTCCTTGAGGAAGATTCCTACACACTCTCCAAGAGCCAAACCGATGGTGATCAGTATGGCATCGATACCGTGGATCTTGATAGACCACTTATCGAAGACCGCCTTCACACCCTGAACCAACACGATGACTGTTCCAGCCGCGATGATTGGATCCATACTCTTTCTCCTTATTTGTTGTAATGTTTATCCCACCAAAGTAGGATAACGTAGACTAGCAATGCCCAGACGAAGATGATTTTTACGAACAGTGGTATCTTGCTCATTAGTCCGTTTCGCTCCAGTTTTTTCCTACGCCCACTTTGACCGGAATCTGATACCCACCTAGTACGTCGATTGGTGCTTGCATGTTTTCTGTTAAACATTCTATTACCTGATGCTTGAGACCTTCTTCACACTCCACTACGAGCGAGTCGTGAACTTGAAGGATAAGGTGGGATCCCTTAGGCAGATCTTTGTCCACTTTGAGCATAGCCTCCATAATAACGTAAGCTGCGGTCGATTGCGGTAGGTAATTATACATTTTAGGAACTGTGTTGGGTCCGAAGAAGTATCTACGGTGCCCAAATGGATTGACAAGATATCCTTGTCTTTGGCCCTCGTTCGCCACAGTTTGACGCCAGAACTTGATACGAGGAAATTGAACGAAGTACTCATCAATGAACCTCTCTGCTTCAGCCAAAGACATCTTGTGCTCCTTGGCAATTGATCTAGCCCCGCGACCATAACCCATACCGTATACCATCATCTTGGCTTTGAAGCGTTGCTGATCGGTAACCTCACTCTGCATCACATGATAGACTAGAGCTGCGGTCTTACGATGGACATCTTCACCTTTCGAGAACGCGTCTAGTAACGACGTCTCGCCCGCCAAAACCGCTGAAATCCGCATCTCAATCTGCGAATAGTCCGCTGATACAAAGATGTTTCCAGGAGCCGGAACATAAATGGCTCTGGCAGGTCCTTTAGGGACGTTTTGTAGGTTTGGATTTCTTGAAGCAAGTCTGCCAGTTGGTGTGACGTGAACGAGAAAGTCCGAGTGGACTTTATGATCCGGCGTATCTTCCAACGAGAAATACGTCGACGCCAACTTGCTAAACTTCCGTAACTGGAGAAGGATATCGACGATCTTGTTGTTCGTAACCGCTTTGAGGTCAATTAACGCCTCCTCGTTCGCTGACATATGATCGGTGTGCTTATTGAACTGCTTCGGCAACTTGAGCTTCTCGTATAGCAACTTGGTAAGTTGAGCATGGGAGCGCCAGTTAAATGACTTATCTCCAACCTCTAGAGATAGAATCGTTTCAAGGCTTTTGATACGTCGCTCCAGTCCGACTCGCCACTTAGCTTGCAAGAATCTATCGACCAGCACGCCCGCCGCCGACATACGTTGCAAGACTGGAAGGACATCCATCGTATCTTTAAAGACACGTCCCAGCCCAAGACGGCTAATCTCATATCGTAGACTCTCAGAGATACGGAGTGTTGCATCAACATCAGTCGCGTTGTACAGATCGAGGTCCTGCTTAATAAGATGCTTCCAATACGGAATGCGTGTATAGATACTGGAGACAAATCCGAGATCACTTGGCACCTCTCCTATTACAAGATGATGAGCGACCATAGTATCAAAGAATGGGGGATTGATCTCAATCCCGTTCGCTCGAAGTTGCTTGATATCAAAGAATATGTTATGTCCGACCTTCTCTCGTGACATGTCCGACAGTAACGCACTCAGAGCGCTCTTGGCTGTTACTAGGTCCTTTACTACATAGACAGTGCCTGGAACACAAGAAACACCAACGCGAGTAAGAGATCCATCGTAGGCATCTAGGCTATTAGTTTCAACGTCTACCGAGATAGGAGCGACACTCTTCATGATAGGGTCTAGCTCTACGGGTGCCACGTTATACTTATAGTCCTGTAATGGTTCCATATAGTCGGGAGTCCAGCTCTCCTGAGCAATCTTCTTAAGATCCAAGATCATGATCGGGATCATGTCTTGTTGACGCATAATGTATGCCGGATGAAATGTCGGCATCATCTTGGTACCATCTACTAGAACGACGGAGCCGCGCCATTTAGTTATCTGCGTCTGCCCCATAAGAGCCTGCATTGCTACATTACCGAGTAGCACAACGAAGTTGTACTGCTTTACGAATAACTTAAGGGCATGACGATCCATGCATGTTGCTACCTCTTCTGGTAAGGGCGCACGGTTATTCGGGGGCCTGCACCTAACAACATTCGTAACAAAACACTCACTACGACGTGTATCAGCTTTGAGCATAAGGTAGTTGAGAGTACGACCTGATCCGCCGACAAAAGGCCTAGACATCGCAGCTTCGGATTCACCGAGCGCTTCACCAAGAATGAGTGTCTTCGCATCTTTAGGTCCCTCTCCAAAGGCATAACCACTTCCGAGCTCGTATAAAGGGCATCCTTGACAGTGGGGTGGTTTCATCATTTCTCGCTCCTCAGTTTGGATGATACTCGCGCCCGGCCCGCCGGCACTCGTCGCACCCGCATTTGTGGCTACAATCATCGGCGGGAAGCGGGGCCTTCTCGCCCGAGGACTCGATGAGGGAACGGATGGCTTCCCGCGTCCTCTCCTCCGTGGCATAGTCGTATTCCCCTGTGGCAGTATCCAGCCACTCAAGCATCTGCTCTTTCGTGATGTTCATTTCTCTCCCTCCCTAAGTGCGAGTGCGGCGCGAAGGATGGCCAACTCCTCTGGTGCGCCGGGATAGAACTTCGTGAATTTCGTCACGAGGAATTCAAGGTTGTTAATTATGCCCGGCAGGTGCTTTGCCCCCATCACGGCCTGGATTAGCGGGGCAACCTTGGCGAGTTGGGCCTCGGCTTTCTCGGCGCGGGCCTGTAGTTTCTCAATATCGTTTCGGTCAAAACCATCGGCTATTTCGTCATTGAGCATACTGGTGAGTTCTGCGCCAAGTTCAAGGTTTTCGGCCCGTAGCCGCTCGTTCTCGGCCTTGAGCGTGGAGTAGTCTGAGAGGATGGAGAGGAGGTCGGAGCGGTCTTCGCTATTCAGCCAAGCTCTGTCTGGATGTCTGTCCAGATGCCCCAATAAGCCCCGCAGTTCCTTGATTCTATCGTCGCTGATGGTCATGGCTTGGCCTCAAGCAAAATTGCCATGTCGCGTCTCCAAGCACTCCAAGCCCAAGTGAACCCTGCCGGGTTTAAGGTAGCGAACACTTCATCCCAGTTCATGTTATTTCTCCTTCACCCTCTCGGCTGATAGCGGGGCGGTCATTTTGGAACTCCGTAGATCGCTCCGAAGTCTCGATAAGGACCCATACCGTAGCCTGTAAGGAAGTACGGACCTTTCTGTATGAAGCCTACATGATCACACTCGGCGAGGCCTGTGGTCGAGTTGGCTACTAGGACACACTTTATAATCTGATGCTTCTCTACCATGCTACCACTAATGTAGCCTTCGGCAAAGGCTAGCGTTACGCCTTGCTCGACACAGACATCTAAGATCAGATGTGTATACGTTGGATTAAGGTCCCTTGTGTATCTAGGCCACTTAAACAGTAACCGCGGTGGGTGTACACGACCGGCACTATACCCACGAACAATGTGTAGGAACGTTACCTTTGAGATCTTGCCGCTATAGACACGAATGAAGTCTGCCCCAAACATAAAGCCGCCGTCCATGATCACATGTACATGGAGAGCGGCCTTGGCTTGCTTCTCCACAGCTTCGGCGAGCTGTAAGACCTTACGCTTGATCTTTGTCTGTGTATAGAGTTGCTCCATCATGTGCGTCTCGCTAGAGCCATGAACTCTTCACGCGGGGCTGATAAATCCAGAAAGACGCCACGCATAGCGGATGTGGCAACGCAACCTGATGTTTTTGCCCCTCGTATCTGCATACAAGAATGGTCTCCGTATACGAGTACAGCGGAGCCAAGAGGTTTGTGTCGAATACTCATTAGCTCGTCCGCTAAGGAGTCCGTAAAACTCTCTTGCAGTATGGGTTCCTCGAAGTGCATCTGGATAAGCCGTATCAGCTTCGACAAACCCAACACGGCGCCCTGCGGTAAATAGGCGAGGCTGATATCTAGCTTCACGGGAAGCAGATGGTGAGGACAGAAGGTATAGTCGATGTGGTGGAGTAGTGTTATCATCTGCTTGCGATCCTCTATGAAAGAGGTTTGAGTATAAGGCCTTGGCCTGAACATTTCGGCGTAGAACCTCGCGACGCGTTTCGGCGTCTCTACGTAGTTCTGGTCTGCTATCCATTGTTTACCGAGTAATCCTTCAAGGATTAACTCGACTCCTTTCTCAATCTTCTTCTGGTTCATTCACTACCTCCTGGGCCGTAGTATTCTTCTTCGTAAGCTGCTTCAATCTTGGATTCATCTGTCAAGTCCTTGAACTTCTTGGGAGGAAAGTCATAATGAAATTGACACAATGCAACCTTTGGAGTTATAAAGTTCCACCAATGGGTCGCTTGGAAAATACAATCTAGTACAGAGCAGACTTCCTCAGGGGTGTTTGGAGTAGCTAGAGGATAGAGATTTATCTTCATCTAATCTTCAGTAGCTTGTGTTGCTGAATACTAAGAGATAATCGTCCATCTGCTCGTTCAATGTAGGAAAGAGCCGTAGTGAGGGCCTTTCGATTAATAGATAACCTATTGTTGACTGGTTGAACATAGTGCTCCGCACCAAAGAGTTGATGAACCCAGTACATGATATCCTCAAAAGACCATAAGGGAACTAGCCACTTAATTTCGTTTGCTCTTAGGTAATTTCCGACGCCGGGAGCTTCTTTCGGTTTTGGGGACATACTGACCCACTCAAACCATCCACGAGGAATAGGTTGTGTACCATTTGTCTCCAGATGAATTTTGTACCCCGCGTCGTGTAACGCGACTACTATATCTCGGCAGTCTTGTTCTAGGGGCTCTCCGCCAGTTAGAACTACTGTTCTACTGAATTGGGGTTTCAGTCGTGGAAGAATTTCCGCCGCAGTAAGAACCTCTCTTTCTTTAAGGTCCGTATCACAAAACTTACAGCCCATTGAGCACCCGGCTAACCTTACGAAGTTAACCGGGTACCCAACGAACTGTCCTTCACCCTGTAGCGACGTGAAGATCTCGACTACAGAGTACATCGGATTTTAGAGCTGAAAGAAGGACTGAACCTTCGTTCGCTCTTTCCCCTCGTAGGTCTCTGCGACGAGAGCGACCCCGAGTTCCTGTCCTTCGAGCTCCGAAGAGTCGAAGTCCATGCGCCCGGTCATATCGAGACCGCACGCTTCTGCGAGCTGCCGGAGCTTCCACAGACTGTTGGCCTGGAGCATGACGTTCGTCCAGACCTTCCGCCCAATAAAGGGCTCCTGGGTCAGAGTGATCTCGACCTGCCAGTAGGCCTTGTGGTCAGGCTGCTTGGAGATCTTCTCTTCGACCTTGTCGATCCGACCCATGTACTTTCCCGGCTCGATGATGTTTACGGCCTCATCGAAGTTGCCGTCGATCCTGGGTGACATACGTCCTCCTATAAAGATTTAAGACTTAGAGACTTTAGCCCAGATAACGTTGAAATCTGGAACCTCTAAACGGTCTAGTACCCCTGTACGATCCTTGGCTTGCGGATACATACCTTCGGGTTGCGTCAACAACGATCTCGTGATCTCGTGGGACCTGATGTCTACCTTGCTCCGAAGATGAAACACACAGTCAAAGAGCGCACCTGCTTCACCATATAACTTGCCAGGTAACGAAGGTCCGTAAGTCATCTTACCGGTATCTTCGTCCTTGTTGAATCCTTCCTCAGCAGTCACAACGACATGCATCGGCAAATCCAGCACCTTACGAAACAACTGTCTCGTCCGTTCGATGACTTGCATCCAGTCCTGTAACTGAGCCATATCGTGACCGGACGCCTTAATCGTAGACTCCACGATCATGCGAGCCGCTTCAGTAGCCGTATCTAACACAATCGTTTTGAACTCTGATACATTCTCGTAGATAACGCACTGTAAGAGATCGTTGTAGTCCTTCGGTTGATACGATGATACGCCCTTTTTACGAACTGTCATCATACCGCCTTGACAGTCTATGAAGAGCGGATTGGGGAACGTACCTGCGAACCAGGTCTTACCTCCGCCGGGAGCGGCATACACTAACACGGTTAGTCGTGTAGGCGGACCGGGCAAGACCTTCTGAATGTTCAACCTTCGACTGGGAAAAGTTGCTGTCTTCAGGTCTTTAACGTCGGTTGTTTTACCGTTCATTTAATTTTACCCTTTCTCCTCAGTAAGTGAACGTAGCTCGTTACTTGGATACGGGACGTTTCGTCGAAGTCATGAAGTTGTAACCACTCCGACAATCTAGCATACTTCGCTGGCATAGCTAGATCCATTATCTCCGTACAGAACTCTTGCCACTTTTTGTCTCTGACGGCTTCTTTCATGTCTTTCTGTAACAAGGGTCTTACGACCTCTAAGGCGCTCCAATTCAGGTTGTCCAATGTTTGTACCCATCCTACAGGTTGATTTTGGTTCATGTACCGAGAGATACGTGAGTCAATCGTTGCGAACCACAAATAGACTGACACTAGTATTGTTCCTGCGAACACGAAGCCTTGTAGTATCCATGTACGATATGTCCTCATGCTTCCTCGTCGGTCTCTGTGTAGTCTGGATCACGACGCTTAAAGAGAGCGTCGTGGTCGACGACATTACCTTGACACATCTCGAAGTAGTCACACGTTCGATTGTACCGAACACATTCACCGAAGTGCATTAAGAACGCCTCACGGTCTCCAGCGCTAGTTAGTTGCTCGATGATATCGGCCTGTTTGGTGACTTGAGCAACACACTCACTAATTTGAAAGTCAGTAGGCATAATCACTTCTCGGGCAAACTCGACCTTATCTAGGTTACGAGACTTCTTGATAGCGTTAATGATTACACCCTTCGGAACCATGTGCATATGGATGCCGATCGCATAGATGTAAAGCTTAGGCTGTGCATCCATATAGAATTTGCGGAAGAAGGTCGAGCCTAGTTGGGACGTTGTTTTCGTCTCAAGTAGCCAGGGATATCCTCTCCAGGACACAACACCATCAGCCTGAAAGAAGAATACGTGTGGACCCATTGGTACAGAGCCTCTAACTTCCGGAGCCAGAGGTGTCCATGCTTCTGAAGCATAATGGTCGGTATACCAGACCAAGATTTGCTTCGCGTAGGCCTCTTGCTGGCTTAATTCAGCCAACTCGGCCTGAAGCCATGAGTGTTGACTCCGAGATTCGTCAAAGGATGCGACTACTTGGGCGCCGACTTCGGCTCGACCGCTTCCGCCATAATGCGCTGCAAGACCACGATGAACGGCTCTGCCCACCAAGAGTGGAACAGCCTCTCGGTTAGGCACAAGATTCTCGACGAAGCGATAGTAGTAGAATCGAGGACAACGATGATAGGCCTGGATCCGAGAGTTATTGAAGTGCATTAGTTTCGGTCTCGAAGATTGGTGTTGACGATCATGTTCGGCTTTTCGATAAGATCGTCCTGTTCCTTCGCTCCGAAGATCATTACTTTCCAGTCATCGTCCAGAGGAGAGTTGTTGTGAGTAATGTTCATGATCTGTGTAATCTGATACCCGTCTTTCTCGAGAGTATCGATCGCGATGTTGAGCGCGTCTTCTGCGTTCTTTATCCCGTGTTGGAACACAAGACGAGTACGCATTACCATTTTACGAGGTTGTCCAGGTAGTGGACTCATTTCTTGGGGCCTCCTTCGTTTTGTAGTTTGGTCAAGAGCGGATCGTCCGTACCATTTGCTTGGAATGCTTGGCTTCTTCTGAGACATGCGTCACACTTTCCACAAGGTGTTTTTCCACCCTGGTAACAGGACCAGGTGAGTTCATAGGGAACTTTGAGTTCTTTACCGAGACGAACGATTCCCCCCTTATCAAAGTGTAAGAGTGGAACCCAAAGAGCCATTGGTGAGGCTAATCCTCGGATAGCAGCTAGTTCCATCTGTTCAAGAAACTCGAGCCGACAGTCTGGGTAGCCCGGATAATCTTCTTGATGTGCCCCCATCGCTACAACCGTACATCCAAGGGTGTAAGCGTAGCTAAAGGCGATAGATAGAAAGACCATATTGCGTCCTGGTTTCCACGAGTCGGGGAGAACCATACCAGGAACTCGAGAGACTCCTAGTGGTTTATCGTCCTTACGAAGTCCAGGGAGCGTCTCAAGCGCGTCGATAGAACGAACGATTGATGTTGCTCTGTAGTGTTTTGTGAGAGCCGCAATGTTCTCAAGCTCTCGAACATGTTTCTGTCCATAGTCAAAGGAGAGAGTAAACAACTCTCCACGGGTATTCTCTCTTGCGAGCGCTAATACGGTAGCGCTATCAAGTCCGCCGCTCAAGACCACGAGGATGTGATCTTGCGGAGCAGGACCAATATGTGTGAACATTCATTATCCTTTCAATGTCGTGATTGATTCTGTACACGGCTCGTGAGTAAGGAAAAAGAAAGAGAGAGTCGCTCGTCTGAAACGACTCTCTCTTTGCTCACAGTAGCTGACTGCTTCCTAGATCCCTCAGACGATCCCTTTTTCCTTAGCGATCTTGAGGATCGCCTTCTCCCGGGCGTACTTCTTGGCGCGGTACTCTTTCTGCTTCTCGAGCGCCTCAGGAGTCTTCTCCTTGTGGTAGCTCTTACGCTTCTCCACCGCGGCGAGGATCTTGCGAGCCTCGGCTTCCAGGGTCTCCGGGTCCATGTTTTCCACTTCCGTGAGGATCTGTTCGTTCAGTTCCTCGTCAAGAATGTCCTTCATTGAGGACCTCCTTCATTAGATTTATCATCAAGGCCTTCTGCTCTGGGGTCCAAGTTGCCTTGAATCCCAACTCTTCCAGCCTCTTCGATAGCCGTACGATCTCCGACGAGTTCTTCGACAGGTAAGCTTGATACAAGTAGTTGGTGATCCGGGAGATAAGAATATCCTGTGGGGATCTCTCTGTCAAGCTCTGCGGCTGAGACGATCGAGAAGCAAGGGCTTCCTTCCTTAGGTGCAAAAACTGCGAATGCGAAACCCTCGGGTAGTCTCTCCGATAACCGCTGAATAAGGGCGCAGTCTTGCCGTTCCCAGGCTTTTGCGAGGTCTGTAAGGATCGCGGTTGCTTCTTTTTCATTGATGGCTTCAAACGATGTTCTATCCATTTGATTACCTCAATTATACTATACTTTTAATCAAAAGTCAATAGGTTACTTCCACGTTGATGACCATGTCATACAACTAGGAGATATCCCGCCGCTAGTAACACGGTTTCGTGGGAGAGAGTGCCCCTTTGTGAGCCATTCATCTCGATCATGCTCTTGGTATTACCTAGGGAGTCACTAGCAAAGATGAATGTTTCATCCCCCATAGGACCTTCTGTGGCAGAGACGATCACGTAGTTAGTTGTTTTACAAAGTAACCACCCTCGGAAGAAGATCCTAGAAAGCGTTTTGTAGGAAGCAGCGGGGGTTATGTGATATAGAGACGCGTGCCCTTGCCATCCATCTAGGTGTTTCTGGACGCAGATGGCTGTCTTCATGTTTTAATCTCGAGACGCGCCGGGTCTGAGTTGGCGAATAACGTTATCTCATGGGACCCTTCGTTGTGCTCTACTGTGATGTAGATTGATCTCCACCAGGTATCACTCTTGAGGTCATGGATCTCCTTGACCTCAATTTTTGTAACGTTGTGGATCATGTAAGTGGTCATGTGTTCTCCAGCTTCACTGTGAAGCGCCTAAAGGATATGTTGATGTCCCCAGAGTAGACGTTCTGTTCAAGGCGTCCCTCGAGCATGTAGGCTTGTTGCTTGTTCTTGTGTAGAAGCCAGGTCTTCTTGACGGTATCTACTCGATCGGGAACGATTCGTAGAGTGCGATGACGGGAGAGCTCCCGTAAGAGAGCTCTCCTCATCATCTGCTCGACTTTGGTCTCGCGTTCCTTCATCTTACGTCGATAGTTTGTTCGAGGAGCCCAATGAGCTCCTTCACAAACGGCCTCGAGATGTGGATACC
>Ga0315273_10012597_pt1 | contig 10855 bp, 12 predicted proteins | sample YL17G02_0_MG_FD_205753 | JGI IMG/M metagenome (GOLD analysis project Ga0315273, IMG submission 205753) | Sediment microbial communities from Yellowstone Lake, YNP, Wyoming, USA - YL17G02_0 | ecosystem: Environmental > Aquatic > Freshwater > Lake > Sediment | place: USA: Wyoming | collected... | reverse complement strand
AGTGGTCGGGGATGACGGAGTATTGCACAGGGTTCAGGGTGCAGGGTCCACTAATGGACAAGACACTGGAACCGATACCAGTGATTTTGGCGCCAGCCTGATTGAGAAAGCTGCATAAATCCTGAACGTGAGGCTCGGTAGCGGCATTGGTAATGGTGGTAGTGCCGGGAAGGGAGGTGGCCAGCACAACGGCATTTTCGGTGGCGGTAACGGAGGTTTCCAGGAGCCAGACGGCTCCTGGCTTCGCCATTTTAGCGTCCAGGTAGATGTGATTGTTTTCGGTTTTTACGGTCACTCCCAGGTCAAAAAAAGCCTGAAAATGGGCATCCAGAGGGCGGGCGCCCAAAGTACAGCCGGAGGGTTGTTCATTACTTTCGCATTTTTTGAACCGGGCCAGAAGCGGACCCCACAGCAGGGTAGTAGCGCGAATACCTTTAGTAGTAGAAACGTCCTGAGGGTCGATACTTTGATAAGAGGCTTTTGAATTGTCGATAACCATGGTTTTGGCCGGTTTATCCCAGGTAATAATGCTTCCCAGATGGGCAAGGACTTCAATTAGCCGGGTAACGTCGGTAATGTCAGGAACGTTTTTCAGGGTGACCGGTTTGTCGAAGAGGAGAGTGGCAGGTAGAAGGGCGAGAATGGAGTTTTTAGAGCCGGAAGGGGCGACAGTACCGGAAAGGACCTGACCACCCTTGATTTTGATGTCCATCGCCAGATTATTGTAGCAGTTGGGGGCAAGTGGTAATTGCGGGCGTTTGACATGGGGTAATGGATGTGTTACATTATTAATGTAACTATGATTGCTACATTAACTTCTCAGAATCAGATTACTGTTCCCGCAGAGGTGCGGAAAAAGGCAGGTTTGAAACCGGGGGACAAATTGTTATTTGTGAATGATCCGATAGTTGGAATAACCGTACGGAAAATGGGGAATTTAGAAGATCTGAGAGGGTCGTTGGCTAAATATGTTGTCGGTAAACCAAGACTAACTAGGACGAAGTTAAACAAGATTAGGGAGGAGATGTGGACGGAAAGATATCGGAGGTATCTGAAAACCAATGGGAAAAGCGATAGCTGATACCAATGTTATTGTGGGTTTCTTGACGGGAAGGGATACGCTATTGGACGCTGTTTGGGGAAGGTACGAAGATATTTATGTTTCCGGAGAAGTCTTATGTGAAGTAATTTATATTATGACAAAAATGTATAGCGTTCCCAGAGCAGAGCTGACGGAAAAGTTGTTTTTATTGCTGCGAAGGGAAAAGTTTGTATTTGGGCGATGGCTTACCGATGCCCTGTTTTATTACCGGGATTATAAGAATTTAGGGATAGTTGATGCCTGTTTATTAGCCAGATCAATGAAAGAGGGAATGGAAATACTAACCGCGGATAAAGACTTGTATAAATTAACTAGTTGAAGGACAGGTAATCGTTGATAAAGTGAAAAACTGCTTACAGAAAGGTGATTGAGGCAATAAGTAAGGATATAATGGTTTAATGAATTGGTGTTTTGCTGTAATTAATGGAAGGCTAGCTGAATTGTTTTTTCATAAGAATCGCGGTCGTTTATGTTTTTTGGGACATTGTTATGTGAAGAGGAGAAATTATTCAACGATAAAGGAGAGAGAAATGATTGATAAAGATGTTAAGAAAAACAGATTTAGTTATAAAAGAGAGAAATATTTGACACTAACATGATAAACGAATGGGCAGGAGCTTTAGAGGAATTGAATCTGTCTTTGAGTTTGACATCAAGGGATAAACTTGGTGATTTCAGAAAAACGAAAGAATTGGACGGAGAGGATTATTTAATTCATGTATTTCTGGTTCAGGGGATTGATCCGGAAAAATTGGAATTGAGAGAAGGGAAAGCTATAAGATTTTTGGAAAAAGGTGAAAGTTTGGAGGGGATTAAATTAACCAGAATTACTAGTCTAGCGATAGAAAACTATTTCAGAAGCCGGGAAATTGAGAAAGGTTAAGGGGATAGTTTTTGGATGGCGGCACGGTACTGGGAGGACTCGTCGCGATAGTCTTTGAAAAGGGTGAATGACGGGGCGGCGGGGGAAAGCAGGACAATTTCGCCTGATGCAGTATGACTAAAAGCTAATTGGACTGCCTCATTCATACTGGTGACGTGATAACACCTCACTCCTGCGCCCCTCTCCTGATTCAGGAGAGGGGGATCCTGCCTGCCGGCAGGCAGGGGGGAGAGGTTTTTAAGAGCTTGTTCAATTCGGACTCCGGTAGCGGGGAAAAGGACAAGAGACTTAATACCTGTATCCAGGATTTTATGAGCAAGTTCGGAGTAATTTTGTTTGCGCTCGTGGCCGCCGGCAATCAGCGTGGTTACACCCGAAGGAAAGGCGTCAAGAGCGGCAATGGTGGCTTCCGGAATTGTCGCCAGCACGTCCTCATAAAAAATTACCCCATTAACAACACCGACTTTAGTTAAACGGGTGTCCAGGGGCTCGAAAGTTTTAATAGCGGCGAGAATTTCTTCTTTGGGAATTTTCAATAGTTTGCCGATAATAATTGCGGGCTGGATATTGTATAGATTATGCCGGCCCAGCAGTTGGGACTCGATCGGTTCCGGTTTAATGATTATTTTTTTGGCTTTTGTCGGGATGTCGATAGCAGTAATGAGATAATCGGCCGGAGTCTGATATTTGGTGATGGTTAATTTGGCGTTTTGGTATTCGGTAAAATCGGTATGGTAATCCAGGTGGTCAGGGTAAATATTTTGTAGGACGGCGATGTGTGGGGATTTTTGCAGATCCATAAGCTGGTAAGAGGAAAGTTCCATGACTACCCAATCATCTTTTTTAATGTCATCCAGATAGTCCAAAGCGGGTCGGCCGATGTTGCCGACCAGGTGACAGGGGATGCCATTGGTACTTAGAACATGATGAATAAGAGAGGCGGTAGTGGATTTACCCTTGGTGCCGGTGACGCCGATGATTTTGGCCGGACAGAGTTCGAAAAATATTTGGGTTTGGGAGGTGAAGAAGACCCCGGATTTCTTGGCGGATATTATTTCGGGGAGGTGCGGAGGTATGCCCGGGGTTTTAACAATAATCTGGTAATCCCGGAGATGTTTCAGATAATCGGGGCCGTCTTTTTGGTCGGCGGTGTCGATTTGCAGATCGGGGAAGCGTTTGTGGAGAAAGTTTTTGGTGGATTGACCTTCGCGGGCAAAGCCCAGGATAAGGATTTTGTCGAGATGGGAAATTTTGTTGAGAATCATAAATGCGATTTCAGTATTTTCTCAAATTCTTTTGGCATATTGGGATTGTCCTGCCAGGAGGAAAGGATTTTATCCTGGCCAATGCCTGTCAGGGCGGCCCGGGCTTCGGCGCGGGTGAGGACACATTCAAATGGTTTGGTGGGGGAATTACCGGTTAATTGGTTAATAAGTGATTGGTTAATTGGGAGATCGGGGGGATAGGCTCCCATGATTTCGGTGACTTTGTCTTTATCGATAAAACGGGCCAGCATCATCGCGGTGGAAACACACTTCGGGCATTTCTGACACCAGTGAGTTGATAGTGGAGAGTGGAGAGTGGAGAGTTGGAAGTTTTTATTACAGCTGCTGAAGACTTTGAAGTATTGAGGGTAGTTACAAAAGAGCTTGGTGATTTGGAGTTCGTAGAGGGGGCGGAGGAAACTAAAATTTTTAATTTTTAGTTTTAAATTTTTAATATATGCACTTAAATCGATTTCAAACTCCAGGGTTTTGCTGTATTGGTGATTAATGGTGTGGCCGAGATACTCGGCATTGCCTTCGTCGGAACTGCGCTCGTTACTAAAAGCGATATAGGGAATATTGAGGAGATGAGCGGTGAGGATGGCACAAAAGGCATAAAAAGCGGATACCGGAACATGACCGTTGAGGTACCCTTGAGTATTCATTTCCAATAAATGGGGATCAAGAGTGCTGGTAACAGTTGCAGGTTGCAGACCGGCAATTTTACAGACTTGCCGCATGACGGGGACAGGGTTGATGATGAATGGAGTAACCTGGTAGTGAGGCTTAAGAAGTTCCAGAGTGACTATGGAATCTTTGCCGCCGCCGAGGGGAATGAGGACGGAGCTTTTTTTAACCTCACCCTTTGTTCCCTCTCCTGATTCAGGAGAGGGATAGGGAGAGGTTTTTGAGGATTTAATGGTCAGGAAATCTTCTGCGGTGAAGTCTATCTGGTTTTTATAAAAATATTCACCCATGCCATTGAGAAACAGCTTGTGCCAAAACTCAAGCTGTTTAGTTGATAGTTGAGAGTGGACAGTTGACAGTTGGATAGTTGGGGAGCAGGTGGTTTTCCAGTAACTGGGAATAAGAGAAAGACCGAGATTAAATATTAAATTTTCTATCGATTCGTGAATCTTGAATCTTGAATCTTGAATCTGTATGTGGTGGACAAACTTGTGCTCTGATATGGAGAAAAAATATTTTATTTCTAGATTGTTGCCCTTAAATTTATATTCATATTTTTCGTAGATAAATTTGGGGTACTTTTGGCGTAGCTTCTGGTAGGCCATGCGGTAATTATAGCCTTATGATCCAGTTAAGGACTTTCCAATTTAACGCAGCTGCGAAAATATTACTAATTAAAGGCTTTGGAGGATTTGGCGGGAGAGCTTGTAAGAATTGCCGGAGCCCATAACTAGAATGATGTTTAGATCTTTGATGTTAGATTTTAGATGCCGGATGATATCGGGAAATTCGGGGATATATTGGGCATGGGGGTGATGGAGAGCGGAGACGATATCGGCGCCGGTAAAATTGCCGGGATCGGTTTCGCGGGAAGCAAAAATTTTACTGACAATAATTTCATCAGCATCCCTGACGGCGGCCGGAAGCTCGGACAGCATGACCCGAAGGCGGGAAAAAGTATGAGGTTCGATAATAGCGGTAATTTTTTGTTGGGGGTAGAGTTCCCGCAGGGCGGAAAGAGTGGCGGCGAAGGAGCTGGGGTGGTTGGCGTAGTCGTCGTAGACTTTCACTCCATGGGTTTCGCCCAGAAGATCGAGACGGCGGTCGAGACCCTGGAAGTTAATTAGTGATTGGTTAATTTGTTGATTTGAAATTTTTAATATTTGGCCAAGTTTTATAATGGCCAGGGCATTTAGTTTGTTATGGTTTCCCGGCTGAGAGATTTTTAGATCTATGGGAAATTTATTTATAGAGTAAGGTAAGAAAGTAATTTTTTTTGGTTTCGAAATTCTTAATAAAACCCGGCAACCGGGGGAGTCGGAGTTGTAAATTAAAGTGCCGCCGGGCTTGATGTGGGAAATAAGGCAGGTATAACAGGCGAGCATCTTTTCATATGACCCGAAATATTCGGGGTGGTCGTATTCGACCAGGGTGAGAATTAAAATATCCGGTTTGTAAGTAGCAAAGTTGTCATGGTATTCGTCGGCTTCGGAAATAAAATATTTGGATTTGCCGATCCTGACATTGTTGTGCCACTGTTTGACCGTAGCCCCGACTTCGACAGTTGGGTCCAGTCCGGCGTTTTCCAGTAATAATCCGGCCAGAGCGGTGGTAGTGGATTTGCCATGAGTACCGGCAATTGCTATGAGAAATTTATCTTTGTGCAGGTAAGTACCTAAAAAGTCCTGCCATTTCATAACCATGTTTCGTTTTTTTCCTTCGGCAAGCTCAGGGTGATCAGCGCTTTGGTAAAAGACCGCCGGGGTGACACAGAGGAGATCCACACCTCTAAGGTGTGCAGGAGAGTGGCCCTGTTTAATTTTCAATTTCCAATTATCAATTTTCAATTTGTCAGCGTAGGGGGAGTCCAAAGATAGGTCGCAGCCGGAGATGTCGTAGCCCCGGGCGGCGGCGATCTGGGCGACGGCGGACATGCCCGAGCCGGCAATGCCCATGAAGTGGATGTGTTTAGGGGTCATGGTAATGGTGATATTATACTAAGATGGACGTCGGGAAGGTGACTGAATTGGCCTGGAAGGTGGTAGATCGATATTTAAATCTGGAGGTTGCCGGGAAAAAAATATGTTGTCCGTATTTTACCAATCACGCCGGAATGTGTTTTATCAAAGCCATGAAGATGGCGGGAATCGAAGAAGCGGAAAGGCGGAAAATCATGACAGCATACAATAGCAATCAATTGCCCTACGGCTGGTTTCGGGGTAAGGGGACACCTGAACAGATTGAGGAAGCGACGACGGGGATTGCCAAGATGGAAGAGGTGGATTTGGATAAAGCCACAGCGGCCGGAATAGGGGAATTTATGCGGGTATACGGATTGGGAGTGGATTGTTCGGGGTTTGTGTATAACGTATTGACTGGTGCGGGGATAAAATTTGAACGGGAGGTTTTTAAAGCCGGGGCGTTTACTTTTGCCGGAAAGGTTTCAAGACAGATTACAGACCAGGAGGTGCAGAGTACAGACCTAATACTGGTAAAAAAAATAAACGGTGAATATTCGCATGTTGCCCTGGTGTTGGAAAAGGGAGGAGAACTGTGGATTTGCCAGTCTACCAGCCGGGTATCTCCTGCCGGCGTGGTGGTGAGTAAATTTACGGATAGGGAAACTATGTTTGAGGGTGGCAGATTGGAACTGCGAAGGTTAAACTTAGACTAGAAGAAAGATTATGCAGCTGCAATTTTATGCCGGACTGGTGTTGGCGGCTTTTGCGATCACGTTCGCGGTGATGATTCCGTTTATCGGGCTGATGTTTAAGTTGAAATTTGTCCGGGGTAAGGAGACGGAAGAAGTGAGAAAGGGAGCGACGGCGAATTTTTATAGAATCCGGCAGCTGCACGCATCTAAAACCGGGAAATTGTTGACCGCCGGAGGGATTCCGGTAGTGGTGGTAGCGACAGCCATGTTTGCCTTTATCTATTGGCTATTGGGGGAAAAGGCACCGGTGTCATTTTTTCCTTTAGGCTGGGAATTGGCAGTTTTATTTTTTACTTTTATCAGTTTTGCCCTATTGGGGCTGTATGACGATATTATTAAGGTGTTCGGGTTTGCCAGAACGGGATTTTTCGGCTTGAGGATGAGACATAAATTCATCATCCAGTGGATATTGGCTTTCGTGGCTGCCGGGATATTGTTTTTTGGTTTGGGGATCAATTTTGTGAATATTCCTTTTTTTGGGATAGTCAGATTGGGCTGGGGATATTTTCCGTTGGCGGCGTTTATGATTGTGGCGTTTACCAATGCCTTTGATATTACCGACGGATTGGACGGGTTGTCCGGAGGACTGTTAATGATTTGCCTTTTGGCTTTTTGGCTCATTGGCGTGGGCAATCTGGATCACGTGATGACGACGTTTATTGCTTTGTGGCTGGGATCGCTCATTGCCTATCTGTACTTTAATATCTGGCCGGCCCGAATAATGCTGGGGAATGCCGGAGGATTGGCTTTCGGGGCGACCTTGGCGGTTTTGGGCCTGTTAACCGGAAAAATTGTGGCCATGATGGTAATTTCGGGAATATTCTTGATTGAGGGAGCCAGCAGTTTGCTGCAGCTGTTTTCCAAAAGGTTTATGAAAAAAAGAATGTTTCCGATTGCCCCGCTGCATCATTGGCTGCAGCTTGCCGGCTGGGAAGAGCCGAAAATTGTCGCTCGGGCGTGGATGATGGGATTGGTGGCGGCGATATTCGGGCTGTGGCTGGCGGTACTGTAACACCCTCGGGGTGTTAATGAAAGACATGAAGAGATTCATACTAAATGATCCTTCTTTGAAACAGCGAAGGAAAGACTTGAGGAATACACTTACAGATTCAGAAAAAATATTGTGGGAAAAATTAAGGAAAAGGCGATTAGGTGTTAGATTTGTTCGCCAATTTAGTATAGGGAATTATATTTTGGATTTTTATAGTCCGGAGAGGAAATTAGGGATAGAACTTGATGGGGGGATACATAGAAAGAAAAAGGAAATTGATAGTTATAGAACCAGGACGTTGGAAGGAATAGAGATAAGAGTTTTGAGGTATTGGAATAGTGAGGTTGAGGGGAATGTTGAGAATGTGTTATTGAGAATTCGTAACACCCTCTTTAATTCCCCCTCTTAGATTAAGAGGGGGAGATGTGGGGGTGTTATAAAATGGGTTAGGGGAGAGTTATGATCAGAAAGATAAAAAATGCATTCCATTTGCTTCAAGCCTGGTATTGGGCGGCCAGGTGCGGGTGGCCGGGGGAAAAGATGTATTTCATCGGAGTTACCGGAACGGATGGGAAAACCACAACGTGTACATTAATATATGAGATTCTCAAAGCTGCGGGCTTTAAAGCCGGATTATTGACTACGGTAGCGGCGAAGATAGGGGATGAGGAAATAGATACCGGTTTGCACACGACTGATCCGGATCCAAGTGTATTACAGCCGTTGTTGAAAAGAATGCTGGAGGAGGGAGTGACTCATGTGGTGGTGGAGGCGACGTCGCACGGACTGGATCAAAACCGGCTGTTCGGGTGCGATTTCAAGATTGGGGTGCTGACCAATATTACCCATGAACATCTGGATTATCATGGGAGTCTGGAGAAATACACGGAGGCCAAATTGAAATTGTTAAGAAGTGTTAAATATGCGGTGATTAATTCTCAATTTTCAATTCTCAATTCTCAATTAAATTCCAATGTCCAAGTAATCAATTATTCGAAGACTCAAATAAAAAATATCTCACCGGCGCTGGCGGGGGAATATAATAAATATAATATTGCTGCCGCTGAAGCGGTAGCTAAGATCCTGGATATTAGATATCAGATCCTGGAAGAAGTCATTAAAAACTTTGCCGGGGTACCGGGGAGGCGGGAGGAAGTAAAAGTGGGGCAGAAGTTTCGGGTAATTGTGGATTTTGCGCATACTCCAAATGCATTAGAACAGGTGTTGAAATCCCTTCGACAAGCTCAGGGTAAAAACAAGATAATTTTGGTTTTTGGATGTACCGGGGAAAGGGATAAAGAAAAGAGGCCGGTGATGGGGGAGATTGCCGGGCGGCTGGCAGATATTGTGATGGTGACATCAGATGATACCCGGAGAGAGAGCCAGGATGAGATAGCTAAGCAGATTATGGCGGGGATACCCCGCCCCGGGGGTATTTTTGTAATTAATGACCGGCGGGAAGCCATTAAAAAAGCTATTGAGTTGGCGAAACCCGGGGATATTGTGCTTTTGGCCGGGAAAGGGCATGAGGAATCATTACTGATTGGGACAACGGAAATACCCTGGTCTGACAAGGAAGTGGCGCGGGATATTATAATGGGAGTTCATGAACAAGTGGAAAAAGAAACTGCGGATTCTGGCCGGTGAGTTTAGGATGTTTTTGGGGGAGTGGTATGGCTTGCTGTTTGCCTGGGGATACGGAGTGTTTTCCAGGTTTGAAGCGGTAAAAAAAACAGCCGCCCGGATTTTGTACCGGCAGAGAGGCAGGTTTGCCAGGCCGTTTGTCCATGCCGGGATGGGATCGCTGGTGGCTCTGGCGGTAACTCTGGCTCCGGTTTTGGCCAATTCCATGCCCGGTTCCCAGCCGTCCATGGAAACTGCCGGACCGGAGGAGTTGACGGCAATTGATGCGGGAGAGCCGGGGATGCTGACGGAAATATCCGAAAAGGTCCGCGATCGGGTAGTAGAGTATACGGTCGCCCCCGGAGATACAGTATCGGCAATTGCGGATAAATTCGGGGTGTCGATGGATACTATCCGGTGGGAGAACAAGCTGGCATCGATAAGTTCGATCAAACCGGGGCAAAAATTAAGGATATTGCCGGTGACCGGGGTCTTACATAAAGTTTCCCGGGGGGAGACGATTTATACCATCGCCAAAAAATATGAAGCCAATCCACAGGCGGTGGTCGATTATCCGTTTAACAATTTTTCTGATAACGAAACCTTTGCTCTGGCAGTAGGGCAGGATTTGGTGGTTCCGGACGGTAAGAAGCCGGCGGAAGTATTGTGGAGTCCCAGTAAATATGTGGCCCAAAATACGCCCAATGCCGGAGCAGTTTCGGGAACGGGCAGGTTTGTATGGCCGATGGCCGGCCGGATTACCCAGAGATTTTCCTGGTACCATTCTGGCCTGGATATCGCTACCGGTTATGGGACACCGGTGCTGGCGGCTGATTCGGGGACGGTGGTGGTGGCCGGTTGGCCGGATAATTCCGGGTATGGAATTCGGGTGGTGATTGACCATGGCAACGGGCTGCAAACCTTGTACGGGCACTTATCCAAAGTGCTGGTGAGTGCCGGCCAAACTATTAATCGCGGCGATCAAATCGGACTGGAGGGGTCTACCGGTCGGTCCACCGGACCGCACCTGCATTTCGAGATCCACCGGGGCGGCGCCCGCCTCAATCCCCTGGAGCTGCTGAAGTAATTTTTGGTATAATTGAGTGGTGAATAAGAGGTTACCTGAGTTTTTAAAGTCGTGTTTATGGAGTTACGATTTAGATCGGCTTGACGGGGAAAAGTTTAAGAAGTTAGTAATCACGCAGGTATTGAATTATGGCGATGAGAGGGCGGTGGAGTGGGTAAAAGATAATTATTCCCCGGATGAAATCCGGGAGACAGTAATTCATCCGACGCGGGGCATGTGGTGGAGAGAGAAGCTGGTGAAATGGCTGAATTATTTTGGGGAGTTAGTAGATCCGTTAAAATTTGAGGCTGCCATTATTGACCTGAATAATTTGAGAACGACCTTGTGGAAAATGTTTTGGGAGAGAATTGAAAAAGAGAAAGGACGATATGGAATTATATCCCAACATTCTTAACCAACAGCAGAAGCTGTTGCTAATACAGCTGAGTTTTTTAACCCAGAGGGGATTTTATTTAGCCGGGGGGACGGCATTGGCTTTGCAGCTGGGACACAGGACTTCGTTAG
>Ga0315273_10012595_pt1 | contig 10856 bp, 12 predicted proteins | sample YL17G02_0_MG_FD_205753 | JGI IMG/M metagenome (GOLD analysis project Ga0315273, IMG submission 205753) | Sediment microbial communities from Yellowstone Lake, YNP, Wyoming, USA - YL17G02_0 | ecosystem: Environmental > Aquatic > Freshwater > Lake > Sediment | place: USA: Wyoming | collected... | reverse complement strand
ACTCTCCAAAGTCACCCGCCGCGGCGACCCGGAGAACAAGCGCCGAACCTACGTCTGCGTCCTGCCCTCCGGCAGACAAGCCACATGCGTCCACCTCTGGGAACTCAAGACCGAAGGCGGCAGCGAGCCGGCCGGTGCGAAGATCGGCGTGTTCCCCGACCCCGAGCGCTTTCCGGCCGCCGTTCAGCTCGCCTCTCCGGTCACGATGGACACAGGATTCCCCGACGCGCAGGGGACCCTCTTCGTCCTCGACCGCGGCGGCTCGCAGGTCCGGGCATTCGACGTGCCCGAGATCGCCTTCAAGATCGGCCAGGGGCTCGTCCCCGACATGTCGGCCACGCCGCTCATCGACAGCCTGCCGTTCAAGGGCGACGCACTCGACATGGCCGTCGGCCCCGGGCAGGTGATCCACATCGTGGACGAGAAGAGCGAGGCTGTTCACACCTACGCGAGGCGGCCTTGAGAGGCCTGATTCTCGATTTTCGGTTTTCAATTGCCGAGAGGTGATGCCCGTGAGGCTCGCGAAGCTGCTGCTCCTATTCGCCGGATTCTCAGCGTTCGCCGCGGAGCCGGGGGCTGGCCCGATGGCGGCGTGCCCGAAGGGCGCGACGCCCGTCGGCACCGTCACCGGACGCCTCGGCACCTTCGTCGTCCTCTCCCTGCTGGACGGAGTCGCCGTCCGCCCGGGCGAGACGCTCCTCGCAGGCCGCCCGGCGCTCCTGATCGCCGTGGCCAAGGGCCCGGAGCGCGTCGAGGCGTGGGGCGACTGGCAGGAGGCGGGCCGCGTCCAGATCCGCGCGATGCGCGGCCCCCGCGCCGCCATCGCCTTCGTCACGGCCGACGGCCCGCGCACCGGACCGCGCAACGAGCCCGTTCCCAGCATTCGGCCGGGGGATATCCTGTATCGTCCCGCCGGCGCGGGATCATCACCGTAGCTGGTGCCTTTTCCCGTTTCGTAATCGTAATCGTAATCGTAATCGATCCTTCTTCGCTTCCCCGCAGACCGGGAGAAGATCGATTACGATTACGATTACGAATTACGACCAAGGCAAGCAGGAGCAGGATCGGATGACCCATTTCTCCTGGGCGCTCGATGGCAGCATCGTGGGGCTCTACCTGGTCGCGACCATGGTGGCCGGCATCATGGTGCGCAAGTACGTCGGCAAGGTCGAGCACTTCCTGATCGCGGGCCGGGAGATGGACGTCTACCTGGGGATCGCCTCGCTCGCCGCGACCGAGTTCGGCATCGTCACGTGCATGTATGCCGCCCAGTCCGGCTACCAGTACGGCTTTACCGGGGCGATGCCGGGCATCCTCCAGGCGGTGGCGATGCTCCTGATCGGCCTGACGGGATTCTGCGTCAAGCCGCTGCGCGAATCCGGCGTGATGACCATCCCCGAGCTGTTCCAGAAGCGCTTCGGCTCGCAGATCCGCTGGCTGGCCGGGGTGGTGATCGTGCTCGGGGGTCTGCTCAACATGGGCGTCTTCCTGCGCGTGGGCGGCGAGTTCCTCGTGCAGGTCTGCGGCTTCAGCGCCGGGGAGGCCGGCGGCGGACTGATGGGCTTCCTCCGAACGCACTACCTCGAAGTCACGATGTCCATCCTCCTCGTGATGGTCGCCGTCTACACCATCCTGGGCGGCATGCTCTCCGTCCTGGTGACCGATTTCCTCCAGTTCGTCGTCATGAGCGTCGGCCTGATCGCCGTCACACTTCTCATCCTGGTGAACGTCGGGTGGGGCAAGCTAGTGACCACGGTGGAGGAACACTGCGGCACCGGCGGGTTCAATCCCTTCGTCCACCCCGAGCTGGGATGGGCGTGGGTGGTCAATCAGGCCCTGCTGACCATCGCGGCGACCCTCACGTGGCAGACCACCATCCAGCGCCTCCTGGCCGCCAAGGACACCAAGACGGGACGCAAGATCTACACCGGCACGAGTTTCTTCTTCGTCTGCCGGTGGCTGATCCCTGCGCTTTGGGGGATTGCCGCCCTGGCGTGGCTCACGCCGGCCGTGGTGGCCGAACTCCCAAAGGCGGTCCAGGACAAGCTCGCGATGAACTCGATCAACGCCATGCCCGTCTTCTTGAGCCAGGTCGTCCCCTCCGGGCTGATGGGCATCCTCTTCGCGGCGATGCTCGCCGCCGACATGTCCACCGACTCCTCTTACATGCTCACCTGGGGCAGCGTGATCTATAACGACATCATGGCTCCGTTCCACAAGCGCCGCTGGTCCGAGCGGAAGGGCCTGCTGGTCAACCGCTTCATCGTGGCCCTGATTGGCATCTTCCTCCTCTTCTACGGACTCTGGTACCCGCTCCCGGGCAACGTGTGGAATTACCTGGTGACCACCGGCACGATTTACCTGGCGAGCATCTCGGTCCTCCTGGTCGCCTGCTGCTACTGGAAGCGAGCCAACAGCTGGGGCGCCGCGGGCGCCATCATCTGCGGCGCCATCATCCCGGTCGCGTACCTTGTCCTCGAACAGGTCTGGAAGGTCCCGAAGTTCGACGCCGCCGGGCAGGCGGTGCTCGACGCCGCCGGCCAAGCGGTCCGGGAGGGCTACCTCACGCAGGTGATCGGACCCAGTTGGGCGGGCATTGGCACGTTCGCCATTGCGTCGGCCGCGATGGTCGCCGGCTCTCTGCTCAAGCCCCCGCCCAGGACCGACCCCACACCAACCGACGCCGGATGACAGGATGGCCCCATGGATGAGCTGACCCGCATTGTTCGAGAGCACTGGTTCTGGAGCGGGATCACGGCCGCGTGCGTGCTCTGGTACTCGACCGTCACGGTCTACGTGGCCATCCGCGGCTCCTTCGACATCAAGCACATGCTCGCGCGGCTCGCGAAGAAGAGCAAGGAGGAGGAATAGGACGGATCGGACGGATCGGTCCGATCCATCCCATCGCCCTACAGCGCCCACGGCGCCCTCGACACCCGCGCGAGATACCGGTCCGCATCCGGATCACCGACGAAGTGCTCAGCCACCGGATCCCAGCGAAGCTTCCGTCCCGTCCACATCGCGATGTTCCCGATGTGCATCACCGTGCAGCACCGGTGCTCGATCTCGGCGGGGAAGTAGGGGTCCTGCCGGCTCTTGACGCAATCGAGGAAATTGCGGTGCTCGCCGGCGGGGCAGGTGAAGAGGTGGATCTCCCTCGGGCCAATCACCGTGTTGAGAATCTCCGGTGAGCTGGCCTGCACGGGGGCGCCCCACCCGTTGTTCCCGACCCAGCCCTCGGTCCCCTCGAACTTGATCGCCACCCCGCCGCTCTCGATGAGCAACTCGACCCCGCTGGCGTACTGGTACTTCAGGTGGTACTCGTGGTAGGTGTCGTAGAGGCCGTCGGTGTGGCGCCGGCCCGTGCCTTCGACCTCGACCGGGCCGGTGTGCTCGGTGTCGTTGGCCCACTGGGCGGTGTCGATGAGGTGGGCGCCCCAGTCGGTGAGCTGCCCGCCCGAGTAGTCCGTGATCCAGCGGAAGTTCCAGTGGGTCCGCCCCGGACAGTAGGGCGCCCACGGCGCCGGGCCGAGCCACAGATCCCAGTCAAAGCCCGGCGGCACCGGCTGCGGCTTCGGATCGCCCGGCCCACCCGGCCCGGCCGGCAAGGTGACGCGGATCCGCTCGAGCTTCCCGATCCGCCCGTTGCGGACCAGTTCCGCCATGCGGTGGTGGATCCCCATCGCCCGGTCTTCCGTCGAAGTCTGATAGACGGCGCCGTAGCGCTTGACCGTGTCGGCCAGGATTCGCCCTTCCTGGACCGTCAGCGTCGGCTTCTCGCACTGGACGTCCTTCCCCGCTCGGATGGCCATGACCGATATCGGCACGTGCCAGTGGTCGGGCGTGCTGATCATCACGGTGTCGATGTCGGGGCGGTCGAGAATCTCGCGGAAGTCCTGCGTGGCCATGCAGCCCCGGGGGGCGCCCGACTGGCCATCGACTCGGCTTTTCGCGGCGCTCAGGCGCACAGGATCGACCTCGCACACAGCCACGACCTGGGCATCCGTCTGGCTGAGGAAGCAGCCCAGGTTCCTCCCGCCTTCGCCGCCCACGCCGATGCAGCCCACCGTGACGCGGTGGCTCGGCGCGGGCCGTCCCCCCGCACCCAGCGCGCTGGAAGGAATCACCCACGGCGCAGCCAGCGCCGCTGCCGCCGTCCCCAGGAATCGCCGACGCGTGAGCTTGCTCGACTTTCGCATTGCAGCACCTCATTTCCCGCTCGCCCCTACGCTCCCGCGTGGGGGCGGCAAATCGGACGCTCCCGCGTCCACCTTTTCTCGTCGCACCGCTCCGCGGTGTGACGTGTCTTCGAACGCTCCGCGTTCATTCCTCTTCTGCTCGCCCCTATGCTCCCGCGTGGGGGCGTCGAGTCGGACGCTCCGGCGTCCACCTTCATTTCTTTCCGCCAATCGAGATGAGATGCGAGAATGTTCGCAGATAGAGCACGCCGCCGGCCACGGCAGGCGTCGCCTGGCTCGGCTCTCCCAGCGGATTGCGGCCGAGGAGTTCATACTTCTCCCTCGCCGCCACCACAAAGCAGTCGCCCTGCCGCGACATGCAGTAGAGCCGGTCGCCGACGCGCACCGGCGAGCCGAGAAAGTCCGAGCCGACCCGCTCCCGCCAGACCTTTTCGCCCGTGGCCGCGCGGAGGCAGGTCACGCACCCTCCATCGCTCCAGAGGAAGACCAGATCGTCCTTGGCGACCAGCGTCGGAACGTAGGGCGGCGACTTCTCGCAGGTCCAGGCGACCTTCGCCTCCGCGCCCGTAGAAGCGGCATCCTGCCGCTTGGTGTTCGAGCGGCTGGAAGCCGCGTCTACCTTCGTGGGCGGCCGCACGGCGACGACCTTGTCCGGCGCATCGGTCCCGCACGTGGCAATGATCAGGCCTGAGACCAGGATGGGAGAGCTGACGCATCGATTGCGGTACGCGTCGCGCGCCTCCCAGAGCACCTTCCCCGCCTTCGGGTCCACGCTCGTGACGCCCCAGACCTTGCTGGTGAAAATGAGCTGCGGCGCCCCCCCTTCGGGCTGGTAGACCATCGGCGTCGAATAGGAGGCCCGGTTCTCGATGTCCGTGTCGGGCCGTTTGATCTCCCAGGCCGTTTCGCCCGACTTTCGGTGGAAGGCGAGGAGCGAACTCTTGCTCTCCTGGTCGTTGCCGAGGATGACCAGGTCTCCGAAGACGATGGGCGACGTGCCGCTGCCGTGCTCGCTGGGGAACGGGCCGAGGTTGCGCCGCCAGGCGTCCTTCCCGTCGTGCGTCAGCGCGAGCAGCGTGATCTCCTGGGGCGTCGTCCAGTAGGCGTAGACCCGCTCCTCGTCGACCGCGGGCGTCGAAGTGCCATAGCTGTTCGAGTCGTGCATGTCGTGGCGCTTGGACTCGAACTCCCGCTTCCAGAGCGTGCCGCCGTCGGAGGTCTTGAGGCAGAGGACGAAGCGCTTCGCGGTCTTCGGGTCGCCCGACGTGAGGAAGATCCGGTCTCCCCAGATGACCGGCGACGAGTGGCCCACCCCGGGCAGCGCGACCCGCCAGTCGCAGTCCTTCTCCGTCCACTTGACGGGGAGATTCTCCGCCTGGCCGATGCCCGAGCCATTCGGCCCGCGGAACCGGGTCCACTCCGCCCCAGAGACATGGCTGTCCAGCGATAGGCGCATCACCAGGAGGGCGCACGTGGCGTAGACCGCTGATCTCACCATCACGCTTCCCGCCCTTCGAGGAACGTCCGGCAAGCGGCCACGAAGTCGCGGGCCATGGCCAGTGCGTCCTCGGCGTCTTCCTGGGTATCGCCAGGCTCTGCGAAGTAATCGCTGTCGTTTCGCGCCGCGAGCCAGTCCAGCCCGGCGTGATGGAAACGGACGTCCATGAGGCCCTTCGCCGTGACGAACTGGCCGAAGGCCGCCCACACCCCGTGGTGGGAACTGCGCTCGATGCCCAGCTCGAGCAAGACGGCAACGGCGGCATGGAACATCGCGTAGTAGGAGCGGCTGACGCATTCTGGCCAGAACCCGAGGCGTAGCATTTCCCCGGCCACCTGGATACAACCCGTTGCCCGCCGCAGATGCTTCTGGGCATCCGGTTTCACACGGGAACCCCTTCCCGGACGATGCTGCGGTGAATGGCCTCGGGCACCCCGCGATAGTCCTCCTCGGAAACGAAGAGCGGCATGAGGACGCAGGTCTCGCGGAGGGACAAGTCGCCTATCAGTTCGCTGTTGCGCCGCCTCTCCTGGCGTCGGTTCACAGGCCCGGCCAGGACCACGGCCACATCGATGTCCGAGTCCTCCCGCGCGTCGCCGCGGGCGTAGGAGCCGTAGAGGTAGACGCCCTTGAGGCGGTCGCCGTACACGGCGGCGAGCTTCTCGTGGAATTCCTGGACGAGTCCGATGACTTCTTCGCGGGTCTTGACCATCAGGGGGCTCCAGGCACGCCTTGCCGGGTCACGGTTCGCGCCCTTCGAGAAAGCTCTGGCAAGCGGCGACAAATTCGCGGGCCATCAGCAGGTCCTCCTGGGCGTTCTCGACCGTATCTTCTGGCTCGGGCAGATAGTCGCTACCGGTCCGCGCCCGCGCCATGTCCATGCCGGCACGATGGTAGTGCGTGTCCATCCGACCTGGAGCCACCTCTGGCTTCACACGGCCACTCCTTCCCTCACGATGTCGCGGAAGACCGCGTACGGAGCAGCCTGGTATTCCTCCTCGGAGAGGAAGAACGGCATGAGCACGCAGTTCTCGCGGAGGGACAAGTCGGCGATCAGCTCGCTGTTGCGGCGGCTCTCCTGGCGCCGGTTCACCGGCCCGGCCAGGACCACGGCGACGTCGATATCGGAGTCCTCCCGCGCGTCGCCGCGGGCGTAGGAGCCGTAGAGGTAAATGCCCTTGAGGCGATCGCCGTACACGGCGGCGAGCTTCTCGTGGAATTCCTGGACGAGTCGGAAGACTTCTTCGCGGGTCATCACCATAGGGCGGAGCCCTCCATCCCTTCAAGCCGCGGAGGACCACAAAGCAGCCCGACCTCAACTCGGGAAGATCTCGGCGACCGGCAGACTGAAGCCGGGCAGGACGTCGCCGCCGGAGAGCGTGTCCGACTCGCGCAAGATCACGGCCTTCGCTCGGCCCCGATAGACGGCGACCGTCCTCGCATCCGGGTCCACGACCCAGACCATGCGGCAGCCCGCCTCCAGCCAGTCCTGGGCTTTGGCCTTTACCTCGCCGGGGCGATCGGTAGGCGAGATGATCTCCACCGCCAGGTCCGGGGCTCCCTCGTAGAAGCCCCGAGCCTTCCCGGACGGTGCCCGCTGGGCGCTGACAAAAGACACATCGGGCACACGGACCGTGTCCGGGTCGCGAGCAATACGAAAACCGGCACTCGAATCAAGAACGTCACCCAGCCCTCGGGGTTCGACGTAATTGCCCAAGCGTCTCCCGATGCGGTTCCCAAGGCTGCCATGCTCGTAACCTGCCGGCGGCACCATGACCAGTTCTCCGCGCACCAGTTCACAGGGTCCCAGATCGGACGCCGCGAGCAGTTGTTCGGCAGTCGTGATCTGCTCCGTGGTTGCCATGACCCTTCCTCCTGTGTCAACTCCCGAAGATCTCGCTCACGGCCAAGCTGAAGCCGGGCAGGACGTCGCCGCCCGAGAGCGTGTCCGACTCGCGCAAGACGACGGCCTTCGCTCGGCCCCGATAGACGGCCACCGTCCTCGTCTCCGGGTCCACGAGCCAGACGATCCGGCAGCCAGCCTCCAGCCAATCCTTGGCTTTGGCTTTCACCTCGCCGGGGCGGTCCGTGGGGGAGATGATTTCCACGGCGAGATCGGGAGCGCCCTGGAAGAAGCCCGTATTCCTCCCCGGCGGTATCCGCTCGGCGCGGACAAAAGCCACGTCGGGGCACCGCACGGTGTCCGGATCGTGCGCAATCTGAAAGCCTCCGTCCGCCCCGTACACGCGGCCCAGACCCCGTTCCTCGACGAAGTTGCCCAGGACACGGCCGATCTTCATCATGCCGATCACGCTGTGCTCGTCCCCGGCGGGTGGCCCCATGATGAGTTCCCCTCGAATGAGTTCGCAGCGTCCCAGGTCGGGAGCATTGAGAAGCTGCTCAGCGGTCGTGATCTGCTCGGTTGTAGCCATCGCTTACCCCTTGCCCCAAATCGGGAAAACCTCGTCGGCAGGCATCCTACACCCGGCGCAGAGGGGAGTCAAGCGGGAAAGTCAAAGCACGTGCAAAGCGTGGTCAAAGCTTTTCTCAAAAAAACTTCAGAAATCGCAACGCCTGCAATGCCAATGTGTTACGGCGATCGGGGCCGCGAGCCAAAGCGTTTCCTGGGCAGCTTCTGTCATAAGGTGGAGGAGAGAAGTCAGGATGCCGGCATTGCCCTGGCTCCTCTCCTTTCTTGTTTCGCCGCGAAACGAAATCCTTGTACGGCTGGCCAGTCGGAGGGTCCCTCTAGTCCCTGCACGCCTTCGGGCCGAACATACCGAATGGGACCCGAACGCGCTCTTTGACAAGATGGTCATCTCCCTCCCGAAGGCTCCAATGCCTTCGGGAGGGTACGAGGGGCAACTCCCGCGCCATGGCCCCATGGTTACCCTCCCGAAGGGATTGGAACCTTCGGGAGGGATGGAGTTTACTTCGTCTCGGCCTTGCGGAGCACTTCGGTGATCGGCTCCTTGCCGGTGAACTGCGGCTTGCGGTCGCTGAGCGGCTTGAGGCGGATGTTGCGGAACCAGACGGCCTTGCCGCCGTAGTTCTGAAGCTCGATGAAGCCCTCGCGCGGCATGAGGCCGATGGCGTGGGGGAACTTGTTGTGCTTGCCGTCGGGGTTCAGCCCGGGGGTGGTCCATTGGTTGAGATCGGCCTTGACGATCTCCTTGCCGTTCAGCTCGACGGTGATGAGGTTGTCGTTGCAGGTGATGCGGAAGTGGTTCCACTCGCCGAGCGGCACGTTGGCGTCGACGCTCGGGTGGACGAGGCCGTAGAGCGCGCCGTTGGCGTTCATCGCGTCCCACTTGGCGCCGTACTCGGCGTCGTCGAGGATCTGGATCTCCATCCCCGTGTTGACCTCGTTGTGGGGGTTGTGGACGCGGATGAAGACGCCGCTGTTGGCTTTCGTCTTGGCGGCCATCTTGAAGTCGACTTCGAGGACGAAGTCGCAGTAGCGTTGCTGGGTGATGATGTTTCCGCCGCCCTTGACGGGGCTGAGTTCGCCCTGCTCGTTGACGGTCCAGACCTTGGGGTCGAAGGTCCAGGCGTCGAGTTCCTTGCCGTCGAAGAGGATTTCCCAGCCGTCCTTATCGAGCTTCGGCTGGTAGCCGCCTTCCTTCGTGGCTTCGGCGGCGAAGCCGGCCGCGGCGGACAGCAACGCGATCCCAAGAGCCTGCAACATGGCCGCCTTTCTCATCGACTGCTCCTTTCGTGATTCGGCGCCCGCGGTGCCTCGGACGGGAGTGTTCTACCACGGAGGCGGGCGGAATGCAAGACCGCATATCGGGCGAGGGGCGCCGCGAAGGTGGGGGTCGACCCGTTCTTCCTCTGCCCTGCTCGTGCTCTTGCTCGTGCTCTTGCTCCTCCTTTCTGAGCGTGCGGAAGAAAACGGAGCACGAGCCGGGAGCACGAGCAAGAGCAGGGCAGAGTCGCGGGAGGAAAAAGAAAGGGGCACGGTTGAACCGTGCCCCTTTCAGGGACTGCACTCACCCGCGCGGGGCGGGTGCGCGAGCCGCGGTCATTTCACGGTGACGGACTTCACGGCGGAGTAGCCGTCGACACCGTTCACCTTCGCGTGTGCCTTCAGGGTGAGCCCGTGGACCACACTGCTCCGCGGCGCCTGGATCGAGACCTTGTACGGCGCCACCAGGTCTTTGCAGGTGACCTGCGGAACGGCGCCACGGTTGGTGCCGACCCACTCGATTCTGTTGAACGTGGGGGTGCCGCCTGCCACCGTCCACTCGACTTTGAAGAACTGGCCATGCCCGACCGTCGCCGGCCAGGAGGTCACCACGACTGCCGGCACACCCGTGCCCTTGGCAGTCCGGGTTGTGCTGCCACCCTTGCTGGTGAAGTTGATGGTGGCCTGGTTGTGGGCCGGCGGAGCGCCCGCCGTCAGGGGCGAGAACTCGAACGTCAGGGCTTTCGACTCGCCGCCTTTGAGAGAGAAGGCGTATGAGTTCGTGGGCGTGCCGCTGCCGTCCATGACCACGAACGGCGCGGGCACCGTCACGGTGACGTTCAGGACCGACGAGACGCCGGTGCCGGTGTTCTTGACCGTGTAGGCGGACGCGATGCTCCCTACGGAGCCTACGTCCACCTTCCCGAAGTCGGCGGCTCCGGCGGACCGGACGTCGAGGACCGGCGTCGTGGCCTTGGTGAACTGCGCCGTGTAGGTGGTATCCGTGGCCGGGAACGTGGCCGGGGGCGTAACGTCCCAGCCGCTGAAGTCCCACGTGTCGCTGCCCACGACTTGGCCGCTCGGCGGGGTCCCGACAGCCAGCGCATCGCCGGGGAACCCCTTCGCGGTCTGCGGGGCGACGCCCGTAGTCCCGCCCAGGGTCACCTTCAGGCCGGCCGGATTCGAGGCGATCGTCACCTGGCTCTTCGTCTCGAAGACGGCCTGGAGGGTCAGTGTCTGGCCCACCGTCCCCGGCGGGATGGTGATCGGGTTGTCGGTCTCGTGGCCCACCGGCACGCCGGTGCCGGTCCACCGGACGAAGTGCCAGTCCTTGTCCGCGGTGGCCGTGACCGGGTCCGAGTCGGTCCCAGTGTCGTAGTCATAGCAGCCATCGATGTCCGTGTCGGGGTTCGTCGTGCCGTTGCCCGACGGGGCATTGATGATTAGCGTCCACTCGTCGTGGTGGAAGACG
>Ga0315273_10012594_pt1 | contig 10856 bp, 11 predicted proteins | sample YL17G02_0_MG_FD_205753 | JGI IMG/M metagenome (GOLD analysis project Ga0315273, IMG submission 205753) | Sediment microbial communities from Yellowstone Lake, YNP, Wyoming, USA - YL17G02_0 | ecosystem: Environmental > Aquatic > Freshwater > Lake > Sediment | place: USA: Wyoming | collected... | reverse complement strand
CGCTCCGGGCCGCGATGCCGCTCGTGAAGGAGCGGATGAAGACCCTCACGGAGTCGGTTGGCCTGCTGCGGTTCCTGTTCACCGACGACCTCGAGCCGAACGAGAAGGCCGAAGGCCTCATCGCGAAGGCGCCCGACGGGTACCTCGCACGCGCGGCCGACGTGCTCGAGGGCGTCGACCCGTGGGAGACCGAGCCGATCCAGTCCGCGCTCGACGCCCTCGCCGAGGCCGAGGGCCTTAACCGTACGAAGGCTTTCCAGCCGGTGCGCGCGGCGGCCACGGGCTCGAACATCTCGCCGCCGCTGCCGGAGTCGCTCGCGCTGCTCGGTCGCGACCGGACGGTCGCCAGGCTCCGCGCCGTCGCGGGGCCGTGATGGACGGGCACGGCCCATGCCTCAAGCGCTCCGCGTCGCCGCTCGATGGTTACCCCGTATGAGGGGAACCGCCCGTCTCGTCGCAATCCTGGTCGCCGTCGCGACGCTCGCGGCCCCGTTCGCCGCGTCGCGGCCTGTTGCGGCGCACGCTCGATCCGGCGCCGCCTCGCTCCGCCCCGACATCGTGTGGAAGCCGATCCCCTTCGGTGAGCGCAGGAAGTCCCAGATGGCCGCGTACTCCCGCCGCCACTACGGGACGTGGGGTTGGCGGCTCGAGTCGCCCCAGGTGATCGTGGAGCACTTCACCGACGGCACCACCTGGCAGGGCGCCTGGAGCACGTTCGCCTCGAACGCCCGACACCTCGGCGAGAAGCCCGGGACGTGCGCGCACTTCCTGATCGACACGGACGGCACCATCTACCAGCTCGTGAACCTTAAGGTGCGGTGCCGGCACGTGATCGGCATCAACGACACCGCGATCGGGATCGAGCACGTGGGCCGCAGCGCCGAAGGCATCCTCGCGAACGACCGGATGATGCGGGCGTCCCTGCGGCTCACGCTCTGGCTCCGGGCGAGGTTCGGCATCGAGAACCGGAACGTGATCGGGCACGCCGAGAGCCTCGAGAGCCCGTTCCACCACGAGCGCTACGCCAGCTGGCGCTGCCAGACGCACGCCGACTTCAAGCACGTGGAGATGCGCGAGTACCGGAGCCGTCTGCGGACGCTCTCGCTCGCGAAGGGCGTGCCCGTCGGCCCGCCGCCGGCGTGGGTCGACTCCGGCTGCTGAGACCTCCGGGATGGGGTGCTCTTTGCCGTGCAGCCCGTTCGGGTGGCCGAAAGATAGGCCGCGCGACCGATACGACAGGGATGCGGGGAGCGACTAGGCTCCCGCCCGTGGGAGGGGGCATCCGCGGACGCGACTTCAGGCTGCTCGTGGCGTCCACCGGTCTCTCGGCCCTCGGCGACGAGCTCGCGCTGATCGCGCTCACGATCAAGGTCGCCAACCTCACCGATTCCGGACTTGCGGTCGCGGCGCTCCTCGTCGCAGGGCTGCTGGGACTGGTGCTCTTCGCGCCGGTGGCCGGGCTCCTGGTCGACCGGTACGAGACGACCGAAACGCTGGCGGTCTCCGTGCTCGTACAGGCGGGCCTGGCGGTGGGTCTCGCGTACACGACGAGCCTGCCACTGATCTTGGTGCTGACGTTCCTTCTGGGCGCCGGTGCCGCGGTGTCGAGCCCCGCGGTGTACACGTTGGTGCCGGTTGCCGTGGGCGAGGAACGCATCACCGAAGCGAACGCGTACCTCGAAACGGGCCGTTACGTGGGGATGGTGGCCGGTCCGGCGCTCGCCGGCATCCTCGCCGCGGGCCCGGGCGCCCGCGTGGCATTGCTCGTCGACGCGCTCACATTCCTGGCGATCGGCATGGCGGCGATGGCCTTGCGGATCCGTCGCCATCCTCAGCCCGCGGAGACCGCGGCCGGACGCGGCGGCGAGATGCGCGCGGGGTTCTCGTTCATCGCACGGGATCGCGTGCTGCTGCTCGCGTTCACCGCGGTGGGCACCGTGATCCTGTTCGCCGCGATGGACAACGTGGCCGAGGTGTTCTTCGCGAGGCAGGCGCTGGATGCTGGCGACTGGGGGTTCGGCCTGCTGGCCTCGGGGTGGCTGCTCGGCATGGTGGGCGGCGCGGTGGTGATCGGGCGGACGCTCCCCACGGAGCGGCTCGTCCCCTCGCTGATGGCCGGCGCGGTGATGACCGGGATCGCGGTGACGGCGGCCGCGGTCTATCCGGTGGTGTGGTTCGCGGTGGCGATGTTCGTCGTGGGCGGGATCGGGAACGGCGTGTTCACGGTCGCGGCACGGAGCCTGCTCGTGCATCGCACGCCCGACCGGCTACGCGGGCGAGTGTTCGCCGCTTACGGCGGCCTCGCGAACGGGATGTTGCTCGCGGCGACGGCGGTAGCCGGCGCGCTCGTGGTCGCCGTGGGAGGGCGCGTCGCCCTCCTCGTCGGCGGCATCGGCACGGTCGTCGCAGGGGTGGCCGGGTTCCTCTGGTACGCCGCGCTCCCGGCCGATGCGAAGCGTGCCCCGGTGGTGCTGCCCGAGTCGGGCGAGATCACGGTGATCGACGAGTCGGAGCCGGCCTCGCCGACCGAGGCCTAAGCCTCGGGTTCGTCTGTCCAGACCACCTCGCCGTCGAGCCACCCGTCGGTAGGCCGCAGCCCGATCCGCTCTGCCACGGTCTGGGACGCGACGTGGTCGGGGTGGATCATGCCGCGGACCACGGACACGTCCAGCGTCGCGTGCAGCCAGGCCATCAAGGCCGTACCCGCCTCCGTCGCGATGCCCTGCCGCTGGAACGTGGCGCCGACCACCCACGCGATCGCGGCGTCGCCGTCGCCCACCGTGGCCTGGACGTGGCCGACCGCCCGCCCGTCCTCTCGCCGGCGGACCACCCAGTTCAGCCAGAGCTCGCTGCCGTCGGGGGATCGGCGGGCCAACCAGAAGGCGAACCGATCCCGTAGAACCTCGACGTCGGCAGGCGGGGTCTCGTCCGTGAATCGGCCGAGCTCGGGGTCCTCGAGCACATCGAAGAGATCATCGGCGTCGTGGGCGGTGAGCGGGATCAGGTCCAGGCGCGCTGTTGCGATGCGCATCTCGGGGTCGGGCGGAAGGTCGGGGAGCACGGTCGGATGCTACCGGGTCCCCCTGGTCTTCGGGGATCGCGAGTCGAGCCGAACCAGGCGTTCTACGTGAACCTGTTCAGCCCGACGAACGCGACGCTCGGACATCCGGTGGTGAGGACACGTGAGTCAGGCGGCGGCTTCATCCTCGGTCGATGCCTCGGCGGGGGCGCGGCTCGGTTCGGTCCCCCATGCGAGCACTCGGCCGAGGCGACCCGACGACCACAGGCGGGCCGGGTGCCGCACGCTCTGGACGATCGTCACGAACAGGAGCGCGAGCGCACCGAACACGAACCACCGCGCGACGCCGAGTGTTCGCCTCGTTCGTTGATCCATGGCGTGACGGTAGTCAGACGCGGAGCCCCGGTCCATGCGCGCAACAACATCGTCACGCTGCATCGCGGTGCGGGCAACGTTCATCTCCGCGGCTGGACCCGCCTCATCTCGAGCTCGACCCCTCGGGCGGGGTCGTCGACATCCACCGGCTGCACGCGGCCGGTCCGCGCGAACCCGTGCCGCACGTAGAGCCGCTCGGCGGGTTCGTTGCCCTCCGAGACCCACAACACGATCGTCCCGCGTCCTCGGTCTCGGGCGTCCGCGACGACCGCGTCGATCAGGAGGCCTGCCACCCCGGTGCCGCGTGCATCGGGCGCCACCCACATCGAGACGAGCTCGATCGTGCCGTCCTCCTCGGCGAGGCTGCCCACCGTGGCGACGACATGCCCTTCGTCCCATGCCACGAACTGGGTCCGGTGCGCGAGTCGGGCGCGCCATGCGGCGTCCGTCAGCTGACGCTCGTCGGCGAGCTTGGATCCGAACGCGGATGGGGAATCCTCGAGCGATGCGAGCCGAACGTCGCGGTAGACGCCCCATCCCTCTTCGGCAAGTCGCGCGATGTCGGCCATCGCGGGAGGATAGTGTCCTCGGTGGGCCCCAGGCCCGCGACCTGCGGCTCCAGTGGTAGTCCCAACGGGATTCGAACCCGTGTCTCCACCTTGAGAGGGTGGTGTCCTAGGCCCCTAGACGATGGGACCGCGTGGCGGGCCGGGCCGGCGGGAAGTGTAGCAAGCGACCTGCCGACCTGCGGCGGGACCCATCAGCGTCGCGCCTAGGATGAGCCGATGACGCACGATCCCGGCTCGAACGAGGAGCGAGCGCTCGAGGCCTGGCGGGCTCGCATCGCGACCTGCACGGACCGCGACGGCGACGTCGTGCACCTCCGCGAGGCGCCCGGCCGGCGTGGTCCCGCGCCGGCATGGCCGTTGAGCCAGGCGATCTCCGCGGGGGCGGACCTCGGCCGCGTCGGACACGACGTGGCCGACGACCTCCGGGGCCTGATCCGTTCCCTGCGTCCGTACGCGCGGCGCGACGGAGGCTGGGCACCCACGGCGCGCGCTCACCGCCGCTACTACGACGACAACGCGTGGATCGGGCTCGCGTCGGCCCGGTTGTACGCGGCGACGGGGGAGCACCGGCACCGAGACCGCGCCGCTCGCGCGCTCGACTTCGTCATGCGGGGCGAGGATCCCGAGGGCGGCGTCAGGTGGGCGGAGGAACGGCGTTCGCGCAACACGTGCGCCGCGGCGCCGGCCGCGCTGCTCGCGCTGCGGGTCCACGCGTGGACCCGCGAGCCGGAGTCGCTCGCCTTCGCGGAACGCACCTTCGACTGGCTCGACGGCACCCTCCGGCGCCCCGACCGGCTGTACGCCGACCGGATCGACGGGGCACGCGTCGAGCGCACGGTCTGGAGCTACAACCAGGGGATGCCCGCGGCGGCACGCGCCTGGCACCACCGCGCGACCGGCGACCGTGGATCGCTCGAGGCCGCGCGCGCCACCGCCGGCGCGGCCGTCGCCTGGCTCGCGCGGGACGACCGCCTCTGGCATCAACCGCCGGTCTTCGACGCGATCGCGTTCCGCGGGCTGCTCGCCGTGCACGACGTCGCCCCGGTCCCCGGGCTCCTCGAGCAGATCGACGCCTACCTCGAGCGCGCGTGGCGCGAGGCCCGCGACCCCGAGACGGGGCTCTTCACGCGGCGAGGGATCGGCTCCTTCGACGGCCGCCCCGCGATCGACCAGGCCGGCCTCGTGCAGCTCTACGCCGTGCGCGCGGCCGGCTCCGGCACCTGGCTCGACCTGGCATAGCCGCGCGCCGTCAGCCCGCGCCGAGCTCCTTGAACAGCTGACGACTCATCTCGACGTAGCCCATGTCCTCGTAGAGCCCACGCGCCACCTCGTTGTGACCGAACACGTTCAGCTCGATCCGCGCGAGGCCGAGCGCCGCGACCTCTTCCTCGAGCAGCTCCATCAGCCGGCGCCCGTAGCCGCGTCCGCGCTCCGCCTCCACGACCTCGATGTCGAACAGGAACACGATGTCGCCCGCGGGCGTCGCACGCCGCGCGAACCACAGCTGCCCGACGCGCTCGCCGTGTTCGTCCTCGGCCACCTCGATCCAGTGATCGAGCGTGCCCAGCCCCTCGGGCAGGAGGTCTCGCATCGTGGCCGCCGCCCGAGTCTCGGCTGCCTCGGGGGAGAGCCTCACGTTGCGGACCATGTCGTCGGCGTACGAGGCCACCGCCTCGCGGTGGTATTCGCGGTACTCCTCGGCAGTCATCGGCCGCAGGTGCAGCTCGGGCACCGTCAGTTCTCGCCCTGATCGCGCGTGAACCCGAGCTCGCCGTCGAACTCCTGCAGCTTCTCGATGTGCATCCAGGTATGGCGCCGCGAGACGCGGGCCAGCAGCTGGTGTACGTCCTCGTCCCAGAGGTCGCCCGGGCTCTCGCGGATGATGAACCGGCAGCGGAAGTGATCGCCGGTCTCCGTCATCGCGCCGATCGGCGGGTACACCTTCGTCCCGCGGCTCGAGATCATCTTCAGTTCCAACCTGGTGCCGGTCGCGAGCTCGGTGAGCGAGGCCCCGAGCTCGTCGGCGGTGAGCGGCGATTCCACGAACACGTCGAGGCCCACGACGTTCCGGGTGGTCGGCCTTACGTAGTCGGGGGCGGAGGACAACACGGGCAGCTCGAGCGGCTTGACCTCGCGGATCGTCCACCCCTCGGTGCGCTTCCCGAGGTTCCCGACGATCGCGTCCGTGTACTCGGTGGTGGGGGTCCCGCGGTCGTAGCCGAGCACGTCGCCCGTGAGCACGCCCGACTCGAGCGTCACGAAGATCGCGTGCTCGATCGCGGCCGCCTCCTCGAACCGGCCGAGGTAGCGGAGCATCAGCACCGCCGACAGGATCACCGCGGTGGGGTTGATCACGTTCTTGCCCGCGTACTTAGGCGCCGAGCCGTGCACGGCCTCGAAGATCGCGACCTCGTTCCCGATGTTCGCGCTCGGCGCGAACCCGAGCCCGCCGACGAGCGCCGACGAGAGGTCCGAGAGGATGTCGCCGTTCATGTTGGTCGTGCAGATCACCTCGAACTGCTCGGGGCGCTTCACGAGCTGGTGCGCGCAGTTGTCGACGATCACGTGCCACGACTCGATCTCTGGGTAGTCCGGCGCGACCCGCTCGAAGACCCGCTTCAGCGTGCCCTCGCTGAACTTCATGATGTTCGCCTTCGTCGCGCAGGCTACCGACGTACGGCCCTCGCTCCGGGCGTACTCGAACGCGAACCGGGAGATCTTCTCCGAGCCCTTCACGCTGATCAGCTTCAGCGCCTGCGCGACGCTCGGCGTCTGCATGTACTCGATGCCGGCGTACAGGTCCTCGACGTTCTCGCGCACCATCACGAGGTCCACTCCGCGCCCGGAGTACGGGGTCACGACACCGGGGAGCTCGCGCACGGGCCGCACGTTCGCGTAGGTCTCGAAGAGCTTGCGCAGTGTGACGTTCGCGCTCTTCTCGCCGAACCCGACCGGCGTCTCGAGCGGGCCCTTCAGCGCGATGCGCGTGCGCGCGATCGAGTCCATCGTCTCCTGGGGCACCCCCGAGGCGATGCCCTTCTTGAAGACCTCGGCGCCGGCCTCGGCCTCTTCCCAGTCGATCGGCGCGCCGGTGGCCTCGACGATCCGTTGGGCGGCGATCACGCACTCGGGTCCGATGCCGTCGCCGGGGATCAAGGTCACGGGGATGCGGGTATCTGTGGCGTTCACGATGGCCTCCTTCGGCGGCGAGCGAGCCGCTCGGGCCCATCGTAGCGGCCCGGGCCCAGGTGCTTGGTCACCGGCCTGACAGCCGGTTACGGTGTCGCCCCGCATGCTTCGCTCCCGCCGGTTCACGACGCTCTTGCTTCTGGCCGCCGTCCTCGGCGTGGCCATCGGCGTCGCACCGCCGGGAGGCGGGGGGCGTCCGCCCGTCGCCGAGGCCGCCTCGGCGATCGACCCGGCCGCGGGCATCGGCAACCTCGACCACGTGATCTTCGTGGTGCAGGAGAACCGGTCCTACGACCACTACTTCGGGACGTTCCCCCGTGGCGACGGCCTGCCCCGGGAGGCGGACGGCTCGTTCGCCGTGTGCGTGCCCGACCCCAGGATCGACGGTCGGTGCCGCCGCCCGTACCACGACACGAACCAGTTCGATGTCGGCGGCCCCCACGGTCTCGAGGCGTCGAAGATCGACGTGGCGCGGGGGACGATGAACGGCTACGTCCGGGCGTTCCGCCGCAAGGGCACGCCGTGCGCGAACGACCCGACCCCTACGTGGTCCTGCCAGCAGGCGACGAAGGGCCCGCGCGGCACCCCGGACGTGATGGGGTTCCATACGGCGAAAGAGATCCCTAACTACTGGGAGCTCGCGCGCCGATACGTCCTCCAGGACCGGATGTTCGCTCCGGTCGACTCGTGGACGCTGCCGTCGCACCTGTTCCTGATCTCGGGATGGTCGGCGAGCTGCTCGGACCCGGCGGATCCCATGACCTGTAGATCGAACCCCGATACACGTCAGCTCTGGACGAAGTACTTCCTCGCCGAGGGGCTGGACGCCCCGGCGCCATACGCATGGGCGAGCATCACCTGGCTCCTGGACAAGGGCGGCGTGAGCTGGTCGTACTTCGTCGGCCCACACACGTGCATCGTGAAGCCTCGGTGTGGGCTGCCGTTCGACCACCAGGCGACCGTGCCCGCGCAGAACCCCCTCCCGGGGTTCCGGACGGTCCGCGAGCGGCCGGGGAGTCTGAACAGCGTCCGCTTCAACGACGAGTACTTCGCCGAGGCGAACGCCGGGTCGCTGCCTTCCGTGTCGTGGGTCATGCCTACGCGTGGCCAGGGGGAGCACCCCAGCGACCGGATCGCGAGCGGCCAGGCGTGGGTCTCGCGCGTGGTCAACGCCGCGATGGAGGGCCCCGACTCCTCGCGCACGGCCGTGTTCCTCGTGTGGGACGACTGGGGCGGCTTCTACGACCACGTGCAGCCCACGAAGGTCGACCGCAACGGCTACGGGATCCGTGTGCCGGGCATCCTGATCAGCCCGTTCGCGAACCGCGACCTCGACGTGGACCACCAGCTGCTGTCGTTCGACGCGTACCTGAAGCTGATCGAGGACCGGTTCCTCGGCGGGCGCCGGCTCGACGGCCAGAACTGGGGGTGGCCCGATCCCCGACCCACCACGCGTGAAGATGTGCCGGGCCTGGGCGACCTGTCGCTCGCCTTCGATTGGGCCCAGGATCCGATCAGGTGGCGACACCTCGACCCCACCCCGTCGAGGTCATCGGCATGAGTCGGCCGCGCAGCCGGCACGCGCTCGCGGGGGTCGTGCTCGTCACCGCCGCCGCGCTCGCGCTCGCCCTGGCGCCGCACGCGGAGCCCGACGCATCGGCGGGCAAGGCCTCCGACGCGGCCGCCGCGACGATCGACCCTTCCGCGGGGATCAGGAACATCGATCACATCGTGATGATCGTCCAGGAGAACCGCTCGTTCGATCACTACTTCGGGACATTCCCGGGGGCGAACGGGATCCCGCGCATGGCCGACGGCCGCTTCAAGCCGTGCATCCCCGACCCCGCGTCGGCCCGCTGCCGCCGCCCGTACCGGGACACGAACCTGTTCGACGCCGGCGGGCCGCACAACACCCGAGCCTCGAAGATCGCGGTCGACGGCGGCACGATGGACGGGTACGTGCGGGCGCTCCGCGAGATCGGGAACGGGTGCGGCGGGAACCCCGATCGGTACCAGTGCGCGCAGACCACGCCGGGCCCGTACGGCACGCCCGACGTGATGGGCGTGCACACGAAGGAGGAGATCCCCAACTACTGGGCGTACGCGAAGCGATACGTCCTGCAGGACCGGATGTTCGCCCCGTCGGACTCGTGGAGCCTCCCGTCGCACCTCTACCTGGTGTCCGCGTGGTCGGCGATCTGCGCCTCGCCGCGCGACGGCACGACGTGCCGATCCGAGCTCGACCGGCCCGCCTCCTGGTGGAGCCAGCCGGCCGGCGCGGCCGCCCCGTACGCGTGGGCCGACATCACGTGGCTGCTCGACGAGCGAGGGGTCTCGTGGGCGTACTACGTCGGGGCGAACAGCTGCCTGAACTGGCCTTGCGACATCACGCTGGACAAGGACTCGACGAACCCGCTCTTCAACCCGCTGCCGGGGTTCCAGACCGTGCGCCACCACCACTCGATGGGGAAGATCCGCCCGCACGACGACTACTTCGCGGCAGCCGCGGCGGGCACGCTCCCCAAGGTCTCGTGGCTGATGCCGACGGCGGGCCGCACCGAGCACCCGCCGGACAACATCGGGAACGGCCAGGCGTGGGTCACCCGCGCCGTGAACGCCGTGATGCAGGGGCCCGAGGAGCAGCGGCTCCATACGGCGGTCTTCTTGGTGTGGGACGACTGGGGCGGGTTCTACGACCACGTGCAGCCGATCCGCATCGACCAGAACGGCTACGGGATCCGCGTGCCCGGGATCATGATCAGCCCGTATGCGAAGGGCGGGTCGGTCGACTCCCAGACCCTCAGCTTCGACGCGTACCTGAAGCTGATCGAGGACCGGTTCCTCGCCGGACAGCGGCTCGACGGCGACAACCTGGGGTGGCCCGACGCCCGGCCGACGGTGCGGGAGGAAGCACGCCGCCTGGGTGACCTCGGGCTCGAGTTCGACTGGTCCCAGGAGCCGATCTCGCCGCTGATCCTCGACCCGACGCCCTGACCGCCGCGTCGATGGCTCCGCCGCGACGATGCGTGCACGTGGCGCGGGTGGGGGACCTGGCCGGCGCCTTCGGCTTCTCGCAGCGCCCGATCCTGCCGCTGATCCTCGACCCCACGCCGTGAGCGGCGTCGACGGCCGCGGGCGTGCCGGCTTCGGGCGCCCGAGCGTCCGCGAGGACCTCGTCCCGGGTGACCTCGCGAAGGAGTTCGACTGGGCGCAGGCCCCGATCGACCCGTTCTGGCTGGACCCGACGCCGTAACGGCTCGTTCGGCGCCCGACCCGGTAGCATGGCTCGGCCCATGGCTCGCACCCCTCCTTCCTCACGTCGTCGTTCGGTCCTCCTCGGCGTTACCGCGCTATTCGTCGCGGGTGGCCTCGTCGCGATGGCCTCGACGCGCGGTCCCGACCCGTCTCCGAGGGCCTCGGCGGCGGCTCCGACCTCGGCCGGCCCGACCCAGGACCAGTCGCCGGTACCCTCGACCTACCCCGAGCCGCAGGGGATCCTGGGCGCGCCTGGGGCGACCGCCGCGCCGAACGCCGACCTCGCGCCGAAGGGGGTCGACGTCTCGACCTTGCTGAACCCCCCCGCCCCCGCGGTCCTCGACGACCCGAACCGCCCGATCGATCCCAAGGCCGGGATCATGAACCTCGACCACCTGATCTTCATCGTGCTCGAGAACCGCTCGTTCGATCACTACTTCGGCACGTTC
>Ga0315273_10012593_pt1 | contig 10857 bp, 6 predicted proteins | sample YL17G02_0_MG_FD_205753 | JGI IMG/M metagenome (GOLD analysis project Ga0315273, IMG submission 205753) | Sediment microbial communities from Yellowstone Lake, YNP, Wyoming, USA - YL17G02_0 | ecosystem: Environmental > Aquatic > Freshwater > Lake > Sediment | place: USA: Wyoming | collected... | reverse complement strand
CGCGTACGTGCTGCTCGCGTTCCTCCTGACCTGGAGCTGTGACACCGCCGCGTACGCGGTGGGCCGCGCCTTCGGGCGCACGCGCCCCTGGACGCGGATCTCCCCGCGCAAGTCGGTCGAGGGTGCGGTGGGGGGGCTGGTCGCGGCGGGGGTGGCGGCGTTCGTGGCGCGGGCCTGGTTCGCGCCGTTCCTGAGCCTGCGCGATGCCGCGGTGCTGGGCCTCGGCGTCGGCGTGTTCGCTCAGGTCGGGGACCTGGTCGAGTCCATGCTCAAGCGGAACGCGCGGCACGGTGACTCCTCGGACATCATCCCGGGCCACGGTGGCATCCTCGACCGCTTCGACTCGCTCTACTTCGCCGCGCCGCTGGTGTTCTACTACCTGAAGATCGTGGTCTTCCGGATCCCATGAGCGCGGCCCCGGCGAAGCGGCTCGCCGTGCTGGGCTCGACCGGCTCGATCGGGACGCAGGCGCTCGAGGTGGCGGCGCGCGAGCGCGAGCGCGTGGAGGTCGTGGCCCTCGCCGCCGGCCGTTCGCTGGAGACCCTGGTGGCGCAGGCGCGTATCTGGCGGCCCGCGGCCCTGGCGCTCGAGCACGCGGCGGACCCGGCGGCGGCGCGGACCGCGCTCGCGGCCGCGGCCCCGGGGGCCAGCGTCGAGGTGGGCCCGGGCGCGGCGGCGCGGCTGGCGGCGGGGTGCGGCGCGGACGTGGTGCTGAACGGCATCGTGGGCGCGGCCGGGCTGCGTGCCTCGCTCGCGACCCTGGCGCGCGGGGCACGGCTGGCGCTCGCCAACAAGGAGTCGCTGGTGGTGGGCGGACCGCTCGTGAGGGCTGCGCTGGCGCGGGGCGGTGAGCTCATCCCCGTGGACAGCGAGCACAGCGCGGCCCTGCAGTGCCTGGGGGGGCGCCCGCCCCGGGAGGTCCTGCGTCTGACCCTCACGGCCTCGGGCGGCGCGCTGCGCGCTCACCCGGACTGGCGGCGCGCGACGCGCGAAGAGGTGCTGGCGCACCCCGTGTGGAAGATGGGCGCGCGCATCACGGTGGATTCGGCGCTGCTGTTCAACAAGGGCCTCGAGCTGATCGAGGCCCAGGTGCTGTTCGGGCTCGACTGGGAGCAGCTCGACGCGGTGCTCCATCCGCAGACCCTGGTCCACGCCCTGGTCTCCTTCCGCGACGGCTCGTCGGTCGTCCAGGCGGCGACCGCGGACATGAGGCTCCCGATCCAGCTCGCACTCTCGTGGCCGGAGCGCTGGGGCGAGGCGGTGCGCCCGCTCGATCCGGTCGCGCTCGCGGGGCTCGAGTTCGCGCCGCTCCGTGCCGAGCGGTTCCCTGCGTTCGCCCTCGCGCTGGCCGCGGGACGGGCGGGTGGCACGGCGCCGTGCGCGCTGAACGGGGCGGACGAGGTGGCGGTCGGCGCGTTCCTGGACGGGGCGATCGCGCTCGAGCGGGTGCCGCAGATCCTCGCCCGGGTCCTCGAAGCGCACCGGGTGGAGGCCGTGGAGTCCGTGGAGCAGCTGGAGTCCGTGGACGAATGGGCGCGGCGCGCGGCGCGCGGCGCCGTGGCGGCGCGATGAGGCCCGCTCGCGCGCGCGCCACGGCTGCGACGATGATGGCGCGCGGCGCCTGCGGCCGTACTGCGCGTCCGCGCTGGACCTGCCGGCCCGCGCTCGATCCGGTCCGCGCCCCTGGGCGGGTGCTCGAGCGCCTGGAGCGTCATGGACGCTAGGCTGCCGGTCTCCGTCCTGCTGCTCGCGCGTGACGAGACGAGGCGGATCGAGGCCCTGATCCCGGCGCTCGCATTCGCGCGCGAGGTGGTGGTGATCTGGGACCCGCGCGGGAGTGAGGAGACGCGCGGGGCCGCCGAGCGGCTGGGCGCGCGCGTCTTCGTGCGCGAGCTCGAGAGTTTCGGCGCGCAGCGGCAGTTCGCGCTGGCGCAGTGCCGTGAGACCTGGGTCCTGTGGATCGACGCGGACGAGTGGCCGGATGGGACGGCGGTGGCCGCGCTGGGGCGGCTGGCGAGCCACCCGGAGGTTCAGGAGGGCGGCTTCGCCCTCGAGCGCCGCACCTACTTCCTCGGTCGCCGGATCCGCTTCTGCGGCTGGCGGGGCGAAGCCGTCGTGCGGGTCTTCCGGCGCGCGAGCGCCCGCTTCGACGATGCGCCGGTGCACGAGCGCGTGCTGGTGGAGGGACGCGTCGGGCGCCTGGCCGGCGTGCTGGAGCACCACAGCTACGCCGGCTGGGACGACTGTGTCCGCAAGCTCACCCGGTACGCGCAGGCGGGCGCCCGGAAGGCGCGGCGGGCCGGCCGGCGCGCGGGCCCGCTCGACGTGCTCCTGCGTCCGCCGCTGCGCTTCGTGCGCATGTACGTCCTGCAGCTGGGGTTCCTCGACGGCTTCCATGGCCTGCTCCTGTGCGCGCTCGCCGCGGCGCAGGTCTTCCTGAAGTACGGGGAGCTGTGGGCGTCGCGAGGCGAGCGGACGCCCCCGGAGTCGCGGTGATGCGGATCTGCTTCTTCGGCGCGTGGGATCCCGCCTACCCGCGCAACCGGATCCTGCGGGAAGGGCTGAGGCGCGCCGGGGTGGAGGTGCTCGAGGCGCGGGTGTGCGAGCACCGCGCCTTCCGGCGCTACCCGGCGCTGCTCGCCGCCTTCGCGCGCTCGGCCCGCCCGGCGGACGTGCTGCTGGTGCCCGAGTTCCGCCACAAGGACATGCCGCTCGCGCGGTTGCTCGCGGGCCACCGCCGGCTGGTCTTCGACCCGCTCGTCTCGCGTCACGACACCCTGGTGGCCGACTGGGGGCTGCACGCGGCGGGCTCGCCGCAGGCGCGCTGGAACCGGCGACTGGACCGCTGGTCGCTCTCGCTCGCCGACCTGGTGCTCTGCGACACCTGGGCGCACGGTGAGCTGTACGAATCGCTGGGCGTACCGCGCGGCCGGCTGCGGCGCGTGCTGGTGGGGGCGGAGGACGCATTCTTCGTGGTCGGCGCGGCGGTCCCGCCGCCGGCCCCGGGGCCGGTGCGGATCGTGTACGTCGGTGGCTTCCTGCCGCTGCACGGCACGCGGGTCATGGTGGAGGCCGTGGCGCTCCTGGAGCGCGGCGCGGGGCGCCTGCCCGAGTTCCAGGTCGAGATGGTGGGCCGCGGGATCGAGTGGAAGGCGGCGCGAGAGCAGGCCGAGCGGTTGGGCGTGCGGCGCATCTCCTTCACCGGCGGCGTGCCGTACGCGGAGGCGCCGCGGGTGCTGGCTGCCGCTCATGTCGTGCTGGGGGCGTTCGGCGCGGGAGCGAAGGCGGGGCGCGTCATCCCGCACAAGGTCTACCAGGGACTCGCTGCGGGGCGTGCCGTGTTGACCGGCGACGGGGCCGGGTTGCGCGAGGTGTGCGAGCCCGGCCGGCACCTCGCTGCCGTCCCGCGGGGGGATCCGGAAGCGCTGGCGGACGGGCTCGTGCGCCTGGTCGGGCGCGCGGAAGAGCGCGAGGCGCTGGCGCGGGCGGGGCGCGCCCTGGCGCTCGAGGTCGCCACGCCGGACCGCGTGGGCGCGAGCCTGCTCGAGGCGCTGGCGGAGGCGGGGGCCGCGTGAGGGTGGCGCACCTGGACACGGGGCGCACCTGGCGCGGCGGTCAGGCCCAGGTGCTGCACCTGATGCGCGGGCTCGCCGCCCGCGGGCACGGCTGCCTGCTGCTGGCGCCCGGCGGGCCGCTGCTCGACCGGGCTCGCGCGCTGGGAGTCGAAGTCGAGCGCTGGTCCCCGCTCGGCGAGTGGGATGTCGCGGCCCTGTTGAGGGCGGCCGCAGCGCTGCGCCGCTTCGGGCCCGAGGTCGCGCACTGCCACAGCGCGCATGCCCACGCCCTGGGGATCCCGGCGGCCCGGCTGGCGCGCGTCCCGGTCGCGGTGGTGTCGCGGCGCGTGGATTTCGCGGTCGCGGGGAACCCGCTCAGCCGGCTCAAGTACCGGCTGCCGGTGGACCGCTACCTCTGCATCAGTCGCGGCGTGATGGAGGTCATGGGCCAGGCCGGGATCCCGGCCTCGCGGCTCGCGCTCGTGCCCAGCGGGGTGGATCTGCCCGCGGCGGGGAGCGCGCCCGCCGGGGCGCCGGCGGCGGACCTGCGCGCACTCATGGGCGTGGCGCCGGACGCTCCGGTGGTGGGGACGGTGGCGGCGCTCGCGCCCCACAAGGACCACGCGACCCTGCTGCGGGCCGCGGCGGGGGTGATCGCGCGGCGGCCGGAGGTGCACTTCACCTGGGTGGGTGAGGGCGAGTGCCGGGCCGCGCTCGAGCGGCAGCGCGCCGAGCTCGGTCTCGTGGCGAATGTGCACCTCGTCGGTTTCCGCGCGGACGCGCTCGGATTGCTGGCGCAGTTCACGGTGTTCGCGCTCTCCTCGCACCTGGAAGGGCTGTGCACGTCGCTGCTGGACGCGCAGTCGCTGGGCGTGCCGATCGTGGCGACGGCGGTGGGGGGGGTGCCGGACGTGGTCGAGGATGGGGTGACGGGGAGGCTGGTGCCGGGACGCGACCCGGAGGCGCTGGCGCGGGCGCTGCTCGAAGCGCTCGACCATCCCGCTGAGAGCCGGCAGTGGGCCGAGCGGGCACGTGACTCCGTGCGGCGTTTCAGCGTGGAGCGGATGGTGGAGCGCACGCTCGAGGAGTACGGCCTGGCCCTGCGGCAGCGGGGCGCGGGCGGGTGAGGCCCGAGGGCCGGCACCGGGGGCCCTCGCGAGTGGTGCTTGACCCCCTCTGCCGGAGCGCGATAGCCTGCGCGAAACCGGCCCCTTAGAAGGGAACTCTCTTGCACTGGATGAGCATCGTGATGGCCATGGCACCTGGCGTGGTGCTGCTGGGCCTTGTCATCTTCGTCCACGAATTCGGGCACTTCCTCGCAGCCAAGCTGCGGGGGGTCCGGGTCACGCGTTTCTCCATGGGATTCGGACCTCCCATGCTCCGCAAGACGCGCGGCGAGACCGAGTACCGGCTCGCATGGTTCCCGCTGGGCGGCTACGTGCAGATGGCGGGGGACAGCCCGGGCGAGGACGGCAGCATGCCCGGTGGGCGGGAGGAGTTCCTCTCGCACCCGTGGGCGGGGCGGCTGCTCATCGCGGTGGCGGGCCCGCTCGCGAACCTGGTCACCGCTTTCCTCGTGATGGTCTCGGTGGGGCTCGTCGGGGTCCAGTACCCCGACTACGCCAGCCGGCTCGGCGCCACGCCGGACAGCAGCCAGGCGTTCCGGGCGGGTCTGCGCGAAGGGGACCGCGTGGTGGAGGTGGGTGGGCGGCCGGTGAAGTCCTGGATCGAGATCTTCACCGAGAGCGAGCGCCAGCCGAAGGATCGTCCGCTGCCGGTGCTCGTGCAGCGGGGGGCCGCGCGGCTCTCGATCACGCTGCCACCGGAGCGGCGGGAGCCCGTGCTCTCGAGCCTGCGCCGTCCCTCCGACCCGCCCGTCGTGGGCGTGGTGGTGACCGGGATGCCGGCCTACAAGGCGGGGATCAAGGAGGGCGACGAGATCCTCGCGGTGAACGGCAGGCCCGTCCGCGTGTGGGAGGACCTGCCCGCGGCACTCCGGGGCCAGACGGACATCCCGGTGCAACTGAGGGTGCGGCGCGGCGGGCAGTTCTTCGACCTGAGCGTGACGCCCATGAGTTCCGGCGAGGGGCCGGCGGGCGGCGGGCGCATCGGCATCGAAGCCCCGCGGCACGGCGTGTTCGTCGAGCGGCACAACCTGATCGAGTCGGTGGAACTGGGTTTCCGCGCCACCGGCGCGCTCGTCGTCAACGTGTACGCCGGCATGTGGCTCACGGTGAGCCGTCCGCTCTACTACCGCGAATACCTCGGGGGCCCGCTCTTCATCGCCCAGGCGGCCAGCCAGCAGGCGCGGCGCGGGCTGGATTCGTACCTGCAGTTCATCGCCCTCATCAACATCGCCATCATGGCGTTCAATTTGCTCCCCATCCCCATCCTCGACGGCGGTCACATCGTGCTCGCCCTGCTGGAGGCCGTGCGGCGCCAGGCCATCTCGGCGCGCGGCTACCTTCGGTTCCAGAAGGTCGGGTTGGTGGTGATCGGCGCGCTCTTCATCATGATCCTGGCCAACGACCCGCTGCGGTGGCTGCAGCGCCAGCGCGCGCTCGACAGGGCTCCCCAGGAAAGGACGCTTGCCCCGTCCCCACCCTAGGGTCCCTGCGCGGAACGTGTGCCGGACGGGCGCCGCGCTGCTGGGGCTCCTCCTGTCCCTCCCGGGACTCGCCGCTGCCCGCGGCGATCTCGAGAGTCAGCTCAAGACGGTCGCCGCCGTCGGGCTGCGGGGCCGGCACTCGGTGAGCGCCCGCGAGATCCGCGCGGTCCTCAAGACCCGGCCGCCCTCGTTCTGGCCCTGGGCGGAGCGCCGTCCGCTGCGCACGGACTTCCTGGATGCGGATTGCGAGGCCATCGAGGCGGTCTACCATCAGCACGGGTTCCTGGACGCCGCCGTGCGTGACAGCCTGCTGCCGGTGCGGGATCCGGGCCGGGCGCGGGTGCTGTTCCTGATCCAGGAGGGCTCGCGTTCGCGGATTGCCGGCGTGGAGTTCGAAGGCGTCCAGGCAGTGTCTCCGGAAGCGCTGCGCCGCGCGATCTACGCGCGACCGCGCCGGCCCTTCAACCCGGCCTACCTGGTCGCCGACACGGCGATCATCGCGCGGCAGGAGGGCGAACACGGGCACCTGCCGCGCGTGGTCGGCACGGCGCGGCGCGATGAGCGGGACTCGCTGGCCGTGCACGTGGTCTACCGGGTGGACGAGGGGCCGGCCTACCGGGTCGGGGCGGTCCACGTCGAGAGCCCGGAGGTCCTGCGCGTGAGCGAGAAGCTCGTGCGACGGGAGTTGCTGCTCAAGCCAGGGAGCGTCTACCGGCAGTCGAAGGTGGAGGAGTCGGAGGAGCGGCTCTACGAAACCGGGCTCTTCAGCGAGGCCCAGGTCAGTCCACAGCCCGACTCCACGAACAGCCTGATGGAGTTCTTCGTGCGGGTGCGGGGGCGCAAGCTGCGGTGGCTGGATGCCGGGGTGGGCAGCGGCACGCAGGAGCGTCTGCGTTTCGAGGGAGAGTGGGGGCACCGCAACCTGGGCAGGCACGGCCTGCAGGAGTTGCTCGGTGCGCGCCTCGCGCTCGACAAGAACGCGAAGTTCCTGTTGTCGCGGGGGGAGGTGTCGGTGCTGGAGCCCTGGCTGCTCGGCACGCGCAACCGGGCCCAGGTGACGATCTACGCTGAGAAGCGCAAGGACTTCCGCATCGACACGCTCGAGATCGAGAAGCGGGCGTGGGGTGTCGCCTTCCAGGTGCAGCGCGGCTTCGGCCGGCTCGCCTACGTGCGGCTGACGCAGGACAACACCTGGGTGGTGGAGCAGAAGCCGACCTTCCTCAACCCGGGCCTCTCACCGGCGGTCCGCGACAGCCTGCTGCAGGGCTTCCTGCCGTCCTACTCGACCCACCGCCTGCAGTTGTCCGGCGTGCGTGACCGCCGCGACAACCCGCTCAGCACCGCGCGCGGGAACCTGCAGGCGGCCTCGGCAGAGCTTGCGGGCGGCCCGTTCAGGGGCTCCACCAGCTTCACCAAGTTCCAGGTCAGCTCGTCCTGGTTCACGCCGCTGCGCCGCCCCGGCTGGCTGCTGGCGGCGCGTGCACGCGGCGGGCTGGTGAAGCCCTTCGGCGAGCGCAAGGACTTCATCCCCTCGGCCGACGTGGATCGCGAGGTCGCGCGGGTCCCCACCGAGGACCTGTTCCGCCTGGGCGGCGTCAACTCGGTCCGCGGCTACGCCGAGAACGAGATCGCGCCCGCGGGGGGACTCGCCCTGCTGAACGCCAATCTGGAGCTGCGTGTCCCGGTCGTGGGCCTCTTCGGGCTGGAGCTGTTCGTGGACGCCGGGAACGTCTGGGCACGCCCCGAGTTCATCCAGGCAGGAGACTTCACGCCTCGCCTCGGGCGGGCACAGCTGGACTATGGCGACGTGCGGTACGTCTACGGCGCCGGGGGACGGTTCAACCTGGCCTTCGCGCCCGTGCGGCTGGACGTGACCTGGGGCGCGCAGGCCGGGCACCGTGCCGGCAGCCTCCAGTTCGCCGTCGGTCCCACCTTCTGACGACCATGAGCCCTTCCGACCCGCGCGACCCGCATGAACCGGCCCCCGGGGGGGAGGACGGGCGTCCGCCCCGGCACGAGGGCGTGGTCGAGACCCTCCGGGAGGAGGTCCAGGAGCTGCACGACCGCGTCGAGGACGCGGTGGAACACGCCCTGCCGCAGAAAGCCCGCCGGTCCGCGGGACGCATCGCCTGGCTCATCGTGCTCTCCACCGTCGGCGTCGTGGTGGTGCTGGTCGCGGGCGCGCTGGCCTGGCTGACGCGACACACGGAGTACGTCGCCGGGCACCTCACCGTGGTCGTGAACCGCGTGCTGGCCGACCACAGCGACCTGGTGCTCGAGGTGCGGGACGTGCGCGGGAATGTGTTCCGGAGCGTGACCATTGTGGAGCCGCGGCTGCGGATCCGCGGCGACCCCGGGCCGGCCCTGCTCGAGGCGCGCTCGATGGCGCTGCGCTACGCGCCCTGGGACCTGGCCTTCGGTAGCCGTCGCTCGCTCGAGATCGGGCTCGAGCGGCCGGTCGTCCACCTGGCGCGGGGGCCGGACGGAAAGCTCCGGCTCCCGCACTGGCGCTCGGGCCCGGCGGGGCAGGGCCCGGCGCGCGAGTTCGACGTGCGGTTGTCGGTGAACGGTGGCGAAGTCCACCTGCCCGATTCGAGCCAGGACGTCCGCGGCCTGGACCTCCGCGCCCGCGCCCTGCTCGGGAAGCAGGACGAGATCGAAGTGCAGCGCATGAGCTGGGCGCGGGGCCCGTTGGGCACGCAGCTCGAAGCGCTGCGTGGGCGCCTCGTCGCGGGCGACAGCACGCGCTTCAAGCTCGAGGAGCTGCGCACGGCCGACCTGGCGCTCTCGGCCGCGGGCGGTTGGCAGCGCGGGGCGCAGGCGCGCTTCGCCGCGGTGGATCTCGAGCGCGTGCGCTGGCGATGGCTCGCGAAGGTGTTCGTGAACGAGCTCTTCGACGTGTCCGGCGAAGCCGGCGGCCATTTCGACGTGCGCTTCGACCGCGCGGTGAGCGGTACGGGCGTAGCCGAGGCCGTGTGGGACAGCGTGCCGCTCAAGGCCCGCGCGGGTTTTCGCTGGGCAGGCGGCCGGCTCACGGTCGCTCCGCTCGATGGCACCTCCCCGGCCGGCGCGTTCAGCGGGCGCGTCGTGTACACGGCGAGGGATCTCGACCTGCGCGGCCGCGTCACGCACGGGAACCCGGTCTTCTGGCATGCGATCGGGCTGGCGGGCTGGCCGGCCGGCGACCTGTCGGGGGAGATGCACTACTGGTCCTGGCGTGAGGCGCCCGCCGGCTCGCGCTTCGAGGGGGACCTTGGGGTGTCGGAACTGGCGGGCTGGCGGGCGGACTCGGCGCGCGTCCGGGTCGACGCGCCGTCGCAGGCGCCCGGCACGTTCGACGTCCTGATGCTCCGCCGCGGCGGCCGCGTGGAGCTCGACGCGGACATGGACCACGGGAGCTGGCAGGGGACCTGGCAGGCCTCGGACTTCCCGCTCGACGAGTGGCCGGACGGCCGCGCCACGGGGATCAGGGGCATGCTGGGCGAAGGGCGCGGGACGGCGGAGAGCCGGAGCGGCGCCCTGCGGGTCGCGGGCACGCTGGCCGGCAGTCCGGCCGAGTGGCTCGGCCTCCAGGCCGCGTCCTGGCGGCTCGGGGACGTGAGCGGCGCCTTGCTGCCGAAGCCCGACCTCGAGTTGCGCGACGTGGGGCTGCGGGACGTGCTCTTCCTGGGTGTGCATTTCGACAGCGTGCGCGCCGTCGTGCACGTCGGCGACGCGGAGGCGCGGCTCGAGCAGGTGACGGCCGCCGGGGGCGACACGGTGGTGACGGTGGCGGGCACGAGCCGCTGGGGAAAGCAGGGTTGGGGGACGACGCTGGAGCGGGCCGAGGCCCGCAGCGGACAGTTCGACTGGGTCGCGGAGGACCCGCTCGAGCTGACCGGCGACGCGGAGGGTGTGACGTTCCGGCGCTTCGCGGCGCGCGACAGCGCAGCGCGGCTCGAGCTCGCGGGACGCTGGGCCGTCCCGGGGGGCAGCTACGACTGGAACGGCCGCGCCACGGGTCTGGATCTGCATCGACTGGGGCTCCCGCACGACTGGGAGCTGGCCGGGACGGCGGATGCCATCCTGACGGTCACGGGCCGCGCGGGCGATCCGCGCTGGGCGCTCGAGGGCCGCGCGCTGCGGCCGGGCGCGCGGGGCCACCGGGGCGACTCGCTGCGCATCGCACTCACGGGCGCCCCGTCCCAGCTGACGGTCCGGGACTTCGTCTACCGGCTCGGGACCGGCTCGCTGCAGGCCAGCGTGGCGTTCGACGGGACGAGCCACGCGTGGCCGGACACGCTCACGGGCGACGGCGTGACGCAATGGCTCTCGACCGCAGCCGCCTGGAACGGGCGGGTGAGCGCGGGGGACTTCCCGCTCGACCGGCTCGACCGGCTGGTGCCGGCCGCGCGGGGCCTGTCGGGCCGGCTGGCGGGCGTGCTGGACCTGTCGGGGCGGCCGGCGGTGCCCGTGCTCGGCCTGCGCGCGGAGGCGGCACCGCTGGCGTGGGACAGCCTGGCGGCCGAGCGCGTGGTGCTGCGCGCGGACTACCGGGACGAGCGCCTCGAGGTGCGGGAGCTGCGCCTGGCGCGCGCGAGCAGCGTGTCGAACGCGACGGGAAGCATGCCGCTGCGGCTGGTGCTCGGAGCGTTGCCCGTCGTGCCGGAAGCGCCCATGAGCTGGCGGGTGGACCTGGAGAACGGGGATCTCGCG
>Ga0315273_10012592_pt1 | contig 10857 bp, 14 predicted proteins | sample YL17G02_0_MG_FD_205753 | JGI IMG/M metagenome (GOLD analysis project Ga0315273, IMG submission 205753) | Sediment microbial communities from Yellowstone Lake, YNP, Wyoming, USA - YL17G02_0 | ecosystem: Environmental > Aquatic > Freshwater > Lake > Sediment | place: USA: Wyoming | collected... | reverse complement strand
AGTGCTTGTGGCCAACCGAATTTGGTTAGACGCGAGAGAGCCGTCTATGTCACTTGCGATCACAAAGAACGAACCGATTAGAGGCTCGTTAGTGATTCCAGTTGCTACGTCAGTATAGAGAGGAGCGGTCGGAAGTGGGATATTTTCGAACAGTGACGAGCTTACTACAGTACCGGAAGGAAGATCCTCGACGGGCCAGTCTTCGGTCAGTGTAATGACATCAGTACCTGTGTTTACGCCCGCGTTAGCGAAAACTTTTTGGCCGTCCTTCATCGTAAGGCGGGTACCGTCAATTAAAGCTGAGTTTGCAGAATCAGCTGCATTGCCGGTAACATAGTTCGCTGTGCTAAAAGCCAGGGGAGATGTGTCGGTCCACTCATAGATGACGTTATCTACGAGGTAAAGGTCGCCAGTTTCGAATCCGTTAGACGGGTTTGCCGGGACGAACTCGCTATAGATAGCAATGTCAGTAACATTGAACGGGCCGCAATCAACCAGAGCCATCCACTTATGGTTCGAGTCTGAACAGACTTCCTCCATCGTTTGACCAAGATTCACCCGCTCAGATTGAGCAAATTTACGGAAAGCTGGAGGAGCAATCAGATAGCCTTGGGGCAAGCGGGGGTCTTCGAAAGCGGTGCGTACACACTGGATGTAATCGAAAACAGTCTCATCAGACTCAGAGATGTCGGCGATTGCATAACCAGCCGCTGAGAGAATGAACTGAACCCCCGTGATTACATTCGAGTTTACAACCTCAACAACAGAGTTGAATACGCGACCTGTCAGGTACAGATAAGAGCAATCATCGCATCCGGGGGTGCCTTCGCCTTCTTGACGAACATAGACGCCGGCGGAAATATCGCTGTTAGCTTCGATAGCGACGCGCACGGCATCGCGAATAGCACCTGATACTTTCAGATTATTGCTGGCATTGCCAACCACGTAATCTTCAGGGATTACAACAGGAACACCAAGCCAAGCGCCTGCGCTGTTCTTCAAGCCTAGCTGAATGCCGTTAATCTCAAGCTTGATAAAGACCGTATCGCCTTTTTGCAAGGGGCTGGGCGCAGCAACGCCATTGTCCTTATTCGCGCTAGGGTCGAAAGCGACTTGCACGATATTAGAAGGCGTGCCAACACGAGTTACGCGAAGGTCGCCTACAGACGCCTGTTGAAAGAAACTTTTGACGCCGTAATAAGAGTCGAGTTCGGCTCCACTTGTCGGCAGTTCTCCGATAAGGTTCTCGTACTCGTTTAGGCTGCCAACAAAGATAGGCCGGTTAAACGGGAATTGGACGACAGAGGTATCTTGAGGAGCCTCGACGACCATATAGACTGTATTAAAACTAGCGACGGACGCTCGAGACGCGATCGCTGATTCGAAAATGAAAGTTCCGGGAGCACCGCCACGGGCGCCTCCGAGAGAAATAGTAGCCATTTAGAGTTTAACTCCTTCTTTTTGATGTTGAGAGTGCTGAGGGCTTCAGACAGTCCCTCCGTGGTCCCCGTAGGGGTCTCTCAACCACGTTGAGTATCAGCGCTCGCCTGCGGCGAGTCGAGCCCATACCCGTTTGTTCTATCTCTTTCCAGGAGAGAATATGCTGCATAATCCGATAATCTATCGGTAAAAGCACTCAAACTTTCCCAAGGAAAAATAGCAGAGGCAACACTTTGTTTTTCAGGATTCGGGTTTGGTCCACTGAGATTCAGTGCTGTACTAAGTTGATTTAGTGTCCCGGGTGAGCCTGTTGCTCCACTTGAGGCATTTTTACCCAGAATTCCGCTAGAATTTGTGATAAATACAGGAACGCCTTGAGCAGGGTTTGTTCGAATATCAAAACTCTGGTTAAGATTGATGACCCGTCGGAATTCACGCGAATCGCCAAAATAGGCGTACGCAATTTTATTCCAACTGTCACCGATCTGCCACACACGACTTTTTCCGGCCATTAGAATCTAAGGGTCTTGCCCTTCAAAATAGCTTTTTTTACCGACTCATTTATTTTCGGCATAGACATCAACGGTACTCCTAACCAAGGTCTAGCGACCATACGCGAAGTACCTGTCATATGAAACGGCCCGTAATTCGTAGTTTTAGTGGCGAATAACCCAACACCGGTAGGACGAATCTTAACTTTATCTTGCATCTTTCCGGTCTTCCGGAGGATTGGCCAAGACCCGGATGAGTCTCTGCGTGGTTCCCAACTTTTACCAGTCTGAGGATCCGCCTCATACATCCAAGACACTTCATTATCTTCTTGAAGAATCTCAGCAATAGGACCTTTTGATGACGCCCACCAGTTCTCATTAAAGAGTTGGGCTGAACCTCTGATTTTGATGTTCACTACCGTTTTCTCGATGCGCGCTTAGTCTCATTATTTGATTTTTCGGCAAAGTCCGAAAGGATTTTCGCCATCAAAAGTATTTTAGAAACTGGCTGATCCTCTAGCCAGTCGATAGATTGATCCCAGCGTTGTTTACAAAAGTGAAAAGCCATCTCCAACCATTGTTCTAGCTTCATCACCTTTTCTTGAAGAATCTCCGTCCCCATCCAATTAGCTAAAGGCTCGATATATCGGGATGGAATACAGATAAGGTCGTCCTCTGTTAAATCGCAGAGGCGCATGATTACTAGTATGATAAGGTGGTTTTGTGAGATGTCGGGATAGTCATTTTCAATGAGGCTAAAGAAGTAAAAGTCTTTAGGCCTTAGCTCCCGCATTCGTAATGTCGTTCCGTTTGCGAGAGTAATATCAAAAGAGAAGTCCTCGCGGGAGACGACTATCAGTCGTTTGGGTCTTCATCCTCGTCAGATCCGCCGGCTTTGCCTAGTAGATCAGTGACCTTTCGTAGGTCACGCATCTTAAGCTTCTGAAGTTCATCGAATGTGATCTTACCGCTACCGGTCGATAGTCGCGCAGCTAGTTTAAGAGAACGCTCCATGTCTCCCGCGTTGCTCAGCTTCTCGATGAAAAGAAGGTCACTTGCGGTCATCTCTCTAAGTACAACTTCGCGCCCGTCTGATAGCGAGGCAACGAACGAAGTGTCAGCCGTCTCGTAAGATGGCAAAGTATTCGCTCCTTGCGCCAGTTCCTCGGGTGATTTCCGCAACACGCGTACGCCTTGTTTAGGTGTTTCTTCCATAAGATTGTTTTGAGTTTCCTCTGCAGTAATTTTTTACCCTTCAATTAACAGCGATTTTGATAGCTGCATAAGGGTCATAGTCTATGAGTTCGAAGTCGTCGATATTTATATCCTTGAGACTTGACAGACCGCGGACTATGCGCACTTGGCATTCCGGACGAGGATCACGGTCGAGCATCTCATAAACCGTATTATAACAATTCTGATAGATGTGTGAGTTAGCACTAGGCATATAGACATATCGGGCCGTTTTGCCGCTTAGCATTGCTACGACCTTAAGGATAAGCGAATAGCGGGCAATGTCTAATGGAAACCCGACTACCATGTCATTAGACCGAGCAGGCACCATCAAATCTAACCAACCGCTAACAGACGGAGCAAATTGCATCGCAATATGACATGGGGGACAGCCGGGGTCGATAGCTGTCGGATTGTGAGTAATGACTGTTGCTTGGCGTGTATTTGGACTTTCGATAAGCTTAGCTACGACATTATTTAGCTGATCGATAGGCTGATCGGTTACAAGCCGCTCATTCGGAACTTCTTGCCCGGACGCTGATGCAGGCCACTGTCGCCATTGACGACAATAAGCTGAAGCGCCTAATTCACCGTTCTCGTCCGCAAGAAAATCCCAGAAATGCTTAGCGGGCCCTAGAGCCTCTACGTTCGTATCGAAGCCGATGTCAAATAGAAGTTCTCGTATGAGATTCTTCCATGGCATCTTACGAAGTCGTGTAAGAGGGAATCCGGATCGAAGGTCGACTTTCGCAGAACAACCAAAGATTGCCTTGGTTTCTCCATTACGCCCAACGAAAGTCTCTCCGTGGTTCATAATCTCGTATAGGTACTCCCCATAGACATAGTCCCAGTTAGGGTTCTTGATGACATGATCTCCGATATGAACAACATGCCCGAACTCTTTACTCATTTCTTTGATCTTTCGAGTGAATGTCATCCGTAAACCTTTTTAAGCGTTTTTTCGTAATAGCTTTCAAACTCTAAGTCCGAGAAACCTTGCGGCAACTGAACGTAGATTTGGGCGGCCGTTCTTATACTCTCTTGTGCCATCGCTCGCATCCCCATATCATATCTATCATTAGCATCATCGACCCAATCTCGACAGTACGCAAGCATGTAGTTTGGATCGCGCGGCATTGGAAACGCCATTATGATCTCCTTATCACTTCACGGCAGTTGGCAATAGCGGTCCGGCCGTCGGTAATTAGATTATGAACCTGATGATTTGGAAACATCGTGATATTCTCGTAAAAATTTAAGAGTTGCTGAGTGTAGATTTCATGCTCTTGCATTCGAGAAATATATTGATCGCGAATATACCAGAGTGCGGCGGATGGCTCTTCTTCTTTAATCTCCTTAAGGTGCAAAGGCGCTGACCAGTGCCAAGGACGGAATACACCAAGATGAACGATTGAGTCTACTGCTTCCGAAGTTTCAATTTCAAGGTCAATTATGTCCTCGAAATGCCCGGCGTTGTGACGACGGTGTTGCTCAAGTATGTAGCTGCACGGATATGCTCGATCAAAAATGGCGAAAGGCTTATTAGTCTCTTTCCAAGTGCGAATTGTTTCGCGGTACATATCAAAGATGCTTTCGTTGTCCTTCGGCGGCGGGCCATGGTGGGCGACAAATGTATCGTTCACACCGAGTTCCTGTGCCATTGAGTCGATCAACGTAGACTTTCCGACGCGATCAGGTCCAGAAACGATGATTAGCATTGTCATGTTGATTAACGAGAGATGATAAACGAACCGATTGTTTCTTCAGTGTAGTACTCAAGATTTAGTACTACATCGACAGAGCTTAGCATGCGTCGCTCCCGCCGATCGAAAAAGGTTATAGTGGCGTACGGTCTATTATCGGCCAAAAGGCTTAATGTATAAAATTCAGCTTTCTTTTTACTCATGGTTTGTTAGTTAAAGGATTAAATAGACGATGGTCAAAGCAGTCCTTTCGCGATCATGTCTACCCGAGTATTAAGTTTTTTAACCCACCCGAGTTCTGCCATCTGCGCCATCGAATAGTCGTTACCATCGGGTTCGTTAATGCCGGCAGGATTTGAAGGAGTAACTGTGCATTCGTCGGGACTCTTTCTGAGCCTATCGTCTATAGAAACCGAGGAGAAAAATGCCCGACTGATGGGCACATCGAGCATATTTACACTAGCCTGGAACCTAGCCCAGGAGTAGAGGTGAGCCATTTGAAAGATTACAGAGAGCTGCTGAGCATATTGTTCGGGGCACATAAAATGCATTTCGTCATGAATACTAATGACAAACTGAGCTGGGATTTTGAATTTACGCGCTAGCCAATGACAGGCGGTCAAAAAGCAAGCCAACATTTCCGCGCCCGATGCTTGAATACTCCAGTTAATCCTTCCCGTCGCAAAATCTGTACCTACCGCTGAAGGTCGAAGCGCGGTAGAAATTTTAGTTCCAAGGCAAGGAAGACAGGGTACTTTTGACTTCATAGAGATTTTTTCCATAAAGTTATAGCACCCGCTGTCAGTTCCTCCCTGGAAGAGTCCTTGCTCATCTCTTAGCCCTTTTTTGAAAGACAGAGCTTTATTCGCAAATTGACGAAGTTCCGCACTACCCTTATCCTTGTATTTTCTTTGGACGGTGTTAGAAATTGTTCTAACTCCCGCACCGTACAGCATAGCGAAACCCACCCCTTTGGACGTGTCTCTGTCGATACCCATGGCTTTAGCGAGAGTGGAGTGAGCATCCGTACCTTTTTCCTTGGAACCTGACAAGACGGTGTATGCCATAGCCGAAGATCCGATGAAGCCACCCTCCCAAGCGTCAGCGTAAATTGAAGCAATGCTCAGTTCCTGTTGGTCGAAATCGGCCGATACTATCTTCCACCCTGGCGGGCACTGAATACGAGTCTTGAGTTCGGTGCCGATCCGATGCTTTTTGGTGGAGCACATAGTAACCATCAGGGGCTCCACCGTTCTTCGAGTCACAGTGCCATGACACAGAATTTCAGGCATAAGCATCATGTGGTCTAATCCTTTTGGATTTGCTACCGTGACGAAAATTCTGTCCATGACTCGCTTTCTCACTGAAGTCCAATAACTACAAGCGGAGGAGATTTCAAGAGCTCGCTTAGCATCTTCAAGGTCTGAGCTAAGTCTTCCAGCTTCCATGTCTATTACGAAGTCCTTCGACAATAGGATGCCGCAGTTTTCGTTGGTTCCTTTGGGGTGGGGGATCTGTTTCCAGGCCATAGTTAGGAGTGAAATTTGGTGATGATGTCTTGAACTATTGCTATAGTGCTCTCGCACCATTCGAATGTCTCAGTTTTCCCAAAAAAGTTAGGTCTATTTTCAGTTGGATATCTGGACAATAATCTCCCCATTTCAGCCTCCTCGTTCGCGGTAGCGGCTCCTGTCTCTACCATCAAAAGTACTTCCCAGATAAATCCGTGCCTAGCAAAATCTTTCTCGCGGTAAAAAAATGACTCTCTGGTAGTAGCTCCCCACTTGCCTAGAACTTGATTTTCTTTGCTCATTCGTAAGAGATAGATTGAGTCGCAGCCAGAGCGTAAGGCGCACGCTCTAGAGACTCCCTCTCGCCAGTTAAACTTGTGCCCTGTAGTTTTCTGCCTAAGAATCTCAATAGTTTCAAGTGAATGACGAATTTTCTTTGAGATTCGAGTTTCAGACAGATTTTTTCGAGCCTTCGAAGAATGCCCGCGTGTCCAGGGGTGACCGGGATCTACGTAAAACTTCGAGTGACGGCCGGTCTCAGGATTATAGAAGACCATCTGTCCTCTCGTTCCATTGTGACCTTTCAAATTTAGACGATGACTTGGTGAGAGTCCGGGAAGCCACGGCGGGCCGGGGTCGTCAACAAATCTCCTTCCCAATCCCGTATCTGGATTCCAATAAGCTTTTGATCCTTTAGGCGGAGCCATACTTAATTTGTAACTCTTAACTATCTTACTCAATCTTCCCAAATGCACCACCCTTTGTTTTCGATCCAAACTACGGGCTTTCCTTCCCATTTCAACCTCATCAGTAAATGAGATATCCTCGATTTAGTTGTAATACGCTCTGAGGGATCGGCGAGATACTTACTCGCCCATTTTGGCATATAGGCGTATTTGCCCGCATAGGCTCGAAGCGTCCAATCGAGTTGACTAAGCCAAGGATCTTCTCGGATCCAAGCATCGGCGTGATGAGTCCAATTGAAGAGAGAATTTTTATCTAGCCCCTTAAGAACATCGGGCAGTTTCACTATTTTTTTATTCTCAAGTCCGGCTGCCGCGATGATATCGTCTCGCTTCTCACTATCAAGTGCTTCTTGCACGGCAGCGATATCTTTATCGATCTCTACGCGCCAGGCATCCACATACTTTTGGATAAGCTTATGGCAGATATCTGACATCTCCCGATTATGTTGAGCGAAAACCTTCTCTACTTCGCTAATCCACTTCGACCAATCAGTAGAGACAGGGATACGAGAACCGTTAAGAAACATATGCCCAGCGAGAGCTACCTTCGAAGGGGTCGACTCTAGATATTTACGCCATAACGCTTGAAATAGCTCTGTAGTGTAGAAGGCGTCGAGCATGGCGTATTCAAGAAGATCCCGCCGATTAGCCAACTGATGTATCTCAGTCGCTTTAACGAACACGTCCCGGATGTCCTTGTCAGCATCCTGCATCCGGTGAACTTTCTCCCCGAAGTACTCACGGACCGCTGCTACGTGAAAATTATAGACGTTCACCAATGAATTTGTGGAACCTTCGTTTGCCCACCGCGGGCGAAACATCAGCTTCTTCTTCTCCTCTTGAGAAAGCGCATCGGGATCTTTTCCGGCTAAGACATAGAGCCAACGCTGACCCGACGCAAGACCTGATACAGCGATATGCGCGGATAGTGTGTCGAAGTAGAAGTTCTCTGGCTCTGTCTTATCAAGCGTATAGCCGTCACGAACGCGGACCCGATCATAAGAAATGTTATGACCAATGACGAAGTTTCCGCTGCCAAGTGGAATAAGGTCATGTTGGGTCCATTCATCCACAGGCATAGTCGGATCGCACATTTCCGCCGCTAACCAAACATACGCGGCTTTCTCCGATAAAGCAGTACCGATTACTGGGAACGCCCCGCCAGTTACGAATGTCTCGGTATCAAACGTGAATGCTTTTTCGAGAGGATATTCTACGCGCTCTGCAGTCCACGTCTCTTCTTTGTAGGTGTAACGTGTCCAGCCCGGTTGAAAGACAAAGTCATCATAGCCCGGAACTTTTGGGAGTTTTGCAGTAGAGAACTGTCCAGCTCGTAGCTTATGGTCATCGACGAACTCACCGGCCATTGCTTCAAAATGGGTTTCAATAGATCCCCCGATCAGTTCCGGGAAAGGAAGGTCTCCATCGTACATCCCTTCTGGATAATCGACGGGCACAGGAATATCAAACCTATGCAAAAGCCGCCTTGACCTTTCAAGCAAAAAGCTCGAAGGGGCGAGGCGGCTGACAGAACCGAATAGTTTGTTGTGCAGACTATCGTTAAGAACGGGGTAGCCTTGTTCATTCAAGTTCATAGACGTTGCCATCTGATAGGTTTTCATTTGTATCTATTGTGCTAGGCTACAAGAGCATGTGAATTGTTCCGAATCTCCTCGGCAATGCTCATAGCTTGTGCCATAAGCAAGTCCGCTTCAAGATCCATTTCAGATTGATAGAGCTCAATTGCCCGATCCACAAGATAGTGGATACGGTCTACAGCGAGATCCTGATAATCCATTAGCTTTTGCCTTGTACAAGAACATTTTACTACACATCGGTCCGATTCAACGGTCTCAGTAGACAGTTGCTAAACTGGTCTTCGATGCATAGATTTAGCGGCAATGCTCACTCCCCCGGGTCTGAATAGACGGACTTTCGCCGCAAGCCCCCACGTAATGCGTACCCGGAGTCGCGGCGCCAGTTGTATCCATTAGACAAATTGACAGAATCTTCAGGTGGAATATCCCACAAAGTTTTACCTATCACCTCGTCAGTAAGCCCGATAGTGAAATTATCTTCTAGCTCTTGAAGAAATTCAAGATGCGAGTTCCACTTCCGGTGCAATCGCACGCGCCATTTCATGTACTCAGTCTTAGTGCGATTAGTCCTCTTTGTAAGCCACTGGGAGTAAAGTGATTCGAGCGCATCAATAAGACCATAACCGGCTCTCATCTTTAACTGCCCGAGCTTTTTGTTTTCGGCTACGGTATCAGCAGTCCAGTTCTCTAAGTTTCGTATATCATTCATAGTGGATCAAGCCGAGTTTGGGTTGCTTTCTTATCTAATTCTGGGATACCAGACGTTTCGCGAATTTCGTCGCGAAGTCTAGTCACTGTCTCCATGCCATCAAAAATTAAAGGGAAAGAAAGTGGACGCTGGGCCGGAAAGTCGCGCCATGCTATCATCTCTTGCTGTGAGAATGGTTCGATATCGTCCCAATCTTCTCCGCGTACGTCATAAATAAGAGGGAGCGCATCGTTCAGCCACCATTGAATAATCGAATTTTGATACTGCGCCCAGACGACAGGATCAACTAAGGATCTATCGCAATTTTGGCGAAGATGCCTCACCCACTCTCGCCCTCTATGAATTACTTCTAACGCACAAGCAGGCATGCTATCGAGGATGTAGTCCTCGTTACCGCTAACTACTTGCTCGTATACGACTGGAAAAAGAATAGATTGCGAGATCAGTTCAAAATCAGGAGCCGCATCGCCGGCTGTAGACCAATTAGAGATGCTAAACAGGATTGTATCAAAGATTGATAACGTTCTGCCGCGGGCTATCGCTGCGATATCCGTATCATCTCTTGATTGAACACCTCCCGCTTTGAGCTGTTTTTCTAACTCTTTAATCCTTCTTTCTGCTTTTCTAACTTGAGTATTAGATGATCTTTCACACTGCTTTTTGTACGCAGCAACAGAAATAAGAATACGGTCTTGGGCTTCTCCGAGTTTGTTCGCTGACTCTTCAAGCCGTCTGATCTTAGCTTGAATTTCGGTCTCAAGCATGTTGATTTGACTTAGCAGCGCCGTTTTATGCCCTATAAATCTGGTAAGTTCGTAGTCGAGCATCATTGGTGTTGTTTAACTCTTTTGCTTATTGTACGGGATGAACGAACGCTTTCAACTCATCGGTAGACAGATCGATAACTTCCACACGAAAGTCATACAATTTCTCCGGATCTGACATCAAGTGAAATTGGCCACTAAAGCAGTCGTTCTCGGAGTCTCGAAGAAATTCGTTGGCTGGGGTCGGAGGTTCGCAAAGGGCCACATCGCCTATGACCTCAGGGGCTACTTCTTCAATCGCGCGGATTAGACGGGCATTGATTGAGGACGTGATAGCGAATTCCTCCTCCGTCTTGATCGATGCGTAGTACTCCTCTTCCCCGCTATTGGTCTGAGGATGCAACTCCACAGCACTGCCATCCGGAAGGATGATCTGGATCACGGCCTCATTCTCGGGCTTGAGCCGAAAACAGGCTTCAGGAGCACTAAAACTGACATCTTCATTCTCCTCTTCGTGAATAATATCGTGCTCGATTAGATCGTAAAAAGCATTAGCGATTGTTTCCCAGTCCGGACCGTCAAGTTCTTTCGCGATCGCCATAAAGATACGAGGATTGGCTAACAACCTTCGCACAGGGTAGATGATCTGAGTCGTATCCATT
>Ga0315273_10012591_pt1 | contig 10857 bp, 9 predicted proteins | sample YL17G02_0_MG_FD_205753 | JGI IMG/M metagenome (GOLD analysis project Ga0315273, IMG submission 205753) | Sediment microbial communities from Yellowstone Lake, YNP, Wyoming, USA - YL17G02_0 | ecosystem: Environmental > Aquatic > Freshwater > Lake > Sediment | place: USA: Wyoming | collected... | reverse complement strand
GCGAAGGCCGCCGAGGTGGCCAAGGAATCCGTCGCCACGGGCAAGACCCTGCGCGAGCTGATCCTGGAGAAGGGCCTGATGACCGAGGCCGACCTCGCCCAGGCCCTCGACCCCCAGCGCGTCACCGAGCCGCATGATCCGAAACGAGGTGCTCCATGATGGTCCGTGAACCGGTTTTTGCGCGGCAAGGATGGTATCCGCTCGGGCGGGAGGCGTGCGTCCGGGCGATTGAGGCGATGAAGGTGGCGGAGCCGCCCGCGGACCTGCCCGCGCGGCCGGTGGCGGGGATCGTGCCGCACGCGGGGTGGTCGTTCTCAGGCGCGACGGCGCTGGGCGTGATCCGGGCGATCGCGAGCCGCCGCCAGCCAAAGACGTTTGTCCTCATGGGTGCGTGGCACAGGGCGCAGCGGCCGGCGGGGATCCTCTTTCCGTCCGGCGGGTGGGAGACGCCGCTGGGGATCATCGAGATTGACGAGCGGCTGGCCCGCGAGATCGCGTCGCGGGCGGGCGAGATGGTGATCGAGGACCCCGAGCCCCACGGGCCGGAGAACAGCCTGGAGCTCCAGGTGCCGCTCATCCAGCACGAGGCGCCCGAGGCGAAGATCGTGCCGATCCTCGTCCCGCACTGGAACCGGGCGGCGGAGCTCGGGCGGATCGTCGGCCAAACGATCCAGTCGCTGGCGGCCGACGCCGTGTGCATCGGCTCGACCGACCTGACGCACTACGGGCCGATGTACGGTTTCACGCCGCGCGGCACCGGCGAGGCGGCCCTGGCCTGGGTCCGCGACGAGAACGACAAGCGGATGCTCGACGTGATGGTCCGCCTCGACGCCGAGGCGGCCGTGCCGGAGGCGCAGCGGTCGGCGAACGCCTGCGGCGCCGGGGCGATCGCCGCCACGCTGGCCGCCGCCCGAGAGCTCGGGGCCGCGCGCGGATACGTGGTCACCTATACCACCTCGTATGATGTCATGCGCGAAAGGACGGGGCGGAGCGATTATGAGGCGGCGGTGGGGTATGGGGGGGTTGTTTTCTGAACTCTCGCCGGCCGGGTGGCATGCCCACGCTGCCGCATGCGGGGGCATGCGCTTCGCCCAGCGAAGGACCAATGACCAAACCCCAATGACCAATCAAACAGCAAGCGACAATGACCAAACGCGCGGGGTACACGTTCGTGTCATTGCCGTTTGCTTTTTGTCTTTTCATTGGTCATTGGTGCTTGGTCATTGGTCATTTCTTTCGCCTTGACACTGCCCGCGTCCTTCCTTACTTTGTGGCCGCCAAGACGGGCGGCGATGGAGTTACTCGATGTCCTGGCCCAACCGCATCACGGTGCTGAGGCTCCTGCTGGTCACGCCCTTCATCCTGCTCCTCTTGGACGCGAAGGAGAACCCGGGCTACCGCTACAGCGCTCTGGCCCTGGTGGTCCTGCTGGGCGCGGGCGACGCCGTGGACGGCATCCTGGCGCGGCGGACGGGGGCGGTCACGCGGATCGGCTCGGTCCTCGACCCGCTGGCCGACTACGCGCTGATGATCAGCGCCCTGGTGACGATGACGTTTCCGGGGGTCCTCTCGCAGGACCCCGAGGTGCACCTGCCCAACTGGGTCGCGGTGATCCTGGTCTCGCGTGCGGTGTTCATGCTGGTGGGGATGGGGATCCTGTATCTCCTCGCCGGTTTCTTCCAGGGGCTGCCGAGCGCGAGCGGCAAGGCGGCCACGGTGATGCAGTTCGCGACGGTGGCGGTAATGTGTGTGGCGGAGGACCTGATCAAGTTATCGCCGCATCTCGTATGGTGTATTCTTTACGCCCTCTGGGGGGTGACGGTGCTGTTCGGCGTGGTGTCGTGGCTCGGCTACATCCGGATGGGCTCGAAGCTCCTGACGGCGGGCGGGCACCACAAGTAGACGACAATCCGCGGCGTTTGGGTCGCCTGTTGCGCGGCATGCGGGAAGTTTCCGGCCTTTCGACGTTCGCCCCAAGTCCTTTGTTCTGAACGGTTTACGCTCTTCACGTGCGCCCTTCCGCCGCCGCCATTTGCCTTGGCCGCGCCCGTGCGTATGCTCCCTGATGGCAGGAAACACGCCGGGCAAACAGGGCACGCAGCGCAGGACAGGACAGGGAGATCCAATGGCGTATCGCGTCAACGTCCTCGTCATCACCCCCGAAGCGGCCGAAGACAACCTCCTCTCGAGGCTCGAGGCGCTCGGGGCGACCCACCAGACCGCCGCCGATTGCCTGACCGCCATGGCGGTCGTCAAGACCGAGAATCCCGACCTGGTGGTGCTGGCGAACTGCCCGGGGCAGTTCGACGCCGCCGAGACGGCCCGCGTCCTCAAGAGCCTGCGGACCGACCGGTACCTGCCGGTCGTGGCCGTCGTCGAGCCGGGCCTGGCGGCCGGGACGTGCAAGGCGCTCGTGGAGGCGGGGGTCGACGAATTCCTGCCGGCGGCCTTCGACGACCAGACGCTCCAGTTCCGCCTGCACGCGGCCCTGCGCCTCAAGAGCGCGTACGACCAGCTCCACGACGTGCGGACGGAGCTCGACAAGACGCTCGCCCGCGAGTCGGCCCTCCTGCGCCAGCTGCGCGAGGACAACCGGACCCTGAAGGTCCGCAGCATCACCGACGGCCTGACGGCCCTCTACAATTACCGGTACCTCATGGAGTGGCTGAAGACGGAGTTCAAGATCAGCCGCCGGTACGGCCACGACCTGTCGATGATCATTATAGATATCGATCACTTCAAGAGCGTCAACGACGCGTACGGGCACCCGTTCGGCGATTACGTGCTCAAGGAGGCGGCGGTGATCCTGAAACAGTGCGCCCGCGAGTCGGACCTGGTGGCCCGCTACGCCGGCGACGAGTTCGCGCTCGTCTGCCCCCGCACCGGCCGCCAGGAAGTGCTGGCGGTGGCGCGGCGGATCCTGGCCGCCTGCCGCAAGCACGACTTCGTCTACAAGGATAACCGCGTGCCCATCACCCTGAGCCTCGGCACGGCCACGTACCCGGAGGACGCGGAAGTGGTCTCGCCGGAACTCCTCGTGTTCCTCTCGGACCAGGCGCTGCTCCAGAGCAAACGCCAGGGCCGCAACGTGGCCACCGCCTGGCACGAGATCGACCCCGAGACCCGCGCGGCCATCCGGCGGGAACTGCGCGGGCCCGATCACCCCTTGCTGACCGACGACCCGCGGAGCCGCCTGGAACTGGCGGCGGCAGCCCGCCTGGCCGGAACGACGGCGGAGCCCGCCTCGCTTCGCCTCGCCCGAGCCGATCTGGCGGGCGACCCATGAAAATCCAGGAAGGCTGGTCGGCTCCCATCTCCCTGACCGGCCGGCCTTCCGCCCGACCTTCGTACGCTGCGCACGGGACCGCGGCGGCGCCCTACCCCATCTCCCGGACCGGCTGACCTTCCTCCAGGAACCGCTCCAGCGGGCAGCCGGGACACTCGGGCGCCCGCTTCTTGCAGTGCCGCTTGCCCACCGCGACCAGGAGGGCGTGGTCCTCCTGGAACGTGGCCACGTCGTCCGCCAGCGCGCCCTGGACGAGCGACTGGATGTCCTCGTACGTGGCGTCGCCCTCGATCATGCCGTGGCGGCAGAAGATGCGGGCCGTGTAGGCGTCGACGACGAACACGGACCGATGGGCGGCATACAGGACGATCGAGTCGGCCGTCTCGGGGCCGATACCCGATACGCCAAGGACCGTCTCGCGCAGCGCCGGCGTCGACAGGGCGAAGAGGGCCTCGAGATCGCCGCCGAACTCGCGGGTCAGCAGGCGGATGAAGCTCTTCAGGCGTTTGGCCTTGATGCGGTAATAGCCGGCGGGGCGGATGACCTCGGCCAGCCGCTCGTCGTCGACCGCCGCCAGGGCGGCCGCGTCGAGGAGCCCTTCGCGCTTGAGGTTCGCGATGGCCCGCTCGACGTTCTTCCAGTTGGTGTTCTGGGTCAGGATGGCGCCGATGACGACCTCGAACGGCGTCTCGGCCGGCCACCAGCCCTGCGGCCCGTAGGCCGCGAGCATGGCGGGGAAGAACGCCCGGATTTTCTCGTCGGTTCGCATATCGCGCCTGTCACAGTCAGCCCGTGCTGTCACCCCGAGCGAGGTCGCCGCGGCGACCTCGCTCGGAATGACAGCGTTACACACAGGCCGGGTGGCATGGCCACGCGCCGGTGCGTGGCCATGTTCCTCCGAGCTTCAGGGCTCATGGCCACGCGCCGGCGCGTGGCCATGCCACCCACGCCAAACACGCACACCGGCCGCGGCCAAACGGTGGGGCCCCCTCACGGCTTTGGCCTCAGGAGGAGGTCGGCGTACACCGAGGCCGTCCAGAGGTAATCGGCGATGTTGCCCGTGCCGCCGTCGGCGGTTTTCTGGTCCTTGCGCGCGAGGGTGGCCGGCGGCACCTGGTCGTCGGCGTCGTAGAACTCATAGAGCGCGCCCGTCTGGCCGTACCACTTCGCCACGCCGGCGAGCGTCCTGGCCCGAAGCTCCGCCGCCTCCTTCTCGAAACCGTACCGCTGGAGGCCGCGGATGATGAGGTAGTTCATGTTCGCCCACGCCGGGCCGCGCCACATGTCGTTCTTGAAGTTCGGGTCGTCGCGGGCCACGCTCGGCACGGGCATGGCCGTCCAGAACTTCTTGCCGAGGAGGTGATCCTTGACGCGGGCCGCCTGCTCGGGCGTCGCGATGCCGGCCCAGAGCGGCAGAAACGCCGCGCTCGACCACACGCCCCCCCACTCGCCGTCGGGCGCCTTGCGGTCGAAGAAGAACCCGCGCGCGTTGTCCCAGAGTTGCTGGCGCGCGGCCTCGGCGACGGCGTCGGCCCGGAGGCCCCACGTCTTGGCCAGCTCGCGGTAGCCGAGCTGCTGGGCCATCTCCTGAAGGGCCCGGCACTCGCCGGCCAGGTACGACGAGAGGTCGACGGCGGCAAACGCGACGCCGGCGTCGAACCGCGGCGAGTTCTCCTGGCCCGACTCCTCCGCCGACTTCCAGGCGTAGAGCGGCGTGCCGTGCTCCAGGGGCTTCTCCGGCGGCGGCTCGCCGTCCAGCCGGTGCGTTCGCATGTACCAGGTCACATGCTTTTGTGCCGCGTCGAAGGACTTCTGGAGGAACTCGCGGTCGCGCCGCCGGTCGACGGACCCGAGCTGCCAGGCGGCCCAGGCGAGCATCGGCGGGCCCGAGGCGTCGCCGCCGCCCACGCTCGGCCCCATCCGCGTCGGGATCAGGCCGCTCTCGGCCTGGAAGCCGTGGACGGCCAGGAGCGATTCCTTCGCCAGGTCCGGGTCGAGGCGCGCCAGGCCGACCGCGTTGAAGGCGCTATCCCACAGGTACATATATTGTTGCGGCCAGCGGGCGGGCGTGATCCAGCGCGTCTTGATCGTGTCTTCCGGCGAGTACACGTTCGCCTTCATGACCGAGAAGGCCTTCGCGAGCGCCCGGGCCTGGACCGGCGGAAGGTTGTCGGGCAGCGGCGGCAGCTTCTGGAAGAAGTCGATCCGGCCCTCCAGGAGCGTGTCCATCGACGCCTGAAGCGCCGCCGAGGCGATGGCGGCCGCCGTCTGGGTCCCCTTCGGATGCCAGGCCACCGCAAACTGGGTGCGGTCGCCGATGTCGCCGCGCATGATGGCGATGTTCAGGTCGCCCCCCTCCAGGGAAACGCGGGCGCTGGCCGGCAGCCGGCCGACCACCACGTTTTGCGCGGCGAAGGCCACCACCACGGGGGCCTCTTCGCCCGGCACGCGGGCCATCAGGATATCGTTCGAGACGAGCCGCCACTGGATCTCGCCGGCCCTCGGCAGGTGGAGCCTCAGGACGGGGTTCTTCGGCAGATGGAACAGGAGGCCGGGGGCGCCGGCGACCGTGCTGGCGACCATCGGCTCGGCGGCAAGCGTCTTGCCGTCCAGGCCGGAGAAGGCGAAGAGGAGGCCGCCGCCGTACACGTTCGGCACGTTGGCGGCCTCGGGGGCGACGGCCCGCTCCGCTGCCGCGGCACAGGTTCCGGGCGGGGGCCAGAGGACCAGCACCGAGACGGCCAGGACCAGAAGAGCGCCCACGTTGCGATTGTGCATGGTTGGACCCCCAAGGTGCGGCAACCGAGCATTATACGACGCGGCCAAGTCTACCGGCGGAGGCGACGGAATGCAACCAAACTGAGCAGGTCGGGCCGTCGCCGGATCTTTTAGCCGCGGCCGGACCGTTTAGCCGTCGCCGGTACGGCGACGATCATCGTTCAGCCGCGGCCGGTGCGGCCTCGGTCGTCAACAACCGTCGCCGTACCGGCGACGGCTAAACGATCCGGCGACGACAAAACGGTTTTGCGCTTGGCACAGCGCGCCGCATCGTCTACCTTAGAGCGTGGGTGTTTAACGCCCAGCAACGGAGAGGAGACCACCGATGAAGAAGTTCGCGAGCGCCGCCCTGATAGCCCTCTGGGTCGTGCCGGCCCTCTGGCCCGCCAGCGCTGCCGCCCAGGCGATTCCCGTGGGCAGCATGTTCCGGTCCGACCCGAGCCACACAGGCTGCTACGACTCGCCGCCGATCCCGGAGGTCAAGGCGCAGCTCTGGCGGTTCACGGCGCGCCACAAGATCCTCTCGTCGCCGGCGATCGGCGACGGCCTCCTCTTCGTCGGGGCCGACGATAAGATGCTGTACGCCATCGACATCCGCGCCGGCATGGCGCGGTGGCAGTTCGAGACCCGCGGCAAGATCGAATCGTCGCCGGCGGTCGCCGACCACGTGGTCTACTTCGGGTCCGAGGACAAGCACCTCTACGCCTCGATTCCCGCACCGGCTTCGAGAAGTGGCGGTTCCAGACGGGCGGCCACGTGAGCTCCTCGCCGGCGGTCGCGGGCGGCTTCGTCTACTTCGGAAGCGACGACAAGCACCTCTATGCCCTCGACACGCGGTCAGGCATGGAGAAATGGCGATTGAAAACCGACAAGGGCGTCGCCGGGTCGCCCGCCCTGGCGGGCGGCCTGGTCTACGTCGGCGACACGGGCGGGCACTTCTACGCCGCCGACGCGATCACCGGCGCGCCGCGGTGGAGCTTCAAGGCCGAGAAGGGCATCGTGGGGTCGCCCGCCGTCGCCGAGGGGGTCGTGTACGTCGGCGACGAGCACGGCAACCTGTACGCCCTCGACGCCGCCACGGGGCAGCAGAAGGGGCTTTTCAAGGCCGACAAGGGCATCGAGACCTCGCCGGCCTGCAGCGGCGGACTCCTCTTCTTCGGCAGCAACGACAAGATGCTCTACGCCATCGACGTGAAGGCGGGCCAGATCCGGTGGCGGTGCGCGGCAGGCGACGACATCCGGTCGTCGCCCGCGGCGGCCGGCGGCATGGTGTACTTCGGATGCGACGACCACAACCTCTACGCCGTCGACGCCGCCACAGGCGAGGTGAAGTGGAAGTTCAGGACGGAGAAGCAGGTGCGGTCGTCGCCCCTGGTGGCTGACGGCGTGGTGTACGTGGCGAGCCTGGACGGCGGGGTTTACGCGCTCTCGGGCGTGGAGCCTGTGCCTCCGCCGCCGGTTCCAGCGCCCGCGCCGCCGCCGCCCGCGACGATGCCGGCGCCCGCCACACCGGCGCCCACGACACCGGCGCCCGCGACACCGGGCGCACCGCCGATGCTGCCTCCGCCGCCGGCGACGACGAGATAAGGCGGCGGCAAGCCGCGCCGGTTTAGAAGCTGTTTCACAAGCGCCCATCATCGCTGCATAGCGCGGCGGGCAGTCTTGCCCGCCGCGAGAATGCGGGCGCGTATGCGCGGTGGGCAAGACTGCCCACCGCGCTATCGCCGGTTCTGAAACAGCTTCTTAGCCGTCGCATCGTTTAGCCGCGGCCGGTACGGCCGCGGTTGTTGTTCGTCGCCGTGCCGGCGACGGCTAAACAAACGACTGACACAGCTAATCGAGTAATGACGATGCTTAGCAAATACGCTCTGCTCTCGGCCCTCCTGGCCGCCGCGTTGGCCGCCGGCTGCGCCGGCGAGGACCTCCGGCCCTACGCCGCCATGCAGGACACCGAGGAGGCCCGCCGCCTGGCCGACCTGGCGGTGGAAGGCGAGGTCGCCGAGACGCAGCTCGTCCGCCGCATCCCGATCAACAATGCGGCGGCCGCCATCCTCGGCGAGAGCAACATCGATTGCATCACGAAGACGCGGGTCACCCTGAAGTCAACGCGGGTCCTCAAGGGGCCCCCGGAAGGGGGCGAAGGGCCGGTCTCGTTCCTCTTCTACAGCCCCTGCTACGATCTGGACCCGATGGTGGTTCGCGGCGCGTCGCTATCCCCCGTGCTGCGGCAGGGCGACCGGCTGCGCGTCTTCCTGGTCCAGCGCGGGGGCGAATGGTGGCTCATCGCTCATGAGAAGTGGTACCGCAAGACGCCGCCCCAGACGGCCACCCGCGGCGGGCGGATGGCGTTGCCCGGCCGGCCCACCTACCTGGAGGAGCCGGGGGAACCGGCGCCGGGCGCCGAGGGGCAGCCGCCGGGCCAGCCGTCGCCGCCGATGCCGACGCCGCCGATGCCGATGCCGGGTGGGTACGGTCCGGCGCCCGGCCCTCCTTCCGTGCCGCCGCCTCCGCCGGACATCATCGTTCCGCCCCCGCCGGGGACGAAGTATCCGGGCGTCGAGCGGTGGTGGCCCCCGCCGCCGAAGCAGTGATAGCCCCGCCGAAAGGCCTCAGCTACAGGGTGGCACGACCGCGCGTTGTTGCGTGGCCGTGCACCGTCGGCCGATCGAAAACACGGCCACGCAAAGGCGCCCGCCGTGGCATCGTTTAGCCGCGGCCGGCACGGCCGCGTCTGTTTGTCGTCGTCGTGACGACGACGGCTAAACGATGGGATAACGCCCAAACCCATGGGCATCGTGCGGCCTTTGTTGGTTGACAGTCCCGCCCCGAAACCGCATCATGTTCGACGGCATCGTTTAGCCGCGGCCGGCACGGCCGCGTTTGTTTGTCGTCGCCGTAGCGGCGACGGCTAAGAAGCTGTTTCAGAACCGGTGATAGCGCGGTGGGCAGTCTTGCCCACCGTGCGTACGCGCCCGCTTTCTCGCGGCGGGCAAGACTGCCCGCCGCGCTATGCAGCGCTGATGGGCGCTTCTGAAACAGCTTCCAAACGATGCGACGGCCAAACGCCATAGCCGCATCGGCCGCCGGCCCCAGGAGCACTGCCATGCCTGAGAAGTGGCCCGCACCCGACGCCCGGCGCCTCCAGGAATCCTACGAGCTTGCCCGCGCCGCCTACGCGGCCCTCGGCGTGGACACCGACGCCGCCATCCGACGCGCCGTCGCCGTCCCGATCTCGCTGCACGTGTGGCAGGCCGACGACGTCGCGGGCCTCGAGGTGGCGGCCGGCGCGATCGCCGGCGGCGGCCTCCTCGCCACCGGGAACTATCCCGGCCGCGCCCGCACCGGCGACGAGATCCGCCAGGACCTGGGCAAGGTCATCTCCCTGTGCGGCGGCGCCCACCGCGTGAACGTCCACGCCTTCTACGCCGAGACCGAAGGCCGGCGCGTGGAGCGCGACGAGCTGGAGCCCGCCCACTTCGCCCGGTGGGTGGCGTGGGCGAAGCAGGAGCGCCTCGGCCTCGACTTCAACCCGACGTACTTCTCGCACCCGAAAGCCGCGAGCGGCTTTACGCTCTCGCATGCCGATGATTCCATCCGCCGGTTCTGGATCCGCCACGGCATCGCGAGCCGCCGCATCGCCGAGGCCATCGGCCGCGAACTCGGCTCGCCCTGCGTCAACAACGGCTGGATTCCCGACGGGGCGAAGGACTCGCCCGCCGACCGCTGGGCCCCGCGGCGGCGCCTCAAGGCGGCCCTCGACGAGATTTACGCCGAGGACCTCGGCATCGACCGCCGCCTGTGCGTCGACGCCGTCGAGGGGAAGCTGTTCGGCCTCGGCAGCGAGGACTACGTGGTCGGCTCGCACGAGTTCTACTCGAGTTACGCCCTCTCGAAGGGCCTCGTGCTGACGCTCGACATGGGCCACTTCCACCCGACCGAGACGGTCGCCGACAAGCTGTCGGCCCTCCTCCAGTTTCACAAGCGCCTCCTGCTGCACGTGAGCCGCCCCGTCCGCTGGGACTCGGACCACGTCGTCCTTTTCAGCGACGACCTGCGGGCGGTGTTCCAGGAACTGGTGCGCGGCGGGGCGCTGGACCGCGCGAGCGTGGCGCTCGACTATTTCGATGCGAGCATCAACCGGCTGGCCGCCCACGTCATCGGGGCGCGGGCCACGCGCAAGGCCATCCTCGCCGCGCTGCTCGAGCCGGCCGCGACGCTCAAGGAGCTGGAGGCGGCGGGCCAGGGCGCCCAGAAGCTCGCCCTGATGGAGGAGCTCAAGACCCTGCCGTTCGGCGCCGTCTGGGACCGGCTGTGCGTGGAGGCGAACGTTCCGCCCGCCGGCGCGTGGATCGGCGAAGTCGAGCGGTACGAGCAAGACGTGCTGTCGCGCCGAAAGTAGTTTTGCGCACTTCCGTCTTACCGCAGAGGACGCGGAGAACGCGGAGAGAAGAAAAGGAAGAAGAGGAGGCACCACAGAGATCACAGAGAACACAGAGAAAAGAGAGATTAAGATAGAACCAAAGACAGGAAAGTGCCCACGGCAAGGGCCGCAGACGCCGGATAGGCCGCCGCGACATCGTCGAGACCGGCGCCTCTTGCCCTTTCGCCGTTTGCCGATCCTCTCTCTGTGTTCTCCGTGCTCTCTGTGGTGAACGCCCTTGCCGTTCTTTCTCTCTGCGTTCTCTGCGGCCTCTGCGGTAAAACGGAACAGCAAAGAGCTCTTGCCTTCTTAAGGAATCCCGATGCGATCAACGCTTCTTGCCACCGTGTTCCTGGCCGGCGCGTCGCTGATG
>Ga0315273_10012590_pt1 | contig 10859 bp, 11 predicted proteins | sample YL17G02_0_MG_FD_205753 | JGI IMG/M metagenome (GOLD analysis project Ga0315273, IMG submission 205753) | Sediment microbial communities from Yellowstone Lake, YNP, Wyoming, USA - YL17G02_0 | ecosystem: Environmental > Aquatic > Freshwater > Lake > Sediment | place: USA: Wyoming | collected... | reverse complement strand
CGGCCGCGTCGTCGGCCACCTGCCGCAGCAGGCGCCGTTCGGCCACGTGTTCCGCGTGGCGCTCGTGAATCTGCTGTTCGAACGCCTGGAGCACCGCGCGGCCGGCCACCCGCACCGAGTCGGGCTGGCACGGGTCGGAGAACACCGCGCGGGCGAGGCGGGCCACGACGTCCAAATCGTGCATGCGCCCGAGGCGGTCCTGCACGCGCGTGAGCTCCTGAACGAGCGGCCGCGTCTGCCGGTCGTCGATCTCCTCGGCCAGTTCCAGCGCGTACCGGAGCTTCCTGGCGGCGATGCGGACCTGGTGCAGCCGTTCGGCGGCGTAGAGCAGGCCCGCCCTCGCCACGGCCGTCCGCAGGCGACAGGCCCGTTCGCGCACGCGCCTGGCCAGCGCGGACGCGCACCCCGCGGGCGCCTGCCGCTCGGCCCACTCGGCTACGCGCCGGGAGATCCGGCGCAGGCGGCGAATCTCCACCTGCCTGCGCAACCGTCCCAGCCGCTCCTCGCGCTCCCGCTCGATGGACGTCCGCACCGCCAGGAGCGCGAGCTGCAGATCCGGTTGCGCCGAGACGAACTCGTCCACGACGGACAAGGCCACGTCCAGCTCGCGGACTCCGCCGAGCGACCGGGTGAACTCCTGGATCGCCCTCCGGGCGTCGTCCAGGGCACGACGTTCGGGGGAGGCACGGCGGCCGGGCGGGGCCAGGAGGGGCAGGGCTTCGCGCAGCCGCCGCGTGGCCACGCGAGCCTGGTGCAACGCTTCGACGTTCGTGTCGATGTCGGCGGCAAGCCCGCGATCGAGCGATCGCAGGCGCTTGTCGATCGCCGCTCGTGCCGAGCAACTGGACCGCATGTCGTGTCGGGGACGGGCTGGGAGAACGAAAACGCACGAACGGCCGGCAGATGATTATACTGTATAATTTCGGCGTTTTCTTTCCTTTCGCCCCATGCGACTGGCCGCCATCGACATCGGCACCAACTCGATCCACATGATCGTGGCCGAGGTCCGCCCGGACGGATCGTTTGAGGTCATCGACCGGGAGAAGGAGATGATCCGGCTCGGCACCGGCGGCCTGGGCGGTCTGGCGCTTGGCCCGGAGACGATGGCGGCCGGGCTCGACACGCTGTCGAGGTTTTCCAGGCTGGCCCAGTCGCGCGGCGTGGACGAGACCGTGGCGGTCGCCACCAGCGCGGTCCGGGAAGCGCCCAACGGCGGCGAGTTCCTGGCCGAGGTCGCCCGCCGCACGGGGATCCGGCCGCGTGTCATCTCGGGCGCCGAGGAAGCCCGGCTGATCTACAAGGCCGCCATCTACGGCGTGGAGTCCGCGACGGGCCGGACCGTCGTCATCGACGTCGGCGGGGGCTCGGTCGAGGTGGCCGCGGGCAATGCGGCGGGCGTGAAGTCGTCGCGGAGCTTCAAGCTGGGCGTCAGCCGGCTGACCGAGCGCTTCGTGAAGAGCGACCCGATCACGAAGGGCGCCGAACGGCGCATGGCGGCGCTCATCGAGGATGAGGCGGGCGCGTACTTGGCGACACTGGCCGGTGCGGGTTTCACGCGCGTGATTGCGACGTCGGGCACGATGCTCAGCCTGGGCGAGATCGCCCTGGGCGGGGGCGTCCTGTTCGGCCGGGACACCATCCACCACGCGCGGCTGGCGGCGACGCGGCTGCACGAGGTGCGGCGCCAGCTGGCGGCCGCCGACATGCGGGCCCGGTTGCGCGTGCCGGGACTCGATTCGCGCCGCGCCGACCTGGTCGTCGCCGGCGCCGTGCTGGCCGACACGCTCGTGCGCCTGCTCGGCGCCGAGGCGATCACGCTCTGCGACCTCGCGCTGCGCGAGGGGCTGGTGCTCGAGTTCATCGCCCGGAATGGTGGGCACATCGCGCAGGTCGAGCGGTACCCCGACATCCGCCGCCGCAGCCTGGTGGAGCTTGCCGAGCGCTGCGGCTGGCAGGCGGATCACACGCAGCAGGTGGTCCGGCTGAGCCTCTCGATCTTCGACCAGACGCGCGCGATCCACGGCCTCGAGGATCGCGCCCGCGAATGGCTGGAGTTTGCCGCGCTCGTCCACGACATCGGCGGGCACATCAGCTACACTGGCCACCACAAGCACACCGATTACCTGGTCCGGCACGGCGACCTGCGCGGGTTCGAGCCGGCGGAGATCCAGGTGATCGCGCTCATCGCCCGGTTCCACCGCAAGGCCGCGCCCGGCAAGTCGCACGCCGCGTTCGCGAGCCTGCCGCCGGCGTTGCGACGCGTCGTCCGCGTGGCCTCCGCCATCCTCCGCGTGGCCGAGTGCCTCGACCGCAGCCACGCGCAGATCGTGCGGCGCGTGAAGTGGCGCCGCGCCGGCGACTCCGCCACGCTGCTGCTGCGGACCACCAGCGAGGCGGAACTCGAGGTCTGGGCAGCCAGGCGCCAGATCGAACCGCTCCAGCGCGCGCTCGGCACCCGCGTCCAGGTCGAAGCAGGAGACACCGATGGTCGGAACGCTCACCACGCCCCATCGCCACCCGGGACGCCTGTTCGTCGTCGAGGGCATCGACGGATCAGGCAAGACGACGCAGCTCGGCCTGCTGGCGAAGTGGCTCGCCGCAAGCGGGCGGCGGGTGTTCCTCACTGAGTGGAACTCGTCGATGCTCGTGAAGGCCGCGACCAAGGCGGGCAAGAAGAAGAACCTGCTGACGCCGACGACCTTCAGCCTGCTGCACGCCACCGACTTCGCCGACCGGCTGGCCTACAAGATCATCCCGCCGCTCAAGGCCGGCATGACGGTGCTCGCCGACCGTTACGCCTACACGGCGTTCGCGCGCGACGTGGCGCGCGGCGTGGATCGGCAGTGGGTGCGCGACCTGTACGATTTCGCGGTGCGGCCGGATCTCACGCTCTACTTCCGCGTGCCCATCGAGGTCTCCACCGAGCGGCTGCTGGCCCGCCGCGTGAAGCTCAAGTTCTACGAGGCCGGCATGGACATGGGGTGGAGCACCAACCCGATCGAGAGCTTCCAGATCTTCCAGGGACGCGTCCTCGCCGAGTACGACCGGCTCGTGGAGGAGTTCGGCTTCCAGGTCGTCGACGCGGTCGGCAGCATCTCGGACCAGCAGCAGACCGTGCGGGCGCTGGTCGCCCGCCATCTCGAGGCGAACCATGACTGAGCCGGATCGGCCGCCCGTCGAGACCCCCGCCGCGCAGCCGGGCACCTACTACGGCCGCGGCCTTCCGTACCTCTCGATCGACAACTGCCCCGGGAAGATCATTGCCATCGAGGGGACCGACGGCGTCGGCCGGTCCACGCAGATCAAGCTGCTGCGCGAGTGGCTGGAGGTGCTCGGCTACGGCGTGATCGAGACCGGCTGGACGCGCTCCATCCTGATGCGCCCGACGATCGACCTGGCCAAGGCCAGCAACACGCTGAACAAGCTGACCTTCGTGCTGCTCTACGCAACCGACTTCGCCGACCGTCTCGAGAAGGAGATCATCCCGGCGCTCAAGGCCGGGTTCATCGTGCTGGCCGACCGGTACATCTTCACGGCGATCGCCCGCGCGCGCGTCCGAGGCGTCGACGCGGCGTGGCTCAGGAGCCTCTACGGCTTCGCGATCATTCCGCACCTGGTCTTCTACATGAAGCCGGACGTCGACACGCTCACCGGCCGCGTGCTGGAGTCGCGCGGCATGGACTTCTGGGAATCGGGCATGGACCTGAAGCTCGGCGACGACATCTACGACAGCTTCAGGACCTACCAGCGGCAGTTGTTGCGCGAGTACGCGGCCATGGCCGACGAGTTCAGTTTCCGCGTGCTCGACGCGCGCCAGCCGGTCGATCGCATCCAGGCGGAGCTGCGCCGGCAGATCGCCCGGTTCCTCGGCAAGGCCGAGCAGGCCTGACCTGCCCGTCCGCTTCTGGCCGGCGAGACACCGGCCCGTCCACCAGCGGTCGATGGTCACCATGGTGCCGGTGTGACAGTGCGGACAGATGCGCGGACTGCGTCCGGTCAGGGCGTGAATCCGCTCGTCGGTCGTGCGTGTGGGGGCCGGGGCTGGAACGGGCGCGGCGTGGAGCAGGCGCCGGCACCGGGCCAGGCGGGACTGCTTCGTGCGGTTGGCGAGGAAGCCGACGTGCCGGATGCGCAGGAAGCGTGGCGGCAGCACGTGCAGGAGGAAGCGGTCGATGAAGGACTCGGCGGGCACGGTGAGTGTGCGGACCACGCCGCCGTGCTGTCGGTCTCGATACGTGAACGACACGTGCCCGTCGGCGATCGCGGTGAGTCGATGGTTGGAGAGGGCCACGCGGTGGGTGCAGCGGGCGAGGTAGTCGAGGACGGTGGCGGGGCCGCCCAACGGGGGCTTGACGACAGAGTTCACCGCCGGCGCGGCGCTCTCGGCCTCTCCTGCGGCGGCCGCAGGGACGCTGGTCATCGGGGCCCGTGACCGCGCTGGCGGCTGCCCTGCCCGGGGCGAGCCACGACATGGTGCTGATTCCCACCTGCACGCCGACGCGCGCCGAGGGGCGCGATGTCAGCCTCGATCGCGTGTCCCCGGGCGCCATCAACGTGTGCCTGCAGGAGCACGTCGCGCTGTTCCGGAAGACCACGCGGTTCCCGAACCGGCTCCTCGACGCGGCCCCGCTCCTGGGGCTGGCCACCCGGCGGGGCGCTGGCACCCATCTGTGTGCTCCCCGGCCTTCCTCATCGCCAGCCGGGCCTGGTGGAGATCCCACGATGCCTGCAGGCTCATCCAGAACTCGGGGGACATGTTGAAGAGCGCCGCCAGCCGCAATGCCGTATCAGCCGTGATGGTACGGCGGCCGCGGACGATCTCGTTGAGCCGGTTCAGCGGAATGTCCATGCGCCGGGCGGCTTCCACCTGCGTCAGGGCTCCCGGCCCGAGAAACTCCTCGAGCAGAATCTCCCCCGGAGGAATGCCAGCTGAGCCCGAACCAGGGCGCCGACGGCTTCAGGGGTCCGGAGTGGCCGAGGCGGGGCTGGCGCCATGGGGCGTGCGGGTGCACAATGGAACAGGCTGGCGGAAGTCGGCAGGAACCGTGGAGAGGTCACATGTCTAGGCGGTCAACGCTGGACGAGGAATGCCGCGTTCACGGCGTGCTGGCGCTGTACTTGTTCGGCTCCCGGGCGACAGACGGGATGCGGGCACTTCGAGGCGAGGCCGTGGACCGCGCGGGATCGGATTTGGATGTCGGCATCGTGTTTCCTGGTCGTGACACCGACATCGCGACGCTCCCGTCTCTGCAGGTGGCCCTCGAGGACGCGTGTGCGCCGTTGCGAATCGACCTCGTGCCGTTGCAACGCGTAGATGCGCTCTTCCAGCTCGCCGCCGTAGATGGCGAGCGGGTGTTCGCTGCGGACGTGGACCGGGCCGATCTCTACGAGCTGGTCGTGTTGCGGAAGGCGGCGGAGTTGCTGCCCCTCCAACGTGCGATCGAGCGCGATCGTTTCGGGGTTGCGACATCATGACGCCTGGCCGCGTGAACCTCAAGATCGTGTCCGATCGTTTGGACCTGGCCCGCCGCTATCTGGCCGACCTCGAAGCCCTGAAGGCGCTGGGCGCGGACGTGTTCGGGGGCGACCGGCGGAACCCGGCGGCGGCGGAATCGTTCCTGCGTCGGACGATCGAAGCCCTCTTCGACGCCGCTCGGCACCTGCTCGGGAAGGGCCATGGTCTGGCAGGCCTGGAGTACCGAGACGTGGCCCGACTGGCGCGCGAGCGGGGATTGGTTGCTGACGCGGCGCTCACCCCTCGCCTGGTCCAGATCGCCGGCTTCCGCAATCGCCTCACGCACTACTACGACGAGGTGACGCCGGACGAGCTCTTCCATGTCCTGGAGTCCGACCTGGGGGACCTCGAAGCGTTTGCCCGCGAACTCGAGGCCGCCGCCTCGCGCCTTGCCTGAAGCACCAAGGGCCACGCGGGTAGTCGAGCGGCCCTTGCGAGACGAAGTCGAGCGCCGAGCCGCGCTGCCCGGCGGAGCGCCACGGGCGAGCACCGCCATGCCGCCGATGATCAGCGACGGCCTGTCAACCGTCCGGAACGCCGATGCGAGCGCGGCGAGCGCCAGCGGGATGGCATGGTCCGGGGGACCGAGGAGGAGCAGAAGAAACATGCCGCGCGGGTGTCGACGACCGATCCCGACGCCCGCGTGATGAAGATGGGGGACGGCGGCTTTCGGCCCGCCTACAACATCGAGTTCGCGACCGATGTGGAGCGCCGCGTGATTGTGGGGGTGGCGGTTACCAATGTCGGGAGCGATAAGGCACAGTTGACCCCATCCTCCCCGCGTCGCCGACCCGAGGCACGGCAGGGTCTGGCCCAGGAAGCACTTCTCCTCGTCGATCTCGATCTCGTGCGGCCGGCGGAAGCCGGAGAGCAGCAGCTTGTCGGGCCGCGTGTCCTTGCGCGGGCAGGTGTCGCACACCGCCCGGTCGGGCGCCAGCACGGCGCCGCGCGGCGGCAGCGTGCCCGACAGGACCGCCTTCACGGCGTCGGCGAGCAACTCCGGCGTGGGCGGGCAGCCGGGGATCGCCTCGACGTCCTTGCGCTTGAAGTCGAGCGCGACGGGCCAGAACACGATGTCCACGGCCGCGGCCACGTCGAGGATGGCGTCGTTCAGATCGACGACGGTCTCTTTGCAGCCGCCGCAGGATTCGCACCAGTAGAAGGCGACTTTCGGTTTCGCGGTGGTCATAGCGGCGCCACCTCCCCGGCGAACTGCTCGGGCGGCGCCGCGAGCACCAGTGGCCCCAGCGTGCGCACCTGTTCCACCATCTCGTTGATGACGCTGCGCACCTTGTCACCCTCCGACGCCGAGATCCACTCCAGGCGGAAGCGCGCGTCATCGATCCCCGGTTCGGGCAGGATGCGCCGGAGCAGCCGCGTGCGCCGCAACGCCTTGTCGTTGCCTTCGTGGTAGTGGCAGTCGCCGGGGTGGCACCCGCCGATGAGGACGCCGTCGGCCCCCTTGGAGAACGCGTCGAGGACGAACTGCGGATCGACGCGGCCGGAGCACATGACGCGGATGACGCGCACGTTGGGCGCGTACTTCATCCGCGAGATGCCCGCCAGGTCCGCGGCGGTATAGGCGCACCAGTTGCAAAAGAAGGCGACGATCCTCGGCTCGAACGAGCCGGGCGAAGAAGCATCGCCCGCGGTCACGTCAGACATCTCGTGACTCCTTGCGGGAGTATCTCGATGAGGACGGGGGAGACAGACGCACGGCCAGGAACGGGCCAGTCGTCCGGTTTGCGGGTGCGACCCGTGACGAGAGGGCCGGGAAGGAGCCGGTGCAGCCGTTTGCACCGATCCGGCCCCGGGGGCGGGTCAACGCGGGTGACCCCGCGCTTGGGGGGCGATCGTACCGATACTCTTGCAGCAGGACCGGCCTTCCTGCCTCCGCGCGTTCCGCGCTACGGCGGGGCCTCGCCGTAGTTCCTGACTATGCCAGGAACGAAAGCGGGCAGGTCCGCCGTCCTCGCCGGGCCTTCAGGCCCGGCGCTCGGCCAGGGTCCTCTCGAGCCAGTCGAACCACGCCCGGAGGCCGGGCGCGCCGACGCAGCTCGTCTCGATGATCTCGATGTCCGGCTTCACGCGCTGCGCGTCGGCACGCGCGGCCGCCAGATCGAACTTCGTGTAGGGCAGCAGGTCCACCTTGTGCAGCAGCATCAGTCGTGCGCGGCTGAAGATCGACGGGTACTTCAGCGGCTTGTCGTCGCCCTCCGGCACCGACAGCATGACGATCTTCATTGCCTCGCCGAGATCGTAGGCGGCGGGGCAGACGAGGTTGCCGACGTTCTCGATGAAGAGCAGGTCCAGCCCGTCCAGCGAGACGTCCGACAGGGCCCGCTGCACCATCCTCGCGTCCAGGTGGCAGGTGCCGCCCGTCGTGATCTGGCGCGCCGGGAAGCCGAACCGCGCCAGGCGCGCGGCGTCGCGCTCGGTCTGGATGTCGCCGGTGAGGACGGCCACCTTGTGCGGGCCGCCGACCAGCGCCTGCAGCGTGTGCTCGAGCAGGCTGGTCTTGCCGGCGCCCGGCGAGGCGATCACGTTCAGGCAGAGAATGCCGCGACGCTCGAACTCCGCGCGAAGCTCCGCGGCCAGCCGGTCGTTCTCCTTCAGCACGTTCTCGCGGACTTCGACCCGTTCCATCACTCCAGCTCCAGGTAGGTCATCTGCAGCTCGTCACCCGCCACGGCCCGTGTGGACGCGCCACAGTCGGGGCAGACCAGCGTGAACTCGACGACGGCGGCGTCGCGCCCGCAGGCCTCGCAGTGCTGGCGGAGCGGGACGCGCTCGATGTCGAGAACGGCGTCGCGGAACTCGGTCTCGCGGACGATCACCTCGAAGGAGAACTGGAGCGCATCGGGCTCGACGCCGGAGAGCTCGCCGACGCGAATCCCGACCTTCGTCACGCGCGCGCCGGGATGGGCCCCGGCCTGGGCGCGGACCGATTCGAGAAGCGACTGGGCGATGCTCAACTCGTGCACGGCGCACCCGCGGGCCGGACGGCCAGTTTGTGAAAGGTTTCACGCGGCCGCAGCCATCCCCGGCCCGGAACCATCCACAGCAAGTGCACTGCCGGGGCAAGGGAGGCGCGTCTCGGCAGCCAGACAGGGGCGCCGGGGACACCGTCCCAAGCGGCCTAAGGGTATCGAGCCGGCCTCGTGCCTGTCAAGGCGAGCCGCGCCGGAGCCAGGGCGTCGCGCCACTGGCGGTCCGACACCTCGCCGCTCTTGCGGTACCACTCGAGCTTCTGCAGCACTGCGTCCTCCGGCGTCAGCAGCCACAACTGCGCCGGGGGATCCTCTGAGACGCTGACCAGGCGGCGTCGCTCCAGTTGCTGCTGAAAGAACGGAGTCTGGGGGGGGACGAAGATGTCGACCTTGCGCGCCGATGGCAGGTGGATGATGTTGAACGACGACCGGTGTTCGACCGCGCGCCGTACTGCCCGCTCGTCAACGTAGAAGTCGGCGCCCAGCGCTTCCAGCAACGGCGGCACCTGTTCCGCAGCCAGGCTCGTCACGATATCGACGTCTTCGGTGGAGCGGGGCTCACCGAAGACGGAACTGGCCAGCGAGCCCGCGACCACGCAGGGAATGCCGACCCCTTCGAGCAGGGCCACTACGCGCTAGACATCTTCCAGGGCCAAGAGCGTGACGATTGAAGCAAGTTTCACGCGACCGCCCTGGAATCTGTCTTAGGCCCCTTCGGGGCTCACCGCCCGACTGACGGTGGCCTTGGAAGATGTCGTCGCCCCGCGTTTCGCGGGGCCAGCCAACAACGCTCCCAGCAAAGCGGCGTGAACCGCCATCGCGCTGGGCGGTTTGAGGCAACGCTTCGCTGGCAGCCCGTGGCGGAAGTCGCGCACAAGCTGCTAGTAGCGCGACGGGATCAGTGAACTCCATGGGGCGTACCCTCCATCCGTCGCGACGGGTGTCGAGGACCCGGGACAGGGTCTCACGATCGAGCCGGCGTGACGCCAGGTGCTCGAACCGCTGGTCGGCACTGGCCTCAGGATGGCGCACCGCGATGCCGGCCAGCGCGAGTTGCTGGACCGCGAGGGAGTCCCCGGCGATTCTGGCGGCCTTCTGTGTCGGGGTCATGACGCGGTAGGCCTGCACCAGGCGCCGGTCGACCTCCGGGTCGGTGTCGTCCGCCTGCGACCGATACCGGGTTCTGCCGGGAAGCGTCACCGGGCAAGTGTAGCACCCGGGCCGCGGCCCGCGTAACGGCGGAGCATCCGGTCGCTGGTGGGAATCGATGACACACCTTGCCGGTGTCCGCCCTGTCGGCCGCGCGCACGTGTTCGCACGCGCGCCAGTCGTCAGAGCAGGCGCAGGAACTCGTCGATGGTCACGTCGATCTGCTTGAGGAGCTTTCGCAGCAAACCGGGTCCGATGCGAGCAGCACCGTGAAGCGGAACCGGAACCGTGCGACGGTCTCTCTTTCTCACGAGCACCGGGTGCTTGCCGTGACGTTCGACGACAAATCCGACGCGCTCGGCGGCCCGGAGGAAGCGGTCGCCGGTGACGTCGCGAGGCCGCTTGACGCTCACACCGCGATCTCGAGTCGCGAGACCGTTCCCTCATCCTCCCGCGGGATGGCCCATCGGTGGGCACGACGGGCCTCGATGTAGCTGTCGATGGCCGCTCGGAGTGCCCGAAGGGCCGCCGGCCGGGAACGGCCCTGAGCCGAGCGCCGGCGCGCTGGCCACGAACCACCCGTCCTCGTCTTTTTCGAATACCACGGTATAGCGTAGTCGCATCGGTATTGAGTTTAGCACGCTGCCCGTTCGAGCATAGTCGCGGACATTGCGCGTGGCCACGACGAACCCGTGCACTCTGGCGGTTGCCGCCAGCAGGCCGTCAATGACTGGTGTGCTGCGTGGAGCGTTCAAGCGGCCCCACTCCTCCGCCACGACGTGATCGACTGGGAGAATCCGATCGGCGCAGGTGGACACGACCTCCGCCAGCCATTCGTCCAAGGCCAGGGCAGCAGGCAGGTTGCGTCGTCGCAGTCGCTTCAATGGGGCCCGCCTTCGCACTGCCACGCGGAGATCGCTTCGGCGTGGAACCCGCGGTCGCATGACCGCGGAGACTGACGACCCTACACGATGCGGTATCGATCGGGCATGCTTCAATGGGGTCCGCCTTCGCGCTTCGACCTGGAGATCGCTTCGGCGTGGGAGCCCGCGGTCGCGTGACCGCGGAGACGCTGTTTGTCCACGTGCCGCACGCGCTGTACCGGCTGGCTTCAATGGGGCCCGCCTTCGCACTGCCACGCGGAGATCGCTTCGGCGTGGAACCCGCGGTCGCGTGACCGCGGAGACGATCTGATGGCCATCCCG
>Ga0315273_10012589_pt1 | contig 10859 bp, 6 predicted proteins | sample YL17G02_0_MG_FD_205753 | JGI IMG/M metagenome (GOLD analysis project Ga0315273, IMG submission 205753) | Sediment microbial communities from Yellowstone Lake, YNP, Wyoming, USA - YL17G02_0 | ecosystem: Environmental > Aquatic > Freshwater > Lake > Sediment | place: USA: Wyoming | collected... | reverse complement strand
GCCGCTTCTGGCGCTGTACGCGTTTCAGTTCGGCGGCCCGGACACGACCGACACCGGCCTGGCCTGTTGCAGCATCCACCAACACGCTTTTGATCGCGAGCGGCGCCTGACGGGTTCGCCGGCGATCCTGGACCGAACGCCGGCCGCCGCCCTGCCGTCCGCGCCGTGCGAATCGCGTGGCGCTGTGTCAGACACCGGTAACGGTTCTGATTTGTGACGGCATCACGGTGGAAGCCGCCCAGAGGGTCCGCGCGAGGACATCCGGCCGATCTCAGAGATATGCGGTGGGGCTGAGGACATCCTACCCGACCAGGCGTCCGGTGCGCTGCCGCCCTTGCCCATGGCGGCCGAAGGTAGGATGAGGAGATAGCGTTCGACTCGACGCTATGGGCAACGGACCGCGTTGACGACGCCCTGCACTCATGAGAACCTGTTCCTTGGTGGACACCTTGATGCCTGCCTCCCCATCGATAGATCCGCTAGATCCCACGGAGGTCGAGGCGGCCCGCCCGTACCTCGCGGGACCCGGCGCGGCGCGGCTTCGCCGCACGGTGGTCCTGGCGACGGCGGCAGTCTCCATCGTGCCCCTCGTGATAATCTCCTTTCTCTACTACGACCAGTACGAGCGCTCACTCCGCACCGAGACCGTCGAGGGCGTGTCGCGCCAGGTGACCAACAACAAGCGAGCGCTGGAGTTCTTTCTCACGGAGCGACGCTCGGCGCTGAGCTTCATCGTACGGGACCGTTCGTTCACAGAGCTATGCGACGTGGAGAGGCTCTCGCGCCTCATGAAGCACATGAACGACACCTTCGCGCTGGGTTCCTTCGCCGACCTAGGTCTCATCGATGCCGACGGGAAGCAGCTCTGCTATACGGGCCCCTACGACCTCAAGGGGCGCGACTACCACGACCAAGAATGGTTCTACCGCGTGAGCCGGCGGGGCGTCTTCATCAGCGACGCCTTCCTCGGATACCGTCATTCGCCCCACTTCGCCATCGCCACCAGGCAAGAACGCGGGAGCGGCGGGTACTACATCCTGCGCGCTACCATCAACGCCGAGGTGCTTGCGGAGCAGATCCTCGCCGCCGGGCTCACCCCTGACGACGATGTGTTCCTGGTGAACAAGGACGGTGTGCTACAGTCGCCTTCGCGCCGCTACGGTGCGGTGCTGAAGAACGTCCCCATCCGCATCCCGCACGCGACCGGCGACGTCCACGTCGTTGAGCAGGAGGACGAGCAGCGCCGGCCAGTCGTCATCGGTTGTGCTCAGGTCGGCGACTCCCCGTTCGTCCTCGTCTACATCAAGCCCCACGTTCGACCGCAGAGCGCGGGCCTCTCCCTCCCACGGCTGCTCCTCTTCCTCCTGGTGAGCATCGCCTTCATCCTCGGTGTTATCCTCTGGGGGAGCCGCCAGTTCGTGGCTAGTCTGCGCGCTCACAATCTGAAGCGCGCCGAGCTGATGCACAAGGTGGAGTACGCCAATAAGCTCGCCACTATCGGCCGTCTCGCCGCAGGCGTGGCCCACGAAATCAACAACCCGCTGGCTATCATCAACGAGAAGGCCGGGCTGCTGCGAGACATCGTTGACCTCGAAGGGGAATTTCCCCGGCGCGACAAGGTGCTCGGCATCGTCGAGTCCATCATGGGATCGGTCGGGCGCTGCCGAAAGGTTACGCATCGGCTGCTGGGCTTCGCGAGGCACATGGACGTCGGGAGCGAGACCATCGCGGTAGAGGAACTGCTTAGGGAGGTCGTCAGCTTCCTCGGCAAGGAGGCCGAGTACCGCAACGTCACCATCACAGTAGAGGCGGAGCCGGGGGTGCCCAACGTGGAGAGCGACCGAGGCCAGCTCCAGCAGGTATTCCTGAACATTCTCAACAACGCCGAGGCCGCGGTGAGGGACGGTGGCCGCATCGACATCCGGGTGCGCAGCGCCGGCGAGAGGCGCGTGGCGGTGTCCATCGCGGACGATGGTATCGGCATCCCCAAAGAGAACCTGGACCGCATCTTCGAGCCCTTCTTCACGACCAGGGAGGGCTCGGGGACGGGTCTCGGGTTGTCGATCACCTACGGCATGGTCCAGAAGCTAGGCGGTGAGATCACCGTGGAGAGCGAGGCCGGCAAGGGCACGTGCTTCACGGTGATACTGCCGGTCCGGAGAGGGTAGGCCGTGGCGCTGCGAGTGTTGTTCGTGGACGACGAGGAGGAACTGGTCTCGACGGTAACCGAGCGGCTCGACCTCCGGGGGATCGACGCGACGGGCGCGGTGAGCGGCGAGGAGGCCCTGATCCTCATCGAGCAGAAGCCCTTCGATGTGGTTGTGCTCGACGTCCGCATGCCGGGTTTGGGAGGCCTCAACGTGATCAAGCGGATCAAGCAGTCGCATCCCGAGCTGGAGGTAATCCTCCTCTCCGGCCACGGCGCCAAGGAGGACGTCGAGACGGGCCTTCGCCTGGGGGCCTTTGACTACCTCCAGAAGCCTGTCGATCTGGAGAATATCATCGCGATCCTCCACCGCGCGGCTGCCAGGGGGCGAGCGTGACCGCTGCTGCCCTCAACGAGAACCGCCTTCGCGAGCAGGATTTGCTTTACTTCGGCCGCGTCCTGGCCGGGCAGTGCCACGAACTGGTCAACGCCCTCAATATCGCGCACGAGCTTTGCGGCCTGCACGAGGACATCCTCCCGCGCGCCCGCGAGGGGCACACGGGCGCCATGGAGAAGCTCGGTAGCCTGGCACGGCGCATACAGACACAGGTCGCGCGCTGCCACGCGATAGTCCGGGTCCTCAGCCGCTTCGCCCACTCAGTGGACGAGCCGCGGGCGGCGTGTGATGCCCGAGAGATCCTGGAACGAGCCGTGTTCCTCGCCGCACGCCAATCCCGCCTGCGGCAGGCCGAGTTGCAAGCCGTACTGCCCGAGGGCGATGTCCGGTTCGTGGACTGCAACCCCTTCCGGCTCCAGCAGGCGATCCATGCAGGCATCGAGCAGTTCCTTGAGGGGATCCCTGAAGGTCGCCACATCGGGGTGAGCCTCACGCTGGATCTAGCCGGCGCACTGGTAACCCTCGAGAGCGCCGATCTCCTCCCGTGCAAGGACGTTGCCGCCGGGCGGCTCGCCGAGGTTACTGCGCTGGTGCAGGCGACCGGGGGCGAGGTGCGCGAGACGCCCGAGGGCGGCGGCCGCCTGGTGTTTTTCATCCCGCATGGCCGGCGCGATGCCACATCGCCCGCTTCGGACACGCTGGCCCCCGGCGCTGGTGGAGGTAGCTGATGTCGACTGACCGAGTGCTCCTGATTGACGACGAGGTAGAGTTTGTTGAGATCCTTGCCGAGCGCTTGCGCGCCCGCGGCCTGGAGGTCGAGGTCGCCTATTCCGGCATGGACGGTGTAAAGAAGTCCCAGGTCACGAAGTTCGACGCCGTGGTGCTCGATTTCGCGATGCCGGGCATGGACGGTATCGCTACGCTCAAGGCGCTTCTCGCCGGGACTCCAGACCTCCAGGTCATACTGCTCACAGGGCAGGCGACGATCAAGACGGCCGTCGACGCCACTCGCCTCGGCGCCGTGGACATCCTTGAGAAGCCAATGGACATTACCACGCTGATGGAGAAGATCCGCGAGGCGCGCGCACGCCACGTGGCGCGGGCAGAGGAGCGCATCCGCAAGCAGATGCAGGCGGCGCCGAAACCCTGAGGGGCGGACGGCTACTGTGCCGGCACCACGGCGCGGAGCGGGCACGGTCCCTCCGCGGTGTCGCTGTGGGCCTCCCCGTGCAGGGCCTCCAGCGCCCGCGCCTGCGTCGGGAAGAACCATGCCTTGGCCCGGCCGCCGGTGGCCCGCCGCAGCATATCGGACACGTCGTCGCGAAGACCGCTGACCGCTACCCGCACTTCGCGCTCGCAGAGACGCTCGAGGAGTTTAGCCAGCTCTTCCGCGGCCTCGGGGTCGAGGAGGTCGATTGTGTGCCCGGCGAGCAGCACGTGGTGCGCCTCCGGGCGGCGCGTGAGACAGCCGGCAAGCTGCTCCTCGAATGAGCGGATCGTGGCGAAGTTGAGCGGCCCGTCGAAGCGGACCGCCACGATCCGCGGGCAGAGCGCCAGCTTGTGCCGAACGGCGTCCCGCAGTGAGCCGTCGGCATAGAGAGCCAGCTCCACCACCCGCGGGATCAGCTTACGGAAGGGGCAGTCGGGCTCGTCGAGCCCCTCGTGGGCCGCGTCGTGCAAGTCGGTGATGCCGAGGTACTCCGAGGCCACGATGGATTGCAGGCCGATGGTGTCGGCGAGGCCGCTGCGGCCGAGGGTCTCGAATACCTCGTCGGTGACACTGGCGAGCACCACGCGGTAATCGGCCTCCCGCACGGCTTCGATCAACGACACCAGGTTATCGGCCTCGCTGCGCTCCAGCCGGTCGAGAGTGCTGGCGACGAAGATCACGCTGCGGACGCTTGGCCGGCGCTTGGCCCATCGGATGAACTCCGACTGAATCCCGCGGCGGCTGCCGAGTGGCAGCGGTCCATCGAACCGTAGAACGCCGATGGCGCGGCAGACACGGAGCTGCTGGCGGCGGGCGTCGTGCAGGGTCCCGTCGGGGTGCAGCGACAGCTCGGTCAGCCGGGGCGCCAGCGGCTCCAACGGGCACTCCTCCTCCGAAGAGCCGGTGTGCGCTCGGGCGTAGACTCCGGCGATCGCGGCGGCCTGCGTCGGGTACATGCTCTCCTCGCCTACCATGCCGGCGACCTTGGTGCTCTCGAGCACCGTCCGCACCTCGTCCTTGGCGCCGCTGAAGGAGACTGCGAACCCGCCGGCGCGCAGCTTCCGCACCAAATCCCCCAGCTTCTGGGCCGCGGCCTCGTCAACGTTGCTCACCCCGTGGATGACGAGGAGTACGTGACGCAAGGTGGGGCGGTCGGCGACGCGGGTGAGAATCTCCTGCTCCAGAAAGGCGGTGTTGGCGAAGCTCAACGGAGCGTCAAAGCGGAACGCGGCGATGTGACGGCAGCAGGCAAGTCCGTGACGGTCGGCCGCGCGGAGTGAACCGTCAGGGTGCAGAGACAGCTCCACTACGGGCGGCATGGCCTGCTGGAAGGGGCAGTCGGGCTCGAGGCTCCCCGCGTGCGCGTCGGTGTAGAGTATGGTCACAGCCACGGCGCGCGTCGCGAAGAAGCGGGACGCCCCGACGCGCTCGTAGAGGCGCGACCTGCGGAGCACATCGACTACGGGATCGGGCAGACCCGAGAAGGACACTTCGTAGCCGCTGCCGCGGAGGTTGTCGACGATGTGGCGCAGGGTCTCCTCGCCCGACGCGTCGATCTCGCTGATGCCGTTGCCCGCGATGAGCACGTGCCGGAGGCCCGGCTTGTCCGCGACGCGGGCCAGGATCTCATCCTCCAGGTAGGCGACGCTCGCGAAGTTCAGCGGCCCCTCGAAGCTGATCACGGCGATGTGGCGGCAGGTGCGGAGCTCGTGGCGGCGGGCGTCACGCAAGGCACCGTCGGGGTGAGGCGCCAGCTCCACCACCGTCGGCCGCATGGTTCGGCGAAGGTACGCCCCGAGCGACAAGGCCACGCCAAGCGCGATCCCCCACTCGAGGTTGGGCGCGAACACCAGCGTGCTTGCGAAGGTCGCGACACCCACCACGCCATCGAGGCGGTTGGCGCGCCAGGCGTGCACGAAGCTCCGGAAATTCAGGAGCCTGAGCACCGCGAGCATGATGATCGCCGCCAGCACTGCCTGCGGGAGGTGGTAGAGCCAGCGGGCAAAGAAGAGTAGCACCATCAGCACCACCAGCCCCGACACGACGTTGCCGAGGCCGGTCCTGGCGCCCGCCTGGAGGGCGACCGCAGAGCGCGAGAAGGAGCCCGACACGGGGTAACTGAGCGCCATGGACCCGACGAGGTTCGCCAGGCCTTGCCCCACCAGCTCCTGGTTGGCGTCGAGCCTCTGTTTGGTGCGGGCGGCCATGGCTTTGGCGATCGAGATCGCCTCTACGAAGCCGAGCAAGGAGATGATGAGCGCTGCCGGCAGCAAGTGGAGGAGAGCGCGAAGGTCGACCTCGGGTAGCCGCAAGGCGGGCACGCCCTGTGGCACATTGCCGACGACGGCGCCACCCCCCTGAAGCCGGATCGCCGCGGGAACGAGCGGACCGCTGCCTACCTGCAACCTCCACGTCCCGCGCTCGACCGGGAGGCCGACGGGGAGCTCGTCGTGCAGGTGGAACTTCCCATCGCCGCCACGGAGCAGCCGGAACGACTGCAACTGGCTTCGCCGCCCATCGATGGCCGCGCGCGCCTCGGCGACGCACTCGGCGAGGAGTCCGGACATCTCGTGCAGTGTGAGCACAGACCGTGGCTCGGCCGGCGGCTGCACCGCGCCCAGTGAAGTCGTCAAACGAGCCACGTCCCGTGGCTCGTGGCAGCGCTGACACACGGCACCGGAGCGCGTCGCCAACTCGCTGCGCGTCATGTGACTTCCCGACTTCGTCCGCTCGAGCGAGTCCTTGAGTGCGAAAACGTCGTTGTAAGCGGTGATCGCTGCCGCCACGCGCGGCGAATCGATCGCCTCCCGCGGGACGGCCTCAGTACGCTCGAAGCCGATGGCCCACGCGAGCAGCGTCGTCGACACGGCGGCCACGAGCACGTCCGGGAATCGCGGGAGGAAGCGCTTCAAGCCAAGCATGACCACAATGGCGAGTGCCGCCATCCCGAGAGTCGGCCAATGGGTCTCGCCCAGCGCGGCGCGGACTACGCGGTAGACGGTCTCGTAATGGTGGGGCGCCTTGTGTTCGACGACGCCGAATAGCCTGGCAAGCTGCGACGTCGCGATGATCAGGGCCGCGGCGTTAGTGAAGCCGTTGACGACGGGATGGGACAGGAAGTTCACCACCATCCCGAGCCGCAGCAGCCCGAGAAAGAGCTGTACCCCGCCGGCCAGCAGTGCAAGCAGCACGGCGTAGGCCACGAACTGGTCGCTGCCGGCGGTGGCCAGTGGCTCGAGCGCCGCCGCGGTCACGAGCGACACGATCGCCACCGGACCGGTGGCGAGCTGGCGGCTGGAGCCGAACAGCGCGGCTACGATCGGCGGGAGGAATGCCGCGTAGAGGCCGTAATAGGCGGGGAGCCCGGCGAGTTGCGCATAGGCCATCGACTGCGGCACGAGCACCAACGCCACCGTGACGCCGGCGAGCAAGTCGGCGCGCAACGCGACTCTGTCGTAGTTCTTGAACCAGGTTAGGAAGGGGAAGATGCGAAGCAGTATGGCCATCGGAGGTACTCTGTCAGCCCTTCGCGCCCGCTGGCGCGCTACAGACCCTTGCGGCGACTGGGGCACGGCCTCGTGCCGTCAAATGGCACGAGCCTGGATCACGGAAATATGCTCGCGATCGGCGCTCGCCGTCAACCGGGTCGTCGATCGGAAGGCTGCCGGGAGCGGAAAGTCTCATAGGGCGCCCGAACCATCTAAACCACATCTGATATTCTATTCTATTGTTCTGCCTGTCGCGCGGCGCCTTGACGCGATCCGGGCGAACGTCCGACAGTCGGGACCATGGGTCTGACGGCTGTTGTCTCGCCCGCGAGGCAGCGACCGCGCCGGCGGCGCCCCGCGCGGCTGGCCGGCTGAAGCCAAGCAGGGAATGATCCTACCGTGGGGTGGCTCGAGCAGTGGCGCAATAGACGAGCGGAGCGAAGAGCCACGGCCTCACCGCGCCTATCGTTAGCCGCCCGCTATGATCGCTTCCGCGAGTTTCTAGCCCATAATCAGGCTGTCCTGGGCAACATCGCGCGCCTTCAGGCGAGGCTGTCGGAAGGTTATCCTCTCGAGGTAGCCGACGTCCGGTCATCCTGCGAGCAGCTCATGAGCGACGTCCAGCGGCTCGTCGAGGCGCTTGTTGCCATGTCGGACGGCCGGCACACCGAGCTGTTCCGGGCCGCGACCCTCATCGCCGAGCGTGCGGCACACAGGCTCGAGCTGCCTCCCGTCGAGCCTGGTCCCCTCGTCCTCGCCCTCGCGCTGGTCCCTGACGACGTCAATCAAGTTGGCGGCAAGGCGCTCCGTCTCGGGCGCCTCACCCGCGCGGGCTTGCCCGTGCCGCGTGGCTTCGCTGTCTCCGCGTACGCGCAGCGTTTGTTCCTGGAGCGGACCGGGCTCTCCGTGATCATCGCCGACGAGATGACGAAGACGAGCGCGGACGACATGGAGGGCTTGCAGTACGCCGGTGAGAACATCCGCAATCGCATTCTTGCCGCTGAGGTGCCGCCCGAATTGCGCGAGGCCATCGCCGAGCACGCGGCGAACCTCGGGCCCGCTGCGGCCGTGCGCTCGAGCGCGCTGTTCGAGGACGGCAGCTTCAGCTTTGCCGGTCAGTTCGAAAGCGTCCTCAACGTGCCGCGTGCCGACATCGCCTGCGCCTACAAGCACGTGCTCGCCAGCCAGTACTCACCTCGCGCCCTCTACTACTGCCGCGCCCACGGCTTTTCCCACGCGGAGATGCGGATGGCTGTCCTCGTGATGGACATGGTTGAGGCACGGGCGGCCGGCGTCCTTTACGGCGCCGATCCGTCCGGCGACGACGCCCGCGCGCACGTCATCAACGCCGTGTGGGGCCTCGGCACCCTGGCGGTTGGCGGTGGGATCGCCCCCGACATCGTGCGCGTCGATGCCACAGGGAGCGTGACGATAGAGGTCGGAGACAAGGCTCAAATGGCCGAATGCATCCCGGGAGGCGGCATCGCGGTCCGCGACACGCCCCCCGAGCAGCGCCGCGCCGCATGCCTCTCTGCGGACCAGGCCCTGGAGCTGGCGCGGCTGGCCGGCCGCGTCGAGGAGCAGTTCGCGGGAGCGCCACAGGACATCGAGTGGGGCCTCGACGCGGCCGGGAAGTTCGCGCTGCTCCAGTCTCGTCCTCTAAACGTGCTCGGGAGGACCAGTTCGCAGCCGCCGGAAGTTCAGGGCGCGCCCGTCCTCATCGACCACGCGGTCGTGGCCAGCCGCGGCGTGGCCTCTGGGCGGGTCCATCTCGTGCGCGCGGAAGGCGAGGAGGTGCCGCTCGGCTCCGTGCTCGTGGCGCGCAGCCCGTCGCTGGAATTCACGATGCAGCTTGATCTCATCCGGGCCATGGTGTGCGAGGTCGGAGCCGCCACCAGCCACCTCGCCACTGTGCTCCGCGAGGCGTCGCTGCCGGCGCTGTTTGGCGCTCGCGGCGCGTGCGAACTGCTCAAGCCTGGGGAGATCGTCACAGTGGACGCCTTCAACGGCAAAGTCTATCAGGGGCGTGTCGACGAGCTGCTCTCGGCGCCACGGCCCGATGCGAACCTTCGGCGGGAGAGCCTCGCCCACCGCCTTCTCAAGGATGTCCTCGAGGATGTGGTGCCCCTAAACCTGAGGGATCCGCGGTCCAAAGACTTCACGCCAGACCGCTGCCGGACGTTTCACGACATCGTCCGCTACGCCCACGAGATGGCGATGCGCACGATGTTCGAGGTCCCGCAGGGTAGCCTCGAGGCGAAGAGCGCGAAGCGGTTTCAGAGCAATCTGCCCCTCGACATCTGGATCATTGACCTCGGCCGCGGCCTGCGCCCGGAGGCCGCCGCCCTTCCTGTCGTGACGATCGACGACGTGCAGTCACGGCCTTTCAGGGCCTACTGGCGGGGGGTGATGGCCTCCGGCTGGGGCGGAGCGATACCCTTGAGCGTCGGTGGCTTCATGTCGGTGGTCATGAACACCGCCACCGACACGAGCTACCGCGACCGCATGGAGGAGCGAGACTTCGCGCTGCTCTCCGACTGCTACATGAACCTCGCCAACCGCCTGGGCTTCCACTTCGCCGTGATCGACTCGTTCCTCGGCCAGAGCGACGACTCCTACATCGCCCTCACCTTCTACGGCGGCGGCGCCAACCTCCCGCGCCGCGTCCGTCGCGTCGAGTTTCTATCGCTGGTGCTCCGCCACCTCGACTTCCGTCTCGAGCGGCAGAAGGACTTCCTGGCGGCGCGCATCGACGGCTATGACGCCGCCTCGCTGGAGGAGCGGCTCGACATCCTCGGTCGCCTGATGATGGCCGCCAGGCAGTTGGACATGCTCATGTACGCCGATGCTGCTGCGCGGCAGTACGCGCAGGACTTCATCACCGGTGGCTATCGCCTGTCCCTGTGATGTGAGCTTTCGGCAGCGTGCGTAATGAAAGACAGCAGCCCGCAGGCTCACGATAGCAGACGAAGGCGGAAGAGATCCGCGGATCGGGACCGACAGGTCGGCTAGGCTCGGCCCATTCCGCGGACGGGCAAGTTGACGTGTAACGACCCGTAGAAGTGGGGCCAAAGGAACGCGTTGTGGGAAGTTGACCAGTCCGACGCCGGCCGTCTGACGGTGCAGGCAGCAGCGAGGCTGCACGCCTCGGTGCGACACTGAGCGCTGGTCGACGATACGGTCCCCAAGCCGCCCGCTGGGAGGTGGCAGCCGGAAACAGAGGGCCCGGCGATGCGGGCTCCAGGTTTCCGATTCAGGGTCCTCCTGGCAAGCGGGCCTATTTTAGCGCCTATGGGAGCAATACGGGTCTTGGCGGGAAGGGACGCACGACGATCTGGTGTTCGCGGTGGCGCTGGCGTATTGGGCGGCGCGGAAGATGTACCCGCGAGAGGGGCGGGGTACTGGCGGTTCCCGGCGTGGATGGATTGCGAGAGGGAGTTCCGGAAGGGGATGGAGCGCCGGAGGGAGGGACAGGCAGGCTGGGCCTGAGCAATTCGGAATCGGGACGGTGACGGCTAAGGGTCTTGGCGATGGCCGTATTGAAGCCGTCCTTTGGAGTGCGGTTTCATTTCCCCGGCATTCTGTATGAACTCCTCGCCAGTGCGGCCGAAAGGCTGT
>Ga0315273_10012586_pt1 | contig 10860 bp, 8 predicted proteins | sample YL17G02_0_MG_FD_205753 | JGI IMG/M metagenome (GOLD analysis project Ga0315273, IMG submission 205753) | Sediment microbial communities from Yellowstone Lake, YNP, Wyoming, USA - YL17G02_0 | ecosystem: Environmental > Aquatic > Freshwater > Lake > Sediment | place: USA: Wyoming | collected... | reverse complement strand
AGATATTAGTTTCTTCATAGTATTAAAATTTCGTAACTTTTAAGGTATCCTCCTTCACTCATGTTCGTCTCGAGGACTACGACCTCGCAGACGAATATTCGTTTTGGAGGATTTGAGTCCGTATTTCCAATTTTGTTTGGAAACGGACTCATAAAAAAAATCCTAAAGCTTTTCTAAAAATTAGAAGAACCTTAGGATCCGGTTAGTATTATAGCAGAAAACTATAGGTATGTCAAGCATTCGCAAGATAAACCTATATAATGAAAAATTAATTGTTATTTATAATTTGTCATTTGACATTTAGTATAATTTAGCCATGAAAAAGGCCAGTTTTTATACTTACAGCTTCGGATGTCGAGTTAATCAGGCTGAGAAAGAAACGATTGATCGGGAGATGCAGCTTAAGGGTTTTAGCCTCGAGAATAAGGCCCCAGATATCTCAATTATTAACACCTGTGCCGTCACTCAAAAGGCTGAACGTGAGGCTAAAAATTTGATTTACAGGCTCAAAAAAGAAAATCCAAACACGCAGATTGTTATCACTGGCTGTTCAGCCACTTATTGGCAAAAGAATAATTTGTTGAAAAATCTCCCAATTGATTTACTTATCGATAATATTAATAAAAAGTTTTTAGTTAAAATTCTTCAAAAAAGGCTTTATGGCCAACCAAAATTCAACCGCGGCGGTTGTGTATCGGGTGGCATAAATAAGCTAAAACCAGTCGTTTTAGACAAATATTTAAATTCCGGAAGAGTCTTAATCAAAATTGAGGATGGTTGTCAAAGATTTTGCAGTTATTGTATTGTTCCTTATCTTCGAGGAACGCCTAAATCAGAAAGAATTAAGAATTTAGTCCGTCAGCTGGCGGATAAAAATTATGAGGGAAAAGTGAATGAAGTCATACTGACCGCAATAAACACTGAGGCTTATGGGTATGATACTGGGGAAAGATTTACAAATTTAGTCAAAACTATAATTAATAATACTAATATACCTCGAATAAGCTTTGGATCGATTCATCCGTGGAGTATTTATGACGATTTTCTTAAGTTATATAAGAAAGTTTTACCATTAAAACGTTTGGTAAATTTTTTTCATGTTCCGATTCAATCCGGTTCAAATAAAATGTTAGATTTAATGAAACGAGGCTACACTCGAGAGGAAATGATGGAAAAGCTAAATCAACTGCATAAGCTTAATCCACAAGCTCTGATCGCAACTGATATAATTGTTGGTTTTCTTGATGAAAGTGATAAAGATTTTCAAGATACAGTCAATTTTCTTGAAAAATCACCCATTTCAAAATTTCATATCTTTCGTTTTTCCAAAAGAAATAACACGGCTGCTCATTATATGGCTAAAAATTTAAAAGAGCCATCACATAACGAAAAAATGAAAAGAGCCAAACTTTTAGCGGATCTTGGTAAAAAGAAATATCGGGAATTTCTTAAAGAAAATGTTGGACGAATTTCAACAATTTTGTTTCTAAATAATAAATTTGAGGGTCATCAAGAAGCATTACTTGATAATCAGTTGCCAATATATATTAAAGTAACTGAAGCCATACAACCGCGTAGGTTGTACGAGGCTAAAATATTGGAATATAAAAAGGGTAGATTGTTTGGTAAAATTATCTAGTACTAAGCTTTTTGGACGATTAGCTCAGTTGGCTAGAGCGTTACATTGACATTGTAAAGGTCACAGGTTCAAGTCCTGTATCGTCCACTATGGATAAAAATAATTTGGATAATCTTCGGCATTCCTGCGCTCATTTGTTGGCCGCAGCCGTTATGGAATATTATCCTGAAGCAAAATTAACGCTTGGTCCGTCTATTGAAAACGGTTTTTATTATGACATTGACTTCGGGGATGACAAGTTTACCGAATCTGATTTTTCCAAGGTTGAGCAAAAAATGCACAAATTGGTTAAAAAATGGGATAAGTTTGAAAAAACCGAACTTAATGTAAATCAAGCAATAAAAGAATGGGGCAAGAATGAATACAAGCAAGATTTGATAAAAGGAATTGTTGAGAAAAAAGAAAAGATTACTATCTACAAATCCGGAGAATTTTTTGACCTGTGCCGAGGCGGCCATGTTGATAATCCAAAAGAAAGCCTAAAACATTTTAAACTTTTATCTATTGCCGGAGCTTATTGGCACGGAGACGAAAAGAATAAAATGTTGACTCGTATTTATGGAACTTGTTTTCCCACAAAGGAAGAACTAGACAAATATCTTTGGAGCATGGAAGAGGCTAAAAAAAGAGATCATAGAAAATTGGGTAAAGAATTAGATCTGTTTGTCATTAGTGAAAATATCGGTAAAGGATTGCCACTTTTGACGCCAAAAGGAACTATAATTCGAGAAGAAATTTTAAAATTAGAATATAAACTGGAAAAAGAATATGGCTTTCAACATGTAGTTACGCCCCATATTGCTAGATCCGAGATGTATAAAAAAACTGGTCATTGGCAGCATTATCGTAATGTCATGTATGCGCCATTTGGAATTGATGATGAAGAATATGTCCTTAAGCCAATGAACTGTCCTCACCATTACATGATCTATACTTCGCGACCGCGCAGTTATAAAGATTTACCGATGAGATTGTCTGAACCTGGTGTTTGTTACCGATATGAAAAAACCGGTGAACTATCAGGTTTACTTAGGGTCAGGGCTTTATCGATAGATGATAGCCATATATTAATGAGAGAGAATCAGATCGAAGATGAGTTTGAACGATGCATTGAGATGGTCAAAAAAATGTTTACGGCTTTTGAGCTAAAAGACTACTATGTCAGACTTTCACTAGGCGATCCATCTGATGTTATTAAATATATTGCTGATGAAAAAACTTGGAAAAAAGCTGGGGATAAGTTGAAAAAAATTGTTAAAGATAATCAGCTGAAATATGTAATCGCCAAAGGTGAAGCTTCCTTTTACGGACCTAAAATCGACTTTGTGGTTAAAGATTTATTGGGTCGCGAGTGGCAGATGAGCACCCTTCAACTCGATCTTTTTATGGGTAAAAAATTAAATTTGACTTATATTAATGAGACAGGCAAAGAAGAACATCCAGTAATTCTTCATCGTGGACTAACAGGATCCATTGAACGTACCTTGGCTATATTGATTGAACATTATGCCGGCGCTTTTCCATTGTGGCTTTCACCGGTTCAGGTGATAATTTTGCCAATTTCAGAAAAATTTCTTGATTATGCCAAAATAATTAAAAAACAATTGGATAAAAGTGATATAAGGAATGAAATAGATTTGGATAATAAATCGTTAGGGGCGAAAATCCGTCAATCGACCTTGCAAAAAATACCTCTTATGATTATAATTGGAGAAAAGGAAATCCAAAGTTCAAATGATAAAATCCAAAATGTTAGCGTCAGAACAAGAGAAGGTAAGGATTTAGGAATGTTGAATGTTAACAAGTTTATAAATCAAATAAAATCTCAAATTGAGAATTTTTCATAAAAGAAAGTTTACACAGCGAAAGTTTTACTTTATAAACTTCAGAATCGAAGCTCCGACACTAAGGGTGCTCGACGAAAAAGGTGAACAGTTAGGTCTGTTAAGTAAACAGGAAGCTCTAAATAAAGCGGCTGAACTTGGAGGAGATTTGGTTTTAATTGCTCCAAAAGCTGTTCCACCGGTTGCCAAGATAATTGATTTTAAGAAGTTTTTATACCAGGAAGAAAAGAAAGAAAAAGACGCAAGACGCGGGATTAAGAAAGGAGTTGTTAAGGATATAAATTTGGGTTTGTTTATCGGACGAGCTGATTTAGATCGGATGGAGAGGCGTTCAAAAGAATTTTTGAGTGAGGGACACCAGGTGAGAATTAATTTGCTGCTGAAAGGAAGAGAGAACGCTAAGCGGGATATGGCCTTTGCTTTAGTTAACAAATTTATTGTTAGTTTAGGCGAAGTCAATATTTCCAAAGAGCCGAAGCTTGAAGGAAAGATTGTAAGAGCGGTCGTGGCGAAGAAGAAATAGTTTATAAAGTTATAAAGTTCGTAAAGTTCATAAAGTAAAATGGCTAAAAATAAACCAAAAACCAGAAAATCGGCAGCAAAAAGATTTAGAGTCAGTCCGAAAGGCAAAGTCCTTAATCGTGGACAAGGATTTCGCCATTTAAGAAGTAAAAAAAATAAAAGCTGGTTGAGACGAAAAAAGAAAACCTTGGAAGTTTCAGGAAGAATGAAGAGGAAGGTTTTGATGATGCTGGGGAGGAAATAAAATTATGGTAAGAATAAAAGGTGGAGTTAGAACTAGAGCAAAGCATAAAAAGGTCTTAAAAATGGCCAAGGGTTTTTGGATGACCAGGCATAAACAGTTTAAAAAAGCTAAAGAAGCTGTCCTTCACGCCGGAGAATATGCTTTTATGGGTCGAAAACTACGAAAAAGAGACTTTAGACAATTATGGATTATGAGGATGAATGCAGCTTTAAGAGAATTGGGAATAAAATATAGCGTTTTTATAAACAAACTTAAAATAAATAAAATTGAATTAGATCGTAAAATTCTTTCCCAACTGGCTGTTGAGCATCCGGAAGTCTTCAAGAAAGTCGTTGAAAAAGCAAAATAAGATTGTCATTTATTTCTTCTTAATCTATAATTCTTATTATGATTGATGTTAAAGAAGTTAAAAATGAATTTCAAAAAGATATTGCAAATATTTCTTCTATTGGCGAAAACGCTATTCTTCACATTAAATATTTAGGCAGAAATGGTTTGATTAATCAACTCTTAGCGGAAATAAAAAATAAGCCTGATTCAGAAAAAAAGGCTTATGGTTTACAGGTTAATTTAACAAAAAAAATAATTGAAGAAGGAATTAATATAAAAACCAAGGAGCTATCTTCGAAAAAATCTAATGTTTTTTTTGATAAGACATTGCCAGGAAAGGCCTACCCAAAGGGAAGTCTACATATTGTCTCTTATGCTATTGAAGAAATCACTAAAATTTTTGAAAAAATTGGTTTTATCCGCGTTTCTTATCCTGAAGTCGATTGGGAATACGGAGCTTTTGAATCGTTGAATATACCGTCTAATCACCCGGCGCGGGACGATGTCGAGACATCTTTCATCGATGTACCCGCCCATTCGGTACTCGGTAAAATGGTCTTAACCCCTCATACTTCAAATGGCCAAAACCGCGAAATGAAAAGAGTCGGAAAACCTCCAATCAGAATGATTAACATTTCAAAATGTTACCGACCTAACTGGGACGCGATTCATACGCCGATGTTTCATCAGTTCGAGGGTCTTTGCGTTGATCAAAATATAGATATAACTAACCTAAAAGGTACACTGGATTATTTTGCTGAAGAGTATTTTGGAAAAGGCACAAAAACTCGGTTGAGACCACATCATTTTCAATTTACCGAACCATCATTTGAAGTGGATGTTACCTGCACAGTCTGCCAAGGAAAGGCAAAAATTAATGGAGTCAAATGCAAAGTATGTAAGTCTGGCTGGTTGGAACTGGGTGGTACCGGAATGGTACATCCAAATGTTCTTAAAGAAGGTGGAATCGATCCAAAAAAACATTCCGGCTGGGCCTTTGGCTTTGGTATAGAGAGAGTCATAATGATGAAATATGGACTTGATGATATTAGGAATTATTATAGTGGGGATATAAGATTTCTTGAACAGTTTTAAATATGAACATAAAAATCACTCACAACTGGTTGCTGGAATATCTCGACACTGATGCCACTCCTGATGAAATTAGGGAATATCTGTCATTATGCGGTCCATCGATTGAATCAGTAGAAAAGGCAGGGAATGACTATGTCTATGACATCGAAGTCATCTCCAACAGAATCGATTATGCTTCAGTCTTGGGAATTGCCAGGGAAGCAGCGGCTATTTTACCTATGTTTGGCAAAAAAGCTAAATTATTAAAAGATTATTTATTAAAGTCAAATGATCAACCTTTAAAATCTGAGCTTCAGCTTGAAATTCAAGACAGTAAAAATCTCTGCCCGAGAAAGTTAGCAGTTGTTATGGATGTTAAAGTTGGTCCATCTCCAGGATATATCAAAAATCGTCTGGAAGCTTGTGGAATTAGATCATTAAATAATTTAATTGATATTACTAACTATGTTATGTTGGAGACTGGTCACCCAGCCCATGTTTTTGATTACGATCGGGTAAAAACAGGAAAGATTATTGTCAGGAAGGCTAAAACTGGAGAGAAAATAACCACTTTAGATGGTAAGGAATACATTTTAAATTCTAATGATATTGTTTTTGATGACGGGACTGGCCGAATAATCGATCTTCCAGGGATTATGGGGCTCAAAAATAGTGTTGTTACTGAAAAAACAAAAAAAATTATATTTTGGATTGAAACTAACGATCCGAAAGCAATTAGACAAACATCAATAAGATTGGGAATAAGAACTGTAGCGGCGTCAATTAATGAAAAAAACCCAGATTCAGTAGCAGCCGCCTTTGCACTTTTGAAGGGTATTGAGCTCTATAAAAAAACTGCCGATGCCAAAATCATTAGTCCAATTTATGATACAAATCCCCAATCTGAAAAACGAAAATCTATCGATTTTGACTATGAAATTTTTGAAAAAAAAATTGGCATTAAAATAGAAAAAGAAATAATAGAAAAAATTCTTAAAAATTTAGGGTTTGAAATAATTTATCTTGAAAGTGGCCGCATGCAAGCTGCAGTACCATCGTGGAGAGCTAATGACATTAATATCCCAGAAGACGTAATTGAGGAAGTGGCCCGGGTTTACGGATATCAAAATATACCCTCTCATCTCCAACCTGCCGTATACGTAAAACAACCTAAAGATATGGAGAATATTTTTGTTTTTCAAAATAAAATTAAATTGTTGCTAAAACATTTAGGCCTTAATGAAGTGATAAATTATTCGATGGTTTCTAAAGATCAATTAATTAATTTTGGATTCGATCCCAAAATTCATCTTCGCCTTTCAAATACTTTATCAAAAGATATTGAATACTTAAGAACTTGTCTGACAATTTCTTTATTTAAAAACATTAAAGATAACACCGGTAAAAAAGAGGTAATGAAGCTGTTTGAAATTGGTAAAGTTTATCTGCCAAAAAACGGTGATTTACCAGATGAGGTTTATAAAATCGGCATTGCCACCAATACCGATTATTTTGATCTGAAAGGTATAATTGAGGCGATATATAAAGAACTGAATATTCTAGATCCATCCGTACCGGAAATCACCGAGAAAGATGGTGTTTTTTTGGCTGAGATTAATTTACAAAAGTTAATTAATAATAGTCGATCTTTCCCGACTTATAAACCAATCAATCCTTATGCCGTTATCAAGCTTGATAAAACTTTCGAAATTACTCCACACACAACCTACGAGGTTGTGTGTATTAAAGCCTTTCAATCAAAATTACTTCAAAAAATCGAAGTGGTGACTTTGTACAAAAATAAATTATCCTTGAGATTTTATTATTCTTCTTTAAGCCGCAATATCACAGAAGATGAAGCAAAATCAGAATTAAATAAGATTAAGGTGTTGGTGTCACATAATCCCACGGCTTATTGACTCCGAATTTTATGGTTGATTCACCCTGTTTATCTTTTTCATTAGTGGCAATAATTTGAAGTTCATAGACGTCATCTTTAGTGATTTGAATTGTTTCATCAATGTCGCGCTTATCTTCGTTCCATTCGAAACGAGTCTCTCCGTTTAATTTAATTTTTATATTTTTGATTTTATCGAAGGTGGTGATCTTAGCCTTGATATTTAATGAACCATTTGAAATGGTTGAATGATCTTCGGGATTCTTAACTGACACAATTACTGAATCGGCGGAGGCGTCGGAAGTTTCCGTTGGCGGTTTAAATTTATTGTCTCCCTGCCCAGCCGTCCAAGCATTGATCGCCTCTTGCCAGCGGTTTTTTCCGTCGGTTGAGACAGGATCGCTTTCGGTAATGACAATAAAATCCTTTTCTTCATAGTTGCCACTTTTTATTTCTACATCATTAGCAAGTTTTCCATTGGATTTGGATATTTTTATTTTTTTATAATAGGGAGAAATATCTTTTGGTTCCGTGCCATCAATATAATATTCAGCGCGTGTTGGATAACCATCTTTTGGAAGACCGCCAAGGTAACCATCAACAGTAATGGCTTTCACTTTATCTGGTTTATCCATAATGCCATCGTCATATTTTTTCAATAATTCAAGCATAATTCTATGCCAAATTGGCGAGGCGCCGGTCGCACCCGAGGCAATTTTCGGATTCATTTTACTATTATCATTATTACCTACCCAGACGCCAACCGTAATTGATTTGGTATAGCCAACCGCCCAGTTATCACGTTTATCATCAGTCGTTCCTGTTTTAACACTGACGGTTTTCCCGGGAATATTAAGATATGAATTTGGACCAAATTCATCGATTCGGGCGTTGTTATCAGACAAAATATGTGAAAGTAAAAAAGATACCTCAGAAGAGAACACTCTTGTTTCCTGAGCTCTAACTTTTTTGTAAATATTCTTGCCTTTAAAATCAGAAATATCGGTAATTGAGTTAATATCATGCTTCAGGCCACCGGTCGACAATACTGAATAAGCGGAAGTTAAATCAAGGAGGGTAGTTTCGCCACCACCCAAAGTCAGAGATAAACCAAACCTTTTCAAGTTTTCATCGTTCGGGGCAAAAGTACTTAGTCCTAGATCATTTAATTTCGTTAAAAAGTCCCGCAATCCTATTACAGCTAATAATTTAACCGCCGCAAGGTTAATCGAATTTCCTAAAGCAAATCTAAGTTGGACAGGACCGCGAAATTTGCCATCATAGTTTTCCGGAATATATTCTTTGCCGCCCTGATCAGGAAAAATTGTTTTAACGTCCATAAAAACTGTTGACGGTGTGTAGCCTTTTTCAAAAGCCAGTCCGTAAGTAAATGGTTTCATTGCGCTCCCCGGCTGACGTAGACCTAAAGCGGCGTTAAATTTTCCAAATTTCTCATCGTTAAAATCATAGGAACCTACCATGCCCAGAATCTCGCCTGTTTTGGAATCAAGAACGATAACGGCAGCATTAGTAGCGTTAAAACCTTTTAATTTCCCAATTTCTTCCTTGACAATTTTTTCGACAGTCTGCTGAACGTCCAAAGATAAAGTTGTTTTAATTTTTACACCCTGATCAATGATTTTTGAACCATATTCGTTTTCTATTTTGTCTTTAACATAAAATACGAAGTGAGGCGCTTCAATCAAAATTTTTGGTGCGCTAAATTTTATTATTTCAACTTTCTTTAGTGCAGCATTTTCCTGTTCGTGAGTTATGTATCCGTCTTCACGCATCCGGCGCAAAACATTTTTTGTCCTAGCTTTCCAAGCTTCATTTTTTCCGATAAAAGGGGAATAAAAGCTTGGGGATTGGGGTAATCCGGCCAGAATTGCTGATTCGACTAAATTCAAATCTTTGACTGACTTACCAAAATAAGCTTCGGCGGCGGTTCCGACACCCCAGTAACTGCCTCCATAGGGGGCCTCATTTAAATACATGAGTAGAATTTCATCTTTTTTATAGCGCCTTTCCACTTCAAAAGCAAGAATGATTTCCTGAATTTTTCGGGTAATAGTTTGACGATTTGTCAATAAAACATTTTTAATCAACTGCTGGGTAATTGTTGATCCACTTTGAAGGCCACGACCTAAAAACATATTAAGAACAGCCCTGATCATACCCATTTGAGAAAAACCTTTGTGAGAATAAAAATTTTTATCTTCAATCGAGATCGTAGCTTTTTTTAAATAATCGGGGATATCCTCAACGGCTACAGGTACCCTGTTCTTATCTTTATACATATCATAAAGAACTTTTCCTTCTCGGTCAAAAAATACAGTTGAATAGCCAGTTTGTTGTGATAATTTTGATGGCGAGGGCAGATCTTTGGCATACCAAGCGAAAAGTATAAACAAAAAGATAAACCCTACAAGAACTGCTCCCGTTAGAAAAAAAAGGAACTTAGCAATGAGTTTTTCTTTATCGTATTGAGACCGAAATCTCAGACGGCGAGGAATATACATAAATTTATTATAACAATTTGATACAATTTAAACTATGAAGATTTTAGGAAAAAAAATAAAAAAAGGCAGTTTGTGGAAATTGATTGTTGTTGTTTCTTCTATATTGTTGATACTGACGTCGTTTGCACCGATGTTTCTTAAGTAAATTTTAAATGACAAATGTTAAATACCTCTATTACTTCACTTCCTTCAACCAGTTCTATCACTATCCGTAAATTTAAATCTCTCGATATTAATACTTATTTCGATCTGTTTAATTATTTTCCCAGCCGTTATGAAGACTATTCTTTAATAACAAAAATAAATAAAATTCAAGTAGGGGAAATCGTTACTATTTCGGGAAAATTAATCGAATCAAAAAATCAATATACCCGTTCAAGGATTACTATTCAAAAAATACTAATTTCTGATAATACTGGAACCGTTGAGGTAATTTGGTTTAATCAACCGTATTTAATAAAACTTTTTACGATTGGACAAACCATTTCTGTATCCGGTTTAGTGAAACAGTTTGGTAGTAAGCTTACTCTTGAACCAAAAGAATATGAGGTAGGCGCGAAACGAATTCATACAGGGCGGATTGTATCCATTTATTCAGAAAAAAAAGGCTTATCATCAAGAACAATCCGCGAAAAAATCCACGCCATCCTAAACACAACCTCGGCGGTTGTGTATCGGGTGGCAGAGATGCTCCCTAATAAAATTATTTCGTTTAATAATCTTATAGATGAAGATGAGGCATATCGACAAATTCATTTCCCGGATGATTTAAATTTAGCAAATAAGGC
>Ga0315273_10012585_pt1 | contig 10860 bp, 8 predicted proteins | sample YL17G02_0_MG_FD_205753 | JGI IMG/M metagenome (GOLD analysis project Ga0315273, IMG submission 205753) | Sediment microbial communities from Yellowstone Lake, YNP, Wyoming, USA - YL17G02_0 | ecosystem: Environmental > Aquatic > Freshwater > Lake > Sediment | place: USA: Wyoming | collected... | reverse complement strand
TCGCCGGGCGCCGCATGTACGAGACCTGGTACCAGATGGACAACCTGTTGCGCTCCGGCAGCCTGGACGTGAGGCCGGCCATCTCGCACGTGATGCCGATGGAGAAGGTGGTCGAGGGCATCGAGTTGCTGCGCTCCGGCAACGCGGGCAAGATCGTGCTCGTCCCCTGGGGCCAGGAGGGGTAGGGCCACGGCAGGCGAATCTGCGTGCGGGTTTCGGCCGCGCAAGAGACGGAGCACCTGGAATGCCCCCTGGGGGTCTTCACCCGGGCGGGCTTGGAGCCAGGCGCCCTGCGGCCCCCTGGGCGGGGCACGAATGTCCGGGCAGAAATGCCGCTGCAACGTGAATCTGTCCGCCTAACTGCAACGTGATTCTGTCCGCCCTGCGGCCCTCCGGAGAGGGGGGTGGGTGGGGTCCAAGGTGTTCGGTGGTTGCCGGGGGTGTGACTCGGAGGTCAGGCGCCTCGGCGATCGTGGCTGTGGCGCGATCCTGGAGAGCCGTTTGGGTCGCTTCGCCCCGTGGACTCATGCCGGCACCGTCAAAGGTGGCTTGTAGCCGCGTCGCCATGGGTGCTCGCGCGCAGGCGTGCGAACGTTGGTGAGCTGGCCGCGCCGGTTGCGTGGGGCCGGCTTGCTGGGTGGTGGGGGCGGCGGTACGGGTACAGGCATGAAGTTCTCGAGGCAGCGTCGGCGCCCGTGACCGCCTTGGCGATAGACCAGGGTGAAGGGGGTGGCGGGCGGGGCCTGCCGGACCACGAGCTCACCCTGATGCAGCACCAGCGCGCTGCCGTCGAGGCATCGCGCACCTCGACCATGCAGCCCTGCCAGGAGCGGCCGTGCGCTCGCGGGGGCAGCTGGATCCAGCGTCCCGGGATCGAGGCGGTGTTGTCGCGCGCGACCTTGCGCCGGTAGCGGCAGGAGAGCAACCGCTCGAGCTGTGGTGGCGCGGCGCGCCAGGCGGACCCGCGTTCCCGGGCCGGCACGGCGAAGCGTGCGTTGAACTCGGCGATGAACTGCGGCAGGTACGCCTCGACCTGCGCGGAGCTGGTCAGGCCCAGCAGGCGGATTTCGGAGCTGAGCCGGTCCTGCAGCGTCTCCCACAACCGCTCGATGCGCCCCTTGGCCTGCGGGCTGTGGGCGGCGATGAAGGCGATGCCCAGTTCCTCGAGTAGTTGCCCGAACTGCGTCGGCTGCTGGCGGCCGGCGAGTTGTTCCTCGAGGGTCCAGTGGTCGTCGTTGCGGATCAGGGCCCCGAAGCGGTCGCCGTAGAACGTGAGCGGCCGGCCGTGCGGTCCCAGGACCATCCCGACCATGGTCAGATAGCCGTGCAGGTCCTCGTGCTCCCGCACCGCCAGCGCGAGGATCCTGCCGGTCGCATCGTCGATCGCGCCCACCAGCGTGAAGGCGGGGCCGCGGCCCTCGAGCCAGTCGTGCGTGCTGCCATCAATCAGCACCAGTGCCCCCTCGCGCGCTGCTCGTTCGCGCCGGCGGCGATGCTTCGGTGAGCGCCGCTTGCGCTGGGCCGGCAGGCCGGCCTCCTGGCGAATGCGCCGGACCAACTCACGCGAGAGCAGGATCTTCTCCACCCCCTGCAGCTTCTCGGTCAGGTGGCTGTCGTTGAAGCCGGCGTACTTCTCCATCATCAGGTTCACGATCCGCTGGCGCTCCTCGTTGGACGTCCGCCGGGGGGATGGCTTCCCCCGGTTCCCGTGCGCCAGGCCCTTTGCGCCCTGGTCGCGAAAGATCGCTCGCAGGCGGCGGAACTGCCGGACACTGAGGCCCATCGCCTGGGCCCCTTCCGCGTTGGTGATCCTGCCCTGCTCGGCCGCCCGGACCAGGCCGGGTCGGGATGCTTCCTTCTGGCTCATCGTGAGGTATCCCATGGGGAGGACACTTTCACGTTGCAGTTAGGCCGGACAGAATCATGTAGCAGCCACACGGTCGGGCGGAAATGTCTTGCGTCTGCAGACCCGGAAGGTCTACGTTCCACAAAGCGTCGAAGTGCTCCTCTTGGAGCTCTGTGTCCCCTCACCCCGCAGCTGGAGGAACGCCCCATGCCAAGGCTACTCCCCGTTTCCAGAAGGTCTCTGCTCGTCGCGCGGAGTGCCCTCCTCGTCGCCCTGCTCCTGCTCACTGCGGGGCAGGCCTTCGCCGACCTCGCAAAGCTCGATCCGCGCGCGCGCGTCGCGCTCGCCCAGCTTCGGGCGGGCGAACCCTCCGCCAGCATGATGGCCTATTCGCAGGCCGTGAACGAGCAGGGGGAGCTGGACGTCTTCATCGTGAGTTCGGCGTCGCGCGCCGAGCTCGAGGCGGCGGGCGCCCGCGTTCGCACGGTGGCGGGCGAGGTCTGCACCGCCTACATCCCGGTCGCTGCCGTGGAGGCTGTGGCCGCGCTGCCCAGCGTACGCTCGATCACTGGGGCGGCGCCCTGCTACGAGGAACTCGACGCGAGCGTGCCGGCCACGAACGCCACGGCGTTGCGCGGCGCCGGCCCCGCGTTCACGGGCATGAACGGTGCGGGCGTGCTCGTGGGCGATGTGGACTCCGGCATGGACTACAAGCACGGCGACTTCAAGGACGCGGCGGGCAATAGCCGCCTGGTCTCGCTCTGGGACCAGACCGACGCTGGTGGGCCGACCCCGGGCAGCTTCGCCTACGGCTCGGAATGGTTCCCCGCGGAACTCACCGCCGGCACCGCTCGCGCAGTCGATCTGAGCGGACACGGCACGCACGTGATGGGCATCATCGGCGGCGACGGCAGTCTGACCGGCGGCGCGGTGCCGGAGTACACCTACGCGGGCATGGCGCCGATGGCCGACCTCATCTTCGTCAAGACCACGATGTACTCGACCGACATCATCGACGGCGTGAACTACATCTTCGGGAAGGCCACGGCCCTCGGGAAGAACGCCGCGGTGAACCTCTCGCTGGGCTCGCAGTTCGGCCCGCACGATGGCTCGAGCCCGTTCGAGTCCGGCCTGAACGCCCTGTGCGGCCCGGGGCGCATCGTCGCCAAGTCGGCGGGGAATGACCGGGGAACGAACTTGCACGCGATGCTTTTCGCGACGGGCGCGGGGGACAGCGCCAAGCTGACCGTCGCGGGCGGCACGACGAGCGGGCGGCTGCTGGCGATCGACGGCTACTACGGCGCCAGCGACAACCTCAACGTGACCATCCGCTCGCCCGGAAACAAGTTCATCGGACCGATCACGCTGGGCAACGTCAACGCAGCCTATCCCGGGGCCACGACCGGCGTGAACGGGCGCGTCTACCTCGAGAACGGGCTCTCGCTCACCTCGCGCGGAGACCGCGAGGTCTACGTCGAGCTCACCAGCCTGGGGACGGGCGTGGGGAGCATCACCGGCATCTGGACCTTCTACTTCACCCCGGTCTCGCTGGGGGGGGACGCCCGCGTGGATCTGTGGCGCTACTACTTGTCCACGGCGTCGCTGACCGGGTCCTTCACGCTCAAGAACACGAACAGCTATCTCGTGGGCGAGCCCGGCAATGCCGACTCGGTCATCACCACGGCCTCGTGGTCCTCGAAGCGCTACTGGTACGACTGCGCGGGGCACTACCTGAACTTCACTGGCTCCGCGAACCCGGGCTACCTGTCACCCTTCTCGAGCCCCGGTCCGACGCGCGACGGCCGCCAGAAGCCGGACATCGCCGCGCCGGGCGCGGTTATCGGCTCGGCCCTCAGCCAGGATCTCAGCACGATTTGCCCCACGGGCAACTCGACTTATCTGCCGGACGGCCAGAAGCACCAGGTCATGCAGGGCACCAGCATGGCGGCGCCGCACACGACCGGCGCGGTGGCGCTGCTCATGCAGAAGTACGGCGCCATCTCGCCCGCCTGGGCCAAGGCCTATTTCCAGAACCACGCCATGGTGGACTCCTATACCGGTACGCCCTGGACGGCCGATTGGGGCTGGGGCAAACTCTGGCTTGGCGACCTGCTGGACCCGGCGGTCACGGTGACGTATCCGAACGGAGGGGAGACCCTGGTCAGCAACACCCTGGCCAACCTGACCTGGAACGCCACCGACAACGTCGCGGTGACCGCGGTTGACCTGCTGCTGTCCTGGACGGGCGCGGCCGGTCCCTACGTGCCCCTGGTGTCCGGCCTCGTCAACAGCGGGTCGTACCCCTGGACGGTCACGCTCCCCGGCGGCACCGGCTGCTTGCTCAGCGACTGCTGGCTGAAGGTCGTGGCGCACGACGCGCAGGGCAATGCCGGCTCGGACATCAGCGACGCCGTATTCACGCTCATGGACCTCGCGACTCCCACCCTGCTCAGCCGTTTCACGGCTTCGCCCGTGGCCTCCGGGATCGAACTGCGCTGGCAGTTCAGCGATCCGGGGAGCTTCGGTGCGGTGACGGTCGAGCGGACTCAGGATCTCGCTGGACCGTGGGCGGCCGTGGCCGTCGAGTTGCAGGACGAAAGCGGTGTGAACGTCGCCCTCGACCGCAGCGCGCAGAGCGGGAACACGTACTGGTACCGGATCGCCGCTTCCATGGACGGGACGCGACTCACCTTCGGTCCGATCGAAGCGACTGCGGGAGAGGTCATCGTGGACTTCGCCCTCAGCCAGCCGCTGCCGAATCCGACGTCGGGCGGCACGATGCGGGTGGGCTTCGCGGTTCCACGCGACTCCCGCGTGAGCCTGTGCCTGTACGACATGCAGGGCCGCCGCGTGGCAACGCTGGTGGACGCCATGCTTCCGGCGGGACGCCATCAGGCGATGTGGAACGGAACCGCGGGCGGGCAACTGGCGCCGGCGGGGATCTACTTCGTTCGCATGAAGGCACCGGGGGTGAATCTGACCCGGAGACTGGTTGTCACGCGGTAGGATCCCGGGAGACCCAGGACAGCCGGCGCTCCACGCGCCGGCTGTCTTCTTTCACGGCGCCCGCCTCCGACTTTGCGCTCCTTGACCGCGTCCGGACCCTTCGTTACCTTGCGAATGTCCGTTCATGCGCAAGGAGCCAGCCATGTCCACACCTGGAGTTGCAAGGCCCACCCCGTTCACCGTCTACCATCGCGCGCTCGGCGCGAAACTCGTGGAGTTCGCGGGTTTCGAGCTGCCCCTGCGCTACCGCGGCGATCTGCGCGAGCACCAGTGCGTGCGCAACGCGGTGGGTGTGTTCGACATCACCCACATGGGCGAGTACCACGTCTCGGGCCCCGGGGCGGGGGAGTTCATCCACCGCATGGTCACGAACGACGTGCTGGGCATGCAGGTCGGCCAGGCGATCTACACCGCCATGTGCCGCCCGGACGGGGGCATCGTGGACGACCTGCTCGTCTACCGCCTGCCGGACCGCTGGATGATGGTCGTGAACGGGGCCACCAACGCCAAGGACTGGGCGTGGCTGAAGGAGCAGGTGCCCCCCGGTGTCGAGCTGCGCGACATCAGCGAGGAGATGGCGCTGCTGGCCGTGCAGGGGCCGAAGGCCGAGCTCGTGCTCCGGGGCCAGGTGCCCGACGCGGCGCTCGAGCTGGGCTTCTACCGCCTGATGGAAGGAGCGGCCTTCGGCGCTCCGGCGGTCATCTCGCGCACCGGCTACACCGGCGAGGACGGCTTCGAGCTCTACTTCGCTCCCCGCCACGCCGCGCAGGTGTGGGAGGGACTGATGGCGGCGGGCCGCCCGTACGGCCTGGAGCCGGTGGGGCTCGCGGCCCGCGATTCGCTGCGGCTCGAGATGGGTTACATGCTCTACGGGAACGACATCGACGACACCACCACGCCGCTCGAGGCGGGGATCGGCTGGACGGTGAAACTGAAGAAGGACGCGTTCAACGGGCGCGAGGCCCTGCTCCGGCAGAAGGCGGCCGGGCTGGTCCGCAAGCTCGTGGGCTTCGAGCTCGACGGACGGCGGGTCGCGCGACACGACATGACGATCGAATCCGGCGGGCGCGCGGTGGGCCGGGTGACGAGTGGCACGTTCAGCCCGAGCCTCGAGCGCCCGATCGGCATGGGCTACGTGGAAAGCGCGCTGGACCGCCCGGGCGGCACCCTCGAGGTGCTGGCCGGCGGGACGCGCCTCGATGTGCGCATCGCTCCGCGGCCCTTCTGGACGCGGGGCTCGCGCCGTTCCTGAGGAGGGTGCCTTGGGCTACCCCGATGACGTCCGCTACACCGCCGAGCACGAGTGGGCCCGGCTCGAGAATGGCATCATCACCATCGGCGTCACGTCCTACGCCACCGAGCAGCTCGGCGACGTGGTGTTCGTGGAGCTGCCGGAGACCGGCACCCGGCTGGAGGCGCTCAAGACCTTCGGGGTGATCGAGGCCGTGAAGACCGTGAGCGACCTCTTCGCCCCGGTGTCCGGAGAGGTGCTCGAACGCAACGGCGCGCTCACCGACAACCCCGCGCTCGTCAACCAGGATCCGTTTGGCGAGGGCTGGATCCTGCGCCTGCGGCCGTCCGACCCGTCCGAGTACGCGAAATTGATGTCCCACGTGGATTACGAGAGGCACGTGGAGGAGCAGCACGCATGAGCTTCGTCGGGCTGACGCGTGACGAGGAGCAGCGCATGCTGAAGGAGATCGGCGTCGCGCGCTTCGAGGAGTTGCTCGCAGCGGTCCCGCAGGAGGTGCTGCTCGAACATCCGCCCCGGATCCCCGGGCCGCTCTCCGAGATCGAATTGCGCCGCCTGCTGGGCAACTGGTCCCGCGAGAATCACGCCGCGGAACTGGTCTCCTTCCAGGGTGGCGGGATCTACGATCACTGGATCCCGGCGGCGGTGGACGCGCTCGCGAGCCGCTCGGAATTCGTCACGGCCTACACGCCCTACCAGCCCGAGGTCGCCCAGGGCACGCTCACGGCCATCTTCGAGTTCCAGAGCATGATGGCGGAGCTGACGGGCTGCGACGTGGCCAACGCTTCGATGTACGACGGCGCCACCGCCACGGTCGAGGCCGCGCTGCTCGCGCGCCGGCAGACCGGGCGCAAGCGCGTGGTCGTGGCGGGGATGGTCCATCCGCACACGGTCGCTGTGCTGCGCACCTACCTGGACGCGGCCGAGGTGACGGTGGTGGAGGACTCGAGCGGGCTGGCGGCCGTGGCGGACCTGAGAGCCGCGGCTGGTCCCGACACGGCCTGCATGATCTACCAGCAGCCCAACTTCTTCGGGCTGCTGGAGGACTCCGTGGCCCTGCACGCGCTGGCCCACGACATGGGCGCGCTCGCGGTGGCGGTCTGCGATCCCATCGCGCTCGCCCTGATCGAGCCGCCTGGGCGCACCGGCGCCGACCTCGTGGTGGGCGAGGCGCAGTGCCTTGGCAACCCGATGTCCTTCGGCGGCCCGCTGCTGGGGTACTTCGCTGCGAAGCAGGCCCTGCTGCGCGGGCTGCCCGGCCGGCTCGTCGCGGAGACGGTGGACCGCCAGGGGCGCCGCGGGTTCGTGCTGACGCTGCAGACCCGCGAGCAGCACATCCGGCGGGAGAAGGCCACCTCCAACATCTGCACGAACCAGGGTCTGATGGCCCTGCGCGCCACCATCCACATGGGCCTGCTGGGCCGCCTTGGGTTGCGCGAGGTCGCGGAGTTGTGCGTCCAGAAGAGCCACCACGCCGCGCGGTTCGCCGCCGCGATCCCCGGGTACGCGCTGGAGTTCGAGGCCCCGTTCTTCCGGGAGTTCGTCCTGCGCTGCCCGGTCGAGGCGCGCCGCGTGGTCGAGGCCGGAACCGAGTTCGGGGTGAGCCCCGGGATCAACCTCGGGCGCTTCCGGCCCGAGTGGCGGGATCTGCTGCTGGTCGCCGTGACGGAACTGCGGAATGCGGATGAGATCGACCGCTGGGCGCGTACCCTGCAGAAGGCGGGAGGTGCCCGATGATCATGCCCCGTCGGCTGTTGATCGAGCAGGGCGGCGCGGGCCACCGTGGCCCGGCGCTGCCCGCCTGCGACGTGCCGAAGCGGCCGCTCGCCGAACTCCTCCCGGGCGTGGCGCTGCGGGCGGAACTGGTGTTCCCGCAGGTCAGCGAACCCGAGGTGGTGCGGCACTTCACCGAACTCTCGACGCTCAACCACCACGTGGATCGCGGCTTCTACCCGCTCGGCTCTTGCACCATGAAGCACAACCCGAAGATCGACGAGGAACTGGCCGGCCTGGCCGGTTTCGCCAAGGCGCACCCGCTGGCCGGTGACGATGCCACGCAGGGTTGCCTGCGGGCGATGGTGGAGGTGCAGCGGCTGCTGGCGGACATCACCGGGTTCGCCGCGGTCACGACGCAGCCCGCCGCGGGTGCGCACGGCGAGATGACCGGTCTGCTGCTGATACGCGCGTATCACCGGTCGCGCGGAGAGGGCGAGCAGCGCCGCCGCGTGATCGTGCCCGACTCGGCGCACGGCACGAACCCGGCGAGCGCGAGCCTGGCCGGCTACGAGACCGTGGTGATCCCCTCGGGCGCGGACGCGACCGTGGACCTGGAGGCGCTGGCGAAGGCGCTGGACGACCGCACGGCGGCGGTGATGCTGACCGTGCCGAACACGGTCGGCCTGTTCGAGCCGCGCGTGCTCGAGGTCGCACGGCTGGCGCACGCGGCCGGGGCTCAGTGCTACATGGACGGGGCCAACCTGAACGCGCTCGTGGGGCGGGTGCGACCGGGCGATCTGGGTTTCGACGTCATGCACATCAACGTGCACAAGACGTTCTCGACCCCGCACGGCGGCGGCGGTCCAGGGGCTGGACCGGTGGCCGTGGCGAAGCACCTCGAGCCGTTCCTGCCGGTGCCGGTCGCGGTGGTCCAGCAGGACGGACGCGTGCGCCTCGATTGGGATCGTCCGCGATCCATCGGCCGCGTGCACTCCTTCAACGGGAACTTCAGCGTCCTGTTGCGGGCCCTCGCCTACATGCTCACGCTCGGGCCCGAGGGCCTCGCCGAGGTCAGCCGGGTCGCCATCCTGAACGCCAACTACCTCATGCGGCGGCTGGCGAAGAGCTACGACCTGCCGAACCCGCAGCACTGCATGCACGAATTCGTGCTCTCGGGCCGCGGGCTCAGGAGGTACGGGGTGAAGACCCTCGATGTGGCGAAGCGGCTGCTGGACTTCGGTGTGCACGCGCCGACGGTGTACTTCCCGCTCATCGTCGAGGAGGCGCTCATGATCGAGCCCACCGAGACCGAGACGTTCGACCGCCTCGAGCACTTCGCCTCCGCGATGGAGCGCATCGCCGCCGAGGCGGCGGAGGACGCGGAACTGCTGCACCAGGCGCCCCACACCACGCCCGTGGGCCGGCTCGACGAGGCTCGCGCGAGCCGCGAACCGAGGCTCCGGTGGAGCGTCCCGTAGGGCCGAGACCCGCAACGCGGGAGGGAAGGGTGACTTGGGGCTGAGCGCAGGACGCGCTTTGCAGGAAGCTCGCTCCGCCGAGCCGGGCAGTATGCCGCCCGCGGGGCGTGCGGGTTCTCCAGCCGCGATGGAGTGGACCGTGAGTCCCTGGCGGGAGGATCCCGCCCGAGCGGTGTTCGCCGTGATCGCGGCGCTGCTCCTGTGGCTGCTGGCCGCGTGGCTTCTGGCGGGGGAGCGCCTGCTCTCCACGCTCATGGGCCTGGCCGTGCTCGTCGTGCTGGCGCCGGGCATGACCCCGACGCAGTGCCGCGTGGACGGCGATGGCGTCGCGCGGCGCGTGCTCTTCGTTTGGGACCGCAGGGCCTGGCCGGAGATCCGGCGGGCCCGGGTGGGCGTCGTAGGGCTCTTCGTCTCACCGTTCGCGCGGCGCAGCCGGCTCGACCGATTCCGGGGCCTGTCCCTCCCCGTGCCGCGCCGCGCAGCCGACCCCGCGCCGCTGCTCGAGGCCCTGCGGCAGGAGGTGGGGCGCCATGGCCTGTGAAACGCCCCCGCTGGCGGCCGGGGATCTGGCCCTGCTCGAGCGCGTGGCCGCGCGCGTTGTCGAGTTGCGGCTCGAGGTCCCGGCCATCCTGACGCTGGAGTCTGTGCGGCCGCTCTCGTTCGTGGCGAGCCAGGCCATGATCTTCTTCCAGCCGCTGGTGCAGGCGCTCCTGCGCTTCGAAGACTACCAGCGCTTCGCGGCGCTGGCGGAGCGCCGCGAGGCGCTCGAGGCGCTGGCCGTGCTCATCGAGCGCCGCGCCGGGGAGTCGCGGGCGGCTCGCGCGGAAGACGCAAGGAGCGGGACGGGGACCTCCGGCCGGCCCGGCGGGCGTGCCGGAAGGACGACGTGAGCGGTGCGACGCGGGTCCGCGCCGGTGCGTTGCTGGGCGCGGCGGGGACGCCGCACGCGGAACGCGGAGGTCGCCATGACGGGGGCGACGGCGTGCAACACCGTGCGGGCCTGACGGCTGCGGTCGTCCTGGCGTTGCTCCTCGCGATCCCGGCGCGTCCCCAGGTGACGGCGGTGGGCGGAGCGCCGCTGATCGTCGTGCCGGAGCCCGTGGCCGCCAAGGCTCCCTCGCCGGCGTTTGTGCCGGGGGCGTTGCAGCCTCCCCGCCCCGCCCGCGGTCTCACCTGGGAGGACGTTCCGGACGACGCCGGACGCGCAGTGAACCTTTCCTGGGAGCTCTCGCCCGACGACGATGGGATCCACGCGCTCGTTGACGGCTATCGCCTCATGCGCGCGGAGAGTCCGAGCGGGCCCTGGACGGCCGTGGACTCGGTCACCGCCCGGGTCGCGACCGGCCGGGACCAATCGGCGAGCCTGCGGCGCGACGTTCCCTACTTCTACCGCGTGGACACGCACGGCCCGGGTGGCGTTACCCCGGCCGGGAGCGTGACCGGGCCGGCTCTTGCCAGCTCGCAATGGTTCAACCATGCGCGCTGGAGCGTGCTGCTGCTGACCATGCTCTTCTTCGCTTTCGTGCTGTTCTTCGTCCAGAAGTCGCGGGATGAGGGAAGGA
>Ga0315273_10012583_pt1 | contig 10861 bp, 7 predicted proteins | sample YL17G02_0_MG_FD_205753 | JGI IMG/M metagenome (GOLD analysis project Ga0315273, IMG submission 205753) | Sediment microbial communities from Yellowstone Lake, YNP, Wyoming, USA - YL17G02_0 | ecosystem: Environmental > Aquatic > Freshwater > Lake > Sediment | place: USA: Wyoming | collected... | reverse complement strand
TCCGCTGTGCGGCAGCGACTCTCGCGGTCTGGAACCCATGGTTCGTCGAGCGGCTCTATATCGGTCACTGGGCTCTCCTGCTCGGGTATGCCGTACTGCCGTGGGCGTTGATCGCGGCCCGACAGGGCAGGAGTGGGCGCACGTCGATAGGACCGTGGATCTTGTGGGTTGCGCTGGGGTCACTGGTTCCCACCTCGGGAGTCTTGTTGGTGGTCGTGACGTTGCCGGTCCTGCTCGTCCGATCGGTGTTACCGCGAGCCCGTAAGACGTGGGCCGTTCTCGCTGCCTGCGCCCTGCAGTTGCCGTGGTTGGTCCCCGCGTTGACCAATCCGTCGGGAGTGAGCTCAGACCCGACGGGGGTGTCGGTCTTCGGACTTCGCGCCGAAGGCCCATGGGGAGCGTGGGTCTCGGCATTGGGGCTTGGAGGAATCTGGAACTCCGAGGTCGCTCCCGCAACCCGAGGCACGATCCTGGCGTTGCTTGGTCTCGTGCTGATCGGGGCCCTGGCGATTGCGGGCTGGTCCGCCCTCGTCAAGCGCGTGGGGCGATCCGTCGCCTATACCTTGACCGCATCGGGTCTCGGGGGATTGGTCATCGCCTGTGTGTCGACCACCTCGCTGGGACTCGCGACGCTGGAGTGGGCGTCGACTCACGTCGGCGGCATCGGGCTCCTCCGCGACAGTCACAAGTTGCTCGCACCACTTGCCCTGCTGGTCGCCATGAGCGCCGCCCTGGGTGCGGAGCGGCTCGTTGCTGCATTACGCGAGCCGGCGGTGCGGGGCGTCGTCATCGCCGCAGTTCTTGTCCTGCCCATCGTTGCTATGCCCGATGCAATCTGGGGTGGTACGGGTCGACTCGACGCGGTGACCTACCCCGACGACTGGTCGACGGTTCGACAACTGCTCGCGTCCGAGACAGCCCCCGGGGATGTCGTGGCGCTGCCCTGGTCGACCTTCCGATCCTTTGCTTGGAACGCACGCCGCACTCTGCTCGACCCCGCGCCCCGTGCGATGCCGAGAACAACCGTTGTCGACGACACGCTCATGGTGGCCCGAAACTCCGAGATCGTGTCCGTCAGTGGTGAAGACCCTCGTGCCGCGCGCATCGGACGCGTGGTTCGGTCGGGCGCACCTCTCGCTCCCGTCCTCAGGGAGTCGGGTGTCGGTTGGGCACTTCTTGAACGAGGTACGCCGTCGGGTCCCGGCACCGCCAACCTGACAGGACTACGGCCCGTGTTCGAAGGGAGCGAACTCGTGCTCCTCCGAGTCGACACCCCGGACGTACGCCCCGGTGCCGCGCGCGCCCGCGTTCTTGCCGTGGGTGTCGCCGACTTTCTCGCGACGATCGTCCTTCTCCCCGGGGTGTTCCTCACACTGCGAGGCGCACATCGCAGACGACAGAAGATCAGGGGGACGTGAGATCGAGCCACCTGGGGTCAGGGTGGACCACCCGGGGGAGTTCGTCCCACGCATGAAGCCGGTGAGACCGTTTCGCTGCTACGGTGGCCGCACTCGACCGACCGGAGGACCAAAATGGGTGGGCTAGTAGCAGGCATCCTCGCCGGTGTTCTGGGTGGAGTCATCGCGGTGGGTGCGTCAGTGGGTCTGGTGGCCTCTCAGACGTCGACGCCGGCGCCGGTGACCAAACCGTTCATTGTCTATGGGAGTACGCCGTAGACAACCCGCTCGAGCTCCACGGCGGTCGCGCGCCAGGTGAAACCCTGGGAATGCGTCCGCGCCGCCTCGCCCAGTCGGAGTCTGAGTTTATCGTCGAGCAATAATTCGCGCACCCTCGCGTGGAACTCGTCCACGTTGTCCACGAGCACGCCAGTCACGCCGTCGATGATGGACTCGGCCACTCCTCCAGCGTCACGAAATGCGACCGTCGGTGTTCCGACGGCTCCGGCTTCCAGGATCGCCAGCCCCCACCCCTCCTTGATCGAGGGCAGCACGGCAAGAGTGCTGCGGGCCAGCACATCCGACTTCTCTTGCTCCGACACGTAGCCGGCAATCCTCACCCGATTGGCAATACCAAGGGAGTCGGCGTACTTGCGCAGTTCCCCCGCCCAGTAACCGTGACCGATCACCTCAAGATGAAGGTCGGGCATTTCCTCAGACAATCGAGCAACCGTGTCCATCGCCAACTCGACGCGTTTGTGCGGCACCAGTCGCCCGAGCACGACCAGGGTCGGGGGAATCACGCGCGGCGGTGGGTTCGGGGGGAGGAGTTGGTCCAATCCCGAGTACACAACCTCGATGTTCTTCGATTCGACTCCGAGACCGACAAGTTCGCGCTCCGAGTTGAGCGACACGGTGACGTACTTGGCCCGCCGGTAGACCCACGGAGCCGCGGTGCTCTCCAACCACCAGCCGATGCGTGCCCGGCGCGGATCGAACACTTCCTCCCACTGCTCGCGATGCACATGATGTACCAAGGAGATGACCGGAATCCGGGTGACGAAGGGAGACCAGAACGGAACCCCGTTGTGCACGTCGATGATGACGTCGTACCTGCGCCCGGCTGCAATCGCTGAGATCAGTCCGCGGAGGTAGACGGTGTAGCGCCCGCCTCGTCGTACCAAACGTCGCCCGTCCAGGGTCTCCTCAGCGAGTGAGCCGGGGAATCGGGCCGAATGAATCGTGACGTGGTGACCCTCTGCAGCCAGATAGCTGGTCGTTCGATGCAGGAAGATCTCCGCCCCGCCGGCTTCGGGGTGGTTCTCGTCGCGCCAGGAGAGCACCAGGATGCGTAAACGCGGATTCTCGGTGCTGCTCGGCATCTTCGCACTGTAGTGACCCGGCGACACGCACGAGGTGGATCCGATTTCTTGTGTCCTGGTTGGGTTCGCCACAACGTTCCTACACTGCACTGATGCGGCCGCAGCGGTTCATCGAGTCCGGGGTTGGTCGCTCGATTCGGCTGGCCATGGGTTTCGCCGTGGAGCAGACCAACCCCGACTACTTCTACGGGCTTCTGGCTCGAGACTCTGTCCGGATGATCGCCGAGCAGGTTCCCCTCGCCGGAGCAACAGTTCTCGATGTGGGCGCCGGGCCGCGACAATTCGGTGAAACGTTCCTCGCATCTGGGTCGAACTACGTTGGCTTCGATCACGATCCGGATGCGCTTGAACCCCTCAAGCATCGTCGAGCCGCAGCACTGGTGGGCAGCGGTGAGAGTCTGCCGGTTCGGACGAACAGCGTTGACATCGCCTTCTGTAGCAACGTGTTCGAGCACGTGCTGTCCCCGGAGACTTTGTGCGATGAAGTCGTTCGCGTGGTCAAGCCCGGCGGGTTCGCCGTGGTGTCGTACACGAACTGGCTCTCGCCGTGGGGTGGCCACGAGACTTCGCCCTTCCACTATTTCGGCGGTCGGTGGGCGATCGATCGTTACACGCGGCACTACGGATTCGCTCCCAAGAACCGAGTCGATGAGACGTTGTTCCGAACGTCGGTGGCACAGGGCTTGGCCTGGGCGCGTTCGTGCGAGAAGGCGGAAATGGTTGAGGCGCGGCCGCGCTACTACCCGCGCTGGGCTCGAGCAATTCTCCGCATCCCGGCTCTGCGCGAGGTGGTGACGTGGAATCTGTGGTTGGTGCTGAAGAAGCGGTAGCCACACCACCGCTACTCGTTCGCCGACTTCGGCAGGCGATCGGTGCGCTGCTACTGGTAGCGGTTGCGTTCATGCAGTCAGGCACGAACATGGTGGCCGACACCAAGCTAGATCTGGTTGTCGCCCCAGGCCGATTCCTGGCCAGGTCTCTGCAGGCGTGGGATCCACAAGCCGCTTTCGGGCAACTGCAGAACCAGGCGTACGGCTATCTGTTCCCGATGGGTCCGTTCTTCTGGCTGGGGGAACAGGGTGGGCTTCCCGCATGGCTCATCCAAAGAACGTGGTGGTGTCTTGTTCTGCTGGTCGCGTATGCCGGGATGTTGCGCCTCGGTGCACTGTGGGGGATCGGAACATCGACGACGCGCATCGTCGGGGCTCTCGCGTATGCCTTGTCCGCCCATCTACTCGCCGCCCTGGGTTCGATCTCCATCGAGATCTGGCCGATGGCCGTCCTACCGTGGATTCTGATTCCGCTCGTACGTGTCGAGAGTGGTGTCGCTCCTCGGCGTGCCGCCTTGCTCAGCGCGCTGGCGGTGGTCTGTCTCGGCGGAGTCAACGCGGCCGCGAATCTGGCCGTTCTGGTCGTGCCCTTCGTGTACCTCCTCACCCTGCCGCGATCCCCTGGACGAACGAAATTGCGTCGCTGGTGGGTGCTCGGGGTTGCCTTGGCTTGCACATGGTGGGCGTTGCCACTGCTCGTCCTGGGTCGCTACTCCTACCCGTTCCTGGACCAGATCGAGACGGCGAGCACGACTGCCTCGGTCGGGTCGCTGCTCAACAACTCACGTGGCACGAATCAGTGGTTGGGGTTCCTCACGACCGAGACTGGCATCACCTGGCCGGCCGGCTTCTGGTGGTCGACCAGTGCCGTCGGCATCATCGCCACGACGTCGATTGCTGCGCTCGGACTCGCGGGCCTCACGTCATCGCGAATGCCACAACGACGCGTTCTCGCCCTGTGTGTCGTGATTGGCTGCCTACTCATCGGCCTCGGGTACGCCGGAAGTTCGGGGTCCCCGCTTGCGCCGGGAGTCCAGTCCCTACTCGACGGTCCCCTCGCGCCACTCCGGAACGTTCACAAGTTCGACGCCCTCATCCGACTTCCGATTGCTCTTGGGATCATGCACGGTTTGGTGAGACTCCCGGTACATGTGCAGCCCTGGGTCGCCCGATTGTTCATCGCGCCGTCAGCACAAGTGGTGAGGCGAACCACCGCCGCAGTCGTCGCTGTGGTGGTAGCAGTCGTGGGCGTGGCGGCCGCCAGCCCTGCGCTTGCAGGAGAACTGGGGGGTCGCGGTTCGTTCGAGAGGATCGAGGACGGATGGGCCCAGACGGCCGACTACCTTGGCGTGCACAGCGATCGTGGTCGCGCTCTGTTGCTTCCCGCGTCTTCATTTGCCGAGTACACGTGGGGGCGCCCACTCGATGAGCCGTTGCAGGCACTGGCGCGCAGCAACTGGGCCGTTCGCAACGCGATCCCGCTCGGCAATCCCGGATCGACGCGGTTCCTCGACGGGATCAACTCGATTCTGGAGCAAGGCCGCGGTTCGACCACCCTGGCCGGCTCGTTGGTCAGTGCCGGAATCGGATGGCTGGTGTTGCGCAATGACATCGACCCCTTTACGGGTGCAACGGCCCCGGAAGTTGTGCGAGCGACACTGCTTGGATCTCCGGGGATCTCTCGGGACAGGCAATTCGGGCCGCGCCTCACCACCGACGATGCCGAGGCGTTGGGCATCGGTCGCAGTAGCCCATCGCTGAGAACTATCGAGGTCTTCCGGGTGGATGACTATGTCCCTGGGCCGCGAGTTGTGCCGACGACTGACGTGGGGTCGGCCATCGGTGGTCCCGAGGCGCTGGCCATCGGTCGCCTCGACGCGGGTCGACCGTGGGCTCTGTCATCGAACTCGTCGGGGGAGCCGACCACGGTGGTCGCGACGGATACGTTGCGACGACGGGCGATCAACTTCGGTGCGCCAGTAGGTCGGGCTTACTCACCCACGCTCCCAGCGGACACCGATGTGCGCCGCGGCCGACCCAGGGCAGATGTGCCACCCGAACCGAGCGGGTCGACTCAAACCACGCTCACCTACGCGGGTGTGGACGGGGTCGATGCGTCGTCTTCGGCGTCAGATCCCTTTGTCAACGGCTATGTGGGACCGCAGACACGGCCGTTCTCTGCCATCGACGGTGATCTCGACACGATGTGGCAATCAGTTGCGGGTGACGCCGCGCCGACGTGGCGAGTGCAACTTGCACCACGCCGCGTGCAGGATGTGACGATCCAGTTGCCCGCAACATCAGACAACCCGGGCCTGTCTCCGATCAGGTCCGTGACGGTGTCGAGCGACAGCGCATCGGTCACGCGCGCTGTCGGTGTCAACGATCCTGCCCAAGTGGTTCGGCTTCACCTGCCAGACACGGGCGGCGCAACCACGCGTCAGGTGAGTGTGCAATTGAGTCCTGTCGATCCTGCGCGCCCAATCGGCCTTGTCGAAGTGATCGTGCCGGGTGTTTCAGCACGAGAAGTGATCCACGTCGCCGGGGACGGTGGTGATGGGGTGAGCGCCGGGCGAGCGCCGGGCCGACGACGCGCGTGCATCAAGGCCGACGCCGCAGCTTGGTCGTGCAATCCCTTGTTCCCTGCTCCGGGGGAAGAGATCGTCGCGCTGGATCGTGCCTTCGCACTGACCGACACAGCGTCGATGAGCGCGGTCACCGTCTCCGCCCGTCCCGGCGTTGCGCTGGACCGTGTGCTCGATGCGAGTTACGGATTCGTGGCGACGGCATCAAGCCGCTTGGTTGATGACCCCGCGTCGCGACCTGGTGCGGCGTTCGACTCCGACCCGAGTACGGCGTGGATCTCGGCAGCCCATGACCCGACGCCGCGACTACGTGTGACGTACGGGAGTTCCGTGACGTCCACGGGTGTGACGCTGGCCGCGACGAAGGCAACGCTGACGCGCATCGCCGGCGTTGTCGTAGCCACGGCCTCGGGCCGTCAACGTGTTGCGTTGGTCGGCGACCGACTGACCTTCGGGACCCTGACCGGAAAGGCATGGACCCTACGATTCATCCTGCGAAGTGTCGGGCCAGTTGTCGATCGGTTGCCACTGCGCATTGCGGAGATCGATCTAGGCGGCCTCACCGACAGCAGGGCGGCGATCGATACGACATGCAGCAGCGGACCGACCCTCGTCGTCGACGGAGCGACACGGCGATTGCGAGTTGACGCAGATCAAGTTGACCTCTTGTCCGGAGTTGATGTGAAAGCGTCGCCGTGTGACCCGCTGACGTTGACGGCTGGCCCCCATCACATTCGGTCGACCGATACGGCGTTGTGGCAGGTCGAATCGTGGGAACTCCGTCGACCCCGCTCCATCGCGACGCCCACGGCGTCACAAGCGGTCACGACTCTCAAGAACGAGCCCGAGAGTCGCACGTTTGTCGTCTCTGCGGGAGGCGCGCGACTGTTGATCATGCCCGAAGGTGCGAACCCTGGTTGGAGCGCGCAGATAGCGGCCCGGCAACTCACGCCCATCACGATCAACGGATGGCAACAGGCGTGGGAGATCCCAGCGTCGACGACGTCGGTAACCGTCGATGTGGTCTACGCCCCTGGTGGATGGCATCGCGCCGGACTCGCGGCTGGCCTCGCCGCACTCGCATGCCTTCTGGGCCTGCTGATCTGGACGTGGCGGCGGGACCAGGATGACCCACCAACTCAGATACAAAAGGGTCCGGCAACTGGGTCGCGAACACGGCCCACCGTGTGGACAGGACTCGGTGTCGTGGTCCTTACCACCCTGCTCGCAGGCCCCGGTGGATTCGTTGTAGGGGTCGTCGTCATTGCCGCAATTCGCTGGTTTCCTAGAAGTTGGCAGGTCGTCCGGCCTGTCAGTCTCGGCGCGCTCCTCGCCGCCGGAGTCGTCGCGGCGTTGGCCAGCACTCCGTACGGATCGACGACAACCGCGGGGTTGGTGCAACTTCTGTGCGTACCTCTGCTTGCGGTCGTGGCGACCGTTGGGTTATCAACGAGTCCGTCCGCCGACCTTTCGCAAGAGCGGGCCCTCCACGAGGAGCCATGACGCCCACGCAATGACGACTGTGACAGCGACGGTGGTCAGGCTGACCACGACGAAACCACCGCTGAATTCCCCGATGCCCATCGCGTTTATGACGCCGTGCAACACAAGTAGGTGCCACAAGAAGATCGCATATGAGATGCGGCCCAGCCAGCGCATCGGCGGAGTCGCCAACAAGCGCATGGGTGAGGTGGCTACGCTGCTGAACGCTCCAACGCCGACGATGATCAAGGCTGCAACGGCGTAGAGGACCTCCTTGCTGATCGCCTGGGCAGGTGAACCCTGCTCCAGGGACAACGGCCCGCCGAGCGTCGTCATGGTCACGACCCACAGTGCCGCTGCGAAGCCCAGCAGAGTCCCTGGGTACCGAAGCAGCGTCGACACTGACGCCGTACGGGCGTCGCCGCGCCGGGCGAGCGGTTCCGCCAGCGCGAGCAACATGCCAACCGCGAACCAGTCCAGGTGGCCGGGCAACCACTGACCGGACTTGATTCCCCATGGCAGTAAGTCGCCCGTGGCGAGGCCAGTCCACACCAACGCGATCCCGGCAAGGAGCGCCAGCCGCACCAGCGCGGCACGCAATGAGTTGTCGCACCCCCGGAAGACCCACACGCCCAGGATGGGGAGCGCGACATAGAAGGCAACTTCGGTGCAGATGCTCCACGTCTGAGTGAATCCGGGCAGCAGATCGCCGGTGTAGACCTGGGTCATCAGCACGTTGCTCGCGATCGCGCTTGTCGTGCGCGCATGATCCATGAAAACGACGACGGCGATCAGAGCAACCCAATACGCCGGGACAATGCGGACGAAGCGATGTAGGGCGTACCGGCGAACCGGTCGAGGTGGTGCGGTCCCATTCGCAGCCGCCACGTGAGGTCGTGACAGCAGGAAGCCGGACAGGCAGAAGAAGAGGGCCACTCCGAAGTCCATCCGGGCCAGCGCAGATCCAAGGGGCCCAGCGGCGTAGGTGCCGGTGAGAAACCCGGAATGGGTCAAGATGACCAGAAGCGCAGCAACGGCTCGAAGCCCGTCGAGCATCGGCAGATCGCGGACCCGTTGGGTGGCGGGTGGGCTCGCCCGGCCTTCTTGAGAGGCGCTGGGTTCCGCCGTGACGTCTCGCGGGAAGTGCTCCAACGGTGCGCCCATGGCGGTTACTGTGCCACTCTCGCAGGGACAGAGGTGACTTATGGGCGCTCGTCAGCTGGTACATGCGAAGGCTCCGCTGCGGCTCTCGTTTGCCGGCGGCGGAACCGACGTCGCGCCGTTCCCTGCCCGACTCGGTGGCGCTGTCCTGTCGGCGACGATCAGCAGGTACGCCTACGCCTCGCTTCGCGTACGCGAGGATCGACAGATCAGCGTGAAGTCGCTCGACTACGGCCTTGCGGTGCAGTTCGGCATGGACGAGCCCATCATCTTCGATGGCAACCTCGATCTACCCAAGGCGGCCGTACGCCGCATGAGCGATCGAGACCTCGGCGGTCTTGACTTGTTCCTGCACTCCGATGCGCCACCGGGAAGCGGGTTGGGTGCATCGTCGGCGATGGTCGTGGCCTTGGTAGGGCTTCTGCAGGAGCAGTGCCGGTCCACGTTGACGGACTTCGAGGTGGCGGCACTCGCCCACACCCTGGAGCGTGAGGACCTGGGCATCGCCGGCGGGCTGCAGGATCACTACGCAGCGACCTTCGGTGGTTTCAACTACATCGAGTTCCACGCTGAGCACGTGGTGGTGAATCCGCTGCGCGTATCGCCAGAAACGATCAACGAACTCGAACACAACATGCTGCTCGTCTACACCGGACGTACGCGGGTGTCGGACCAGATCATTGCTGACCAGACCGATCGACTCGTATCCGGCGACGCGGATACGCTCGACGCCTTGATCGCGCAGAAGGATCTGGCCCGTGCGATGAAGGACGCGCTTCTCCGGCGGCAGCACAATCACTTCGGCGAGTTGCTGGATGAAGCCTGGAAGCAGAAGCAGCGATTGAGCCCACGCATCACGACGCCGTACATCGACGAGGCGTACGACGCCGCGATCCAGGCCGGAGCCATCGGCGGGAAGGTGACTGGAGCGGGCGGCGGCGGTTACATGGTCTTCTACTGCGAGTTCGATCGTCGTCACACAGTCGCCGACTCACTCATCAAGTTGGGGCTCACTGTCACCGAGTTCTCGTTCGAGCCCAACGGCTTGAGCACATGGAGGACCAATGGGTAGCGCCGACATCGCGGCGCGACTCCAGGACGCCGCCGACACATTCGCGAAACTGACCGTGGCGGAGTCGGTCCACGAACTCACGCGGGCGGCGGAACTCGTGGCCGACGCGGTGCTGCACGACCGATGTCTGTTCGTGTTCGGAAACGGTGGTAGCGCGGCCGATGCCGCACATCTCGCTGCCGAACTCGTCGGACGCTGTACGACCGAGAGACGACCGCTGCCCGCAGTCGCACTCACCGAGAGTGGGTCGCTGATGACAGCGCTCGCCAATGACTACGGGTACGAGCAGGTCTTCGCACGCCAGATCGAGTCGCTCGGCAAACCCGGGGATGTCGCGATGGGATTGAGCACGTCGGGACGATCAGCGAACGTGATCGCGGGACTGCGCGCCGCACGCGATCGCGGGATGACGACCATCGGTATGACGGGTGAGGGTCGGCACGACATGTCCGAGATGGTCGACTGCCTGCTTGTCGCCCCATCGACTCAGACCCCGCGAATTCAGGAGTGTCATCACCTCTGGGCACATCTCATCGCTGAATACATCGACCTCAGGGTGGCGAAGGCGTAGCGATGACGTGGGGCGTCCTGCTCGATCGAGACGGCACGATCAACGAATCCCCACCGGCGGGTGAGTATCTCTGCGACCCCGCCCGGGTACGCCTCGCGCCGGGTGCAGCCGCGGGGATCGCCGCGCTCAATCGTGCCGGCGCGATCGTCTGCGTGGTCACCAATCAGCGCGGAATCGCCCTGGGCCTCTGCACCGGCGCGGACGTCGAATCGGTCCACGTGCGAATCCAGCAGTTGTTGGCGTCATCAGAGGCGCACATCGATGCGTGGTACGTCTGCCCCCACGATCTCGATCAGTGCCAGTGCCGGAAGCCCGGCGATGGCCTGGTGCGGCGGGCGATCGACGAGCAAGCCTTGGACCCAAGCATCTCGTGGATCGTCG
>Ga0315273_10012581_pt1 | contig 10861 bp, 12 predicted proteins | sample YL17G02_0_MG_FD_205753 | JGI IMG/M metagenome (GOLD analysis project Ga0315273, IMG submission 205753) | Sediment microbial communities from Yellowstone Lake, YNP, Wyoming, USA - YL17G02_0 | ecosystem: Environmental > Aquatic > Freshwater > Lake > Sediment | place: USA: Wyoming | collected... | reverse complement strand
CCTCTAAATTGACCTTCTCAAAGGCTTCATCCACAATCTTCACTTCCGCATCAGGAGGGGTGACTGCCGCCACATAGGGAAGGTTCAGGAAACCGAGCCTGAAGAGGAAGGCTTCCTCCTTTTTTCTTTCTCTTTCCGGTGAGATGAGAAGGATTTTCATAATCCCTTATTTAACCGATTCTAAGTCTTTAACACAACCCTCCCCTCCCCCTATCCCGCCAGGAGACTGTGTCGTAATCGCAAGCAAAGGGGGAGAGGCAGTCAGGTTCCAAAGTTTTAGGATGCGGGTCTTTTAGATTATGGGAAATTGTCACTTGTATAAAATCGAATGTTTATATACGCTTGGCACGCCTGAATCCGAACGGCTAAAGGTTACCGCCCTAAATCTTTTCCACCCGACCGCCTCTCCCCCTTTTCAAAAAGTGGGTTTTTTCATATTGCAACACAGTCTCAAGGGGGGAGGAAATTTCTGGGAGCTATTTTCAACATAATGCATTTGTATTAATCATAGTGAATCATTTCTATTCGTCCTATTCGCTGTCATTCGCTATATTCGAAATGTTTATTAAAAAACCCCTTGATTCTTGATGGCGTTTGGTTGAAAATCTAAAGCGAATGGATTGAAAGGGGGATGAAAAGATGATGCTCAAAGGAAAGGTTGCATTGGTCACAGGAGGTTCGAGAGGTCTGGGGAGAGTGGATGCCCTGGCCCTGGCGGAGGCAGGTGCGGATGTGGTCGTTGCCGATATTTTGATGGACGGAGCAGAGAAGACGGCCAAAGAGGTTCAGGCGATGGGAAGAAAATCTTTTGCGATCAAGATGGATGTGACCCGTATGGAAGAAGTGAAAGAAGGGGTTGTTCGAATCAAGAACGAATTGGGTTCCGTCGATATTCTTGTGAACAGCGCCGCCACCCTGGATCATCTCGGCCAGCTCCTGGAGCAAAGGGATAAACTCTGGGAAAGGGATCTTCGGGTCAATCTCACGGGCACGTTTAACTGCTCTCGAGCGGTCTGGCCTTATATGCAGGAGAAGAAATGGGGAAGGATCATCAATATGGCCTCTGTGGCAGGGACGCTTGGAGGATTTGGTCAGGCGAGTTACTCCACGACTAAAGCAGGGATCATCGGTTTTACTAAGACATTGGCCCTGGAAGGCGCGCGATATGGGATTACCTGCAATGTCGTGTGCCCGGGAATTATCAATTCAGAATCTTTTCAGCTTATCTCCGCCGAAATGAGAGAAAGGTTGATCAGGAAAACCGCCTTGAGAAGACCCGGAGAGCCTGAAGATGTGGCTTATGCCATTGTCTTTTTAGCCTCGGACAAAGCCAACTACATTACCGGCATTGTGCTCAATGTTTCAGGCGGGATTGAACTCTTTACTTTTTAATCCGCCAGTTGCCAAAAACAAAATCGAAACCGGGCGGGGGTACTGGAAAAGCCTTGCAGCGGCACCTTTGGGAGTCGGCTATTTGCGTTTCCAGACAAAACTGGAACTTCACGTAAAGTAAGATCCTCTGTAACCCTTAATTTTTTAAAAATCCGCAATTGCAAGGGTTTGTAAGTACCCCTGCCAGGGTTCGGTATTGCAACATCTGGGTTAATAGGGAAGATTATTTTTTAAAACACTCCAGACACATCAGTGTTTTGCCTTCAGGCGGAGCCACTTGAAGGATCACTTCTTTCCCACAACCCGCACATGCGGTTCTGTAGAATTTTGGACGGCTTGGACGGTTGGACCTTGGGCCACGCGTCCTCCCGTGTCTTTTTCTCTGCATCCCGTTCCCTTCTTTTTTTGAGACGGATCGAAATCGAAAAAATGTCTATGGGCAAAACACTTCTTTGTGAAGTGAAACGGACGCAGACATTTCATCATCCCGAGACGTTTGGCCGATCTTAATAACGGCCTCTCCCGCCGAAATTGGATCTTCCCCCACGGTCTCCACCACGGCCTCCTGACCCTCCCCGGTCTGTCCGGGGCCGCGCCTCATTCACATTCATCTGCCGGCCATTGAGTTCTTTCCCGTTGAGGTTTGTAATCGCCGTCCGGGCCTCATTTGAATCAGGCATTTCGACGAAGCCGAACCCCCGGGCTTGGCCACTATACTTATCTTTTACAATGGTGGCTGAGCTGACCTGCCCGAAGGCTGAGAAGGCTGTCTGAAGGTTTTCCTCTGAAACGTCAAATGACAAATTTCCCACATAAATGTTCATCGTCTCTCTCCTTTTATAATGAAATTTCTGAAAAGACTCGAATCTCTGATTTTGAAATCCCTGCCTGCGGCAGGCAGGTGTGTCATCAAGAGAGCCTGTAATCATTTTCCAGAGCTCTCTTAATATTCGGTAAAACTCCTTAGTTTCTCTGCCCGGCTGGGATGCCTTAACTTCCTCAAGGCTTTTTCCTCAATCTGTCGGATTCGTTCCCGTGTGACGTTAAACTCCTGTCCCACCTCCTCGAGGGTATGATCGTGTTTCTCTCCGATCCCAAACCGCATCCTCAGAATTTTTTCCTCCCGCTTATCCAGAGTGGAAAAGACGATTTGAATCTGTTTGACCAGATTGGAACTGATGGTGGCATCCTGAGGAGAAATGGATTCCTTATCTTCAATAAAATCCTCCAGACGGCTCTCCTCCTCCTCGCCGATAGGGGTTTCAAGCGAGATGGTTTTTTTACTCGCCTTCAAAATCTTCTGAATATGATGAAGAGACACCCCCATTTTCTCAGCGATCTCTTCCAGGGTCGGCTCCCTTCCCATTTCCTGAACGAGGGTTCGGGAGGTGCGGTTCAATTTGTTGATGACTTCGATCATATGGACGGGGATGCGAATGGTGCGGGCCTGATCGGCAATGGCCCGGGTGATGGCCTGACGAACCCACCACGTGGCATACGTGCCGAATTTATAGCCCCTTTGGTATTCGAACTTTTCCACTGCCCTCATTAACCCAATATTCCCTTCTTGAATCAAATCCAGAAACTGAAGCCCCCGATTCATATATCTCTTGGCTATGGAGATGACCAACCTCAGATTGGCCTTGATCAATTCGGCCTTCCCCTCTTTAACCCGGGCCTCCTCTTTCGCCATCGCCCTGAGAGCCTCTTTAAGCTGGTTTGAAGAGAGGCCACACTCTGCCTCCACCCTGCTTATTCTACGTTTGATATTCCGGACGATCCTATTCCTCTCCTCCCAATCTTTTCGTTTCAAGTCCCTCTGCTTCATTTTGGACTTTTTCATTCCCCGGATTGAAATTTCTAAGTGTCCCCCATATTTTCTTAACTCCTGCTGGGCCTTTTCCATTTGAATATTCCACTGTTTGAGTCCCTGTATGATTCTGTCAATCTGCTCTCCTCTCAAATTGATCCGTTTAAATGCGATGAGTATTTCAGCCTGTTTTTTGCTGATCTCTTCTTCCATCTTCTTTTTAGAAGATTTTTTTTTCAAGGTCCTCCATTTCTTATGAAGAAATTGAATTTTGTTTGTTTCCTTCCGAATTTTATCAATGAGGTGGAGGACCCTTCTTTTTTGAATCTTTTCTTCTTTAATATTGACCACTTCATCGTCGATTTCATTAGTGATCTCACCGACCTTTACCTTGCCGGCCCGGAGGATCTTCCCAAGAGAGATGATTTCCCTGATCGCAATGGGGCAGTTGAGAACCACACGGAGGGTTTCTTGCTGTCCGTTTTCAATCCTTTTGGCCACCTCCACTTCCCCCTCGCGGGTCAATAATGGGAATGACCCCATCTCCTTCAGGTAAATCCGGACAGGATCAATCATCTTACTGTGGAAGCCCACATATCCCGCTCCAGCCCCGTCTTCCTCTTCCGATACACGAAGGCTTTCATTCTCCAATGCGATTCCCGGAAACTCGCCCAATAGGTCAATATCCAACTCTTCGGATAGGAGGATGGGGTCTTCGTTTGGCTCCAATAGGTAAGGTTTCTCTGAACCCTGCTCTTCCAAACCTCTCTCCTTTTTCAATTCCTTTGCATCCAATTTATTCTTAATGAAACAGAGCGAAGGGTCGCGTCGGGCAAGGATGGATATCAGCGCTTTATAAAAAAAACCGCAAAGGAGTTGTTTGGAGTTCTTTGCGGTCTTTCCGCTTTGAAAAGACAATAGGCTCTTTGCAACTTGGTCTGGGCGAACTATAATCTATTCCCAACCAGATAGCAAGGAAATTTGTATCTTGTGTATCTTGTTGAAATCTCTACTTTTTAACCGGACCTGCAAGGTCTCCCGGACAGTGTCGGGTGCGGTTATCGCAGCAATAATGGATGAAGAATTGAAGGTATTGGAAGTGGCGGAAAAAACGTGGCGACTTCATCATCTCCAGACGTTCATCCATTGAAGGTTTTCCTGCCATCTCAATCAAAAAACGCATGAAGTTTTCCACATCATCGGGTTGACTTACCTTTACCCCGTTAGAAATAATGCCCCGCTGCTCCCTCCGGGCCAGAGGCCTTCCCTCCGGGGCAGAAGCCCCTCTGGGGCGGAGCCTGGGCCGGAGGCCTGTCCCGCCGATATTGGAGGCGGGGTTAGACCTGCAGCAGGCCCCGCCTATCGACTCCTACTATCAATGAAATGGAATTATCCCTCCTTAACTGAGGGATTACTCTTGATTATTTATGGGTTTTGGGTAAAGAATTCATATCAGCAGTTCATCATAGCAGAAAATTTCATACAAGGGGGAGGGAGAGGTTATGTTCGAGATTCTATTGACGCAGGAAGAGCGGAAATTGAAACAGGAGGTAAGAAGGTTCGTCAAAGAAAAGGTTCCGAGTTCTCTTATCCGGGCTATGGATGCCGATGAGGTGAGGTATCCGAAGGAGTATATTGAAAGCCTGGCATCAGAGAATCTCCTCGGCCTCCGTTTTTCAAAGGAGTGGGGAGGAAGAGGCCTTCATTGGACAGGGGAGGTGGCCGCCCTTGAAGAGATCGGCGTTCTCGGGTCGGGGATGAGCTGTCTCTACTCATTGGTAAGCATTGTGGGTGAAGCCATCCACCATTTTGGCACTCCGGAACAGAAGGGAAAATATTTAAAGCCCACCCTTGAAGGAAAGCTCTGCTGTGCGGAGGCCCTCACAGAGCCCCGGGGCGGGTCCGATTTCTTCGGCGCCACGACCCTTGCAAAAAGGGATGGAGAGCATTACATCCTCAATGGTCAGAAACGTTTCGTTGTAGGCGCCGAAGGCGCGGATTACTTTCTGGTCTATGCGAAAACCGCACCTGAAGCAGCGCCTCAAAAATCGCTGTCCTGTTTCATCGTCGAAAGGGAGATGGGCGTGGAGGTGAAGCATGTCTACGGGCTTCTTGGCTCCCGCGGAGGTGGGACAGGCCGGCTCTATTTTCGAGACACGAAGGTGCCGGCTAAAAATCTCGTAGGGCCAGAAAATGGAGGCGCTCTGGTCTTTAACCGGATGATGATTCCGGAGCGATTGACCACTGCGGCAGGGGCCCTCGGCATGGCGCGGTCCTGTCTGGAGATTGCCACACGATACAGCAACCGGAGAAAGGCCTTCGGTGAGACCATCCGGAAGTTTCAGGCGGTCAGTTTTAAGGTGGCGGATGCCATTTCGAAACTCGATGCGGCCCGGGGTCTCGTCTATGTCGCGGCAAGGCATGTGGACGAAGGCCTCGATTCGAGGCGACTGGTCTCGGAGGCGAAGAAGGTTTCAACGGAGATGCTCTGGGAGGTCGTCAATTATTCGATGCAGATCATGGGAGGGATCGGATACACGAATGTCTATCCCATCGAGCGTTTCTTCAGGGATGCGAGGTTGCAGATGATCTGGACCGGAACGAATGAGGTGATGAATCTCCTCATCCAGCATGAATTCTATAAAGAGGTTCTGGAGAAGATCGGTGAATCGAGAGATGTGGAGGGCGATGCAGGAGACCTCGAAGGAGAAGAAGAGAAGGTTTATGAATGATCGTCTCTGTATCACTGGCATTGGGGTGGTTTCATCCATTGGGATTGGCAAAGATGAATTTCTTTTATCCCTGAAGAACGGCCAATCGGGGATTACGGAGATCAAAGCCTTCGATACCCATTTCTCCCGTTCTAAAAAGGGGGGAGCGATCCGGTCTTTCCATCCAAAGGATTTCATCCCCGCGAGCAAGATCAGACGTCTCGATCGAGCCAGCCAGTTTGCCATTGCCGCATCAAAACTGGCATTGACAGATGCACAACTCTCCATAACCCAGGAGAATAGTTTTAGGGTGGGAGTGGTCCTGGGATCCGGTTTCTGTGGGCTCTCGAGTTCAGCGGAGTTTCACCGGAGCCAGGTTCTGAAAGAATTTTTAGATTTAAATCCCATGCTCTTTCCCAACACGGTCCCCAATGCCGCCTCCAGCCATGTCTCCATAGAACTTGGAATCCGGGGCGTCAATTGCACTCTGGTACAATCCTTCTGCACGGCAGAAGCCGCGATCCTCTTCGCCTGCGATCAGATTCAAAATGGAAGAGCAGATATCATTCTAACAGGAGGGGTGGATGAGCTGAGTGAGTTTCTGTTTCGTGGATTTTCCGATCTTCGTCTGTTAGCCACAGATCAAGGCCATGGGGAAAGATCCTGTCCCTATGATCGGATGAGAAATGGATTGATCCTGGGAGAAGGAGCAGGGATATTGGCGGTTGAGGCGGAGGAACACGCCCGATCAAGAGGGGCAAAAATTTACGGCCATATTTTAGGCTATAGTTTAGTGGGTGGGTCATCCAAAAGCGGCGGGTCAGAGGATATCGAACGCTCCATTCGATTGACGCTGAAAGGAAAGGAAGGGATGGAGATCGATACTATCGGCGGCGCAGGGAATTCATCTAAAATCTTGGATGCATTGGAAGCCCAAGGAATTAAGAGGACCTTTCCATCTCAGTATTCCCGGATTCCAGTCAGTTCAATCAAATCGATGACAGGCGAGGCAATCGCATCAGGCGGGATGAGAATGGTGGCCAATGTGCTTTCTATGGAGTATGGCTTTATCCCACCCACAATCAATTATCTCTTTCCAGATCCTTCTTGCGATCTCAAATTTGTCATCCATCAAAGGCTGGAGCGGGAGGTCCGGACCATTCTCCATCTGGGGATTTCGCCTGGAGAATGTTATTCTTCTATCCTGATGGGGCGCGAATGGAACCGGTAACCGGCACAGGAAATCTCATCCTCCTCTTCACGATCATCCATTTTACACTGGGCCGTTCCTTCTCTGTGCTCTTTGCCATCTTCAATCAGATGTCTGTCTTACTCTATTTTCCTTTAGCCCTGGCCTATGATTATGTCCAGATTCCCGTTTACGGGGCATTGTTAGAACAATCGAGCAAAAAATTTTTCGTCGTTCGGTGGCTCACCCACAAAACCGATAAGGTTATCTCCAGTCTGAAGGAGAGACCCCTTATGAAGAAAGTGATGTCTCTCGGAAATGTAGGACTTATCTTACTCTCTGCTCTTCCCGTCCGTGGTTTCGGAATCCTCTCGGGAAGCATTGTCAGTTTCTTACTGAAAAAGAGCAGGAGGGAGGGAACGATCCTTTTGATGACAGGTTCTTTGATAGGTATATTCATCATCATGGGGATTGCCAAAGGAGTGTTTAAAATTATAGCGCTCTTTTAAACCTAAAAGCCCCTCACCCCCACCCTCTCCCCTGAGAAGGCTGTATCGTAATAGGGGAAATTGGGCGAGATTAGAATGACTGATTTGAATGAGATTCTGCAGAGGTTGCCACATTCTTTTCCTTTTCGGATGATCGATCGAATCCTCGAGATCGAGCCGGGAAAGAGGGCTGTCGCACTCAAGAATGTGAGCATCGATGAGCCCTATCTCCAGGGCCATTTCCCCAAGGAACCCGTCATGCCGGGCATTCTCATCCTGGAGGCGCTGGCCCAGACCGGCGGCATCGCCTTTCATTCATCCTTTGAAAAGGAGGAGGAAACCATTCCTTTTCTGGCCGCCGTTGACCGGTTTCGGCTAAATAAAAGGGTGGTGCCCGGAGATCAGATCATTATGGAGGCTGAAATCCAACACATCTTTTCCAACCTGGCTAAGGTTGAAGTGCGTGCCAAGGTAGGCGAAGAGATCGTGGCTGAAGGGATGCTTGTGTTGGCAAAAACCCCCTCCTCAGCCCCCCTCTCTCATTGACAACACAATCGAGGTAACGATTAGGCCAAAAGAGGTGCGAAGCATTTTGATATAAATCTTTTAGCTAATGTTAGGCGACGTGTCTTTTCAATTCAATTGAAAGAGGTTTCTGCTCTTTTAACGCGCTGACTCTCAATATGGAGAAACCTATAATGTTCCCTTTATCATCGACTTTTTCCATCACTGCATCGTTCTCAGTCTCTTTGAAATAACCGGCTTTTCTTTCAAAGAGAACTTCAAGGTAATCTCCCTCTTTGTCGTACCAAACTTTTATCGCTTCTGCCATAGTGTTTCACCTCTCTTCATGGTGTCAGTAAAATATGCAGTTATAATAAAGAGGTCTTTACCTCTTCCTTTAACAATAACACACATGTATTTGTCTCCGACAGGCGTTTCCGAATAATACCGATAAAAAAGCTCCACCTCCGAATCTGATCTTGATCTGATAAGGATCTCAGGGTTTTGCAATGTCTCCGCTATTTTATCAATCTGACCAGACATTTCAGGATGGTCAAGCTCAATGTGTTCCAGACGCTCATCCGTCAAGCGGATATTTCTGTTGAAGAGATCTTCAAACCACTTCATATCTTTTTAAACATCCCCTCCATTTCCTTATTAAAACATGGCAGCCAACGTGAAGGCTAAAAGAAGTGCAAAACATTTGGATATCAATCTTTTAGCCGGTGTTATCTGCCGATGCAGACAGTCTTATTAAAATGATGCCCTTTGCCAATATTTACTTCTTAGTGCCCTTAGAACATGAAGTTCGTACATCATTTTATCTTTAGGAAATTCAAACTTTACTTCTTTTTCAATCTTCTTTAAGATTGCACTGGGGACATTCATCTCCCTGGCCACCTTTTGATAATCAAAATATTCTATAAGGTAATCGTTGCGTCCCGTCTCTCCTTGGCCCTTTCATCGTAATATGCACTGAGAACTGATGTGTCGAAATATAAGGTCTCTCTTTTCATCTCGATCTCTCCTTTCCATATATTTTAGCATATTATCTGCCAGTGTGGGCAAATTCTCTTAAATGAATTTTGAAAGTTTCCCCCCTTGCTTCCCTTGGTCCATATTACCTTCCGAGCCATTTGGACATCTTTTCTTCAACTTCTTCTTGGGTTAAAACACGGCCCTCCTGAATGTCCTTCAGACCATGTTCGATCTTCTCTCGGACATAGATGTGGTACTGGATGTCCTCGAATGACGCGTCGTCTGGAAGCTGGTCAAGCATCTTCCTGACTTGCTCTTTTGCTGTATTCATCTTTTACTCCTTTCAGAGGGTTTTGGCTAACTCGTTCACATCCTCATCGGGTGCGGATATACTCCCATTTCAGGGGTGATATTAGCACTGGGTGCGGATATTCTACCTCTGGCAGAATCGCCAGAAGCCTTCCACCCTTCAACTCTATTTTTACTGAAACGTCTGAGATATTAACAGCCTCATAATAATAACGACATTGTTTTATAAAATCCCTCCTAACCTCCCTTTTCCAAAGGGAGGTACAGTACCCCTGTTTAGCAAAGACGGGTATTATACAAGAGGATTTTTGTGATCCACGAAAATTCAATTCTGAGACCCTTAATAAATCTGATTCAAATCTTCCTCGCCCCCTTTATAAAGGGGGGAGATTATTAGACTTAATCGAAAAGGGATACGAAAGGTATATTCTTCCATACAAATTATCATAACCGTAAAATATGTCAATTAATTTTGGCACTCAAAAACAAACACCCCATTTTAATCTCCCTCTACGCGAGACTGTATCGTCGTTATTGTCGTTATTAAGGAAGAGAAGGAGTCCCCATTGCGGTTTTGAGAGTGCTGGTTTATGGTTATTCTTAGATGGGGTGATGAGATGAAAGATCGCATTTCAGAATCCAGAGTCATTGAAGATCGTGAACTGGCGGAATATTACAGCCTCATGGCCAAACGGTATATGAGGATTCCCTGTCAGAGGGTGCTCAGCCGGATAAAGGCCAAGGGAATCGAAAAGGGAAAAGCTCTTGATGTCGGGACCGGTCCCGGAATTTTTCCCATTTTTTTATCGAAAGCGCTCCCGGAAATTCAATTTAAAGGGATTGATCTCTCTCCGGTCATGGTCGAAATTTCCAGGAAAAATGCCATTGAAACGGGCATAAGGAGTGAAATTGATACGTTCGACGGCGCCAAACCCCGATTTTTAAATCGGGGTAATGGTTCGACAAGCCTCTCGACAGGCTCAAGGCCCAGAGTTTATCGAAGGGGTTCACCATCCCGAGCAGAGTCGAGGGAAAAGCGCCGCTCAGTATCAACCCTGAGCATACCCCGGGCGCCTGTCCTGAACGAAGTTGAAGGGTCAGACCGGGGAGTCGAATGGGTTGATTTTCAGGTGGGTTCTGCTTACTCCCTCCCCTGCGAGGACCGTTCTCTCGATCTCCTCCTCTGCATCAACACGCTTCATCATTTAGACCAGCCCGTTACGTTCTTCAATGAGGTGGCCCGAGCCTTGAAAGAAGGAGGGGGCTTTGTTATCGTTGATTTTCATAGAGATTCATCGCCCTTCCTGATCTGGGGCTTTAATGTCCTGTGGAAACTCTTTTTTAAAAGCCATCCCAAGGCAAAGGAAGGATTTCTGGAATCCATCCGATCCTCCTATACCTTGGAGGAATGTCGAAACTTTTTAAAAGAGTCCAGGCTGAAGAATTGGACTCTTTCCACCCGAACCGTGGAGATGTGGAT
>Ga0315273_10012580_pt1 | contig 10862 bp, 15 predicted proteins | sample YL17G02_0_MG_FD_205753 | JGI IMG/M metagenome (GOLD analysis project Ga0315273, IMG submission 205753) | Sediment microbial communities from Yellowstone Lake, YNP, Wyoming, USA - YL17G02_0 | ecosystem: Environmental > Aquatic > Freshwater > Lake > Sediment | place: USA: Wyoming | collected... | reverse complement strand
TACAGATTTAATCCATGGAACAGTACGAGCTCAAATGCCGGCTATTTCATAAAAAAACCGTTCAGTGAAGAATTACAGGTTAGGTTGACAATAGGTTGACAATGAATTATTCCTCGGTTTACAATGGGTTTACAATATGATTACCCGAGAAAAACTACTTGAGTTAGCCCGGCAAAACGATAAAATCGTCGCCTCTGAATTATCAACTCAATTTGCTATTTCCAGACAGTATCTGAACCGCTTAATAAATGAACTTGTGACGGCGGGTAAACTGCTTAAGGTTGGGGGAACTCGATATGCTTACTACGTGCTCCCGGAGTATGCGCGGCAACACCCGGAAATCCTACCTCTAAAATATACAAAGACATTCAAAAACGTCTCCGCTGAAGAACATAAAATTCTTTACCAGGTAGAGCAAGAATATCCTCCCGTGAAACGACTCCTGGACAATATACGCGGTATCTTTACCTATGCCTTTTCTGAAATGCTTAATAACGCAATAGAACATTCGCGATCTAAAAATATACATGTAGAAGTTGCCATACAAAACAAAATGGTGTCATTTATCGCAGAAGATTTCGGTATTGGTGTCTTTAGAAACGTTATGCAGGAAAGAAACCTCAAATCAGAACTTGAAGCTATACAAGATCTTTTGAAGGGCAAGACGACCACAAAGCCAGAAGCTCATTCAGGAGAAGGAATTTTCTTCACATCGAAGGTTGGCGATTTATTTATTCTTGATAGTTACGGATATCTGCTGATCATAAACAATGAATTACCCGATGTGTTTATTCAGAAGACAAAGAAAATAAAGAGGGGAACAAGAGTGACGTTCAAATTGGGTACATCATCGTCACTCCACCTTAATGATATTTTCAAGAAATATACGGATACCGGCACTGGAAGCGATTATGGTTTTGATAAAACCGAGGTAAGAATCAAACTCTATACGATTGCAGGTATATATATTTCCCGCTCTCAGGCGCGGCGTGTTCTTACGGGGTTAGAAAAATTCAAGGTGATTCTCTTTGATTTTGATAAAGTAGCCGTCATTGGGCAGGCATTCGCCGATGAGATATTCCGGGTATTCCAGCATAAATATCCAAATATTAAGCTCGAAACAGAAAATATGAACGAGAGCGTTAAGTTTATGGTCGAACGGGCAAAGAATGAAGCTGACGGCCGCTAATTTGAACGAAGCAGAAACTGGCCGGCCTGGCCAAACCGAAAAAATCGATTCTGCAAAAGGCCTTTAGTGGAGAATTATTATGAGCAATATTATCTTATTTGAATCCAAAAAAGTTAGGCGAGTTTGGAGCGCATCTGACCAGAAATGGTATTTTTCCATTGATGATGTCGTCGAGGCTTTAACAGATACCGTCAATGTAAAAGACTATATTAAAAAATTAAGAAAACGAGATGATGAACTCGATTCCTACTGGGGGACAAATTGTCCCCTGGTTGAAATGACTGCTGCTGATGGGAAAAAGCGCAAAATAAAAGCGGCTGAATAAGCGTGAACGAAGCTGAAACCAGAGCGGATGGGGAGCGCGCAGCGCATGCAGGCGATCAACGAATCGTACGAGGTCCTTTCCAATCCGTGGAGAAAGGCGTGGTGTTATAGTGACTACCAGCAGAAATTGGCCGGCCCGGCCGAACTGAAAAAATTGATTCTCCAATGGGCTTTCAATGGAGAGTTTTAAAAGAGGCAAGTTTGTATATATAATTTGACCCAATATTCACAAACTACTATACTTTGTATACATTTATAAACAAATGCCAACAAACTTATGAAAAGCATTGAAATAGGTGCAATCACCACTCAGCCCGGCGGATTTAAAGCCTTTATTCCCAATCCATTCCCGCCGAAAGAGGGCTTTGACTTTGCCCCCTCAATTTTAAAGAAAAACGATGAGGCGACCAGGCTTCTCGGCAAACTCGACGGCATCACCAAGCTTCTTCCTGACGCTGATTTCTTCCTGCTTATGTATCTTCGCAAATACGCGGCCTCTTCAAGCCAGATCGAAGGAACAAAAGCGACCATGGTTGATGCTATTGAAGCAGAAGTAAAAATGAGCGGAAGCGTTCCTGCTGATGTTGATGACATTCTGCACTATATCAAAGCCCTCCATTATGGAATTAAGCGGGTTACTGAAGATAATTTCCCTATGTCGTTACGTCTCATACGGGAATTGCATAAGGAACTCCTGCAAAAAGCGCGGGTGACCCATTTTTCTGATCCCGGAGAATTCCGTAAAAGCCAGAACTGGATAGGCGGCACTCGTCCTGATAATGCCAGCTTTGTGCCACCACCCGTTGCCGAAATGCACAGGGCACTGGGAGAACTTGAAGTATTTATGCATGCAGATAATGCCATGCCCACTGTAATAAAGACGGCGATTATACATGCTCAATTTGAGACGATCCACCCATTCCTGGATGGAAATGGGAGAACAGGAAGGATGCTGATCACCTTTTATCTGTGGAAAGAAGGTTATCTGGAAAAACCGGTTCTGTTTTTATCATCATATTTTAAAAGGCATCAGAAACTTTATTATGCAAAACTTGAGGGTTACCATCACGGAAAAATTCCCGAATGGGTGGATTTTTTTCTTGACGGTGTCATAGAAATAGCCAATGAAGCTATTGATACCGTTGAGAAAATTACCTTTCTGCGCGAAAAGGATATGTCTAAAGTCCAGGCGCTCGGCAAACGTGCCTCTGAGAGTGCGGTACGGGTATTGCCCAGGCTTTACGGCCAGCCAATTATAAATGTATCTACCATTCAAAAGTGGACAGGCTTTACCCGAAACGGAGCGCAAACGGTTATCAACCGCTTTGTTGAACAGGGGATACTCAGCCCCAAAGATAAAGATAAAAAATATGGCCAATCATATGTATACAAAGAATATCTGGATATATTCACAGGCCGCGATTAAGAGAAAAACTAAAGTTAGTAGCTATAGCCGGGCCGCCGACCTGTTTTGCTTCTCATTCTGAATTGTTACAGTTGCATGCTTGTTCAGCATGGGAACAGACAATTTTCTTTCTCTGAGTAGCGTAATATGCTCTTCCATCCCCCACCTGGCTTTATAAATGCAATCTTCTATCGAATGGCCTATGCCGGTGAAGCCTTCAAGATCAGGTGAATAGAAACCAAAAATATTCGGATCTTCTGTAGCCTCTATAACCAGTGAATATTTCAGATCAAGCATATTATTTTCTTTTAATACCTGCGGCTTTTAATATCGCATTACACGTGCCCGTTGGCACTTTCCGTGAACTATGATAATCGATTCTTAATAGTTTATCCAGCCCGGCTTTAGCATAATATCTGATCGAGCCCTTTTCTTTAATGAGCTCGAATCCGTTCAGCTCCAACAGCCTCACCAACTCATTGAAAGTCATGTCAGGTACTAATTTGTAATATTTGGCTCAATTATCAGGACCATTACTGAATAAACAGCGGTATGTCCGTTAAATTGAACGCACACCTATCTTAAAAAGTCCAAGAATTACGATTTTGATTATAGTATACTGCTCCCCATTAAAACAGGCGGGATGCTAAAAGATTAAAATGGCTTAAAATGACCTCAAGATGATATAGGCAATCGGAAGCATTGAAGGTAAACGGTTGATGTTCAGGTAACTTACTTCTCGCCGAGAAGCTTGAAATATTTTTCTCTGGAAAGATTCAATGTCCTCAAGTTGTTTTTGATAATAAATACAGGAACATTATCATCAGTAGGCAAAATAATTGGTCTTATCAATCCCCGCTTTTTATAAACTCGATGGTCGCCTTCTTGTCGATCGAAACGGCATCCTGCGTTAATAAGTACACGCTCAAAATCACGCTATGATATTGGTACTATTCTGGGCAAGTCCACGCCTCATCACGCAGGCATCGGGATTCTAATTAATTCTTCTTTATAAGAACCGCGAGAGGAATGTGACCATTTAATGGGTTTTTGGACGGATTTTTGCCAACCGCATTCTTCTAAAACTTCTTCTAAAGTCCCCATTGCTGCACATTCCTTAAGGAAAATGGCAATAGCTTCCCCGAATCTTCGCTTAGCTTCTTCTTCATTACCACCATATGTAGATATATCGAATGCGGGTGAATATGCAATAAACTTATCACCTTCCTGGAAAAAAAATATTGGTATCTTCGCTTCCATGTACTGCATATCATTACCTTTCTATATCGCTAATATTATCATACTATAATCAATTCAAGCTAATCGAGCATCAGAAAACCAGCCGTCTTATAACGTCATCAGGTTAGCTACAGAGCCATCGTCTTTAATAGGGCCGACAATTGCCAGGTTCAATTTCTCCGTCATAAATAAATTTCCGGCCACGCGCTTTATATCTTCCAGGGAAATATTTTCGATGACCTGCGTAACATCGTCTATGGTCATTATCTTGCCCGTTAAAACCTCCTGGGCGCCGTACCAGCCGGCCACGTTGCGGCTGTTCTCCATGCTGAGCAGTAACCTGCCTTTGGCCATTTCCCGGGCTTTCTTCAATTCGGCATCAAATATGCCATCCCTGACAAGGGCCAGCTGATGCAAAATAGCCTGTATAGCTTTACGCGTTCGTTCAGGATCGATCCCCGCTTGGATAACAAAGACGCCTGTCTCACGAAAATGCTCAACATAGCTGTGGATGTCATAGGCCAGCCCCAGTTTCTCCCGTATTTCTGTAAATAGCCGGCTGCTCATCCCTTCACCCAGCATCATACTGAGCAAATCCACGGCAAACCTGTCCGGATGGAAAATGGATGGCGCTTCCACTCCCAGCACCAGGTTAACCTGCTCGGTTTTACGATACTCGATTTTCGTCCTCGGGCCGGCCTGGTCAACGTTGCTGGCCCGGTATTCCGGCGCCTTGCCCCTCTGCCAGTCCGCGGTTGCCTGCTGTATAAGCGCTATAGCTTTTTCGGCTTCAAAATTACCTGCTATGCTGACCAGCATATTATCGGGTGTGTAAGAGTTGTTCAGATATTGCAGCATCTGCTCACGTGTGATGGCGCTAACCGTTTCCTTGCTGCCGGCCACATCCCTGCCCATCGCTTTACCCGGCCACATGAGCTCATCAAATATCATGCCCACCCGCTGCTGCGGGGAATCGAGGCTCATATTGATTTCTTCAATAATAACCTGCCTTTCCTTATCCACATCTTCTCTACGGAAGAGCGGGTTGCGCAGCAGGTCAATAATCACGTCCACTGCTATTTCAAAGTGCTGGCTGGCCAGCTTGCACCAGTAAGAGGTGATCTCACGGTCAGTCCCTCCATTCATGATGCCCCCCACCCCTTCAATAGCCTCGCTTATCTCGTATGATGTCGACCTCTTGCCTGTGCCTTTAAAACACATGTGCTCAATGAAATGAGAGATACCTGCCACTTCGTCATGCTCGTAGCAGCTCCCGGCCATGACGAAAAATAACACAGATACAGACCTGGTGTGCGGCATAGGGCAGGTGATGATTTTCAACCCGTTGTCGAGGGTGGCTTTCTTGTATTCCACTGTTTATTCACTATTCACTGAAGAATATTTGCGCTTGAAAGGGAGACAACCATCCATTTGATGAACCATTATAGCAAATTCAAATTGGCTGATATACGTGCTATAATCTATTTGCAGGCATAAATCAATCGTAGTAAAGCTGCGAAATAAACACGGGGCTTGAAGATATGGATACTGGAACCTGGAAAGTAAAAACCGGCCTTGCCCAAATGTTGAAGGGCGGGGTCATCATGGATGTTGTCACTGCTGATCACGCTAAAATAGCTGAAAACGCCGGCGCCTGTGCCGTGATGGCGCTTGAACGTGTGCCGTCTGATATCCGCGCCGCGGGCGGAGTGGCCCGCATGGCTGACCCCAGCGTGATCATGGCTATTATGAAAGCTGTCACGATACCTGTCATGGCCAAGTGCCGCATAGGCCATTTTGTTGAGGCGCAGGTGCTGCAAGCACTGGGCGTCGATTTTATTGATGAGTCTGAGGTACTGACGCCTGCTGATGAAAGCCACCACGTCTGGAAGCATGATTTCAAGGTGCCTTTTGTCTGCGGATGCCGCGACCTCGGCGAGGCGCTGCGCAGACTGTCTGAAGGCGCCGCTATGATACGCACCAAGGGTGAAGCGGGAAGCGGTAATATCGTAGAGGCCGTACGTCATATGCGCTCGGTGCAGGCCGCCCTGCGCAGGCTGCAATCCATGAGCGCGGATGAGCTCCCCGCCGAGGCCAAGTCGCTGGGGGCGCCGCTTGAATTGGTCATCGAGGTGCATAAAACCGGCAAATTACCCGTGGTCAACTTTGCCGCGGGTGGTGTAGCCACCCCGGCGGATGCGGCGCTGATGATGCAGCTCGGCGCCGAAGGCGTATTCGTAGGGTCAGGGATATTTAAATCCAGCGACCCTGAAGCGCGTGCCATAGCTGTTGTAAAAGCGGTCACGCATTATAACGATCCTGCCATCCTTGCCGAGGTATCGAAGTCGCTGGGCGCTGCCATGCCGGGTTTGGATATAAAGAGTATCCCTGAGAATAGCCTGCTGGCTACCAGGGGATGGTAATTTAGCGGTTGTGTTCTCAATCTTTCCATTGCTTTACCATGACAATAGCAGGAGGATATCTTGCGGACAGTAAACATCGATGACATCCACTCGCTGCTGGCCGTGATGCCTCCTCACATCGCCTCGGATCTCAAGCAGGAGATCGGAAACGGTGACCTGCTGGAAATCATCATGGACATCGGCCGGCTGCCTGAAGCACGTTTCCCCAACCGCGAGATATTGTTGGGCGATCACGAAGTCACAGAAGCAGACATACAGCATGTCACCGGCCTGATCGGCGCCTTCAGCGGCGACAACCGCGCCGGCCTGACGCGCACCCTGCACCGTATCTCCGCCATCAGAAACCGCGAAGGCAAGATCGTGGGTTTGACCAGCCGGGTGGGCCGGGCAGTCATGGGCACAGCCAAAATAATCCAGGACCTGGTGGAAACAGGTAAAAACGTCCTGCTTATGGGGCCTCCGGGCATCGGCAAGACAACCATCCTGCGCGAAACTGCCCGCGTGCTGGCCGACGACTTTAAGAAGCGGGTCATCGTGGTTGACACTTCCAACGAAATTGCCGGTGATGGTGACATACCTCACCCTGCCATAGGCCATGCCAGGCGCATGCAGGTGCCCACACCAACGCTGCAGCATGCGGTCATGATCGAGGCAGTGGAAAACCATATGCCGGAGGTTATCATTATCGACGAGATCGGCACCAGCCTTGAAGCCGAGGCTGCGCGCACCATCGCTGAACGCGGCGTCCAGCTGGTCGGCACCGCCCACGGCAACAGCCTGGAAAACCTCCTGATGAATCCCACGCTGTCGGACCTCATCGGCGGCATCCAGACGGTAACCCTGGGTGACGAGGAAGCTCGCCGTCGCCACACGCAAAAATCGGTGCTGGAGAGGAAAGCGCCCCCCACTTTCGACATTGTTGTTGAAATCCAGGAACGCTATAAGGTCCTGGTGCACTCGGATGTTGCCCTTGCCGTCGACTCATTGTTGCATGGCAAAAAAGCCAGGTCAGAGGTACGCTGGCTTGACCAGGAAGGCACTGTTATAACAGAGCAGGCCATAGCCAGGCCTGAGCAACATGGCGGGGATGAGGTCAGGAAACAGAAACTGCACATCTACCTTTTCGGCATCAACCGGCCTATTCTTGAGCAGGCTGCCCATGAAAAAGGGCTGGATATTGATATCACCGACGACCTGAGGAAATCTAACCTGGTGATCACCACCAGGAGCTACTTCCGCCGCAAGCCGCAGAAATTAAGGGACGCCGAGATCGAGGGGATCCCTGTCTATGCCACCAGAGGCAACAGCCTTCAGCATCTGCGTCATTGCCTCGATATGGTCTATACCGGCCCCAGGGATGAAACAATGGATTTAGCTATGAACGAGGCCCTGCACGCTATTGAGCAGGTGAAAAATGGCAAGCAAGAGGTGGACCTCAGCCCGCAGAACGCCTTTATCCGCCGTTTGCAGCATTTACTGGCTGAAAGACACGAGGTTACATCCATGAGTTCGGGACGGGAACCCGGGCGGCGCGTTAAGATAGTCAACGCTTGAATCGCCCGGGCCTTAAAGGGAACTATGCAATCATACCCCGGCTTATTTATAACCTTCGAAGGCTGCGAAGGCTGTGGCAAAAGCACGCAGGCCAGGCTGCTGCATCAAAATCTAAAGAATCATAACCTGCCATCCCTTCTGACACAGGAACCCGGCGGGACCCCGCTGGGCAACAAGATAAGGAATATTCTTAAGGTTAAACGTGACTTCAACATCAGCCCCGGGGCAGAGCTGTTCCTCTTTGCCGCCTGCCGCAGCCAGCTTGTGACAGATGTCCTGCAACCCGCCTTGAATGCAGGCAAAATTGTAGTCTGCGACCGCTTCTCCGATTCAACAGTTGTCTACCAGGGATACGCCAGAGGGCTGGATTTACACTTAATTGAATCCATTAATGATATTGCCACCTGCGGGTTGAAGCCTGACCTTACCATCCTGCTGGACACACAGCCGGAACAGGGCTTACAGCGTAAGTGCAACAGCCGGGCAGACCGCTTTGAAGCAGAGGACATCTCTTTCCACCGCAAGATCAGGGAAGGTTACCTCGCGCTTGCGCAAAAAGAGCCTGAACGCTGGCTTGTCGTGCAGGCGCAGTTGCCCATTAAGCAGCTCAGCCGGCTAATCTGGGAGCACTTATGGCCCAGGCTAAAAATGCCGGGACAGGGAAAAGATGCCGGCTGATAGTATCATTGAGAATTCAAGGTGCAGCTTAATTGAGAAAGCAAAATAGCCCTGCCGCACACATACCCAACCACGATGAGGAAAAGGCTTTATATTCTGCAGGATACCGCCGCGTTGCAGGGCTGGATGAAGCCGGCAGGGGCGCCCTGGCCGGACCGGTGGTAGCCGCCGCCGTTGTACTTCCGCAAAAGCCCGATTTCCACTGGCTGCCCATGGTCAGGGACAGCAAGTTGCTGCGCCTGAAGGTGCGTGAAAATATTTTTACCTGCATGCAGGATTGCGGCTTGGAAATCGGGGTGGGCATTGTTGCTCCAGCCGTCATAGACAGGGTTAACATCCTGAACGCTACCAGACAGGCTATGCAGTTGGCCTTAGAAAGGCTGATTCAACCGCCCGATTACCTGCTCATCGATGCTGTCAGCTTGCCGGGGCTGCGTATCCGGCAGAAAGGAATTATTAAAGGGGACCGCACCGTCGTCAGCATCGCCTGTGCATCCGTGGTAGCCAAAGTAACCCGTGACCGCATAATGCTGGAACTCGATGCAGACTACCCTCAGTACGGGTTTTGCCACCACAAGGGCTACGGGACGCCTGAACACCTGTCTTGCCTGCGCAGCTATGGCGCTTCGCAGGTACACAGGTTTACCTATGCGCCTGTGAGAGCTCTGGCTCGGTTCATATGAAAAAACAGCAATCCGGCAAGCTGGGAGAGCAATTAGCCTGTTCTGCTTTGAAAAAGAAAGGTTACAGGATTATTGAAAAAAATTACCGCTGCCGCCACGGAGAGATTGATATCATCGCCCGGCATAAGGATTGCCTGGTATTCATCGAGGTACGCACCAAGACGGGCCATGACTTTGGCTCACCCGAGGAATCGATAACGGAGCAGAAGAAGCAACGGCTGATCTCGACAGCCATGGATTATTTGAACAGCCACCCGGACCTGCCGGAAAACTGGCGCATCGATTTCGTTGCCGTTGAGTTAGACCCGCTCACTAATAAAGCCACCCGCATCGAGATAATTGAAAACGCGCTGAATTAGAGTGATCCCGACATTATCGGAAAGCAAAGCCAGGTTGTAAGAAAGTAGAGTTAATATTGATAGTGCTTCATACTTTTGGTATCTTTAGGATATATACTCTAGAACTATTACTCTAGAACAATAGATCTAAAAAATATAGGGTCCTTGATTGGGACAGAATGGCCGTGGAGACATTAAACCGGTCTTATATTGAGTGCCCTGAGGTCAATAGAACGTTAAACACTAAAGACTGTAATAAATACATGGGGGGGCATGCTGGACGGTTCCCGAACTCCTATTTGAGAGCAAAAAGCGTATCACAGCGCTTCAGCAACTGCTTGTGTCCAGACGGTAGAGCGAAAAAGGATATATCGTTAACGGTACGCGTCACCTCTATGACGGACAATTGCCACATCAACAATTTTCTTATCATTGTCAATAATGTAAATAACTCTATATACGCCTACCCTTATCCTCCAGAGACTTGAATGTCCGTGAAGTTTTTTGCTGTCAGAAGGCCTGGGATTCAATGCAAGTAACTCAACTTTTTTCAAAATACGTGCAGCGATGGTGTGAGGAAGAGCTTCAAGTTCCTTCCGCGCGGTGCGGGCGAAGACTATTTCATACTGCGACATTTAAGACCGGCCAAGGACTTTCTTTTTTACCTCTTTGAGCGATTCCCGCGGCTCAGATTCTCGCTCTTTCACAAGCAGGGCATCATAAAAGTCCTCCCAGATCTCCTTGTACTTCTTAATATCAATAAGGACTGCCTTTTTTTGACCCGCATCATCAATTACGAACTTTATGCCTTTCACCACTTTGACTCCTTCAAATAGTTTTTCCAATGGCAGGACGGTAATCTATCGATTACTCAGGTATATCTTACATAAGAACATTACTATTATAAAGCAATGACAGAAAATGGAATACTCAATATTGTGGTAATAATATTGCCTGGATGGTGGGGCATGCTGGACGGTTCCCGAACTCCTATTTGAGAGCAAAAAGCGTATCACAGCGCTTCAGCAA
>Ga0315273_10012579_pt1 | contig 10862 bp, 9 predicted proteins | sample YL17G02_0_MG_FD_205753 | JGI IMG/M metagenome (GOLD analysis project Ga0315273, IMG submission 205753) | Sediment microbial communities from Yellowstone Lake, YNP, Wyoming, USA - YL17G02_0 | ecosystem: Environmental > Aquatic > Freshwater > Lake > Sediment | place: USA: Wyoming | collected... | reverse complement strand
TCCGATCCCAAAGAGAAGGCCTTTTTCAACCTTTTGGCCGACATCGAACATGAACACTTCGTTTCACTGAAGGATACGGAGGAGTTCCTTTCGGAACCCGCCCAGTGGTATCGGAAACACGAGGGCACCGGTCTCGACGGCGCCTGAGATCCGCAACCTTTTTCGGGCCGTCCCCTTTTCCCTCTGAAATCCCCCACCCCCCCTTTTTGACAAAAGGGGGGGTGGGGGGATTTCAGCATCCTGTGTGATTGCTTGCAATCATGATCGTTTCCTCAGGAAAGGGAGGCGGATTCACCGGCAGTCATTTGTTCGATCAGATCATCCCAGCCGGCATAGAGTTGTTCCAGCCTGCCGGCGATCTCTCCCAGTTCCCTGTTCAGTGCCTTGATTTTCTGGTGGTCCTTGTGCACGGCGGGATCGCAGAGGAGCGCCTCGCCTTCGAACTTCCTCGCTTCCAGTCTCGAGATCTCCTCTTCCAGGACCGTCAGCTCCCTCTGGAAGGTCTGTCGCATCTGTGACAGCCGGTTCCTTTCTTCGGCTTCCAGCCGCTTTGCCTCGCGGGTCTTGCGGTAAGCCGATTTTTCCTCTTGCGCGGGCTCTACGGATCCGTTCCTCTCCGGCAGAGGCTCTTGCGCAAGACTCTCGCGCCGCTTCTCGATGAAGTAGGAGTAATTGCCGTGGTATTCATAGAGCCGGCCCTCCCGGATCTCAATGACACGGTTGACGAGCTGATCGAGAAAGTAACGGTCGTGAGAGACGATCAGGATGGTCCCGTGGTAGCCGAGCAGCGCCTCCTGGAAGATCTCCTTGGTCTTGAGATCCAGGTGGTTGGTGGGTTCGTCGAGGATCAGGACGTTCGCATCCTGAAGCAGAAGCTTCAGAAGGGCCAGTCTCGATTTTTCACCGCCCGATAAAACCGCGATCGGTTTGTGGATGTCGTCCCCCGAAAAGAGAAAGGCCCCGAGAAGGTTCCGTCTCTCCTGATCGCTGCCGCGCGTTCCCAAGGCGTTGATCTCCTCCCAGACGGTCCGCTCGTAATTCAGGTTCTGGGCGCTCTCCTGGGAGAAGAAGGCCATCTTCACGTTCAGGCCGTAGCTGACGATGCCTGTCGTGGGTGTTTCTGTGCCGTTCAGGATCCTCGTCAGCGTTGACTTGCCGGCGCCGTTGATGCCCACCAGGGCAATCCTGTCGCCCCTGTAGATCCGGAGCTCGACGCGGTCAAAAACCGGCATGTCTCCGTAGGCCTTGGCGAGGTTCCGGGCGGAAAGGACTTCCCTGCCGCTCCGCGGACCTTCGGGAAACCGGATACTGACCTTCTTTTCTGTCGCCTCCTCCCGGACGAGTTCGAACCGCTCCAGCATCTTCAGCCGGCTCTGCACCTGGCTCGCCTTCGTGGCCTTGTAGCGGAACCGCTCTACAAACTCCCGGATCCGTTTGATTTCCGCCCTCTGAAGGGCCATCTCTTTTTTCAGTGCCTCGACCCGGCGTTTCTTTTCCCGGAGATAATGGGAGTAGTTCCCTTTGTAAAGGTTGATGCGGCGGTTGGACAACTCGGCGATCTGGGTGGCGATCCTGTCGAGGAATACGCGGTCGTGGGCGATAGCGATAATGGTTCCGGAATAGTCCTTCAGGTAACTCTCTAGCCATTCCAGGCTCTCCGTATCCAGATGGTTGATCGGTTCGTCAAGCAGCATGATGTCGGGTTTCGACAGGAGGATGACCGCCAGCAGGATCCGCATCTTCCATCCGCCGGAGAAATCGGCGCAGTTTTTCGCGAAATCCCGATCGCGGAAACCGAAACCTTTGAGAATCTGACTGGCCTTCGCCTCGAATGCATAGCCGTCCTTTGCCTGAAACAGCGCCTGGGCAGACTCGTAGGTTCGCAGGAGGCCAGCGAAGGCTTCCGTGCCCTGTGGCGTGCCGGACAGCTGCTTCTCATAGCTGCCGATGGTCTCTTCAATGGCGGAGATTCCACTCTTCTGCTTGAGATATGTCATCATCCCGACAGGTTCGAGTTCCACCAGGTCCTGTGGCAGGTAGCCGATAGTCCGGTTCTTCCGGTTCGGGATCGAGATCGCTCCCCCGTCGAGTTCGACCTGACCGAGGATGGCCCGCAGCAGAGTCGTCTTCCCCGTTCCGTTGTCTCCCACCAGGCCGATCCGGCTTCGTTCCGTGATGGTCCAGGTGATCCCCTCGAAGAGAATCCGGTCGGCGAAGGACAGGCTGATGTTGTTAAGGTAAATCATGGGGCGTCTATAGGGGGAAGGCCCCCCATTGTCAATTCATTGATCCTGCGGGCAGGCAGGGTATCGGTGCTGAGCATCGGCAGTACCCCGGCAAAAAAGGTTCCTCCTCGGGCGTTCATTTCGGCCCGTCTTTGCGGAATCGCTTCGTGATCGGCCGCTGCCGCAGCAGGATGTAGGTAGCCCCCGCGCCGCCGTCGCAGATCCTGGCGCTGGAATAGGCGATGATCCACTTCCGCCAGGAACAGCCCGAAAGCCACTCTTGCACCTTGTTCTTCAGCACGGGCTCTGAGGGCGAGGAAAGCCCGCGGCCGTGGATGACGAGGACCGCCCTTTTCCCGGTCGCGATGGCCTCTTTCAGGAAGTCGTCAAAAACCTCTCTGGCGTCGTCGGCATTAAGCCCATGGAGATCGACAGAGGCCTGGATGGAGAAATCGCCCCGATGAAGGCGTTCCAGGACGGCCGGATGGCTGCGGTAACCAATACCTTCCATGTATTCCGGCGTGTCGGCCACGACGAAGCCGCTTCCGCTTTTCACCAGCTCCGCCAGCCGTTCCCTGCTTTCCTCATCGTCGCTCTTTCTGCAGGCGGTTCTCAGAGCGGCCGCCGGAACACTCCGCTGCGCTTTCTCTTTTTCAAGGGGTTTTACACCCCTGAGGGCATCGCGGAAGAGTTGTTCCTCATTTTCCGGTTCGGGATTTTCCGTTCTCTCTTTCGGAGGAGAAACAGCTGGCCGATCGGCGGTCTGCGGGAGGTTTCTCCCCTTGAGTCTCCCTTTGATACCCTCAAAAGGCTTGTGGGTGAAGGAAGATGGGCCCATGGCAATCCTCCTGTTCCTTTTCCCTTCCTATCCTCTCCTCGCTGCCGGAGCGCTTTCCCCGACAGGCCAGGTGTACCCTCGGCATTATTCTTCATATACGATGATGCCCGGAGCATTTCAATAGGATAATGGAAAGGGGGCTGCGACCGGGGTGTGCCGGATTGACCGGAGATCATGGTTCAGGCGGGCAAGCACAAACCTGTTGCGCTAAGGCCCCTTTACGGGTAATAATGGGGTAACGTTAGGGGGCGGAAAAAACGATGCTGGAGAACTTCATCGGCGGCCTGTCCGCATATCTGCAGGGTTCGGTCATTTTGGCCTATATAGCCGTCTATCTCGCCGGCGTCCTGATCAGTTTCACCCCCTGCATCTATCCCATCATCCCCATCACCGCCGCTTTCATAGGGACTCATGGCGCCGGTTCCCGGTTCAGAAGCCTCGTCCTTTCGATAATCTACGTTTTTGGCATGGCCCTGACCTATACCGTGCTCGGTGCCGTTGCCGCCCTTTCCGGGCGACTCTTCGGTCATCTCCAGACGAATTTCTGGACCTATTTCGTCATCGCCAATATCTGCATGCTCATGGGGTTGTCCATGCTCGACGTTTTCTTGCTGGCGGTGCGGACGCCCGGGTTCATTACCCGCGTCCAGCCTCGGGAAAAAGCGCGGGGAATGGCAGGGAGCTTCGCTGTGGGGGCCCTGTCCGGTCTCGTAATCGGTCCGTGCACGGCCCCTGTCTTCGCCGTGCTTCTGAGTTATGTGGCCAGCAGACAGAACGTGGCCTACGGGATGAGTTTGCTGTTCGTATTTGCCCTGGGGATGGGCACCCTGCTCGTGATCGTCGGCACCTTTGCGGGCCTGCTGGCCGGCATGCCGCGCTCGGGTCCCTGGATGGTAAGGATCAAGCACCTTTTCGGATGGATTCTGCTGGGAGCGGGAGAGTATTTTCTCATTCAGGCCGGATCTCTTGTGATTTGAAGGACAAACCTATGGACGGTGTTATAAGAGGCAAGGCGATAAGGTATCTGAAAGTCGGGTTGATTTTTTTCGTCCTGTTCGTAGCGGTGATCAGCGTCGGCAGCCTGGTTCAGGACAAAGCTATGCGGCCCGGAGAGGTCAGGGGACTGGATTTTGTACTGATGGACCTGGATGGGAAACGATTCAAACTGAGCGATTTCAAGGGGAAGCCGGTCCTGCTGATTTTCAGCACCACCTGGTGCACCTATTGCCGTTCCGAAATTCCCCGTTTCAAGAATATCTACACCCGCTACAGCCCTTTGGGTCTCGTGGTCGTCAACGTCGACATCAAGGAACCGAAGGCGCGTGTTGTCCGGTTCGCCAGGCAGTACGATCTGCCCTATCGCGTCCTCCTCGATGAAGGCGGCGGCGTCTCAATGGCCTACAACATCCTGGGCGTCCCCTCGATGATCCTGCTCAGCCCGGAGGGCCGGGTCCTCTGCCGTTACTGCCGCTCCACGGAGGAGGTGCTGGATAATTGGTTCCAGAAGAAACGGTGATTATTTGAAGTACTTGGTTATAAATCCCCGGAGCTTCTCCTGGGGAAGTTCGGACCGCTGAATGCATTCATCGGTTTCGGCCAGGACCCGATTGCCGTCGCGATAGCTCAGGAACCGAAAAAGCCAATCTTCGTGATGGATGCCCGCTGACCGGCCCAGCAACGTGATGAGGGATTCGACCCGGATGGACAGGTTGGGCCTTTCGGGGGTAAAGACCGACTGGCATCCCGGACAATAAAGGGCCATGATCTGGGCGCCCGTGCCGATCGCCTGATCTATGCGTCTGGCGCGGAAATCCACGCCGGGCTTGCCCACCGCAGCCATGGCGGACCCCCCGCAGCAAAGCGCATTTTCCCCGCAGTTTTCCATTTCGACGACCCTGACGCCCGGTATGGCCTTCGCCAGTTTGCGGGGCGATTCGGACTCGGGCTTCTCGCCTCGAACCTGATGACAGGCATCGTGGATGGTTATCGTGGCGTTCAATTCCGTCAAGGGACCCAGCTTGTCCAGATTGTCGGCCAGAAATTGGGTAATAGACTGCCAGGACCAGGCCGTCTTCGGGGCATGAAGGTCAAAAAAGTCTTTGCACGTTGCGCAGAGAAACACGACCCGCTCCGGGGAAAAGGCGTCCAGTCCTTCCACCAGACGAAGGAAATGCGCCGCACTGGCAGCCGAGTTTCCCGCCCGCAGATTCGTATCTCCGCAGCAATAGTCGATTCCACCCAGGGCCTGGACGGTGGGGTCGACGCGACTGATCAGCTCCAGCGATGTCAATACCAAATCGGGTTGCATGAGGCCTGTACAGCCCGTGAAAAGGACGGTCTTCGCCGGATTGGGCTTTTGCCTGTGGGCATCGGTGATCCAGGGTCGCTCTTCCGGTTTTATTTGAATGGCCTCTATGGCCTTCATGAGGTTGAACGCCGTCTCGGGCAGGAGAAAAGACAGGCCTCGCGGTGTAGGCTCTCCCTTTTCCTGAAGAATCTCCCTGGCCAGGGATAATCCGAGGCTGGGATTCAGACCTTCCGGACATTGGCTTTTGCAGGTATGACAGCTCATGCAGGAATAGATCCGGGTTTTGGCTTCCGGGCTTATGGCGCCGGAATGATACACCGCCATTACCGATTCCATGATGGTCGCCGGATTCATATCTCGAATATCCGTTTCGGCAATGATGGGGCAGACAGTCACGCAGAGACCGCAGGCTGTGCAGCTGTCTCCAAAACGTTTTTTTTCTTCAATGAAATCGAGCATGGCAATCCTTTCTGCCTGGAAACCATTCACAGGCAAACCGTATGTTCTTGTTCATACCCGGCGATTTCGCAGTGGACGCGTCGGCGCCGTAAACCCTCGATCAGCGAAGCAGTGCTGCCAATTCACGGACATCCTTCATTTGATCAAGGTTTCTGACGGCATCGACAAGTTTCCGCTGCTGCAAGGAAGTCAGGACGCCGTCCGCGCCTACGGCGAGCTTCGTCGCCACATCGAAGGGCTTGCCGGGACCGCCCTTGTGCTGCTCCGTTTTCGCTGAAAACGTCCGCCCGTCTTTCAGGGTCACAGCCACCTCGGCGCCGAACTGCAGCGATTCTCCGAGCGCCCTGTCAAGTTCGATGCGCGTCTTGATCCGGATCTTTCCGAGGGTTTCCTGGACCAGGGGGTCGAAGATCCGCTCATTCGTGTACTGCCGGGGGGTCATCTCTCGGTCTACGAAGGCGGCCGCGATGGGGTACTTGGCGTCGAAGAGCAGGGGAATCCAGCACCATCCCGTCTCATCGCCCCGGCGGATCTTCTCGTACATATCGTCGACGGCGGTGAACATGGCGCCCGAGATCAGAAGCGTCAGGGGGCCCCAGATAGTGATGGATTCGATTTCCTTTGCGGAGAAATCATGCCGGCCGACGATCTCCAGAACGCAGTCCGTGGCGGCCATAGTGAAGCCGCACATGGGATAGGGCTTGATGGTCAGGGCCTCGGCGGTGTACCACTTCGTGCCCAGGTCGTCGATAAGCCGCTCGGGATTGAGCCTGCCCTGAGCCTCGTAACAGTACCCTCGAGGGTGCTCGATGATCTCGTGGCTGCCGCCGAAGCCGAACTGGGCGATATTGGCTCTTTCACCTCAATCGACATGCAGCTCACCTCCCTGTAAATTCCTTCCTTTCCGACTTCAATGCCTCCCCTGTTCTCAATAGTCAAGTTTTTTCAAAGAAGGCTTTACCGGGATTGATCCTGTCAGATAATTCGGCTGCCATTGGCTGGGGGATTTCACTTTTTTGTTGTCAACGACCCATTGACTCATCGCCCACTTTACCATATCCTTATGCGCAATAAAGGCGAAAAAGGGCGGTACCGGCCAAGCCGAATCAAAACAATAAGGAGATAAAACAATGGGTAAGGTCACAGGCGGCAGGCTTGCCGTGAAGGCGTTGAAGCAGGAGGGGGTTGAGTGCATCTTTGCCCTCTCGGGAGGTCATGTCGATCCCATATTCCAGGCCTGTATTGATGAAAATATCAGGCTCATCGATGTGCGTCACGAGCAGGCAGCGGCCTTCATGGCTGACGGCTGGGCGAGAGTCACCGGAAAGCCCGGCATCGCTGTGGTCACGGCCGGCCCGGGCGTCACCAATGCCGTCACCGGGCTCTGGAATGCCTATGAATGCCTCAGTCCGGTCATCGTTTTCGGCGGCAAGGCCCCCCTGTTCGAGTTCGAGCTGGGCTCGCTCCAGGACCTGAACTCGCTATTCCTGGTGGAGTCGGTGACCAAGTGGCGGCGCGCCGGGTATGAGACCAGGAGGATTCCGGAGTATGTCAGCATGGCCTTCAGGCAGGCCCTCAGCGGCCGACCGGGACCTGTTTACCTTGAGTTTCCCGCTGATCTGCTTTACACGCAGATAGAGGAGTCAGAGGCGGTTGCCTGTACAAACTACCGGACTGCAGCGCAACCGCAGGGTGACCCGGAGCAGGTAAAGAAAGCCGTGGATCTCCTTGCGGCCGCCAGGAAGCCTATCGCCATCGCCGGAAGCGGCGTCTTCTGGTCCCAGGCGGGAGAAGAACTTCAGGAACTCATTGAGATGATCGGGCTTCCGCTTACCTTGATTCAGATGGGGCGGGGGGTTGTGCCCGAGGATCATCCCTTCTGCTTTGGCCCCACCCGGGTCGGCACCAAGCAGGCGGATGTTGTCCTGCTCATCGGCACCCGCCTCAATTACGGCCTCAACTTCGGTCGGCCCGGTCTCTTCGGCACAGACCAGAAGTGGATTCAAATTGACATCGAACCGACGGAGATCGGCCGCAATCGTTCCATCGACATCGGTATCGTCGGCGACGCCAAGGCCGTGCTCGGGCAGATGATCGCGCAAGCGCGGGACAGGTGTGGAAGCGCAAATGAATCAGCCTGGGTCCAGGAGTGCCGGGCTTACATAAAAGGACGCCAGGAGCAGCTTGAGGCCGAAATGAGCTCCGATAGCGTTCCGATCCATCCGGCAAGGCTGTGCCGGGAGATTCGCGATTTCATCGACAGGGATGCGATTATTGCCATGGATGGCGGCGATACAACGGTCTGGGGTGCGGCCGTTTTTAAAGTCTATGAGCCCGGACACTGGCTCGATAACGGTCCCACGGGTTGTCTTGGCGTGGGCGTTCCCTTTGCCATGGCCGCGAAGGTGGCCCGGCCCGACAAGCAGGTTTTTCTGCTCAACGGCGATGGCTCCTTCGGGCTGAACGGGATGGAATTTGATACCATGATCCGGCACAATATCCCCGTTGTCTGCGTTATCTGCAACGATGAGGCCTGGGGCATGATGATGCATCCGCAGCAGGCTATGGGTGAAGACAGGGTGATCGGGACAAGGCTGGGCTTCAGCCGGTACGACCGGATGGTCCAGGGTTTGGGCGGCTACGGAGAGGCAGTTGAAAAGCCGGAAGATATTCGACCGGCCCTGCAGCGGGCCTTTGCCTCCGGTTTGCCGGCCTGTATAAACGTCCGGTGCCTCAGTCTTGCGAGAGGGGTACAGCGGCGCGCACCGTAGCGGAACGGCACGGCAATACCGGCCGAGCGATCCCCAACAAGCTTCCCCGCTTCAAAACTCAGGGGAGTCGATCGCATGGGCCGCCTTTTTGAACAGCAGTTCGACAGCCGTGATCATCGGCGCAAACCGCTCATCTTTGGTCTGGCCGTGGTAATAACGGTAGTAGATCTGCTGGATGATAGCAGCCAGACGGAACAACCCGAAACAGTAGAAATAATTGATATCGCCGAAGGAGAAATTTGACTTCTTCATATAGTAGTCCACCATCTCTGTACGACTCTGGGTGAACTGGAGTCCCGGGGGCAAGGGATCGGTCAGTTGCATCTCCTCGGGATCATCGGCCTGGATACGGAAGGTGAGGCTGTTGCCGATGTCCATGAGGGGATCTCCGAGCGTGGCCATCTCCCAGTCCAGAACGGCGATGATCTTGAGAGGATCATTGGCGTCAACCACCGCATTGTCCAGTCTGAAATCGTTATGAATGACGGAGGCCCTCCCGGAATCGGGGGGCATCTTCTCGACGAGCCAGCCCATCAGATCTTCGACATCGGGGGCGTCTGGCGTCTTGGCCTGTCGATAGCGATCGATCCAGCCGTCCACCTGCCGCTTCACGTAACCTGTGGGATTGCCGAAATCTTCCAGCCCCACGGCTTTGTAATCGACTGCATGGAGTGCCATATGGACATCGGCCAGGTTCTCCAGGAGCAGGCGTGCCTGATCGGGAGTATAGGTGACACCCGGAGGGAGTTCCCGCCGGATGACGAGGCCCTTGATACGTTCCATGACATAGAAGGGGCAGCCGATGATCGTCTCGTCTTCCGTATAGGCATAGGTCTGGGGGCAGTAGGGGAAGACGGGTTTCAGGGCTGTCAATACCCGATATTCCCGCCCCATGTCGTGGGCGCTCCTGGCCTTGCGGCCAAAGGGCGGCCTGCGAAGGACGAACTCCCCTTCGCCATACTTGATCATATAGGTCAGATTGGAATGTCCAGCCGGAAATTGTTTCAGGATCAGTTCGCCCTGCAATCCCGGTATGGTGTACCGCAGGAATTGATCCAGCCTTTCCGTGTCCAGTTCCTCTCCCATTCTAATGGAAGCAGCTGCGCTGTCGATTATTTCCGTCTTTTCCATCATCAGTCTCCTGTCTGAACCGCTTATTTCAGGCGATCCCTCCTCCATTTCAGGAATTCAAGTAGATGTTTCTTCTCGTCATCGGGCATCTCCGACAAGAGCTTGATGATTTCGCTTGTAACCTCATCGGTGCGGTTTGCAGTTCCCCGCTCTGATTCCAGGGACGCTTCCTCAAGGAAAAAACTCAGGGGTTTGTTCAGAATTCGGGCTATCTGTTCGATGTTGGCCAGATAGAGGCGCCTTTTCCCCAATTCATAATTGGACAGGGCGGCCTGCGTATAACCCAGTTGCGAGGCCATCTCCTCCTGAGAGAGTCCGGCTTCATCCCGGGCCTTCTGTATCTTCCTCCCAATATTTTTATAGATCATTTTCCAACCTTTTGGGGGCGATTCATAACAAGTGGTTTTCTAACATAGACCATTTCGTCTGTTTCCACAACATTTTGTCTTGACATCTAAAACGCTATGTTGTATATCTGTACATCAATAACGTTATGTTATAAACTGGTTCCTAAACTGGAAATGGCATTTCAAAAAGGAGGAGGGCATGATTGAACAATCTATCGATTCGGTAAGCGGTAAGATTGGTTGGATGTGTTCGTTCGTACCGGAAGAAATGATACTGGCCGCGGGGCTTACGCCGAGCAGGATTCAGGGCCGGGTGGAGGCAATTGAACGGGCGGACGCCTATGCGTTTACCAACCTCTGTCCCTATGTAAAAAACCTTTTGGACTCGGGGTTGAGGCATAAGTTCGACGGAATGGCAGGAGTTGTCTTCGCCAATTCCTGCGATGGCATGCGCAGGCTGTCCGACTTATGGCGGCATTATGTCGGAACCCCCTTTTCCTACCTGCTCGAGGTACCCAAGAACCGCAATGTTGATGCCATCAACTATTTCGCCGCCAGGCTGCGCGATCTCAGGAACAGCCTGGAAGCTGCCTTCGGTGTGGAGATAACGGATGAAAAACTGCAAGTGGCCATCGGGATCATGAACGAGCATCGAACTCTGATCGGCCGGATCTTTGAAGCGCAGAAGGAGGACCCACCCCGCCATAAGGGGAGCGAGCTCCTGTCTATTCTGAATGCCGAAGGAATGCAGCCGAAGCGGGAAACCACCGTCTTGCTGAAAGA
>Ga0315273_10012578_pt1 | contig 10862 bp, 9 predicted proteins | sample YL17G02_0_MG_FD_205753 | JGI IMG/M metagenome (GOLD analysis project Ga0315273, IMG submission 205753) | Sediment microbial communities from Yellowstone Lake, YNP, Wyoming, USA - YL17G02_0 | ecosystem: Environmental > Aquatic > Freshwater > Lake > Sediment | place: USA: Wyoming | collected... | reverse complement strand
TGCGCGAGCGCCGCGAGGACATTCCGATCCTGATCCGCGCGTTCGTCGAGGAGTTCTGCATCGAGTCCGGCGTGAAGCCGAAGGAGGTCGCGCCCCGCGGCATGAACGTGCTCCAGGCCTACGCCTGGCCCGGGAACGTGCGGGAGCTCCGCAACCTGATGGAGCGCCTCGTGCTGATGACGCCGGGTCCGCGGATCACGAGCGACGACCTGCCGGAGACGCTGCGCGCTGCGCCGATGGCCGGCGCCGTGCCGGCGAGCCTCGATGGGGCGCGTCGGGCCTTCGAGCGCGAGTACATCATCGGGAAGCTCCGCGAGCACGGGGGGAACATCTCGCGCACGGCCGAGGCGATCGGTCTCGCGCGCGAGAGCCTGTCGCGCAAGCTGCGTCAGCACAAGATCGAAGCGCAGCGTGAGTGAGCCGGCGCAGCCAGCCGAACGCGCGCGACCCGGTGCGCAGACCCCGCTGTGGGTCGAGCGGGCGCGTCCGGGCGACGTCCCGTCGATCGTCGCGATCGCCCGTGCGTCGCTGCGGGAGGCGTGGTCTGGCCCTGCGTATGCGGAGCAGCTCTCCCTGCCGCACGCGCGCGTCGCGGTGGCGCGAGCGAGCGAGCGGGGCGCAGCGGGAGTCGTGGGATACTCCATCGCGCACCGCGTCGCCGACGAGCTACACATCCTGTCCGTCGCTGTGGATCCTGCGCGGCGCCGTCAGGGTGTCGCCCGCGCGCTGCTCGAGTCGCAGCTGCGCGAAGGTGTTCGCGGCGGAGCGCGCGTGGCGTGGCTCGAGGTCAGGGCGGGCGCCGGGTCGATTCCGGCGCATCAGCTCTACACGCGCCTCGGCTTCCTGCGGGTCGCCGTTCGCGCGCGGTACTACGCGGATGGGGAGGACGCGCTCGTCATGACCCTCGCACTCGAACCGGAACGGGCCCAGGGTCCGGTGCGCGTCCGTGCCAAGGTGATCGCGAATCGCGCCGAGGGACGGAGCTTCCGTCTCGTGCTCCGGACGCCGCGCTGGCCCGGCTTCGAGCCCGGCCAGTTCCTCATGCTCTCGCCGGGGCCCGTGGGCGCCGTCGCGCGCCTCGATCCGCTGCTCCCCCGACCCATGGCGGTGTACCGAGCGGCGCCGATTGCGGGCGGCGCCGCCGACGTCGAGGTCCTCTACAAGGTCAGCGGTCGCGGGACGGGCCTGCTTGCCGCCGCCGTGCCCGGCGACGAGATCGGGGTGGTGGGGCCGCTCGGCCACGGCTTCGCCACCGACGCCGGAGTGACCGCGAATCGCGCGCTGCTCGTCGGCGGAGGAACGGGGATCGCCTCGCTCTACGAGCTGGCGGCGCGTCTGGTCGCGCCGGCGGAGGGCGCGCGGCAGGGGGCGTCAGGCGTTCGCGTGCTGCTCGGTGCCCGGACCGCCGACGACGTGATGGGCCTCGAAGACTTCGCGGGGCTCGGCGTCGGGCTCGAGCTTGCCACCGAGGACGGCAGCCGCGGGGAGCGCGGCCTGGTGACGACGCTCCTCGAGCGCGCACTCGGCGAAGGCCCCGCCGTCGTCTATGCGTGCGGGCCCACACCGATGATGCGCCGCGCGGCGGAACTTGCGGCCGCGGCAGGTCAACGCTGTCTGGTGTCGCTCGAGAATCCGATGGCATGCGGCTTTGGGGTGTGCCTCGGCTGTGCGGCGCCGCGTGCGGATGGCGGCTTCTCGCTCGTCTGCCGCGATGGCCCGGTCTTCGACGCCGAGGCGATCGCATGGGACGAGCTCGCGTGAGCACGACGCGGCGTCCTCCGCTGCAGGCGAGCCAAGTCGACTCCGCGGTCGATCTCGGAGGTATCGCGCTTCGTAACCCGGTGCTGACCGCTTCCGGCACCTTCGGCTACGGCACGGAGTTCGCTCCGTTTCTCGACCTCCGCCGCCTCGGCGGCATCGTGTCGAAGAGCCTGACGCTCGAGCCGCGCGTCGGGAATCTGCCGGCCCGCATCCACGAGACGCCGGCGGGGATGTTGAACGCGATCGGTCTCGAGAACGTCGGCGTCGACGCGTTCGTGCGCGACAAGCTGCCCGCGCTCGCAGAAGGGGTGGTCGTAGTGGCGAGCGTCTTCGAGACCGAGATCGAACGCTACGCCGAGGTCTGCAAGCGGCTCACCGGAGTGCCGCGCGTGGCCGGCATCGAGGTGAACGCCTCCTGCCCGCACGTGAAGAGCGGGGGGATCGAGTTTGGCCAGGATGCGGACCTGCTCGCGCAGCTCGTCCGCGCGACGCGTCGAGCAACCTCGCTCCCAGTGCTCGTGAAGCTCTCGCCGAACGTCACCTCGATCGCCGAGATGGCGCGTGTCTGCGAGGGCGAGGGCGCCAGCGGCCTCTCGCTCATCAACACGCTGCAGGCGCTGGAGGTGGACATCGAGACGCGGCGACCCGTCTTGCGGAACGTCCTGGGCGGGCTGTCGGGTCCCGCGATCCGGCCCGTCGCGCTGCGCATGGTCTGGCAGGCAGCGCGGGCCGTGAGGCTCCCGATCTGCGGCATCGGGGGGATCTCGACTGCCGAGGATGCGGTCAAGTTCCTGATCTGCGGCGCCACGGCCGTGCAGGTGGGCACCGCCAACTACCTGAACCCCGCGGCTGCGGGCGAGGTCGCAGATGGTGTGCGCGCCTACGCCGCCCGGCACGGCGTAGCCAAGGTGGCCGACCTCGTAGGTACGCTGGAGCTCCCGGGTCCGCCCTGATTCGCTTTCTGATCGCCTGTGCGGCCGGCTTTTCGCGGTTGCCATCCCCTAGCAATTCGGATAGGTTACGCCCGCTTGCGCCGGGGAAAGTGGACTTCTCGTCCGCTTTTTTCGTTTCTGGACTTGGCTGCTGCTTTTCGTCGGGCCTTCCGTTGGCTGGGCCGAGGTGTATCGGGACATCCCGCAAGAGCTGCGCGCACTGATCGAGCCCGTCGTCGAGGCGCGCGGGCTCGAGCTGGTGGACGCGGAGCTCGTGCGGGGACGGGGGCCGTGGGAATTGCGCGTCACGGTCGACACGAAGGCCGGCGACGGCGCGGTGTCGATCGAGAGTTGCGCCGAGGTGTCGCGGGAGATCGGAACCCACCTCGAGGCGACGGATGCGATTCCGGTGTGGTATCGGCTGGAGGTGTCGTCGCCGGGGTTGGACCGGCGGCTCGCGCGGGAGAAGGACTTCGAGGCCTCGCGCGGGCAGACCGTGCAGATCGAGACGCGACGACCGCTCGACGGACGGCGGCGGTTCCGGGGACAGTTGGTCGCGTTCGAGGCGGGGGTCGCCCGGGTGAACGTGGACGGGCGGGAGATCGACATCCCGTTCGGCGAGATCGGAAAGGCGAACCGCATCTACGAGGTCACGCGCGCCGACTTCGCGCGGCCGCGGAACTGAGACGGGGACAGCATGCTACTCGGCGGGCTCAAGCGCGAGATCGATCAGATCGCCAAGGACAAGGGCATCGACAAGCGCGTCATCATCGGCGCGCTCGAAGAAGCCATGAAGCAGGCGGCGCGTCGGAAGTACGGCCAGGAGAAGGAAATCGAGGCGCGCTTCAACGACGAGCTCGGCGAGATCGAGCTGTTCGAGTTCCGCACCGTCGTCGAGACCGTCACCGATCCCGAGAACCAGATCCTGATGGAGCCCGCCCGAGCGCTCGACCCCGAGGCGGAAGACGGCGATCAGATCGGCGTGAAGCTCGACACCGCGGACTTCGGCCGCATCCTCGCGCAGACCGCCAAGCAGGTGATCATCCAGCGCGTTCGCGACGCCGAGCGCGACAACGTCTTCGAAGAGTACAAGGACCGGAAGGGCGAGGTCGTGAACGGCATCGTGCGCCGCTTCGAAAAAGGGGCGCTGATCGTCGATCTCGGCCGGGCCGAGGCGATCCTGCCGATGAAGGAGCAGGTGCCGCGGGAGAGCTACCGGCCCGGCGACCGTATCCGCGCCTACGTCCTCGACATCACGAAGGCCACCAAGGGTCCGCAGATCATCCTCTCCCGCGCCTGCACGCAGATGCTGACCAAGCTCTTCGAGCAGGAGGTGCCGGAGATGTACGAGAAGATCGTGTCGATCGTCGCCGTCGCGCGCGAGCCCGGCGGGCGGTCGAAGATCGCCGTCGCGTCGCGGGACAGCGACGTCGATCCGGTCGGCGCGTGCGTCGGCATGAAGGGCAGCCGTGTGCAGGCCGTCGTGCAGGAGCTGCGCGGCGAGCGGATCGACATCGTGCCGTGGAGCCCCGACCCCGCGCGCTACGTCTGCAGCGCGCTGTCGCCCGCGCAGGTGTCGAAGGTGATCATCGACGAGCAGGCGAAGTCGATGGACGTGATCGTGCCCGACGATCAGCTCTCGCTCGCGATCGGGCGCAAGGGCCAGAACGTGCGGCTCGCCGTCCAGCTCACGGGCTGGCGCATCGACATCAAGAGCGAGTCGAAGATGCGCGAAGTGGCGCGCTGGCTGGCCGAGGCCGTGTCGATCGTGGACGGCTGCGGCGAGCCGGAGGCCGAGCTCCTGCTCCAGCGCGGCATCACGTCGCTGGAAGACCTCGCGGAGTCCGACGCCGAGTTCCTGTCCTTGCTGCCCGGCATCGACGATGCGGGCGCGCAGGCGATCAAGTCCCGCGCGCTCGAGCTGGCGCGCGAGAAGGCTGAGCAGGAGGCCCGCGAGGCCGCGGAGCGCGTGGTGGAAGAAGCCCGCCTGGCCGCGGAGGCCGCGGACGCGGCGGCAGCCGCCGCTGCGGCAGCCACTGCGGCGGCGAGCGCCGCGGCCGCTGCGAGCGACGAAGAGATCCAGCCGAAGACGGAGTGACGTTGTCGAAGATCAGGGCTTACAAGATCGCCGAAGAGTTGGGCATCGACCGCAACGAGCTGGTCGAGAAGGCCCGTACGTTCGGGATCGATCTCAAGAGCCCGATGGCGTCGCTCGAGGACCACGAGATCGCGCTCCTGCGCGACAAGCTCGGTGCGGCAAAGGCGCCGTCCGAGATGGTCGAGGAGCGCGTCGCGAGCGGTAGCGGCGCCGTGATCCGGCGGCGCAAGCGCCTCGTGCCGCCCGCGCCCGCGCCCGCACCGCCGGCGCCGATCGAGGTTGGCGCGCCGCCGCCGCTCGAGCACGCGCCCGAGCTGGCCGTCGTGGCAGCGCTCGAGCCTGCACCGCTTCTCGACGAGGCTCCCGAGCCTGCGTCGATCTCGGATCCGGGGAGCGAGCCCGGGCGCGGCCGGCCCGGGCTCGAGCCTGCCCCCGGCGTCGCCGCCGCGGGGACCGAAGGGGACGCCGCAGCGGGCGCAGGCGCCGCCGACCGCAAGGGCAAGCAGCGCAAGCGCGTCCGTGAGGTCGTGAACCTGCGGGAGCAGGAGCAGATCGCGCGCCAGGTGGCCGGACGCGTCGCGGTGCGCCGTCCGGTGTCGGTCGATCCACGTGCATTCGTGTCGCCTCGTCGCAAGCGCCGCGACGCGCCCGCGGCCGTGCGCCCCGCTCCGAGCGCGGCTACGAAGCCCACGCGACGCGCGCTCCGTGTCGAGGGAACCGTCAGCGTGGCGGAGTTCGCGAAGCTCCTCGGCGTCAAGGCGCCGGAGCTCCAGGGACGTCTCATGGGTCTCGGCACCATGGTCGGGATCAACCAGCTGATCGATCTCGAGACCGCGCGGAAGGTCGCGGCGGGGTACGGGTTCGAAGTGCAGGATGTCGGCTTCCGCGAGGACGACGCGATCCGCGGGACGGAAGTCGAGGCCACGGACGGCGCCGGCCGCGAGCTGCGGCCGCCGATCATCACCGTCATGGGCCACGTGGACCACGGCAAGACCTCGCTGCTCGACGCGCTCCGCAAGGCCAACGTCGTTGCGGGTGAGGCCGGCGGCATCACGCAACATATCGGTGCGTATCAGGTGACCGCCGGTGAGCGGAAGTTCACCTTCATCGACACCCCGGGTCACGAAGCCTTCACCATGATGCGCGCGCGCGGCGCGCAGGTGACGGACATCGTCGTGCTCGTCGTCGCGGCAACCGAGGGCATCATGCCCCAGACGGTCGAAGCCATCGATCACGCGAAGGCCGCAGGCGTGCCGATCATCGTCGCCGTGAACAAGATCGACCTCCCGGACGCGAACGCCGCGCTCGCCCGCCAGCGGCTGATGGAGCACGGGCTCGTGCCCGAGGAATTCGGCGGCGAGACGATCTGCGTGAACGTGTCTGCGCTGAAGCACACGGGGCTCGATCAGCTCCTCGAGATGATCCATCTCCAGGCCGAGGTCCTGGAGCTGCGCGCCGATCCGGCGCGCCGCGCCACCGGCGTGGTACTCGAAGCCGAGCTCGACCGCGGCCGCGGGCCCGTGGCCACCGTGCTCGTGCAGGACGGCTCCCTGCGGCGCGGTGACGTGATCGTAGTCGGCACCGGCTTCGGCCGCGTGCGCATGATGGAGAACGAGCACGGCCAGAGGGTCGAAGTCGCATCGCCGTCGACGCCGGTGCAGGTGGTGGGGCTCTCCGCGGTGCCCGAGGCGGGGAGCGTCTTCAACGTCGTCGAGAGCGAGCGGATCGGCAAGGACATCGTCGATCACCGGGTTTCGGAGCTGCGCGGCAAGCCGGTCGAGGTGCGCCCGCGGCTCTCGCTCGAAGCGTTCTTCGCACAGACGCAGGGCGGCGGAGTGAAGGAGCTCGCGATCGTCCTGAAGGCCGACGTGCAGGGCTCCCTCGAAGCCGTGCGCGACGCGCTCGTGAAGCTGAGCACCGACGCCGTGAAGGTGGACGTGATCCACACGGGTGTCGGGGCGATCACCGAGAGCGACGTCATGCTCGCGAAGGCGAGCAGCGCCATCGTGATCGGGTTCCACGTGAGGCCCGATCCGGCGTCCCGTCGCGCCGCCGAAGGGCAGGGCGTAGACGTCCGGCTCTACCAGATCATCTACGAGGCCACCGACGACGTCCGGAAGGCGATGGCCGGCCTGCTGCCGCCGACGATCAAGGAAGTGGCGCTCGGCCGGGCCGAGGTGCGGCGCACCTTCACCGTGCCCAAGATCGGAATGATCGGCGGCTCCTACGTCCTCGAGGGGCTGATCCGGCGCGGCGCGCCGTGTCGGCTCGTGCGCGACGGCGTGCAGATCTACGACGGGCGCGTCGGCTCGCTCAAGCGCTTCAAGGACGATGCCCGCGAGGTGACCACGGGCTTCGAGTGCGGCATCGGGATCGACGGCTATAACGACCTGAAGGTCGGCGACATCATCGAGGCCTACGTCCGCGAGGAGCAGCCGGCGACGCTCTGATGATCGTCGGGGTCGCCGTCGCCGAGCTCCACGTCCACGGATCCCAATCGTTGAAGGAGAAGCGCGGCGTCGTGCGCAGCGTCGTCCAGCGCGTCCGCAACCGCTTCCGCGCCACCGTGTCGATCGCCGAGGTGGGCGGGCAGGATACCTGGCAGCGTGCGCAGCTCGGGCTCGCGACGGTGGGCGGCGATCCGCGGCGCGTGCGCGCGGTGCTCGAGAGCGCGGTCGAGTTCATCGAGGGCCTGGGGTTGGCGGAGCTCATGGACTCCGACATCGAGATCCTGACGCTGCCCCACCGCGACCTGTCGGCCGCCGTGACGGACATCGACGAGGAAGAGGACCCGGAATGAGCCGCCGCACCGAGCGCGTGGGAGAGCAGCTGCGGGCCGAGCTTGCGCGCCTCCTGCGCGAGGAGGTCGCGGACCCGCGCATCCGGCTCGTGACGCTGATCCGCGTCGACGTGGCGCCCGATTTCTCGCGGGCGGAGGTGTTCTGGAGCGCCGTCGAGACTGCGCGCTCGCCCGGCCTCGAGGCCACGGCCGAGGGTCTCGAGGACGCGGCGCCGTTCCTGCGGCGGAAGCTCGCACGCGAGCTTCCCCTGCGCCGCATGCCCGAGCTCCACTTCCACCACGACCCGTCGCTCGCGCTCGGCGATCGCACGCTCGCGCTGCTGCGCGAGCTCCGCCATGAAGAGGAGTAGCGAGCGGCCCGGTCCGAGCGGCTTCCTCGTCGTCGACAAACCGGCCGGCTGGACCTCCCACGACGTGGTGGATGCCGCGCGCCGCTGGCTCGGGACGCGACGTGTCGGTCACCTCGGCACACTCGACCCCCTCGCGACCGGCGTGCTGCCGCTCGCCATCCGGGAAGCGACGAAGCTCGCGCCGTTCCTGGCAGCGGGCAGCAAGCGCTACCGCGCGGTGATCCGTCTGGGTGTCGAGACCGACACGCTCGACGCCGACGGAGAGGTGCGTCGGACGCACCCCGGTCCGCTCCCCGATGCGGGCGCGGTCGCCGCCGCGCTGCGGGGCTTCGAGGGCGAGGGCTTCCAGGTGCCGCCGATGTACAGCGCCGTGAAGCAGGGCGGCGTTCCGCTCCATCGCCTCGCGCGTCGCGGCGAGGAGGTGGAGCGCGCGCCGCGGCCGGTCCGCATCACCTCCCTCGAGCTGCTGCGCTGCGCGCCGCCCGAGCTCGAGGTCGACGTGATGTGCTCGCCGGGCACCTACGTGCGGGTGCTGGCCGCGGACCTCGGGGCGGCCCTCGGCTGTGGCGCCCATCTGGCGGCGCTGCGTCGCCTCGCAAGCGGGCCGTTCCGGATCGAGCAGGCGCGGCCGGTGTCGGAGCTCGAGGCGTGCAGCGCCGAGGCGCTCTCGGCGGCCCTCGTGACGCCGGTCGAGGCGCTCGGGCTCCCCGTCGTCGCGCTCGGGCCCGACGCCGCGCGCCGGGTGGCCCACGGCGGTGACATCGACGCGGCTCCCGACCTCGCGCCGACGGGAGCGCGTGTCGCCGCAGTGGCGCCGGACGGCGCCCTGCTCGCGGTGCTCGAGCTGCGGGCCGACCGGGCGCTGCGACCGCTCCGCGTCGTGGGTGTCTGGCCTCGGGTTGCTTCCGCCGAACCCCTCGGCTAAACCTCCGGCGCAATTGGAGGAGTTGGCCCCTTTGGTTTCCGCCCAGCGCAAGCACTCTGTGATCGAATCCTTCCGTACGCACGGGTCCGATACGGGCTCGCCGGAAGTTCAGGTCGCGCTCCTCACGGAGCGGATCAACGAGCTTGCCGAGCATTTCAAGCTCCATTTGAAGGATCACCACTCGCGCCGCGGGCTGCTCAAGATCGTGAGCCAGCGCCGCCGCCTCCTCGACTACCTCCGGAGGTACGACGCAGGGCGCTACCAGGCCCTGATCGAGCGTCTTGGGCTCCGCCGCTAGCGAAGTCCGGCGCCCGGAAGTTTCCGAAAGATCGAGGTTCCAGATCCGTACGCCCGTAGACCGGATCACCCAGGTCGGGTGATCTCGTTCCCGAGCGGCGGCGCAGAGCGCCGTCCTGGGAGCTGATCGAGGAAGTTCCTCTTGAATGCGGGAGTCCGCCATACGCGAAGTGAGCCCGTTCGCGGCCTTCCTTCGCGCATCGCAGATCCCGCATTCCTTCTTCCCTCGCTCCCCGAACAGCCTCCTCCGCGCCGCACCATCGCTCCCCCCCGCATGAACGGGGTCGGAGAGGAGTGCGTCAATCCATGCCTTACTGGTTCAAGCCCGAAACTGTGACCTTCGAGGTCGGCGGTCGTCCCATGACGATCGAGACCGGCCGCCTCGCGAAGCAGGCGTCCGGCGCCGCGCTCGTGACCTACGGCGAGACCGTCGTGCTCGTGACCGCCGTGAGCGCGAAGCCGCGCGAAGGCATCGACTTCTTCCCGCTCACCGTGGACTTCGTCGAGAAGACCTCGGCCGCGGGCAAGATCCCCGGCGGGTTCTTCAAGCGCGAGGGGCGACTCGCGGACCGAGAGGTCCTCGTTTCGCGCTTCATCGACCGCTCGATCCGCCCGCTCTTCCCCGCCGGCTATCGCGACGAGACGCAGGTCACCGCGACGGTGCTCTCGGCCGACGGCGAGCACCTCCCCGACATCCCGGCCTTCATCGGTGCGTCGGCAGCCCTCACCCTGTCGGACATCCCGTTCCTCGGGCCGATCGCGGCCGTGCGCATCGCTCGCATCGACGGGAAGCTCGTCGTCAACCCGCTCCACTCCCAGCTCGCTGGCGCCGACGTGGACATCGTGGTCGCCGGCTCGCGCGGCGCACTCGTGATGGTGGAGGGCAGCGCGCAAGAGGTGGTCGAGCGCGAGCTGCTCGAGGCGCTGCAGTTCGCCCACGGCACGCTGATCTCGCAGATCGATGCGCAGTCCGACCTTGCGCAGCGCGCCGGCAAGCCCAAGCGCGCAGTGACGGCGCCCACCACGGACCCGGCGCTCGTGGCGCGAGTGCGCGAGCTCGGCGAAGCGTCGCTGCGCGACGCGGTGCGCATCCAGACCAAGGCCGAACGCTACGCAGCGATCAAGGTGGCCGAGACGGGCGTGGTCGACACGATCTCCAAGGCGTACAAGAGCGAGCGCGTCGCGCTCGACACGCTCGACGCGGTCGAGCAGCGTCGCGACGGCTACCGCGCGCTCGTGGACAAGACGAAGGGCGCCCTCCACGACCTCCGCTCGGAGCTGATGCGCGGGCGCATCCTCGACGAGGGCACGCGCATCGACGGCCGTGGTACGACCGACATCCGCCCGATCGCGTGCGAGGTGCACGTGGTCCCGCGCGCGCACGGCACGGGGCTCTTCACGCGCGGTGAGACGCAGGCGCTGGTCTACACGACGCTCGGCAGCTCCGGCGACGAGCAGACCATCGACGGGCTCACCGAGCGCTACTACAAGCAGTTCCTGCTCCACTACAACTTCCCGCCGTTCTCGGTGGGCGAGGCGCGGCCGCTGCGCGGACCCGGCCGGCGCGAGGTTGGCCACGGCAACCTGGCGGAACGTGCGATCAAGGCGGTGCTTCCGAAGCACGAGGACTTCCCGTACACGATCCGGATCGTGTCCGAGACGCTCGAGTCGAACGGCTCGTCGTCCATGGCGACGATCT
>Ga0315273_10012577_pt1 | contig 10862 bp, 6 predicted proteins | sample YL17G02_0_MG_FD_205753 | JGI IMG/M metagenome (GOLD analysis project Ga0315273, IMG submission 205753) | Sediment microbial communities from Yellowstone Lake, YNP, Wyoming, USA - YL17G02_0 | ecosystem: Environmental > Aquatic > Freshwater > Lake > Sediment | place: USA: Wyoming | collected... | reverse complement strand
ATCTACCCAATAGTCAGTTGTGGGTCCGATCATACGATGGTTTCACTCCCAAGGGTAGGCGAGATCGGAACATCCCTCTCAATGCTGCCTGCCTTGAGGTGATACACGAGCTAAGCTCTCTCAGAAATGAAAATGAAATCTTTGTGTACAGACTGACGAAAAGTTACAAGAGATTGTCAAACAAGTTCATTCGATATTCGAAGAAGCTGGGTATGAAAGGAAGATTGCACGACCTCAGGCACACGTTCGCGTCTCATCTCATTATGTCTGGATCACCGATGCCAGTAGTCCAGGAGCTGCTTGGACACGCCAGCATCACTACAACAATGGTATATTCCCACTTAACGCCAAGCCTTCATGGTCGGGAAGTTGGGAAGCTCTCCTTTCTAGCACAAAAGCAGCTCACGACATGTAACGGATTGCAGTGCAGCGCCCTTGAACGGTTCAAATCCTCTCACCCCGACTTTCTTGGAAAGCTTCTGTTGTTCCATCGAGATCCCGCCACGGTCGTTATTTGACTTCTGAAGATTCATTTGACAATACCTTTGAGCCACGATAGATTCCACGCCCAGCATTACTAAGGACTGAAGGCGGGAAAGTGTCCCGCCATTTATGACCGAAACTGAATCATCATCGCCCCTGCCTGAACCTGACGATCAAGAGCGCCTCGGCTCGCGCGTCAAACATGTTCTCTTTGGCAAGGCGCTCGATATCAATGAGCCATCGCTGTTTCACAAGATATCCCTGATCCCCGTTCTGGCTTGGATTGGACTCGGCGCAGATGGGTTGTCGTCTTCATCTTATGGACCAGAAGAGGCATTCCGAGCACTTCACGGGCACACCTATCTGGCGTTTGCTCTGGCGGCTGCGACCGCCTTGACTGTGATTATCATCTCGATGAGCTACAGCCGCATCATCGAAGAGTTTCCTCATGGCGGCGGCGGTTATCTGGTTGCTTCGAAGCTTCTGGGTGCAAAGACCGGCGTGGTTTCGGGGAGCGCCCTACTTGTTGATTACATACTCACAATCGCCGTCTCTATGGTGGCTGCAGGTGATGCGCTATTCAGTTTGTTGCCGATGGAGTGGCAGTTTGCCCGCCTGCCTCTGACTATCGGTCTGATTGTTGCGCTGACCGTACTCAACATTCGTGGTGTCCGGGAATCAGTCTTAGCACTGGCGCCGATCTTCTTCCTGTTCCTGATCACGCACGCAGTTCTGATCGGCGCTGGCATTCTTATGCACGCCGGTAATGTGCCGGTAATCGTCGAAAAGGCCACGACTGGATTTAGCGAAGGCTACAGTGCGCTGGGGCTTGTCGCGCTGGTAGCGATTTTCGCCCGCGCTTACTCCATGGGTGGAGGTACCTATACCGGTTTGGAGGCGGTCTCCAACGGTATGCCGATCATGCGCGAGCCGCGCGTGCACACTGCCAAGCGCACGATGATCTACATGGCCACTTCGCTGTCCATTACCGCCGCCGGCTTGTTGATCTGCTATTTGTTGTGGGACATCAATCCCGAACCGGGCAAAACGATGAACGCCGTACTTGCATACAATGTCGCGGCTCACTTCCCGGCCGGGCAGTTATTTGTTGTATTGACCATGTTCGCAGCGGGTGCTCTATTGGTGGTCGGTGCGCAGGCCGGATTCATCGACGGTCCGCGTGTGCTGGCCAATATGGCAGTGGATTCGTGGGTTCCGAGGCACTTCGCGATGTTATCCGAAAGACTGACGACGCAGAACGGCATTGTTCTAATGGGCATGGCGTCACTTGCGGTAGTCGTCTATACCAGAGGCGACATCCACAGTCTGGTAGTCATGTACAGTATCAACGTGTTCCTGACCTTCTCGCTCTCGATGTTTGGGATGCTTAAGCTCTGGATCACACGGCACGGCAGTAAGGCTTGGAAGCGGCATGTGGCGTTGTTTCTAATAGGATTTGTGCTGTGCGCGACCGTATTGACCATCACGACCTACGAGAAATTCTCGGAGGGGGGATGGCTGACGGTAGTGATCACTTTCCTTCTGGTGGCTCTCTGCTTTCTGATTCGCTCACATTATCGTAATGTCGCTCGGCGGCTGGAACTTCTCAATAGGGACTTGGTAGACATACCTGCTGCGGAGTCAGTCCAGCCGGTTCCTGACTTTGATCCGTCAAAGCCGACTGCTGCCGTCCTCGTGGCGGGCTATGGCGGACTTGGTATCCATACTTTGCTCAATGTATTCCGCGCTTTTCCGCATCAGTTTCACAATCTGGTTTTCCTGTCGGTTGGCGTGATCGACTCCGGAGAAATGAAGGGTGCGGAGCAGATTCAGCAATTGCGTGAACGTACCGAAGATTCGTTGAAGCAATATGTTGACCTGGCAAAACGACTGGGAATGCCGGCCAAATACCGAATGTCGATGGGCACCGATGTCGTCGAAGAATTACATACGCTTTGTATTGATACGGCCAGAGAATATTCGCACATCACGTTCTTCACCGGGCAACTGGTGTTCCGGCAGGAATCTTGGTACACGCGCATGCTGCATAATCAGACGGCCGTCTCTCTCCAGCAACGCATGTTCTGGGACGGACATGTCATCGTAGTACTTCCAGTCAGAGTAAGATAGCAGGATTCTCGGCACGGCCTCGCCCCCGTCTGATGCTGTCTCCAGATTAGTTTGACTTCAAGCAACAGGCAGGGTACATTGGCAAGCTATGTACCCAATCGCCCTGATGAGCCAGGAATCCCGAAGCGCATGATGAACGACGAACCAATGCTCCCACCGTCTGAGCCCGACGATCAAGAGCGCCTTGGCTCGCGCGTCAAGCATGTTCTCCTTGGCAAACCACGAGATATCTCCGAGCCATCGCTCTTTCATCGGCTCTCACTGATTCCGGTTCTTGCTTGGATTGGACTTGGTGCTGATGGTCTGTCGTCATCCGCCTATGGTCCGGAGGAGGCCTTCCGGGCACTAAACGGCCACACTTATCTCGCTTTCGCCCTGGCTGCCGCCACGGCGCTTACAGTACTGATCATCTCTGCCGGTTACAGTCGCATTATCGAGGAGTTTCCTCATGGCGGTGGCGGTTACCTGGTTGCTTCCAAGCTTCTGGGCGCGCGCATCGGGGCTGTGTCCGGTAGCGCGCTTCTCGTGGATTACATTCTGACCATCGCCGTCTCGGTGGTCTCGGCAACGGACAACCTCTTTAGTCTCTTCCCGCTGGAGTGGCAATTCGTGAGATTGCCGCTGACAATCACGCTGATCTTCGGCCTGACAGTTCTGAATATACGCGGAGTGAAGGAATCCGTTCTCACCATGGCGCCGATCTTCTTCCTGTTTCTGATAACGCATGCGATTCTGATCGGCGGGGGAATTCTCTCCCACGCAACTGCCATCCCTCAAGTTGTCAGCGACTCCGCTAACGGCTTCCGACAGGAGCAATCCACTCTCGGGTTGATCGGGATGTTGCTCATCTTCGCGCGGGCCTATTCGATGGGGGGCGGCACCTACACCGGTATTGAGGCCGTGTCGAATGGCATGCTTGTGATGAGGGAACCACGAGTTCGGACGGCGAAGAGAACAATGCTCTACATGGCCGTTTCCCTGTCAGTTTGTGCCGGTGGCTTGTTGGTTTGCTACATGCTCTGGGACATCCAACCGGAGCCGGGCAAGACATTCAACGCCGTTCTGGCATACAAGTTCGCCCAGGGTCTCCCCTTTGGAGGAATCTTTGTCATGCTCGCCCTTTTTGCCTCGGGAGCCCTGTTGCTTGTCGCGGCGCAAACCGGTTTTATTGGCGGTCCGCGTGTATTGGCGAATATGGCGGTCGATTCGTGGGTGCCGCGGCAGTTTGGCACGCTTTCTGAACGCCTGACGACGATGAACGGTATCATCCTGATGGGCGTGACGTCTGCGGCGGTCGTTGTTTACACGCATGGCAACATCCATGCTCTGGTAGTCATGTACAGCATCAATGTGTTCCTGACCTTCTCGCTCTCGATGTTTGGGATGCTTAAGCTCTGGATCACACGCCATGGCAGCAGACGTTGGAAACGACATGTGGCGCTGTTTCTAATAGGATTTGTGCTGTGCGCGACCGTACTGACTATCACAACCTACGAGAAATTCTCCGAGGGTGGATGGCTAACCGTCGTAATCACGGGCCTGTTCGTCGTGGTCTGCATGATAATCAGGGCACACTACCGAGGAGTGGCTGCGCGAATTAACAAGCTTAACCAGGATCTTTCTGAAATCCCCGCCGAGCCGGTGACGGCGCCGCGAGCCGAGTTTGATTCCCGCTTGGCGACTGCCGGAGTGCTGGTAGCCGGTTACGGAGGCCTTGGAGTGCACACCTTGCTCAATGTCCTCCGGACTTTCAGGGGACAGTTCAACAATATTGTCTTCCTGTCGGTTGGGGTAGTGGATTCGGGAGAGATGGAAGGTTCGGAGCACATTCAGATGCTGAAAGAGCGCACCGCAGACTCACTCAAACGCTATGTTGAACTAGCCGAGCGACTCGGTATGCCTTCGGCCTACCGAATGTCAGTGGGGACCGATGTCGTTGAGAATGCCCACTCCCTGTGCGTGGATGCCGCCAAGGAATTCCCGCGAATCACTTTTTTTGCCGGTCAGTTGGTCTTCCAGCATGAGTCCTGGTACACGCGCCTGCTGCACAACCAGACCGCGTTTTCACTGCAGAAGCGGTTAATCTGGGACGGGCAAACGATGGTCGTAATGCCGATCCGAGTCCGATGAACTCTGAATATTTCACTTGCCGTCGGGCAATTGTCAGCATAAGTTGTCAGCCTTTATGAGGGCCTGTTAGAAAATGTCGATCTTTCGTAGGTTTTCGAACGATATTGGAATAGATCTTGGCACCGCCAACACGCTGGTATTCGTGCGCGGGCAGGGGATCGTACTGAATGAACCGTCGGTAGTGGCGGTCGAAGTTTCCACCAACAAAATTCTGGCCATTGGCTCAGAGGCACGCAAGATGCTCGGGCGTACTCCGGGCGAGATCAATGCCATTCGACCACTTAAGGACGGCGTGATCGCCGACTTTGAGATCACTGAGCGACTGCTGTCGGATTTTATCAAGCGGGTGGTGCGGCACAAATTTCTCATGAAACCGCGAATCGTAATCTGCGTGCCATCAGGTATTACTGAGGTGGAAAAGCGTGCAGTGCGAGACTCGGCGGAAAACGCCGGCGCCCGAGAGGTCTTCCTCGTACAGGAGCCCATGGCGGCGGCAATCGGTGTCGGTCTGCCGGTCGACCAGCCGTCCGGCATCATGATTATCGACGTCGGCGGAGGCACTTCCGAGATTGCGGTCATTGCGTTGAATGGAATCGTCAACAATACGTCGATTCGAATCGCCGGCGACGAAATGAACGAAGCCATAGTCATCTATCTCAAGAAGAACTACAACCTCCTGATCGGTGAACTCACCGCGGAAGAAATCAAGATTAACATTGGCTCGGCGTTTGAATTGGATCGCGAGGAGTTCATGGAAATCAAAGGGCGCGATCTCGTTGCCGGTGTACCGAAGAATATCAAGATATCTTCCGCGCAGATCAGAGAAGCGTTGACGGAGCCCGTTAACAGCATCATCGATGCCGTCCGACAATCGTTGGAGCAGACACCGCCGGAGTTGGCTTCCGATATACTCGATCACGGTATCGTCCTGACCGGTGGCGGCGCGCTATTGAAGGGGCTGGACAAGCGCATTCGCCATGAAACGAATTTGCCGGTGATCGTTGCCGATGACCCGCTCACTTGCGTAGCGCGCGGCACCGGCGTGATTTTGGAGAATATGAACAAGTACTCCAAAGTCCTGATGCGTAGCCGCAAAGATTGACTTCCGAGATGATTGCCCGAATCGAACTACACCAAGGCTCTATCACCGATCTTAACGTCGATGCCATTGTCAATGCTGCCAATACCGGTCTGTTTGGCGGTGGCGGAGTCGATGGTGCCATTCACAGGGCCGCCGGACTTGGACTGCTTGAGGAATGTCGCACACTTGGTGGCTGCGCGACCGGCGATGCCAAGATAACCAAGGGCTACAACCTCAAAGCGGAATTTGTTATTCATGCCGTCGGACCTGTTTGGCGTGGCGGCAACCATGGCGAAGCAGAATTGCTGGCCAAATGCTATCGCCGCAGCCTGGAACTGGCTCGTGAGTACAAGCTGAAGAGCATCGCCTTTCCGGCAATCAGTACAGGCGCCTATGGCTATCCGTTAGAAGCATCGGCTCAAATCGCGACAGACGCTGTGAGGAGTTGGCTCATCAGCGACACGACTCTGGATAAGGTCGTTTTCGTATGTTTTGATGAACGGATTTTTTCCACTTATGAACGACTACTTCGTGACCACGATTGAATAACTACTGCCATTTTGGCATATTATGACGTATAATTGACAGTTTTTTGTTGACAAGGGGCAAGAAAATGGACTATGATTCTGGAAATGATTGGATTTGAGGAACTAATACAGCAGCAGGTTTCCGATGCAAAGTATCGGCCTGCTAAGACACGCGAGCTTGCACGCAAGCTACAGATATTTCAAAAGGACTATCCCGCTTTCCGGCGCACGGTCAAAAGCATGATTGACTCCGGTAAGCTGGCGGAGATTCGCGGCAATCGAATTGTCAGGCCACCGAAGATGGTGACACTGATCGGTGTGCTTTCTCGCACCAAGTCGGGGCGTGCATTTGTGAAGCCGGATGACGGCAGCGGTGACATTGAGATTGACCGCTACCGCGATCTGGGCGGCATTGACGGCGACAAGGTCGAAGTACGCATCAGCGAAAAACAGGTAAAAGAACTTCGGGTGGGCGAGATCATCAGGATAGTCGAAGCTCGCACTACACAGATCGTAGGTACCTATCAGCATTCGCGCTATGCCACGTTTGTAAAACCCGACGACCGACGACTCAAAGTGACGGTCAGTGTCAGTCCACCGAAAGGAATGACAGTTTCGGATGGAGCCAAAGTTGTAGTGCTGCTGACGCCTGCGGACGACCCGCGAATTCAACTGAGCGGCAAAATCATCGATGTCCTCGGCATGCCGGGAGATCCGGGGGTCGATGTTCTGTCGATTGTTCATCAATTCAAGCTCCCGACCTCGTTTCCACGCGCGGTTAGTTCCGAAGCCGAGGCGATTCCAAAGGCAATTCCGACCGACGAGATCGCTCGACGGCATGACTATCGGAATGCGGTTGTGTTTACCATAGACCCAGAGGACGCCAAAGACCATGACGATGCCGTTTCTTTAGAAGCAACGGACTTCGGTTATCGGCTCGGCGTGCACATCGCCGATGTCAGTTACTATGTCCGCGAACACAGCCATCTTGACAAGGAGGGGCGCACGCGCACGGCATCGGCCTATCTGGTTGACCGAGTGTTGCCGATGCTACCGGAGCGTTTGTCGAACGATCTCTGCTCGTTGCGAGAAAATGAAGACCGGCTGACCATGTCGGCAATTATCGAACTCGACAAGAGTGGCCGGGTGGTCGGACAACGGCTTGAGGAGAGTGTTATCCGTTCGCAGGCCAAGCTCAGTTACGAGCAGGTGCAAAGTTTCCTCGACACCGGCGAAGGCTTTGAACAAAACAAGGACGTTGCGTGCACACTAAGGCTGATGCAAGAACTGGCGCAGAAACTGATTAGCAATCGTATGCAGTCCGGTTCGATCGACTTTGAGGTTGCCGAGTACAAAATCGAACTCGATGACAAAGGTCGGGCGACGCGTATCCTTCGCCGCGAGCGCAAGATGAGCAATCGCATTATCGAGGAGTTCATGCTGTTGGCAAACAAGACGGTGGCGTCAGTTTTGCTGGCGAAAAACATCCCCGTGCTTTACCGAGTGCATCCGTCTCCAAATCCGGAGAAGCTGACGTCATTCATCAATTTCGCCGCCAACTTCGGACACCGGGTCTCGTTTGGTCTGCCCCCTCAGCCGAAATTTATCGCCGATTTTATCTCGGGATTGCGCGGCAAGGACGAACAGGAGATTCTCAATGAGTTGCTGATTCGTTCGATGCAGAAGGCGTACTATCAGCCGGAAAACATCGGGCATTTCGGACTGGCGTTTGCATCATACCTGCACTTTACGTCGCCGATTCGTCGTTACCCTGATCTGATCGTCCATCGCATCCTCAGGCAGGTGCTCCGTAGTGAGTACAGTCCCGCCAAAGGTGCGGCGCTGAAATCCTCGCTGACGCGGACCGGCAAGCATTGCTCGGAACAAGAAATAGTGATCATGCAGGCCGAGCGCGAAACGCTCGCGATCAAACAGGCGGAGTTTCTGTCGCGGCAATTGGGAGAGGTGTATGATGGCGTAATCAGCGGCATGCTCGGGTTTGGGTTTTTTGTTCGCATTATCGAAGTGGGGGCCGAAGGTATGGTGCGATTGTCGACTTTGGAAGATGATTACTATACCGCTGATCTTGAAAAGTTTGAGGTGATCGGCAGGCGTTCACGACGCAGTCTGCGACTGGGGGACAAGGTCAGAGTGCAAGTCGTCAGAGTGTCACTGGAGTCGGGTGAGATTGACCTGAAGTTGGTGGAAGACACGCGGCCTGCAAGACGCCGGTCGAAAACGATACCGACTCCGGGAAACCGGACGAGAACGATGCAGGCTCCGAGAAAGCGGAGGCGGCGATGATTGCCGAAAAGAGAATGCTCGCCATCAAAGGCGATAAGTTGATAGAACAAGTCTGCGCTTCGTGGCCTAAAGGAACCGACCTGCAGATCGAAATCGTTGATGGGCTAAGCGAGGCGCTGAGTCATCTGACAAAGCCGGCGCAGAAGTTTGTCTTGCTTGACTTTGAATCGCACGAGATGGACGCGGTGCCGTTTCTGCGGAAGCTCAACCGTCTGTCGCCGTTAACCGATGTGTTCTTGCTGACCGGTCGCCGCGCAATTGCCGATGTTTCCGTTGACCACTTTATCGATTCGGCGTTGTCGCTGGGGGAAATTGAACAGAGCATTCGCGACGCGATTGGTATCCGCTATTTGCTGGACAGCGCCGGAATCGTCGGTCACTCCAAGAATCTGCGCGATGCTGCACTTCGGATTCAACAAGTAGCGCCGACCGACATTTCCGTTCTGGTAACCGGCCCATCGGGAACCGGCAAGGAACTGGTTGCTCGCGCGTTGCATGAGAATTCGCCGCGCAAAGACAGCGAGTTTGTGTCGATCAATTGCGCTTCCATACCGGACACGCTTCTGGAGTCGGAACTGTTCGGCTACGAAAAGGGCGCATTTACGGGCGCCGACAGTAAGCAACCCGGCCTGCTGCAGCACGCACACAAGGGTACACTGTTTCTCGACGAAATCGGAGAGATGTTTCCGCGATTACAGGCGAAACTGCTGCGCGCTATCGAGACCAAAACATTTACTCCCATCGGTGGCAGGAAGGCTGTTACTGTCGATGTGCGCATCATCGCGGCCACAAATCGCGATCTGGAGGCCGACGTCGAAAGCGGCAATTTCCGCGCTGACCTGTATTACCGTCTCGGCGTAATCAATATCCAATTGATTCGTCTCGCTGAACGCCCAGAAGATATTCTGCCACTGATAGCGCATTTCCTCGGACGGCACAAAAAGGGAATTGGTTTTAGTCCCGACGCTACAAACCTGCTGCTCAAATACGGCTGGCCGGGCAATGTCAGGGAACTGACAAATTTCCTGCAGCGTCTCCTGATTACCGAGCCGCACGGGGAAATCAGCCGCGAGACGGTAGCGTCGCTGCTTGACAAACACGCCGTTGCCGATCGCTCCTTGCCGGTGGTAACCAATATCAAGACCGAAGAAACGGGGTATCGGCTGATTTATCAGGCATTGCTCAATCTGGCCAATGAGATTATGGACATGAAGAAGCTGATCGGCAAGCATTTTGGCGACGGTAAAGGGCAGGAGGTCCATCCGCTCACTGCAGCCGGCGATCTTGAAGAAATGGAAGAGAGACTGATCCGCGAGACATTGGCAAAAGTGGATGGCAATCGCAAAAAGGCTGCATCGTTTTTGGGCATTGGCGAGCGGACACTCTATCGGAAGTTGAAAAAGTATAATCTCATGTGATGATGTCGAAATCACCGGCAATCTTCATCGGGCTCGTTTTTCTACTCTGTGCCAACGTGCACATTTATGCCACTACACCGGTCTATTTCCACGAACGCACCTACACCACTCTCGATGAGTTGGATCAAGCTTTGGAAGAGGGTGAAATCACCTACGATGACTATCTGCTGCTAATGGAGAGTTTCCTCGGCTCGCCCGACGATAACATTCTCACAGACGAAACTATCAAGCTGAAGAGCGCGGATACGGTCGCGGCTGTCGAGGGCGGGAAGTCTCGATTGCGCCTGAGCTATCACGGCTCCCTCCAGCAGAAGTTCGATGAAGACCGTGCCTTCGTACGTTATGATCGACTTGCGTGCGAGTGGGGAAAGCTGCGCCTTGATCTATCATTCGAACTCCGCAATCAGAAGCAACTGCTCTTCCGGTCGCGCTCGCTGCGCTACAAATATTCGGGTGGTGAAGTGATTGCAGGCAGTTACAACCTGCGCCTTGGACAAGGTGTCACACAGGGGTTGGCGTCCTATCACACTCAGTTGCATGAGGACAACGATTTTGGGTCAAGTCTAAGGTTGCCGATCAAGAATCGGCACAACGGCATTCTGATTCGGCAGCGTTTTGGCAGCATCCGGACTGGCCTCTTGCTCTCAGATATCGAAGGCGCCGATTTCTACCGAACTGCTATCGGATCTTTTCTCGAGATCGGACAATCTAAACGATCTGCGGGGGTAGTTTTCCTCCGACAGCAGCTTGGCCGCAACGGCGACGCCAAACGGCACCGGGAATACTTTG
>Ga0315273_10012574_pt1 | contig 10863 bp, 8 predicted proteins | sample YL17G02_0_MG_FD_205753 | JGI IMG/M metagenome (GOLD analysis project Ga0315273, IMG submission 205753) | Sediment microbial communities from Yellowstone Lake, YNP, Wyoming, USA - YL17G02_0 | ecosystem: Environmental > Aquatic > Freshwater > Lake > Sediment | place: USA: Wyoming | collected... | reverse complement strand
GTTCTTTTCGATATGGACGGAGTTCTCGTCGATTCTGAACCATTTATTTGCAAAGCAGCAATAATGATGTTCAGTGAACTTGGTATAAGGGTATCGGATGAGGAATTTCTACCATTCGTTGGAATGGGCGAAAACAGGTACATTGGAGGAGTAGCGGAGAGACATGGGGTTACTGTTGATATTGAAAGAGTCAAGGCCAGGACATACGAAATATACGGGATAATAGTAAGGGGAAATTTATCCCCGCTTCCCGGAGCTCATGAGTTTATTTCAAAATGCAGGAACAAAGGTTTAAGTCTGGCCCTGGCAACCAGCGCCGACAGGATAAAGATGGAAGTGAATCTTAAGGAAATATGTCTGTCAAATGATTCTTTTGATACAATTATTACCGGGCTTGATGTAAAGAATAAAAAGCCTTTTCCTGATATTTACCTTAAAGCCGTCGAAAACCTGGGTTTAAAACCACATGAATGCCTTGTTGTTGAAGATGCGGTAAGCGGTATAAAGTCCGGAAAAACTGCCGGATGCAGATGTCTTGCTGTTACTACATCCTTTGATGCTGCAGTTTTAAAGGATGCGGATTGGATATGTGAATCTTTATTGAATGTTCCGGAAGAAGTATTAAATTGGTAACCACAATAAACCTGCTTTAATAATCATCTTTCAGGTTTTAAGCCGGAAATAAAATATAAATTTTATATGAAGAGTTTCCTGTCAGATTTTCCCCCTTTTGATGCACTCATTAAAGAGATGATAGGAATATCTTATCCTGCGTACCGCGAAGCAAACGGACATATTCATACACCATATTCCTTCAGTGCTTTTATAGGTCTCGATACAGCTTTTAAGATGGCTGTTGCAGAGAATATTGCTGTTCTGGGTATAAATGATTTTTATGTAACCGATGGTTATAGTGTTTTCCATGAAGGATGCCTGGCGCATAAGATATTTCCCTTGTTTAACATTGAATTTATTGGATTGCTAAAAGAAGAGCAGAAGAAAGGAATAAGAATAAATGATCCGAATAATCCCGGTAGAATTTATTTCAGCGGTAAAGGTCTTGATTATCCGTTTAAGGTTGGCTGGACTCAAAGAAGACAGCTCAGAAAAGTAAAAAGAGAAAGCCAGGTTCACATAAAAGCTATGATAACAAAACTGAATCATCTAATTGAACACGAAAAACCAGCTTTGAGTCTCTCTTATGCTGCAATAAAAAAAGAGTATGCTCACGAGCTGGTTCGGGAACGTCACATTGCAAAAGCTTTGCGGGAACTTGCGGTCTCAATATCCCCTGCTGAAGAGGTGCAACTTCATTTCCTTGAAAACCTGTATGGTGCCAAAAAATCAAAAACCGGTTTGTCAAACCCTGCTGCACTTGAAAATGAGATAAGATCGAATCTCCTGAAAAGCGGAGGAGCTGCTTTTGTTGAAGAGGATGAAAATTCTTTCCTCGCGCTTAAAAATATCATTAAGATTATTATCAAAGCCGGAGGAATACCATGTTATCCGGTATTACTTGATGATCCTTCAGGCAGATGTACAGAATTTGAGTCTGATCCTGAAAAGCTCTATGACTCACTTAAGAGACTCGGCATAGAATGTATAGAACTTATCCCTGGAAGAAACGATATTGCTATCCTGAAGAACTTTGTTGAATTTTTTTATAAAAAAGGTTTTATTATAACCTTTGGAACCGAGCATAATTCTCCTGAGATGTTGCCGCTGACAGTGACTGCCAGGGGCTCAAAGCCTCTTGATGAATCTTTAAAGAAGATAGCATGGGAAGGGGCTTGTGTTATTGCTGCACATCAGTATCTCAGAGCCGGTGGCAGACAGGGATACGTTTTACCAGATGGAACTCACCATACAGAACAAATGAGGGAGTTGATGAATCTTGGACAATTAGTTATTGAGTATTTCTTAAACAAGTACGATAATGAAGACTGAAATAAATGAACTGATTGAGTTATCTAAGTTCTACGGGAGTAATAAGGACTTCGTTATAGCAGGAGGAGGTAACACATCCTTCAAAGACGGTGAAACAATCTGGATCAAAGCCAGTGGACAAACTCTTGCAGAACTTGATGAAGAGGGACTCGTCGCACTAAGCCGAAAGAAGCTTCATATGATATCAACAGCAGTTTATTCTGATGACGCTGTTACCAGGGAAGAACAGGTTAAAGAAGATTTGTTCAGGAGTATTACCGATACACGGAAAAACAAGAGACCCTCGGTAGAGACTTCATTGCATGAGATCATTCAATATAAATTTATTGTGCACCTCCATCCTACTCTGATCAACGGGATACTCTGCAGCAGAAATGCAAAGAGCCTGATTCAGAAGCTCTTTGGTGAAAGTGTTCTTTTTGTACCCTATACTGATCCGGGATATACTCTTTTCAGGAAGGTTGAATCAGAGATAATTTCATTTCGTGAAAAGAACTTACACGACCCGCGGATAATATTTCTTGAGAATCACGGATCCTTTGTCGGAGCTGATACAACTGAAGAGATAAAGAAGTTATATGACGGTATAATTCAAAAAATTACAGAGCAAATACCTCCCATTTCTGAAATTAACCCTTTACATTATAATCCTGTTCTTCATAAAGTTCTCCCCACAATGCGAATTCTGCTTTCAGGGGAACAACCTGGCATCATAAGGTTCCGTAATAACTCTCTGATTGCCAGGTTTTATCAGAATCAGCAGGAGTTTCATAAGATCTCATTGCCACTTACACCCGATATTATTGTCTACTGTAAAACAAGATATCTGTACATTGAACAGTCGTCAACCGCCGAGAAGATACTCGGTTCTCTCAGGTATCAGCTCCCGCATTTCATAAGTGAATATGGCTATTTACCAAAGGTGGTTATAATAAAGGATATGGGAGTTTTTGCAATTGCTGAGACCTGCTCTTCGGCTGAAACCTGTTTAAATGTTTATGAAGACCTTGTGAAAATAAGTTACTATGCTTCTTTATGCGGTGGCATTAAGTTCCTGATCCCTGAACAAGTATCATTTATTGATCAGTGGGAAGTAGAGAACTACAGGCGAAAAGTTTCGCTATCAGCACTTTCCTCTAACAAACTTAGCAATAAAATTGCTGTTGTTACCGGAGGTGCACAGGGATTCGGCGCAGGAATAGCAGCATCTTTATTCTCATTGAACATGAATGTGATAATTGCTGATCTGAATGAGGAAACCGGAAATTCTTTTGCCACAACATTATCTTCCGGAAAATCTCAGAATAAAGCACTTTTTGTAAGGACTGATGTTTCAGATCCCGTTTCGGTAAGAGATCTTATTGTTACAACCGTCAGGGAGTTTGGAGGGCTGGATATTATTATAAGCAATGCAGGTATTTTAAAAGCCGGGGGACTTGAAGAGATGGACCCGGAAATATTTTCCAAAACGACAGAAGTAAATTACAATGGCTATTTTCATTGTGCAAAATACGCTTCAGAAGTAATGAAACTTCAGAATCTGGAGAAGCCAGGTTATTTCACTGATATAATCCAGATCAATTCAAAATCAGGATTGAGAGGAAGTAACCGCAATTTTGCCTATGCCGGTGCTAAATTCGGAGGGATAGGACTCACACAATCATTTGCACTTGAACTTGCTCCTTTCAGAATTAAAGTCAATTCAATCTGCCCAGGTAATTTTTACGAAGGGCCTCTATGGTCCGACCCGAACACTGGATTGTTTGTTCAGTATCTTAAAGCAGGAAAGGTCCCGGGTGCAAAAAATATCGAAGATATAAGGAAATTTTATGAGGATAAAGTACCTCTGAAAAGGGGATGTAAACTTGAAGACGTAATGAAGGCGCTTCTATATCTGATTGATCAGGAATATGAAACCGGGCAGGCTCTTCCGGTAACCGGAGGGCAGGTGATGCTGGGGTAAAGGCACAGGGCATGGGGCATAAAAAATAAGAAGAATGCTATGAAGACAAAGGCAGTTAGGATATATGGCAAAAAAGATCTGAGACTCGAAGAATTTGATCTACCTGAATTAAAAGATGATGAGATACTTGCACATGTGATCTCCGACAGCATCTGCATGTCGTCACATAAAGCAGCACTCCAGGGTGCTGATCATAAGAGAGTTCCCGACGATGTTCATATTAACCCAACAATTATCGGCCATGAATTTGCAGGTATAATCCTCAAAGTCGGAAATAAATGGCAGCATAAATTCGAACCCGGACAGAAGTTTTCAATTCAGCCTGCAATGAACCAGATGGGTACTCTCAATGCTCCCGGTTACTCATACCGGTTCATAGGAGGTGATGCGACACACGTAATTATACCTCCCATTGTTATGGAGGCCGATTGTCTTCTGCCTTACCATGGAGAAGCTTTTTTCCCTGCTTCTCTCTCAGAACCAATGTCCTGCATTATCGGAGCATTTCATGCGAGCTATCATATTCCCCCCGGTACTTATGTACACAATATGGGAATCCGAAAAGGAGGAAAAATGGTAATTCTTGCCGGCGTAGGTCCGATGGGACTTGGAGCGATTGATTATACTTTGCACCAGGACAGGAAACCCGACTTACTTGTAGTTACTGATATCGATGATAACCGACTATCAAGAGCCTCCTGTATCTTCACACCAGAACATGCTGAAAATGAAGGTGTTCGGTTAATATATGTAAATACAGGAAAAATGAATGATCCTGCCAGGCATCTGAGAGATATTACAGGAGGGGAAGGATATGATGATGTTTTTGTTTTTGCTCCTGTCAAGCCGGTAATTGAACTGGGTGATGCTATACTTGGATTCGACGGATGTCTGAATTTCTTTGCCGGACCCACAAATCCCGAATTTAAAGCAGAATTCAACTTTTACAATGTGCATTATGCCTTCACTCATATAGTTGGCACTTCCGGAGGTAATACCGATGACATGAGGGAATCGTTAAAGCTTATGAGCGAAGGGAAGATCAATCCTGCTATCATGATCACCCATATTGGCGGACTTGATTCAGTGGTCGATACCACTTTGAATCTTCCTCATATTCCGGGAGGTAAAAAGCTAATTTATACCAATATCTCTATGCCTCTAGTATCTCTCTACAAGCTGGGAGAAATGGGTAAAAATGATAAATTCTTTGCAGGACTTCACGAAATTGTTGCACGGAATGATTATATCTGGTCGCTTGAAGCAGAGAAACATCTGCTCGCCAATGCTAAACCGATCTGATTTTCAATTCTTTTGCAAATTCCGTAGAGATGTAATTCTCATAACTCAGACATACATGAGTGGCAAAATCGACTGCAGAAGTAATCACTTTAGACCACTCCTTTTCACCCATATTCTCCAGTTGTTCCCTTTTGAAATTATTTCTGTAAATTGCGGTTATCATACCGGCATTGAAATTATCACCCGCTCCTATTGTACTTACAGGCGTAATTTTCCGGACAGGAAATTTTCCTGAAAATGCATTGGTCCTGACATATACACCTTCAACATTTACCGTGTAAACCAGACACTTACAAAATTCTTTTGCAACTTCCCATGCCTCATCAATACTGTCAGCCCCGAATATATTTTTGAAATCTTCATCGGAACCTCGTAGAAGTCCGGCCATCTTCATATTTTCGATAATCAGAGGCTTGAGAATGTTCAGTTCAGACACATGTGTTTTACGGAAATTAGGATCGTAGAGTACTAATGCACCATTCTCTGCTGCAGTTCTGATGAATTTCTTGAACTTCTCCCGGATTTCAGGCCAGATCGCATAGAATGAACCACATTGAACTATGTCATCTTTTTCAATAACAGGGAAATCGATATCAAGGCGTTTTGCAGGAAAATCCTTGTAAAAAGTATAATGTGCATCGTTTTTATCATCAAGAAATGCAAGGGCAAGTGATGTACTTCCGTCATGGAAACGATGGACAGACGATGTATCAACACCATTGCTTTTTAAAAAACTGTCGATTAAACTACCGACATTATCCTGTCCGTATTCACTAATAAAAGATACTGGCAAATCCATGCGTCCCATTGAGACAACACTGTTAAGTACTGACCCTCCTGCCTTTGCCGCCTGGGGCTGATTATCTTTAAAGATTATGTCAAGTACTGTTTCACCTATTCCATATATTTTTCTCATCTGATATTTTTTTATAAGTTTTGATATGGTGTGAATTTACTAAATTTAACTTTATTAATTAATAGAAGATAATTCTCTTACTAGCTTTTTTTTTGCCACGAAGACGCAAAGGCGCAAAGAAAGCACCAAGTTATTTTTATATTTGCTTTAATATAGAAAGGAATGTAATGAAAGCAATGATGCTTACAGGAATCAGGCAGATGGAAATGAGGGATATTCCTGAACCGGGCCTGATTAATTCCAATGATGTGAAAATAAAAATGTCGGTTCTGGGAATCTGCGGATCGGATATTCATTATTATACTCAGGGACAGATAGGCTCTCAGAAAGTGCAATACCCTTTCCCTGTTGGTCACGAGGGAGCAGGGGTAGTAGTGGAGACTGGTAAATCCGTAAAAAGGGTTAAACCAGGCGATAAAATAGCAATTGAACCTGCTATGCCGTGCCGGGAATGTGATCAATGTCTGTCAGGGAGGCATCACACCTGCCGTAAACTCAGATTTCTGGGTTGTCCCGGTCAGGCGGAAGGTTGCCTGGTGGAATATATCGTAATGCCTGAAGAAAGCTGTTTTCCACTTTCTGGAAATTTAACTATGGATCATGGTTCAATTTCTGAACCGCTTGCTATAGGAGTATATTCTGAAAAAAAATCAGGTGGAACCAAAGGGCTCAATATTGGCATATTCGGATATGGACCTATTGGCATGAGTGTAATGCTCGCTGCAAAGGCACAGGGAGTTGACACGATTTATATCACAGATCTAATAGATGAACGTCTTGCAATCGCATATAAAGAAAGCGCAGCTCTGACAGGAAATCCCCGGAAAGAGAATATCATAAGTAAAATCATGCTTGAAGAGCCCTTAGGGCTTGACCTTGCTTTTGAATGCTGTGGCAAGCAGGAAGCTCTGGATCAGGCTATTGAACTCCTTAAACCTGGAGGAAAGCTCATAATAGTTGGCATCCCTGAATTCAACCGCTGGTCGCTGAGTGTTGAAACTACACGGCGCAGAGAGATATCAATTCAGTTCATAAGAAGGCAGGTAGATTGTGTTGAACAGGCTCTTGAAATGATGAAAAACAGATCGGTCATTGTTGATAATATGGTTACACATCGCTTCCCGTTTGAAAGGACCAAAGACGCGTTTGATCTTGTTGCAGATTACAGAGATGGAGTAATGAAAGCAATGATCGATTTCTAAGAGTTTAATCAGAAGAATGATTTGGGATTAACTATAATTAAAAATTGAATTATGAATAAAAGGATCTTCCTGGCATCGATGATTATTCTGGGCTGCTTCTTAATATACGGCCAAAATGTTGGTTCATCACCCGAATATATCAAAGCTTTAACTTCTGAATGGAAAGGTGAACGCTTCCCTGACGGGAGGCCAAAAGTCGCGGATGCTATTCTTGAAAGGCTCAAAAATATTTCGATTGAAGAGGCGTGGGGAGTTCTGAGGAACAAGGGGTTTCAGAACCAGGTTGAAGGCGACTGGACAATAATCAATCCTGACCAGACTATGACGGGTCGTGTTGTTACAGCACAGTATATGCCTCTAAGACCTGATCTGGAAAAACAGATAAAAGAGCAGGGTAAAACCGAAAACAGGGCACAACAGGGTGGAACAAATTCCTGGCCGATCGATATCCTCATCAATGGAGATATTTACGTTGCAGATGCTTATGCCAAAATTGCTGATGGCACTCTTATAGGTGACAATCTCGGTAATTCAATTTATGCCAAATCTCAGAGGGGTGTGATTTTTTATGGTTCTGTAAGAGACCAGGAAGGGCTTTCCGAGATCAAAGGGTTCAATGGTTGGATAAAAGGTTCAGATCCTTCATATATACAACAGATGATGCTCACTTCAATTAATGCCCCGATTCGTGTCGGACGTGCTACCGTATTGCCGGGAGATGTGGTTCTCGCTAAAAAATATGGTGTGATTTTTATTCCAGCCTATCTTGTTGAAGATCTTGTTTTAACGTCAGAAGTAACAGCTCTTCGGGACGAATTCGGACACCAGCGTCTGAGGGAGAAGAAATATCTGGCAGGTCAGATAGACAGCCAATGGAGTGATGAGATAAAAAAGGATTTTCTGAACTGGCTGAATAATTACCCCGGGAAAATGCCAATGTCAAGAGAAGAGCTTGATAATTATCTTAAAGAAAGAAACTATTAAGGTCGAAAAAATGAAAAGTATTTTACAGCAGATCACTGATAAAAACAGACAGCAGGAAAAAGCCGAAGCTGAAGCAATCAAAGCAGAAATTGCCAATCCGAAAACTACAAGTGACCGCCGTAATTTTCTCAGGAAGGCAGCCCTGGGAGGAATTGCTATCGGAGGTATGATGAATATTTCAATCGAAGATACAATTGCACAAACCACATCAAATGTTCAACGTTCATCAAGCCCGTCAGATCTGAAAATTACCGATATGCGTGTTGCAGTTATGGGCAATGTTGGCCGTACCGCGCTTATCCGAATCGATACTAATCAGGGTATTTCCGGATATGGGGAGGTAAGAGACGGTGCTGATGAGAGGTATGCACTCATGCTGAAGAATCGTATTCTGGGTCTGAATCCATGCAATGTAGAGATGCTCTTTAAGATAATCAGGCAATATGGTTACCATGGACGGCAGGGTGGAGGTGTCTGCGCCGTTGAAATGGCGTTATGGGATCTATGTGGAAAAGCCTATAGTGTTCCGGCATGGCAGCTTCTTGGAGGAAGATATCGCGATAAAATCAGGTTATATGCCGATACCCCCGGAGCCAGCGATCCGCAGGCTTTTGCGCAGACTATGAAAAGAAGAGTCGACGAACAGGGCTTCACATGGTTAAAAATGGATCTTGGAATTCATGTTATTGCAAAAATTCCTGATGCACTTGTTAATATTAAATTCTGGGATGGGGCAACAGGGCAGTATGACCTGAAAGAGTATTCAGGATATGGGAATACCTTACATCCATTTACACAGGTTCAGATAACTGACAAAGGGCTGGCAGGACTAGCCGAATATGTTGAAGATGTACGAAATGCTGTCGGTTATGAGATGCCTCTTTCTGCCGATCATTTTGGCCATTTCGATGTAAATAATGCCATCCGCTTTGGAAGGGCAATGGAGAAATACAGACTTGCCTGGGTTGAAGATATGGTCCCATGGTTTTATACCGATCAGAATAAAATGTTATCAGATGCAATAGAAACGCCAGTCTGTACCGGAGAAGATATTTACCTGCTTAAAGGGGGGTTTAAACCTTTGCTCGATATACGTGCGGTGGATATTATTCAACCTGACCTCGGAACATCAGGCGGATTGCTGGAAACAAAGAGGATCGGGGACTATGCTGAAGAATGTGCTGTTGCTATGGCAATGCATATGGCAGGTTCTCCGGTATGTTTCATGGCAAACGTTCATTGTGCGGCTGCCACTCAGAATTTTCTTGCCCTGGAGCATCATAGTGCAGATACACCCTGGTGGGGAGATCTAGTCAAAATGGTTGGATCTCAGCCAATGATAACCAACGGATTTGCTAATGTTCCACTTGAGGCACCAGGTCTTGGCATAGAATTGAATGAGGAGGAGATCAGGAAGCATATGAATCCAAAAACCAAAGGCTATTTTGAACCTACACCTGAATGGGATGAGAAGCGTTCTCATGACAGGCTATGGAGTTAATTCAGATTGCCTTCTCGTGAGAATTACTTTCCAAAACGTTTCGCTGCTTCTGTAAGAATAGCCTCGGTTGCCGTTGCTCCTGAACGCGTAACACCAGCCTCTTTCATTTTCAACAGATCATCGAGCGTTCTTACTCCGCCGGCACATTTTACCTGAACAGATGGTCCTGAATACTTCCTCATAAGTTCCACATCTGCCAGAGTAGCTCCTTTATAATTATAATCGCCATTTGGTTGCTTTACAAATCCATATCCTGTTGATGTTTTAACAAAATCAGCACCAGCACGGGTACAAATTTCGCAAAGCCTGATCTTGTCCTCTGTTTTCGTCACAAAGTCGGTTTCAAAAATCACTTTAATAATAGCACTGTTCTTATGACAAATATCTGTTACAGCTTTTATTTCATCTTCCACATAAGTCCAGTCTCCACTCAGTGTCTTGCCAATATTAATCACCATGTCGATTTCCACTGCACCATTCCGGCAAGCTTGCTCAGCCTCAAAGATTTTTACTTCCGAGGTACTGTTTCCATGAGGAAACCCTATTACACAGCCTACTTTTACTGAACTGCCCTTTAGCATTTCAACAGCTGCTTTTACTGCATAGGGTTTCACGCAAACAGAAGCAACATTATACTTCCGTGCTACTTCACATTGCCTTAAAAGATCAACATCTGTATGTGTGGGTTGAAGGATCGAATGGTCGATCATTTTCGCGAGATCATTTAAAATAGTCATTCTTTTGGCTTTTTGTCAGATTTTTATCAGAAATTCCGGACATTGAGATTCATTTATGCAAAATATTTATACAATATTATAAAATAAACTTAGATGTTTAGGGTATATATTTATATTTGATTCCGCTTACCATAATTAACCAAACCACATGAAAAACTATAAGATATTTCTTGAAGAACACAAGATGAGAGCCGATGATATAAATATTCAGCATATTGTTGATCTGTTTACATCGGAGATGAAAAAAGGGCTGGCTGGTACAGAAAGCTCCCTTCGAATGATCCCAACTTATATTGAAGCTGACAATCAAT
>Ga0315273_10012572_pt1 | contig 10864 bp, 5 predicted proteins | sample YL17G02_0_MG_FD_205753 | JGI IMG/M metagenome (GOLD analysis project Ga0315273, IMG submission 205753) | Sediment microbial communities from Yellowstone Lake, YNP, Wyoming, USA - YL17G02_0 | ecosystem: Environmental > Aquatic > Freshwater > Lake > Sediment | place: USA: Wyoming | collected... | reverse complement strand
GCGGTCTACGCCGCCTTTGGTAATTCGGACATTGCCCGCTACTCCCACGACGGCAAGCTGATTTGGATCACCCGCTACATGGCCATATTCGGCGATCCCAAAATGTCATGGGGGTACTCCGTGAGTCCCCTCGTACTGGAGGACTCCGTGCTGTTCCCATGGGATCATCACAAAGGCCCTTGTTTTCTGATCGGTCTTGATAAGCGAACCGGCGAGATTGCCTGGAAGAAAGATCGACCCATCGGCACCGCCCACGCGACGCCGCTCCTCGTGGAGCATCATGGACAGGCGGACATCCTCGTGTCCGGAAAGAACCGGCTCACTGCCTTCGATGCCAGAACTCACGCCGAGTTGTGGAAATACGGCGAAGGTGAAGGGCCGTTCAACGGCGAGATCATCGTCAGTCCGCTTTACCGAGACGGCATGGTATTCCTGCAACTGTGGCGGCAGAGTCCAATCCACGCCATTCGGCTTACCGACAACGGACAGCCGCCTGAACCGGTATGGATCAGCGAAAAACCAGGGCCCCAGGAACCGTCGCCACTCTATTATCGGGGGTTATTGTACACGCTGATGGACACCGGGGTTCTGGTCTGCCTCGACGGGAAGACAGGCAAGGAGCTCTACCGCGAGCGGCTGGGCGGCGCATGCAACTCTTCCCCGATCGCCGGCGATGGACGCATCTACCTGAGCAACAACGAGGGCACAACCTTTGTGGTCAAGGCCGGGAGAGAGTTCCAGCTGCTGGGCTCAAACAGGCTCGGCGAGAGAATCACCGCCTCACCCGCCGTTTCCGGAAACGAGTTGTTTTATCGGACAGATTCGCACCTGTACTGCATTGGGACTGATCATTAGACTGGTGCTTGGCGGCAACAACAACCGAAATGTCACTCTGGTAACCTCAATGCAACAATGAAACTGCCTGCCCTGGGATCTCCTGCCCAACGAAATAGTCCATCCATGCGGAAGTGTCAACGACCACGCCGCTCACGGGAATCCCGACCGCCAGGCGCCAGAAGCAGTTCATGGACACCTGCCGGTCGCTGGATAACGGCGCGACTTGGGAATCTGCGGGGATCGCTATTCCGGACACCGGGCTTAACAACGGCAACCCCGGATGGCAAACTTGTTACGGTATATTATTTCAACGATTCCAAGGACAGCGAGCGCTACATCGCCGCGACCATTTGGGATCCCGATCGTCTGGAGGTTGCCGGACGTTAGGTTCCCAGCCCCTGTTCCCAGGACCCCGGCTGAGGCTCTCGTATTGAGCGATAATGCCGATGACGAGCGGAGCGCTCCCCCCCCCGGCCAGCCAGCCTCCCAGCGGCGCACCCACCATGCTGGCGAGTTGGACGAAGATGGTTGCGGTCAGGCCTGCGACGGCCAATCCCATGTTGAACTTGCTGTAGAGAAACTTCGGCATCCAGGAGAGCAGCACGACCGCCACGAAATTCGAGCACATGAAGGTGGCCATCAGCACGAGCACCGTCGGCGTTCCCCAGACGACTTTCAGGAACTCCCGGATCGAAAGGCGGGGCAGCGCCTCCGGAGGGCCGGCGCCATCTGTGTCTCCGATCTCCGCCGCGCCGCGCCTGGGCTCGATGAGAAACCGGTGCAGCACGATACCGAGCAGGATGCCGAGACCGCCGAACACGATGAAGGACCACCGCCAGCCGTAGTACTGTCCAATCGCTCCGGCAAAAAATCCGCCCGCGATAGTGCCGATATAGACGCTGGTCTGGTGAATTCCCATGGCACGCGAGCGCGTCGCCTTGCCGTGGTAGTCGCCGATGAACGACATGGAGGCCGGGTAATAAAACGTTTCTCCCAGCCCTTCGGCGGCGCGGAAGAAGAAAAGGTGGCGGAAGTTGCGCGAAAGCGCCGTCGCCATGCAGATGATGCTCCACACGTGCAATCCGGCGAGTATCGCGGCCTTGCGCCGCACGCGGTCCACCACGGCCCCCGCGAAGGGGGCACTCAGCCCATAGACCCATGCGAACGAGGAGCCGAGCAGTCCGAGTTCCACCGGCGTCAGGCCCATTTCCTTTTCGAGAAGGGGAAATACCGAGAAAATGGCCTGGCGATCTGCGTAGTTGAAGAACGAGATGCCCCAGAGCATAGCGACCACGTACCAGCGGTAATTCGAAGAAGGCGAGATTCTCTTTAGTTGCGATCCGGCAGCGGCTGTAACAGACTGGAAATCCGATCCCTGTTGCATGAGATGTGCTCCTACGGGCCCCGCTGCGGACGGGGCAATTCACGGTTCTGTTGCTGAGTGATCGGGTTCCGGCGGAGACCTTCAAAGCCAGTGTCATGCGCCAACCTCGCGCGCAAGGAAATCACTACGTTCCTCCGGGCCATAGCTGCGCGCCACCGAGCGTGCCCTGCGGCGATCACAAGATCCATATAAGGTTCAGAGCTCGCTGCCGCTTTGCAGCGCCACAAAGCGGCGCCGTGCCCACTCTACAAAATTTTCGATGCAATCCCTCATGCAGCTTGGCGTAGACTGGCTTCGTTTTTTGATGGGCATGGCAGGGATGTACGGCGATCCCTGGAGAGTGCTGGAGGTAGGGAGAACCCAGAATGAGCCAATCCAAGCTTCCGTTTCCGCTGCGCGGAATCGTCCCCCCAATGATCACGCCTTTGCGAGAACGCGACAGTCTCGACCGGCCCGGTTTGGAACGTCTGGTCGAGCACATTCTGGCGGGCGGAGTCAGTGGGCTTTTTATCCTGGGTTCGACCGGCGAAGCGGCCGGTCTCAGCCACCGTCTGCAACGCGAGCTGATCGAGAGTGTCTGCGCACAGGTCGGTGACCGCGTTCCGGTCCTGGTGGGAATCACCGCTCCTTGCTTTGGCGAATCGATCGAGCTCGCGTCCGTAGCGGCTCGTGCGGGTGCCTCGGCCGTGGTCGCCGCTCCGCCTGGCGGTCCTTTTCGACAACCACATCGAGGTGGTCGCGGTCATCGAGAGCCCCGACCTGATCAAGATGAGCCAAACGGTCGGTCGCATCATCCCGCCCCATGCCAGCTCGCTCGGAAAAGCGCTCACCGCCTTCCAGCCGGAGGCGGTGCAGGAAAGACTCCCGCGGACCGAGTCATCGCGCAAATCGGAATTCCGTGATATTCGGCTCCGGGAAACCACGATCTGAATTTCGACAGCCCATCCGATGAACTGTCGCTCGAGACTTTGCGCAGGAAAACTGCATGAATCACAAACGGAGAGCGGGCTTTCCCTTGCAAACGTGCTTCGACAGCGCGGAACTCGATCCCCGCTTGAGATGGTTCTGCGAGCCGCCGGCATGGCGCATCGATACGGCACGACGCTGCCTGGAGGTTGAAACCGGCACGGGTACGGATTTCTGGCAGCGCACTCACTACGGCTTCTCCGCCGACAATGGTCACTTTCTCTTTGCGGAGGTCCCATCCGATTTCGTCCTGACGGCGCGAGTCCGCTTTTCCCCGACAAACCTGTACGACCAGGCGGGAGTGCTGGTACGCCAGAACTCCGACTGCTGGATCAAGGCCGCGGTGGAGCACGAATCGGCGGGCCCCGCCCATCTCGGAGCAGTGGTAACCCATGGGGGATATTCCGACTGGTCGGTGCAGGATTTTCCGCGCGGCCCGGTTGATATCGCCCTCAGGGTGACGAGGAAATGCGCCGATTTCCTGTTGGAGTACAGCGTGCAGCCCGACAACCAGTGGTCCCCGCTGCGGATCGCGCACCTGTCCTTGCCCGCCGGACAGACCATGCTGATGTGCGGCATCTACGCCTGCAGCCCCAATTGCGGCGGCTTCCGGGCCGAATTCCCGTTCCTCGAGATTCGGACCTAGCAGAGAGTAGCCCCGGGCTGCGCTTGCCCGGGGCTACTCGCTTGCCCGCCTCCGGGGGGCCTCCCGAGTCCACCCGCTCTGCGGGTGGAGACTCACTTGAGATCTGCACTGGCATTACTGAGACCGTTTCATGAAGCAGTTATTCCTCGAGCGGTCCTTTCCGTGCGCCGGACTGCGGATGGGCTGATTCATCTGATCAGCAGCGGCTCCGGTATCCAGCCCGGTTCGGTATTGAAGCCCGGGAGCACCCGATACCAGGGATCGATGGAGTCTGTGCCGCGTTCCCGCAAATCATTTCTTTTGAAGGTGGCAACATTTTATTCCGGTAAGAATGACCTCCTTTTAGGCTTGCACTAACAACTAATAATATATTGATAAAGCATAGAGGACCGGTATTGACCCGGAAACCGCTATTTTCTTGACTCTTCAAAATATAGGTGATATCAAAACGTCACGCATTGCCTCGATTCAGAGTGTGATTCAGATTTCTCCCACATTCGAAGAAATAGGAAGGGTGGCATGCAGAGCGGCCGTCCCGATCACCGACATGGTTACCGGTATGGCCCGTCACCCGGACGACGGGACCGGTATCTGCGCTAATTGTATTTTGCCGGTCGGCGCAATCAACGATTGAGCAGACCGTGCGACGATTCGATTAGATGTTCACACTCTGAATTGGAGTATCTCCAAAACTATGGCTGCGAGGCATTTTAATAGGAGTAGCAACATGAACCGAATGAAATGTATTCAAATCTCAATTCTGTTCGGCCTTCTGCTCTTGGTGTTTGCTGTGGCGGGCCGCGCACAGGTCACGACGGCGACGATCGAAGGACTCATCCTCGATCCCAGCGCAGCCGTTATTCCAGGTGCGTCGGTGACTGTGGCCAGTGAAGGCACCGTTTTGAAGAGGACCGAACTCACGAACAATCGCGGTGAGTTCACGTTCGCATTCTTGCCGCCCGGGGCCTATACCATCACCGTTGAGGCCAGCGGATTTAAAATCTACCGCCAAACCGGCCTGGAATTGATTGCTGGACAGAACGTCAGGCGCGACTTCAAGCTTGAGATAGGCGCCGCGGGTGAGCAGGTGACAGTGATCGCCGAAGCCCCTCTGGTGAACGCGGTCAGCGCCGAGCAGGATGTGAATTTGACCGAAACCGCCGTCAGAGAGCTGCCGTTGGCGCGGCGCGACCTCAGGAACATTCTCAACCTCGGGACGGGCATCTCGGCCGGGACAGACGTAGGGGTTTCCATGAACGGACTCCCGCCCCGCGGCTTTTTATTCACTATAGACGGCATCAACGCCGCCGGGAACTCGGAGCTCCGGTCGCTGGGCCTGTACCAGGATTTCAACATCATCAAAGGTGTCAGCATCGAGGCCGTCGAGCAGGTGCAGGTTGCCAGGGGCCTTTTTTCGGCGGACGTGGCCAACACGGTGGGAGGGAACGTGAACCTCATCACCAAAAAAGGGACCAATGAGTACCACGGCACCCTGTTCGAGAATTACCAGGCGGGAGGCTTCAATGCGCGTAATCAGTTCGCCACGACGCCGGAATCGCTGGTTTTTCATCAGTTCGGTGGATCGTTTGGAGGCCCGATCAAGAAGGACAAGATGTTTTTCTTTGGTGCTTTCGAGGGATACCGCTTGACGGCTCAACGGGCACTCACGGGTTACATGCCGACCCATGAATATCGGACCCAGGTCATTCAAGCCAATCCGGAGATGAAGGCGGGATTCGACTATCTTCCTCTTCCTACGGATCCCTATGCGGCGGGATCGCAGATTGGGTTTTACCGGGGGCGCGGCGCCGCCAAACAACTCGAAAACCATGCGACGGCTCGCTGGGACTGGAACGTCACGCCAACCAATCTCCTGTCGGTCCGGTACAAGCGAGGGCGTCCGCACGTGATATCCCCCAGCACTATCCCGGACAATCCCCAAGAACAGAGTGGGCTGGATGAGAGTGTCGTTGCGAGCTACATCCACGTGTCACCTGCCTGGAGTTCCGAGACCAGGGGCGGCTTCAATCGTGACGACATGACCCGCTTCAATAATTTTTATACTCTAAACGTCGTACGTTTCGCTGCTCCCAGTATCAGTATGGGCAGCGGAGAAGAGCTGGCGATGTCGGGTTCCACCTCGACGATTGATCAGAACTTCGCAATGATGCGAGGCCGGCACTCACTCAAATTCGGCGGCACTTTCCAACTCCTGTTGTCCCGCCGTTTCGCCGAATCTTCACCTAACTATTCCTATCAGACGTATGCGGACCAGATTGCGGCCAACCCTTACACTGCTGAATTTCGATTCGCCGTGGACTGGTTTCAGATGCACACCTGGCAGCTTGGCGGCTACATTCAGGATGATATGAAGATCAACCGTAATCTGACGTTGAATCTCGGGTTGCGCTACGACTACTGGTCCGTGCCCAAGGAGAGGGATGATCGCATATTCAACCACGCCTATCCAGGTGGACCGTTTCTGCCACCCGACCAAATCTGGAAACCCCAATACATGAATTTTGCTCCTCGGTTTGGTCTTGCCTGGAGGCTCGATGAGAATGGCAAAACCGTTTTGAGAACCGGCTACGGAATCTTCATGAGCGCCCAGAACCTCTTTTCGGGAACTATCGAGACCATCAGGAACGGCCCCGGTGTTCCTACTACGGCTTCCCTCAGTCGTGCCGAGTTGCAAGGGTACAAGCTCAATTACCCGGACCCAAACGCCAAGGCGTTTGCCGCCTTCAAGGCCTCGCCCATCATCACAGATCAGACGATTGATTCCCGCTATGAAAACCCCTACAGTCAGCAGTGGACGTTGGGGATTCAACGCCAGTTGGCCCGCACCATAGTGCTGGACGTTGCTTATGTCGGGAGCCACGCGATAAACCTGCCGCACAGCCGGAATTGGAATCGGGTGGATCGGGTTACGGGAGTGCGCCCGATTGCCGGCTTCGGCGACTTCGTCTATTACTCCTCCAACGATTCCAGCTACTACCACGCACTGCAGACTTCTCTTCATAAACGGTTCTCAAGCAATTTGATGTTCGACGTGACCTATACCTGGGCCAGCAATATTGCCTACTTCCGAGGAGATATGCATTGTTGCGGCGGTGGGGAACAGGAGCAGGATTTGAACAACTTTGCCGCCAACAAAGGGCCGACAACCTTTTTCGTGCGGCATACTTTCCGGACCAACTGGATTTACGAGCTGCCTTTCGCGCGCCTGATCGCAGGCCGGGGCCGGCTTGCCGAGCTCGCACTTGGCGGCTGGCAGGTGAGCGGCATCTTGCTCGTCCAGAGCGGTGAGTCGTTCAACCTCTCTCAAACCTCGGCCGTGCAGGCCCGCCCGGATGTGATAGACCCGGCGAACGTTTATGGCACCAACTGGTGGAGCGACCTCCAGTACCTGAATAAAGCCGCATTCGCGAAGGTGCCCGTCAATTCCGTGTCAAAGGCGACTGTGCGCCCCGGCAACGTGGGCCATCGCTCGCTATTCCTGCCCGGATACTGGAACCCTGATCTATCGTTCTCCAAGAGGTTTCGCTTCACCGAACGGGTAAACCTCCAGGTTCGGGCTGACATGTTCAATGCCTTCAACATGACGTTCTTCTCGGGCTTGTCGACCGGCATCGACTCGTCCACCTTCGGCAAGTTCAGCGGCAGCCGCGGAGCCAGAACCATGCAGTTCAACTTCCGGCTTCAGTTCTAAAGGCGCCTGCCGGTCAAGCGGTATCGAGGAACCGGGGATTACCCGGTTCCTCAAATTATTCATAAAATCATGAGGCTCTCATAATGCGAAAACATTGGCTCTATTATGCACTCGTCTTTCTGATGAGCGTGTTTTTGTTGGCTCCTTCGAGGGCGGAGGCACAGACCGGCAGCGGCAGCGAGCCTGTGCGCTACGTCGGCGGCGTGACCGTCCATCAACAGGCGCACGACGGCCAACTGCGGCTGGTGGTCGGCGTCGAGAGCCATCAGGTGATGCGCGCCAATCGCACAAAGCCTGAACTCGCCGACAATTTCGGCTGGACTTACAACCATGCGGCGATGATCACCTGCTGGAACGGCCGGTTCTACCTGGAATACCTCAGCAACCCGGTCGGCGAACACATCCCTCCAGGACAGACACTTGTCACCACGTCGGCGGACGGCCGCAATTGGGAGTTCCCGCAGGTCGTGTTCCCGGTCTACAAGCTGCTGCCGCCAGATCCCGAGGGCACAGCCATGATGCATCAGCGGATGGGTTTCTACATTGCGCCGAACGGACGCCTCCTGGTAATGGCGTTCTACGGCCATGCCCCGAACCCGTTCGGCAAGGACGGCATCGGTCGCGTCGTGCGCGAGGCTTACAAGGACGGCACATTCGGCCCCATCTACTTCCTCCGCTACAACACCCCTTCCGGCTGGAATGAGAGCAACACGGGCTTCCCGTTTTACAAGCTCTCGAAAGATGCCGGCTTCGTTGAAGCCTGCGACTCAATGCTCGGCAACCGGCTGATGCGGGAACAATGGTGGGATGAGGAGCATCTCGACGATGATTTTTTCTCGGTGAGGTCGAAAGGGAGCCAGGAGGCATTCAACTGGTACCATCGCAAGGACGGAACGATCGTCGGGCTGTGGAAGTGGTCGATGGCGGCACTGTCTTCAGACGAAGGGAAGACATGGACCAAGCCGGCCAGGGTGCCGACGTTGGTCATGGCGGGCGCCAAGATCTGGGGGCAGAAGACCAGCGACGGCCGCTACGCGCTCATTTACAACCCGGTCTACGACGGCTGGCACCGCTGGCCGCTCGTCACAGTGACCAGCGATGACGGCATTACATTTGACCACATGCTCTGCGTTCAGGGCGAAGTGCCGCAGCGCCGGTTCCTCGGCCGCGCCAAGGACTTCGGCTCGCAGTATAACCGGAGCATCGAGGAAGGCAACGGCAAGATACCCGGCAACGACATCTGGGATGTCTACAGCATGAACAAGGAGGACATCTGGATCAGCCGGATTCCGGTGCCGGTGCGCGATAAGGTGACCGTTCCGGTCAAGGACACCTTCGACAACCTCAAAGCGGGAGGGCAGGTGACGGACTGGAACATTTACAGCCCGAGGTGGGCGCCGGTCCGCGTGGTGGATTTCCCCAGCGCCGCCAACAAGAGCCTCGAACTGCAGGACAAGGACCCGTACGACTACGCGCGCGCCATCCGGGTGTTCCAGGAAGGGAAGAACGCGAGCTTGAGCTTCAAGGTGCAGCCGAAGCAGAGCGACGTGGGGCGGATGGAGATCGAAGTTGCCGACCGCTACGGTAACCGGCCCGTGCGGGTGGTTTTTGCGGGAGACGGGCAGATCAAGGCGATGAATGGCTCGAAGCTGGAAGACGTTGCGCCCTATCAGGCGGGGAAGTGGTACAGCGTCGGGCTGAAGGTGGACGTGGGGCGCGGTGTTTACAGCGTGTCGATCGACGGCAAGCCGGTGCTGAACAACGCGGTCTTCGCGGAGTACGTGCAGAGCGTTGAGCGGATCTCCTTCCGAACAGGCGTCTACCGCACGGCGCCTGCCCGCACAGTCGGTTCAAAGCAACGCGACGAGCAGCCCGACGTAACCGATCCGAATCCGGATGCTCCCGAGCCGCTGGCGGTCTACTACATCGACGACGTGATGGTCACGTCCGGGACTGGCGCGGCCGCCGGCAAGGCTCCGGCCGCGGCCGCCTCACCGAAGAGCAAATAGCCTTCAAGCCCTTGTGCCACAGAGAAATTATGATCCACGGATGAACGCAGCGCGGCAAGCCGCAACCAAAGAGATGCTTAAGCCGGATTTACCCAAGCGGCTTGCCGCGCTGCGTGAGTCAGTGTTCATCCGTGGGGGAGAGGCCTTATGTGGAAGCCATCAATCATTCGAAAACTCGCATGTTCAGTTGGACTGGTCCTGTATCCCTCTTTCCTGACCTTCGCCCAAACCGGCAGCGGCAACGAACCTGTCCGATACGTCGGCGGAGTCTATCGTTACGGCAGTTCCACCGATTGGAAGGAGAGCAACACGAGCTATCCGTTTTACACCAGCTCCAAGGAAGAAGGATTCGTGGCTGCCTGCAATGCCCTGCTGGCGAACAAGCTGATGATTTCGCAGTGGCGGGATGAAGATCGGGGGCCCGACGATTTTCAGCCGTTGAAGGGGAATTGCCGAAGGCAACGGAACTCCTCCGGGGAACGATCTGTGGCTGACTTACAGTGTCAACAGGGTGTCTGCAAAACAGGCCGATGCCGGGCGGTTGGAGATTGAGGTGGCGGATCGCTACGGTAATAGTCCTGTCCGGCTGCAATTTGCCGACGACGGCCGGATCAAAGCCATGAATGGCGGCAGCCTGGTGGACCTTCAACCCTACAAGCCCAACACCTGGTACAAACTCGACCTGACCGTCAGAACGCAAGAGGGAGAATGAGCGATGACAAAACGAATATTGATTGGCCTGCTCAGCGTGACGTGCGTGTTTGCGTTTCAGAAGGAGACGGGCGTCAAGAATGTGGTTGTCTGCAAGGAGCAGGGACGCTTCGGCGGCTGGCCGGCGAACAACGGCATCTGGTCGTGGGGGAACGAAATAGTTGCAGGTTTCATGTGGGGGTACTTCAAAAACAATGAAAGAGGGCATGCCATCGATGGCAGCAAGCCCTCGGTTCTTCGTTTCGCGCGCAGCCTGGATGGAGGGGAGACGTGGAAGATCGAGGCGCCGTCGTTTCTGGATGCGCAGGGGGGCGAAAGGGAACCCGTTGACTGTCCCGGCGGAATTGACTTCACCAATCCGAACTTCGCCATGAGAGTGCGGATGAGCGAGAAAAACCTGCCGTCACGTATCTACTATTCCGCGGATCGCTGCCGAACCTGGCAGGGTCCTTACCAGCTGCCGATGTTTGACCAGAAGCGGATCATGGCCAGGACGGACTACCTGGTCAATGGGAAGCACGATATCACCGCATTTATCACCGCGTCGAAGCAGAGCGGCGGCGAGGGACGAGTGTTCTGCACGCGCACGACCGATGGCG